>Ga0190315_1000314_pt1 | contig 26999 bp, 25 predicted proteins | sample 48701101_MG_FD_161673 | JGI IMG/M metagenome (GOLD analysis project Ga0190315, IMG submission 161673) | Hydrothermal vent sediment bacterial communities from Southern Trench, Guaymas Basin, Mexico - 4870-11-0-1_MG | ecosystem: Environmental > Aquatic > Marine > Hydrothermal vents > Sediment ...
ATATCCCAGATAGCTAAAGTGGACATGGCCGGGGTGGTGTAGCCTGGTTAGCACAGGGGACTGTGGATCCCCTAGCCCGGGTTCAAATCCCGGCCCCGGCCCCAGAAAGGCTTTTTTCTGAAAATAAAGATTTAAAAGAGCTTCTTCAAGCAATTGAGACATATTAATTCGGTTATTCTTCGCAAACTCCACTATAAAAGGAATAATTAACAAAAATGAATCCAACATTAATGGCATTGATAGTTACATAACATAAAAATGCACTTTGTGAACGGCAACCTCCAAATATGGGATGGAGTGGCTCACTCTCTAATTGTCTTAAGCAACACACTAAAAAGCCTTGCAGTTGTTATTACATCCAAAGCATTGTGCTTTATTATTGGAACTACCAGAGCAGCCTTTCCAGTTTTTAAATAATAGCGATAGAAATCGGATATTAGAGCACTTGGAATGTCTTCCTCTCTTTCAAATCCAAGTAAATATCTTTCAAGGGTCTGGAGCTTATAATCGGGAACTCCTTTAATTAGACTCCTAGAAAAGAGATAAACATCATAGTTCGGCAATTCAAGCTTCTCTTCAATCCCATAATGCCTCAATCTCTCCTGAATGAATGGAACATCAAACCGCCTCCCATTGAAGGTTATTAAGGCTTCCTTTGCTCTAACTGCATCGAGAAACATGCGAATTATGGATTCTTCCTCCCTTAGATTCCTCGCAAAATATTGTTTTATGACGAATTCATTACCTCTAAACTCTCCTGTTCCTATTAGAATTATTGGACAACTAAAAAGGCCCAACGTCTCGATATCAACAACAAGAAACTTTTCTAGATCGTGGAAAGCGGCACAGTGAAGAATGAGAGGATGTGACATTTTGAACCTTCTCCCTATATACTCTACAATTTCATGAATCCGGCGTTCCTCCAAGAGCCTCAAGATTCTAGAAGCCTCACTTTCAAATCTAGGGTGCTTCATAAGATCCTTTAGAGTGGAATAACCTCTCTTCTTGAGTTTCATCTCTGTGCGGGGCCCAACTCCAGGTACTAATGATAGGGAAGACAAAAGATTCCATCTCACCTTCTCAACATCTGGCAACTCCAGCTTAATTCTCTCCCTTTCTTCTATTAAATAACACTTCTTTGTCTCTCTTACAGGAAAGACCTTCTCTAGGGGCTTCCCCTCATACTTCTCCATAAATCTCCTTTTGAGCTCGTTCACAAAATAATCATTCCATTCCATCAACATTCCAGGATAATCTAAGCAATTGATGTTAAATACTTTGCTTTGATGAATGCATTCAATATCCTCCACGAACATTCCTCAAACAAACTCCATTCAAAAAGAGAAAACTATAATTACCATTAACTACAATTCAAATTAACGGCTTTCATTGTGGTGTCCGAGATGGATGAAGCTCCCAAGATAACAATTTTTGCATACTCAGATGACAAGTTTGAGGAAAAAAGGATTAAAAAACTCGAAGAGGCCCTAGACTACAAAGATTACAGAGTAGTTTGGATAAACATTGATGGGATTGGATATCTCAAAGAGCTAAAAAACACCTTTAGAGTCCATGATGTCACAATCAAAGCGATAAAGAGGATAAAAAGCCGTGCAAGACTCACTATACTGAAAGACCACCTCTTTATACTCCTTCATCAGGTGTACGAGCTAAAAGGTGGTTTGAAAAAAGAGCGAACTGCAATTTTTCTTAAAGACAATTTTGTCATCACCATGCAAGAGAGATCGGGGGATGTCTTCAATCCAATAAGGGAGAGCATAAGACACAATGAAGGCCTTTTCAGAGAAAGGGATGCTGATTATCTACTCTATGCCCTCCTTGATGCAATAATCGGGAACTATGTACCAATATTGGAAAATATTAGTTCCCAGATGGAAATATTGGAAAACAAAGTGCTAAAAGATAAGGATAAGGAAACCCTCCGCAGGATACATGGAATACGGAGAAGAATCCTGTTTGCTAGACGCACAATTTTTCCACTCTTGGAGGTCTTCAGAAGGCTAAGGCTCGAAGGAAGGGAGTTCTTCAAAGAGGAAACACAGGGATACCTAGAAGAACTCTACAATCATGTTATGGAAATCCTCGACATAATTGAAAGCCAGAGAGATATGGCCAATGGACTGGTGGAAATATACTATTCCACGATCTCAATGAGAATAAACGAGATCATAAGGATTCTCACAGTGGTATCTACAATCTTCATTCCTCTGACATTCATAACCGGTATATATGGAATGAACTTCAACCCAAGAGTCTCGCCATATAATATGCCCGAACTCAACTGGTACTATGGCTACCCCCTCACCCTCCTAGCAATGCTTGCAATAGCCCTCGGAATGGTGTATTATTTTAAAAGAAAAGAATGGCTATAGGCCTAAAGCAAGTTTCACGGCTTTTTCAGCTATAACATCCATGGGGTCTATGAAAGGAACGTCAAAATCTTCTTGCCTTAAAGCTACACTTACTTCAGTACAGCCTGCTATCAACCCATCACACCTTTTTTCAAGCTTCTTGGCAACCTCAAGCATCTTCCGCCTTCCCCATTCTAAATTTCCGGCTTTTATGCCCTCATAGATCGCATTCATTAACGCCTTTTGGTCTTTTTCATCTGGCACTGCTATTTTAATCCCTCTGTTCAAGAGTGCTCTGTGGTAGATCAATCCTTTCACAGTTCCCTCTGTTGCCAGAAGTCCAGCTTTTTTTAGGCCCAAATTCTTTATGTGCTCGGCAGCTTCTTCAATCATGCTTATAAGGGGTATACTAATGGCTTTTTGAATTTCCTCTGCGAAGAAATGGGCCGTATTGCATGGCATTATTATGAAATCGGCTCCCCATTCCTCAAGTTTTTTTGCGCTATTGATGAGTTCTGGGAGGGGATTTTTGCCTTTTCCGAGGATATAAGCCGTTCGATCTGGAATTTTTGGGTTGTTGTAGATAATTATTCTTGGATGATCTTGGTCCTTTTTTGCTGGGGTCTTAAGGACTATCCTCTTAAAGAGATCCACCGTTGCAAGCGGACCCATTCCACCTAAGATTCCTATAACCTTCTCCATACCGATCACTTTACGTACTTGATCTTCCCCTCTTTAAGCTCAACGTAACGGGCCATTACAAAAAGCAGGTCGCTCAGGCGATTGAGGTATCTTAAAGCATCTTTAGCGATTCCATATTCCAGAACCACTTTAGAAACTCTCCTCTCAGCCCTTCTAGCAATCGTTCTGCAGAGGTCAAGCTTTGCGCTCGCTACTGTTGAACCCGGGATAACAAAGCCCTCAAGCTTGACATTCTCTTCAAACTTTTTGATGAGCCCCTCCAAGTAAGATATTTCTTTTTCTCCAATTTTTTTGTATTCCCCTTTACTCGCAATTTCAGCCATAAGGGAGTAAAGCTCAACCTGAATTTTTTCCAGAATCTCCTTGAGTTCCTCATCTACATAATGCTTCGCTTCGCCCAAGAATGAGCTCACTTCATCTATTGTGCCATTTGCCTCGATTATTGGGGAAAACTTGGCTATTCTATCTCCAGTGAATATTCTCGTTGTTCCCTTATCTCCGGTTTTGGTTGTGAGGGACATGCCACCACCTAAGTAAAAATTATGCCGGCTTTTAAGTTAAATCTTACTGTGCTACTATTTGGGCATCACAGCATTATGTTGATCATGAAAGAAAAATTAATAACATTGAACATCGTTTTCTATATACGGTGATCCTATGAAGAGGATAGCTCTGCTCTTGATGGCGATCTTGTTTTTGGGCACACTTCCAGTAGCAACCGCTAACTTCGTTCCTTATGTCCCCATACACGACATACAGTACACTACAGACCCAAGTGGGGAGTCACCATATAAAGGACAAACCGTGATTACGAGAGGAGTTGTTACAGCCATCGATGGAACTAAAGGCTTCTTCATACAGAATGGCACTGGGCCTTGGAATGGTATCTACGTGTACTTAAAAGACTACCAGATGCCCAATGACCTGACTATCGGAAGTTACGTCGAAGTTAGGGGTTATGTAAAGGAGTACTACGGGCTCACTGAACTTTCCATAGATAAAGACTATGGTGATTATGTGAGTGTTATTGGAACCGCTCAAGTTCCAGAACCAGTAGTTCTTCCAACGGGTAATGTTTCCCAAGAGCAATGGGAAGGTGTTCTGATTAAAGTGGAAAACGTAATAGTGACCGATGAGGACTTGGGTTATGGTGAATGGGAAGTAGATGATGGGAGTGGTCCCCTGAGAGTGGATGACCTCATTTACAGATACTCCCCCTCCAAAGGACAGAAACTAGAATATATTATTGGAGTGCTTTACTACTCCTACGGCAACTTTAAGCTTGAACCGAGAAGTGCGGATGATATAAAGGAGTACATTCCCTCAGTGAGAATAACAAGCCTCACAGTACCAGATGTGGCCTACAGAGGTACTTCAGTTTCAATTGAGATGCATATCAAAAACGAAGGAGCCTTTGACGAAAATATCACAGTACTCCTTTCAATAGGAGGTGCAGTTGTCCTAAACAAAACGTTGGAAATCAAGGCTGGAGAAGCTAAAACAGTTCAGTATCAATGGACGCCCCAAACTCTCGGAGATTACGAGATTAAAGCAGAAGTTTTAGGTTATGACACAAAATATTCGCTAATAAAGGTGGTTGAACATCCTAGGAGAGTAACCAACTACCTCTTAAAGTTCTATGATTTTAGGTACACATGGGACTTAAAGCCAGCCTTTGAAGAGCAATATAACCAATATTCAAGCATCCTTTCAGAATTGCAGGGATATGGAGTAGATTTAGGATCAATTGAGGACAAAATAATGGAAATAGATGAAAATGTTGAACTAATTGAAGAGTACTATTCAAAGTATCTTGAACTAAAGCCGACCTACTCAACCCAATATCCAATAGTACCTCTGAGGTATCTCAGAAGAGCATACTTCCTCACAAGAGAAACTGAAGAAAAGATAAGGGAGATACTGCCGATATTAAACGCCACCCTACAAGAGGTGAGAGAGTTAATTGCTCAACAGGCAAACCAAACTGCTCCAACAGAAAATCAAACCGTTCCAGGACCGAGTAACATCACCCAACCCTCAAACCAAACCATGAATCAGACCCAAATAAAGGTTAAAGTGGTTAGAGTGCTTGTTGATGCAAGTCATGACCAATATTACAATGATCAAAGACTCACAGGGTTAATAAACAGAATAAAAGAGGAGCTCGGATGGTTAGTAGATGTAAACTATCAAAAACCATTGACAAGCGAGGTACTGTCCAAATACAACATATTAATCATAACAAATCCAAAGACCGATATAACCGAAGAAGAAGCACAAACGATCAAAAACTGGGTTAGAGAAGGAGGGGGATTGCTCATAACAGGTGACTGGTATAGATACGTTTACTACAGGAGTCTCAATAGGATCACAGAGGAATTTGGAATTAAATTCAACGATGATGAACTCATGGATGAAGAACACAACACCGGAAGACCATATTATCCACTAGTTGGTGAGTTCAACCTTGAACATCCGATCACAAAATTCCTCAATGAAACCTCACAGCTCTACTACAACGGAGACACTTTGGATGTGAGCGGGAATGCAGTGTGGATTATTAGAGGATACTCAAGTGCTTATGCAGCCGAGAGTAGTGGAAAAGTAGTAAAAGAGAAGGGCTCAAAACCAATAGTAGCAGCAGCTGTTGAAGTCGGTAGCGGAAGAATAGTAGCTTACGGCTCCAGTAGGGCTTTAAGTGACGAGTATTACGGAAGATACATAACCACTAACTGGCCCTTCCTTAAAGGAGTCCTTTTGTGGTTGGCTGGGGAAATTTGATCCTTTTTTCTCTTTTTGATATCTTTGTGAGTCCAAATTATTTTCGCTTCAACCCTTATCGAAACGATTTTATATTTCAAGAAAGCACTCTTATATGCGTTGGTATGAGGTGATGTGCATGCATGAGCTCGTTGAATTTGCCGTTGAAAAGGCCCAAGAACTGGGGGCCAGCTATGCAGAGGCAAGGTTCGAAGAAAAGAAGGGAACGGAAATAGTCATGAAAAACGGCAATCTCGAGGGGCTTGGAATACTAGCCGATAGGGGCATAGGCATTAGAGTTCTTGTAAACGGTGGAATGGGTTTTGCTTCAACAAACGTCCTGACAAAAGAAAGCGTAAGTGAAGCTGTTAAAAAAGCTGTAAAGCTTGCGAAAGCAGCTGCAAAGTTAAGAAAGAAGCCGATACAATTCAGTGAGGAAGACTTTCACCAAGTTTTCTACGAGGTAAAAATGAAAAAAGACTTTAGAGATATTAGTACTGAAGAAAAAATGGAATATCTTAAGCTCATTGAGGAGAAAGTAAAAGAGAGCGGAGTGAATACTCCAATGCGCTTCTTGAGATACAGCGACTTTATGTGGCACAAAATCTTTATGAACAACGAGGGAGCACTTGTCGAGAGCCTTATTCCAAGGGTTTCTGTAACATACAACCTTGTCGTTTTTGAAGAAGGCCAGATGGAACAAGCTCCCTTCGTCCAAAGGGCATTTTCTGGTGGACTTGAACTCATTGAAAAAGACAAACCGTGGGAGTGGGCCCTTAAGGACGTCAAAGCCCTACAGAGACTTATAAAGGAGGGACAAAAGCCGCCGGAAGGAAAAGTTGACGTTGTCGTAAGCCCCGAAGTAGCTGGAATAGCCGTTCATGAGAGCGTTGGGCATCCATATGAGCTTGACAGAATAATGGGAAGAGAGGCAGCTCAAGCTGGAGAGAGCTTCGTCAAGCCAGATATACTCGGGGAGAGAATTGGAAGCGAAGTTGTTACAGTTATAGAAGACCCAACAATTCCAAACAGCTGGGGATTCTATTTATATGACGACGAGGGCGTTAAGGCAAGGCCAAGATACCTCATTAGAGAGGGCATAATAAATGAGTTCCTTATGAACAGAGAGTATGCCGCTTATCTTGGAATGAAGTCAAACGCTTCTGCAAGAGCGATAAACTACAACCGCGAGCCAATAGTGAGAATGGCAAACACATACCTTGCTCCAGGTGATTATTCCTTCGAGGAGCTAATCGAGGACGTTAAGCTGGGTGTTTACATGGTGAGCTTTAACGAGTGGAACATCGATGACCGCAGATACCAGCAACGCTATATCGGCAGAGAGGCATATCTAATTGAGAATGGTGAAATAAAGCATCCCGTAAGAAGACCAATTCTTGAAATAACCACCAAAGGTCTCTGGAGCAGTGTCGATGCCGTTGGAAAGGAAGTGGAATTCTATCCCGGCACATGTGGAAAAGGTGAACCAGGACAGGGAGTTCCGGTTTGGATGGGAGGAGCACATGCAAGGCTCAGAGAGGTTGTCTTGAGGAGGTGAAAAAAATGTTTGAGATTAATGAATTCATCCTTAAAAAGGCAAAGGAACTTGGCTTTGGCGATGTTGTTGTTTTGTCCCATGAACAAAACAGAAGGCAGGTGAGATTTGCCAACAACGAGATAACGGTTGCAAAGAACTGGCACGAGCAGAGAGTTGATATTTTTGTTGAATATCAAAAAAGGCTCGGCACGACCACACTTACATCTTTGGACAAAAATACCATTGAGAATGCTCTCAAAACACTGTTGAAGAGTGTCAAGAACTTGACCCCTAAAGAAGACTACTACGGAATAGCTGAAGGACCTTTCAAATACAAGGATATTCCCGAAACTTTCGATAAAGCCATAGTTGGGCTTGATGAGCCGAATGAATACATTGAGAGAGCCATAAACGCCGCACTTGAGGAAGGTGCAAAAAGAGTTGCCGGTGTGCTCTACACAGATCACAACAAGTTCTACCTAACCACAAGCAACGGCGTTGAGGCTTTTGACAAAGGTACCGGAATAGAAATAAGCATAAGAGCATTTATAGGCGATGAAGAGAGTGGACATGGGACAAACTCTGTGAGGGTTCTAAAGAAGTTTGACCCAGAAAGTGCTGGAAGGAAAGCAGGAGAAATTGCAAAGATGGCCGTTAATCCGGTTCAAGGTGAAGCAGGAACCTTTGACATTATCTTTGATCCACTGGCATTTGCAAACCTAATGAGTTACATGAGCTTTATGACTTCAGCCTTTGCAGTTGAAGCAGGGTTTAGCTTCTTGGTGGGCAAGCTGGGCCAGAAAGTTGCAAATGAGAACGTGACAATTAAGGACATTGGAAACATGCCAAACGCCTATGGCACGAGGAAATTCGACGATGAGGGCGTTCCGACAAGAGAAACCACCATAATTGAAAATGGAGAACTTAAAACTTATCTCCTCAACACAAGCTTTGCGAGAAAATACAAGAGAGAAACCACGGCAAACGCAGGTTTAATAATGCCTAAGGCCTGGAACATCTCTCTTGAGCCCGGTGATTACTCAAAAGAGGAACTCTTCAGTGAAGTTAAGAGGGGAATCTACATTACCAACGTATGGTACACAAGGTTCCAGAACTACGTTACTGGAGATTTCTCAACGATCCCAAGGGATGGAGCATTCCTAATTGAGAACGGTGAAATTGTTAAGCCCATAAGGAACATAAGAGTAAGCGACAACTTCCAGCACATACTTGAGAACATTGTGGCACTGGGAAAAGAGCTCCATCACATCCACTGGTGGGAAGTCTCTACACCTGTGTTTACCCCTTATGTGCTTGTGAAAGACGTTGGAATAACAAAGGCTACAAAGTGAATTTCTTTTTAAATTATTTTCACTAGGCCCAAGCTTGGAATTAGGGTTATTAAAATGCTCAAAAGTCCTCCAATAATTAAAGCAAGAATTGTCTTTCTTTTTTCTATCCCAAAGATATAAGCTGCCAAACTTCCTGTCCACACCCCCGTTCCCGGAAGGGGTATTGCAACAAACACCACAAGCCCCAAAAATCCCCACTTCTCCACATAGGGATGTGCTTTCTTTCTAACTCTTCCAACATATTTCAAATAGAGCTCAGCAAACTTTCCTAGAGAAGTGTTTTCAAGCTTGAGCATTACCCAGTCTATCAGAGGCAAGAGAAGGGGTAAAGTTAAGGAAAGAAGAAACACTCCAATTGATGCCGTGATTAAAGTGCCAGAGAGAGGATAACCCCTGCCAATACCATACACTATAGCATACCTTCCCTCAAAGGTTGGAAGGAGTGAGAGCAAAAAGACCTCAAGCATTCCATCCATTCCAAGCACCAGAAAAGAGAAAATGAGGAGAGGTTAAAAACTTATCTCAACCATGCACTTTCATTAATTTTTCTCCAGTTCATACCCATACAAGAAGGCAACTGCTCAGTTTTTAATAGAGGAATCAAAGCTTCAAACAGTTTGTGGAGTCGAGATACTCCCCCTTCTCCTTGTCCCAATGGGAGTGATAGAACCACTCAGCTGCCTTGCAGTACTCAAAGAGTTCATCCTCTTTGAAGTAGAGTGCTATTTCCCTCTTTGCGGTCTCCTCGCTGTCAGAGGCGTGAATTACGTTGTAGATCGCATCTCCAACATCCAGCCCATAGTCACCTCTTATAGTCCCAGGTTCGGCATCTTTGGGATCAGTTGCACCACACATCTTCCTAACGACGCTTATTGCATACCTCCCCTCAACGACCATTACGACACTTGGAGCTTTTGTGATGTAGTCTATCAAGGGCTCAAAGAAAGGTTTCCCCTTGTGCTCCTCATAGTGCTTCTCAGCTAACTCCCTGTCAATGTGAATCATCTTCATTCCGATTATTTTAAGGCCTCTCTTTTCGAGTCTGCTTATAATTTCACCTATAAGACCCCTAACAACAGCATCAGGCTTTATAATTACCAGGGTTCTCTCAACCTTATTCATCGGCAACACCGAGAAGAATAACAGTGAAAAGAATTAAAAGGTTTGCGAAATAAAAGAAAAATGCCATATCATTTGGAAAGAACAGGACACAAAATTATTCTAGGGCAAAACCATGACGCACAAGATTTATAACTCATTCCTGCCTTCTTCCTCTGGTGAAGAAAATGGAGATAAGGGAAAGCATACTTAAATACGCGCTCATCAATGCTATTCAGCACGATGGAAAAGCAAATCCAAAGGCGGTTATAGGAAAAATACTTGGCGAGAATCCAGAACTGAGGCCGAAGGCGAGAGAGATAATTCCTATTGTCAATGAGGTTGTTCAGGAAGTTAACTTCATGAGCATAGAGGAACAGGAGGCAAAGCTTAGGGAAATCTATCCAGAATTCTTTGAGAAAAAAGAGGAGAAAAAGGAAGAGAAAAAAGGTCTCCCACTCCTGCCCAAAGCTGAAAAGGGCAAAGTAGTTACGAGATTTGCCCCAAATCCCGATGGAGCTTTTCATCTTGGAAACGCGAGGGCCGCTATTTTAAGTCATGAGTATGCAAGGCTCTACGATGGAAAGTTCATTTTAAGGTTTGACGACACGGATCCAAAGGTCAAGAGGCCGGAGCCCATATTCTATGAGTGGATTATTGAAGATCTTAAATGGCTTGGCTTTCAGATAGATGAGATTCACCATGCAAGTGACAGGCTGGAGATCTACTACTCCTACGCGGAAAAACTTCTCAAGATGGGAAAGGCTTATGTGTGCACCTGCGATCCAGAACACTTCAGAAAGCTCAGAGATGAGGGGAGACCCTGTCCACACAGAGAACTTCCCCCAGAAGTTCAGCTAAAAGAGTGGAAAAAAATGCTTGACGGCACTTATAAAGAGGGAGAGGCAGTTGTTAGAATTAAAACAGACTTAAGCCATCCAAATCCCGCCGTTAGGGATTGGCCAGCCCTTAGAATAATCGACAATCCTGAGCACCCAAGAACGGGAAACAAATACCGAGTATGGCCCCTTTACAACTTTGCCTCAGCTATAGATGACCATGAACTCGGTGTTACTCACATCTTCAGAGGGCAAGAGCACGCAGAAAATGAGACGAGGCAGAGGTATATCTATGAATACTTTGGATGGGAATACCCAGAGACAGTCCACCACGGAAGGCTCTCCATTGAAGGAGTAATTCTAAGCAAATCCAAGACAAGAAGGGGAATTAAAGAGGGCAAGTACCTAGGCTGGGACGATCCAAGACTTGGGACAATTAGGGCATTGAGAAGGAGAGGGATTCAACCAGAGGCGATTAGAGAACTAATAATTGAGGTCGGCCTCAAAAAGAGCGACACAACCATAAGCTGGGATAACTTGGCGGCAATAAACAGAAGGATAATTGAACCAATAGCGAACAGGTACTTTTTTGTTGCAGACCCAATTCCAATGGAGATTAGAGGTTATGAGAAAGAGTTTACAGCGAAGATACCCCTTCACCCAGACTATCCGGAGAGAGGGGTTAGAAAGCTCAAGTTCACCCCTGGAAAGCCTATTTATGTCTCAAAGGATGATCTTGAGCTCTTGAAGAGCAACGAATACGTTAGGCTCAAGGATTTATTCAACGTCAAAATAGTTGAGGCCAATGAGGAGAGGGTCATAGCAGAGTTCGATAGCGTTGAATATGAGAAAGCCAGAGGGCACAGGTGGAGGATGATCCACTGGGTTCCTGAAGGAAAGCCATGTGAAGTCCTTGTTCCAGAGGGAGACGAGCTTATTGTGAGGAAAGGGCTCCTTGAGATGAACGCAGATTTAAAAGTTGACGATATTGTCCAATTCGAGCGCTTTGGTTTCGTAAGAATAGACAAAGTTGAAGGAGACAAAGTGACAGCCATATTTGCTCATAAATGAGCCTTTTCTTTTTTCCATCCCAACACTCTCGACTGCAGATGCCTTTTTGGGAAAATTGTAAGCGGATCTACACCTCTCTCCCTTAAAAGGTGTCTAAGTTCCACCTCATAGTCAGATTTTTCGAGCTTTTCGCTCTCTTTCACCTCAACTATGAAAAGCTTTTTCGTGAGTTCCCTTATTGTTCTATAGCCCAAACCCAAGAGCGGTCTTATGTACTGGACATTAAACCTATCCTCAAGGCTTCTTGTTTTTCTCTGATCCAGCAAAGGTACTCTATCGTCTCTTCTTGTTCCGTCGCTTATTCTCTCCACGTGCTCAAGCTTTGCAACTTCTTCTAGGGCCTTTTCGTGGATAAACTGAATGGCATTGTTTGGATGATAGTCTCTCATACATATATCGGCCGCTTTCTCAAGAATCTCCCTATCAAGAAAAATGATCTCATGAGAGAAGCCGAGGATTTCAGCCGTTTCCTTTGCGTATTTCCAGCTGTCAAGAAGTCCAAAGTTAACAGTAATAAGCTTTACATCATACCCTATCTTTCTCAGAATATAGGCTGCAAGCGAGGAGTCTTTTCCGCCACTATAGAGGTGATAAACCTCCATGGAAACCACCAAAAATTAAAAATCACAGAGCTCCCCAGAATGGATCTTTTTGGGCCTTTACTTTTGCAGTTTCCTTCAATGCCCTTATGTCACTCTCGTCCAGCACGTCTCTAAGCTCTTTTATAAGCCTTATTGCGTCATCTCTGCTTATATCAACGTAGAGTATCTCTCCAGGGTGTATGTGTCTTCCAACTATTGCTCCCTCAATGGCTATAGCAACCTGATCTCCTTTCTTTACCTCCTGCAGAAACTCTTCTTTTGACTTTATTGACTTTATAACTCCAACCCGGTCTCCATTCTGCTTCATGAGTGGATATCCCGGTTTTATTCTGCCTTCAAGAACCTCTATTCCAACTATTGCTGGATGGCTCCTCCTGAAAATGTAGCGTTCATCCGGGAAGATCTTAATAATCCCGGGGAACTTCGTCTGAGCCAAGAGCTCTTTTTTCTTCTTTTCTTCCTCAGCTCTTACCCATGCCTCATAGTCCTCTATAATCTTGTAGATAACGTTTTCGACAAATATTGGGATCTTTTTGGCCTTTGCAACTTCCTCCGCGTCTTCATTAACCTTAACATTAAAGCCTATTACAACACCATAAAGGGGCTCTTCCTCCTTTACGCTCAGTGCTTCCATAACGTCTGTTTTGCTGATATTTCCTACGTCTGCTTTCCTTATGGGAATGTTCTTCTCCTGCAGTTCCTTACTTAATGCTTCAAGGCTCCCTATTGTGTCAGCCTTCACGATAACTCCAACTTTGTCTGTGCTTATAATCACGCTCTTTATCTGCTCGAGGATTTCTCTCTTTGCCTTCTCTATTTCCTTTTCAGTTCTCGCCGCTATAACGGGAGAACCTGCAAGCGCTTCCTCCAAGTTTGGAGCTGCTATTTTAATTCCAGCCGCAGCTGAGACTTCCTCTACCTGATCAAAGCGATATCTTGGATCTCTTATCTCATCGAGGGGTTTTGGCTTGAGGAGGGCCCTTATTTTTGTAACTATTGCTTTGTCTTTACCCCCCACAACTATTATATCGTCTTTTCTGAGGGTTCCATCGTAGATTATCACATCTATTGTTGTCCCAAAGCCTATTTCCTCTCTAACTTCCAAAATAGTTCCTCTCGCAGGACCTTCAACCTCTATCTTCAGCTTTTCCTCCAGGTATTTCTGAGCCAAACCCGCTATAAGCACTAGCAATTCTGGAAGACCAATTCCATATTTGGCCGAAACAGGAATTATGGCAAGTTCTCTCCTAAAATCTTGAACACGGTCGAATCTATTAGCTTGGAAGCCAACTTCATAGAATTTTCCTATTAGTTCCCAGAGCTTTGTTTCAAGTTCCTGAACCGCTCTCTGATCCTGTTTTTTAATGTTTACTAGGAAAGGCTCGTTTTCAACAATTTTCCACCCTTTAATACGGTCAATTTTATTTGCAGCAACCACAAAAGGAGTCCTATATTTCCTTAAAATCTCTATGCTTTCAATGGTCTGAGGTTGAAAACCTTCATTTATATCAACTACAAGAATTGCCAAATCAGCTAAGCTACCACCTCTGGCTCTTAAGCTCGTAAATGCCTCATGACCCGGAGTGTCTATAAAAAGCAGGCCCGGGAGTCTAATCTCGCCCTTCCACAAACTTAAAAGGGATCCAGCGAGCTGTTTGACTACTTCGATAGGCACCTCGGTTGCGCCGATGTGTTGAGTAATCCCGCCAGCTTCTTTCTCCGCTACACGAGTATTGCGTATTTTATCAAGCATCGTTGTCTTGCCGTGATCTACGTGACCAAGAACGGCTATAATTGGTTGTCTAATCTTTTTCATACTCTCACACTCCCCAAAACTTTTGATGAGCATTACTGGATTAACTAAAATGCCCGCTTTTTAAAGGTTTAGGGATTAACCTTAAAAATCCTCATGCTTACCACATTTAGTGGTTACTATGGAGAAGAAAACGATGCAAAAAGGAAGAAGTTACTACAAGAAAGGGAGAGTTTTATGGGTTTTGAAGTACAGAGAAAAGCTGTTTTCCAAGGTTTTGGGCACTTATCTATATTATGTGGAAGTTGATCTGGCAAAAAACTCCAGCAGATGCACCTGCCCACAGGGAAAAGACTGCAAACATGCCGCCGCTACAATAATGGCCTTTGAAGAGGGCTTCTACATAGAAAGCCACGAGCCAGTCTCAGAATTTTTTCCGGATGCAGCTTTAAAAAGGCATCTGTTCCATGATAATCCGGAATTGGGGTTGGAAATTCTTTTAAAGGAGCTTCGATATCAGATAAACAACGATGAAAGCGGAAGCGAAGTGGCTAGACTCTTAAGGGAAGCATTAAAACTGTTTAGCCTTATCCCATCCAAGGAAAAGGGATTTCAAATATTGGAAATTTTCAAAGAATTCAAGAGGCTTTTCCCGGACTACAACCTAACCGGAGAGCTGGAGAAAGAGGTTAAAGAAACTCTAAAAGAGTGCTCTCTTTAAACTTTCTCCTTAAAGAATCATAAACTTCCTTTCCATCGAAAGTGAAGTTATATTCCACTCCGGCTTCGTCTAAGAGAAACTTCATTATTTGAAGGGCGTATTTTGCTTTGGTACCCTCCATCTCAACCGAGATGAAATAGTTCTTCCTCCTTCCGAGAATTACATCAAAATTAAGTCTCTCGGCAAGCTCCACATCGAGAAAAGTAAATTTTTTCTGCGTTTTGTATTCTCTCACCATAACATTTGAGAACTTTCTTATCAGATTTTCCATAATCTCCTTCACTCTTTTGTACTCTTCTTCACTGAGCTCTGCAGTGAGTTTGAGTTTTCCGCTATCATATGCCTCACCGAAAAGACATCCAAAAAAAGCCTTATAAAGTTTGCATCCCCTAAAAGAGCATCGGAAGGTGAATAATATGAAGGCCATATACAGAGGCATGTGCCCGAACTGTGAGGACAGGATAGGTGATTTACGGTTATACAAGAAGCATCCCTGTGAAGTTTGTCTTGATGATGAAATAAAAGCAGAGGTGTACTTTGACCTTATAAAGGGAATTAGGGATGCCCTAAAACTTAAAGGAACCTTAAAACATTGGAAAGAGTTATATTCTCTTGAAAAAAAGCTGAACGAAGCTGAAGAACTCTTCAAGAAAGCTACCGGCTTCACATTCTGGAGCGCCCAAAAAACATGGGTTAAACGTTTAGTGAGGGGAAAAAGCTTCTCTATAATCGCTCCCACCGGAATGGGAAAGAGCGTTTTTGGAGCGTTTATGTCAATCTACTATGCAAAAAAAGGCAAAAAATCATACATAATCCTTCCCACAACACCCCTTGTGATTCAAACGATTAAAAGGGTTCAGACATTTGCAGAAAAGGCTGGTGTAGAGGTTAACCTCACATACTATCATGGAAATATGAAGAAAAAAGAGAAGGAGGAAATGCTCCAAAAGATCCAGAATGGAGATTTTGACATCCTCATAACTTCCGCACAGTATCTGGCAAGAAATTTTGACCTTCTAAAAGATAAGAGGTTTGACTTTATATTCGTAGACGACGTTGATGCCTTCCTAAAGGCGTCAAAGAATATAGACCGCTCCCTTATTCTTCTTGGCTTTACCGACGAGATAATCCAGAAAGCTTGGGAAATTATAAAACTCAAAAAACAGATGGCAAAATATCTCAACGGCAACAGTAAGGACAAAAATGAAAAACTAAAAGAGTTGAACAAGCAGATAAATGTCATTGAGAAGGAGATTAGGAAGTTTAAGCGAGAAAACAAAATTGGAGTTCTAATCGTGGCTTCTGCAACCGGAAGTGCCAGAGGGGACAGGATAAAGCTTTATCGTGAGCTTCTTGATTTCGAGGTGGGAAGCGGAAGATCTGCATTAAGAAACGTTGTGGACAGCTATCTCTTTCCCGAAAAGCCAATCGAGGAGCATGTAAAAGAGCTACTGAAAACTTTGGGCCCAGGAGGGCTTATATTTGTTCCAATTGACCAAGGGATAGTGTATGCAGAGAAACTAACGAACTACCTGCAGGATTTAGGATTTAGGGTAGAGCTGGTCTCAGCAAGAAATAAAAAGGGGCTTGAAAGGTTCGAAAAAGGAGAGGTTGATTACCTGATAGGGATTGCCACATATTATGGTTCCATTGTAAGAGGGTTGGATTTGCCTTACCAAATCCGGTATGCAGTATTTACCGGAGTTCCAAAGTTCCGCTTCAGCATAGACCTTGAACAGCCCACCATATATAGGGTTTTAGGATTGATGAGCGAAGTTATGGAATTCCTCGAAGATGACGATAGGAGAAATGCGGAAAAGCTGTACGTGAGGCTAAGGAGGCTCATAAGGAATATCCCACAGTTTGAGATCCTAAAGGTAGAGGAGGCATTAGCAGAAGGCTTGCCCCTAGAAGGGTTCTCAAATCATGTTCTTGAGGTTTTCAGAGAAGCTGTCGAATTCCTTAGGAGCATATTAAGAAAGCCTGAAGTCCTAAAAAGAATAGAAGAAGATCCATTTGTAAGCCTCAAGAAAGAAGAAGGAAAGTGGTACATAGAAATTCCCGATGTGAGAACGTACATACAAGCTACGGGAAGGACTTCGAGGCTTTTTGCTGGGGGTATTACAAAGGGGCTTAGTGTTGTAATAGTGGACAATGAAAAGGTCTTCAATGGGCTGAAGAGGCAAATGCGCTGGCGTTTTGCTGAGTTTGACATTAAGCCATTCAATGAGCTCAATTTAGAGGAGATATTAAAGAAAATTGACGCCGATAGGGAGAAAGTCAGGCTTATCATGGAGGGCAAAATAGCAGAGAAAACAAAAGACCTCGTAAGGTCAGCTCTTATGATAGTAGAATCACCAAACAAGGCCAGAACCATTGCGAGTTTCTTTGGACAGCCAAGCAAAAGACGTATTGGAGACTTGGTAGCTTATGAGGTGAGTATAGGAGAATTAATGCTTACTATACTGGCAAGCGGTGGACATATGTTCGACCTAGTTACAAACGAAGGTTATCATGGAGTTTTAATAAAGGAAAATGATGGGAAGCCTTACTTCATTCCGGTTTATGATACCTTAAAGCGCTGTAGGGACTGCGGACATCAGTTTGTAGACTGGGAAAAGAAAGGGGCATGTCCCAGGTGTGGCTCAAGAGACGTAAGAGATGCCCTGGAGAACGTAATTGCAATGAGAGAAATAGCACAGGAAGTTGATGAAATATTAATAGGAACGGATCCAGATGTTGAAGGTGAAAAGATAGCTTGGGACATAAGAAACGTTCTCTCTCCTTACACTCCAACCATAAAGAGAATAGAGTTCCACGAGGTTACGAGACCGGCTATTCTAAAGGCCCTCAAAGAAGCTAGAGATGTGAATGAGGCAAGGGTAAATGCACAGCTTGTAAGAAGAATAGAAGATAGATGGATAGGATTTGAACTCAGCCAAAAGCTCTGGGAGGTCTTTGAGAACACCTACCTCTCAGCTGGAAGAGTTCAAACCCCCGTTTTAGGATGGGTTATAGAGAGATACAGGGAGTTCGTGGAAAGTGAAACCGACTTCATGAGGCTAATACTTGAAAACGACTTGGAAGTAACTTTAGAAGGCGTTAAGGAAGAACTCCAAGAGGTTGTCGTAGATGAAGTACAGTTGGAGGAGAGAGAGCTAAACCCCCTTCCACCATATACCACAGATACAATGCTCCAGGACGCTTCGAGGTTCCTAGGATTTTCAACCGACTACACGATGAGGCTTGCTCAAGACCTCTTCGAGCTTGGTTTGGTGACCTATATAAGAACAGACTCTACTCATGTAAGCAACGTTGGTATTGAAGTTGCCAAAGAGTACATTACCGAAGAGATTGGTGAAGACTACTTTGCTCCGAGAAAATGGGGTGAAGAAGGAGCACACGAGTGTATAAGACCAACAAGACCAATAGATACCGGAAGACTTATGCAACTGTTGAGGGACGGGATAATAACTTTGGCAAGAGCTCTAACGAGAGATCACTTTAGGCTCTATGATATGATATTCAAGCGTTTCATGATCTCCCAAATGAAAGCAGCGAAGATACTTCACGAAAGGGCAGTTATTGATGCAAAAATAGCAAAAGCTGAAGTAGAAGGATACATTGAAATGCTCTTCGATGGATGGACAAAGCTTAGGGCTCCACCTCTAAAAAAGCTTCCCAAACTTGAAAAGGGGCAGAGGATTAGGGTCAAAGAGGTTAAGAAATGGAGGGCTCCAAAAGTGTCACTGTTTACTCAAGGAGACATAATCGCGCTGATGAAGGAGCGCAAAATCGGTAGGCCTTCTACTTATGCAAAGATAGTCAAAACTCTCCTCGATAGGCACTATGTCATAGAAACGAAAGGCAGGAAAAAGCTAGTACCAACGGAACTCGGTACAAAGGTTTATCATTACCTAATCACCAAATACAAGGAGCTTGTGAGTGAAGAGAGAACCAGACAACTGGAAGAGCTTATGGATCTCGTGGAGGAAAATAAGGTAGACTATCAGGAAGTGCTGAACGATATGTATAGGGAGATAGGGAAGTATATTGCTTAATCCTTTCTTTTTATTTAAATGAAAAAGAAGGGAGGGGAATCACTCCTTCTTGTGCCTCATTTTCCAGTTGTGCCATCTATATAAGGCAGCAAGCGACTTAATAGCCCTCTCAGGTTCTGGATATGCCGGAATTCCGTTCTCATTGAGCATGTCGATTGCCTCTTTAGCTTCAACACCACCGACTATGGCAACGACTATTGGCTTCTTCCTTCCGCTTGCTTCATATTCCTTTATGACTATCTTTGCAAGGTCTCTTGGGTCAAGAACAGCTGTCTGGCAATAGAGAACGGCTATTGAATGCATCTCCGGGTGTGCTAGGGCATCTCTAACCGCACCTTCGTAAGCTTCAGCTCCAGCCATACCCGTTAAGTCAACTGGATTCTTGTAACTTCCGAAGGGTGGCATGTGGTTTGCGAAGATCTTAAGCTCTTCAAGGTTATCATAAAGCTTCAATCCTTCCTCTTCAGCGGCATCAGTGGCCATAACACCTATTCCACCGCCATTCGTGAGGATTACAACGTTGTCTCCTTTAGGCTCTGGAAGGTTTGAGAGTGTTCTCGCCCAATCGAAAGCTTCACCAATTGTTAATGCCCTTAGGACACCACTTTGCTTGAATGCAGCCGTGTAAATGTTATCAGCCCCGGCAAGTGAACCGGTATGAGAAGCAGCGGCTTTAGCCCCTCTCTCACTCCTCCCGGCTTTAATAACTATGACTGGTTTTTTCATTGAGACCTTCCTTGCAGCTTCCATAAACCTCCTACCGTCTTTCACACCTTCCATGTAGATTAGAATTGCTCCGGTGTTTTCGTCAGTCTCAAAGTACTCAAGCATGTCTGCATCGTCTAAATCACTCTTGTTTCCAATGCTTACTACTGCCGAGAGACCTACCTTTTCAAGTATTGTCCATCCCATAAGGGCTATTCCTAGGGCTCCACTTTGAGAGACAAATGCGAGCTTTCCAGGCATTACATCTGTTGGGCCAAAGGTTGCATTGAGCCTGGCTGGAGTATAAACGACACCGAATATGTTTGGACCCAGAATTCTCATTCCATACTTGTGGGCAGTCTCTACTAACTGCTGCTCAACTTTCTTTCCTTCCTCGCCAAGCTCTCCAAACCCCGAGCTTATAATTGGTAGGACTTTGACTCCTTTCTTTCCGCATTCTTCAACCACTTGTGGGACAAACCTAGCGGGGACAACTACAACCGCCATCTCAACTTCATCAGGAACATCAAGGATGCTCTTGTATACTGGAAACTTTCTTCCGCTGATCTCTATTTCTTCACCTTTAACATTAACTGCATAGATTTTGCCCTCGTAGCCGTAATCGACAAGGTTCTTCATGATAGCGTATCCTATTTTCCCGGGCTTACTAGAAGCGCCTATGACGGCAACGCTCCTTGGTTTGAAAAGTGCCTCTATGCTCATTTCCTTCACCCCATGAACTTTACAAAAGTTAATGCGAAAGAGGAGTTATAACTTTTCTCTTATTCATTTGACGACTTGGACATCGGCGTTTGTTAAAGGAACCAATGGTTTTGAACAATACATTAAACTTCCAGCACAAGATGGCCATCTTGAAGGACAATACTTTAAAGTCATGAATGAAAAATAAAAACTGGTGATGAGCCTTCCCCTCCCTGAGAGGGTGATGAACACACCGGTAGGCTGATAAAGATGACGAAGATGGAAGATGAAAAAACCGCCCAATACACCCAAATTCACAAGTTCTTTAGGAAAGCCTTAGAGGTCTCCTTTGACACAGTTGTCATGCTGTTCCTGTTCTTTATACTATACTTAACCCTGTACTCTATCTATCTCAACTTCAAGCTTACCTACAAAGTCAGCGATCCGAAGCTTCTGATTGCAAACATACTCGTGACAATTATCCTAATAGAAACCTACAGGATTTTGATAATCTATTTAAGGCAGCACCGTGTGAGCATATCTCACATTCTTGAGGTTGAAATAGTGGCGCTTGTTCAAAAGCTCATTGTTGCCTCGAATTTTAAGGAGCTTGATGCCTTAAAGCTCTTTGCTGTTGGTGGATTGCTTTTTATACTTGGTTATCTATAATTAGAATAGGTGGTGGATAATGGGAGTTCAGATTGGTGAGCTCCTGTTTAGAAAGGAGCTTGAGCTCGAAAATTTAAACGGAAGGAAAGTTGCAATAGATGCATTTAACGCTATCTACCAGTTCCTTTCAACAATAAGACAGAGAGATGGGACTCCTTTAATGGATTCCAAAGGGAGGATTACGTCACATCTTTCAGGGCTTTTTTACAGAACTATAAACCTAATGGAGGCCGGAATAAAGCCCGCATATGTATTCGATGGAAAGCCCCCAGAGTTTAAGAAAAAAGAGCTTGAGAAGAGGGCTGAGGCTAGAGAAGAAGCACGGGAAAAATGGGAGGAAGCCCTAGCAAGGGGAGATCTCGAAGAGGCAAAGAAATATGCACAAAGGGCGAGCAAAGTTAATGAAATGCTCATTGAAGATGCCAAAAACCTCTTGGAGCTGATGGGAATTCCATGGGTGCAGGCTCCGAGTGAAGGTGAAGCTCAGGCAGCCTATATGGCATCTAAAGGACATGTTTGGGCTTCAGCAAGCCAAGATTACGACTCGCTCTTATTTGGAACACCAAGGCTCATAAGGAATCTCACCATAACGGGAAAAAGAAAACTTCCCGGAAAGGACATTTATGTAGAAGTTAAACCGGAGCTGATAGCCCTCGAAGAAGCTTTAAAAGGGCTCAAAATAACGAGAGAAAAGCTGATAGAGCTTGCAATCCTCGTAGGGACAGACTACAATCCCGGGGGAATAAAGGGAATCGGGCCAAAGAAAGCCCTTGAAATAGTTAAATATTCCAAAGATCCTCTGGCAAAGTATCAAAAAATGAGCGATATAGATCTCTATGCAATAAAGGAGTTCTTTTTGAATCCGCCAGTAACGGATGAATACAAGCTCGAATGGAAGATGCCAGACGAGGAAGGGATATTAAAGTTTCTCTGTGATGAGCATGATTTTAGTGAAGAGAGGGTCAAAAATGGCTTAGAGAGGCTTAAAAAGGCGGTTAAGGCTGGAAGGCAGTTTACACTGGACAGCTGGTTTAAAAAGTGAAAAATGAATCCCACAAAAATTAGACTCAAAGTGGAAGCTTTAGCCCTAATTTTTCCACCATTTCTTTGTATCTATTTCTTACTGTGACTTCTGTTACCCTCGCAATTTCGGCTACTTCTCTTTGAGTTCTCTTTTCTCCTTCCAGCAAACCGGCAATATACAATGCAGCGGCAACAAGTCCGGCCGGGCTCTTGCCGCTCGTAAGCCCCATCTCATAAGCTTTCTCCAAAAGCTCTATGGCTCTTCTTCTCGTCCTCTCGCTCAAGCCAAGCTCATCAGCAAACTTATTCACGTAATCTGTGGGCTTTACAAAGAGCTTCTTAGGAGTTAGGTTAAGGTTCCTTGCAATGAACCTGAAGCTTCTTCCAATCTCCTTCTTATCAACTTTAGCAATGTCGGCAATCTCATCGAGGGTTCTGGGAATTTTTAATAGCCTACAGGCTGCGTAAACACATGCTGCAATAACACTCTCAATTGACCTTCCCCTGATAAGCCCTTTCCTAACGGCCTCTCTATAAAGTCTCGCCGCCTCTTCTTCAACGTGCTTTGGTAGGTTTAACCTCGCACCAAGCCTATCAAGCTCGCTTAATGCAAAGGCAAGGTTCCTCTCAGCAGCATCGCTAACTCTCAGCCTGCTCTGCCACTTCCTAAGCCTATAGATCTTCTCTCTCATCAAGCCCCTTACATTCCTATCGTAGCCTATGTCTGTTGAGAGACCCTTATCGTGAAGTAAAATGCTTTCGGGTGCACCGGTTCTGGAGCGTTTTTCTCTTTGAGAAGCGTCAAATGCTCTCCATTCGGGACCCATATCGACCATGTTCTCCTGAATTACAAACCCACAATTTGCACAGATTACTTCTCCCCTTTCGGGGTCATAAACAAATTTATCAGAGCCACAAACTGGGCAAACCCTATGCTTAGTCACAATTACACCCCCACGGTCAGTGAAGTTGTCAATCCTCATATATAAACCTTAAGTTTTTCCAAATTTTGATATTGAATTTGCTATCCAGCTCACATGCTCTTTTTTAAAGGTAATCTTTTCAAGCACTCTGACATCATTTTCAAGGAGATTAACATACACCCAAAGGAAAACCGGATCCTTCTCACTCCCAACAACAACGTTTCGGTAAAGAATGTCAAGAGTCCCATCACTACTTTTTCTTGCAGATAATGGTTTCCAAATATCTAAACTAACTTCACCTTTTTCGTTGAGTATTCTGATGATGTCTTTAATTTTCACGTTTTTGTCACCATTTAATCCTAAATTCTCTTCTCGTTCTGGCATCTACTTGAGCTAAAATCTTTTTAAGTTTTTCATCCGTGATTCTCTCGGTTATCTGACCAGCCTGGTATAATTGAACGAGAATCAATTCCACCTGTCTCGCAAGTTCGGGCCTTACAAGCTTAACCCTCCCAAGTCTCTCCCTCGCCTCTGGTGTAAGAATTTGTTTCATTATGGCATTCAGCTGAGCTTCTAACTCCATTTCTTGTCTTACTCTCTCCTCTTCCTCCTTTTGTTGTTCTGCAAGTCTCCTTTGAAGCTCCAAAAGTTTTTTCTTTCTAATCTCTTCTATGTCCTCGGCCATCATATCACCCCTAATAAAATGTTTAATAATAAAGCATCGAAACTGATTAAAGCCAAAAAGTAAGAAACATCAGTACTTCTTGAGCTCTGGGATTACCTCTTCGAGCTCTCTCTTGAGCTCTGTTGCAACTTTGTCAAGGAAGCTTCTTCCTTTTGGAGTTACTATTCTTCCTTCTCCAGATACTTTTGTAACGAATCCCGCTGCCTCGAGCTGTTGGAGGGCTTTCCTAATTATGCTTCCACTTCCCTTGTAGAAGTGCTCCGGAGCATGTCCCCTATTCTTTCTTCCACCGTACCATGTCCTCAGCCTCTCAATACCAACTGGTCCGTCAATGTAGATCTTTCTGAAGACTGAAGCCACTCTATAGTACCACCAGTCATCTTGCTCTGGGAGTCTCTCCTTGTGTCTGCCAGTTTTAACGAAGGGTGCCCACTCGGGTGGCTTTATCTCGGGTATTTCCTTCAATTTTTGAGCTACCCTCTCAACGAGTAAATCACCGGGAACATCATAAACTGTTGCCATTCTTTACTCCCTCCCTTTCTTGAACTTTTTCCTAAATTGAGCGATATCAAGCTTAACTTTCTTAACGGGTTTTTCTTCCCGTCTCTCTTTCGAGAGTTCCTTAAGCTTGAGCTTCTTTAAATACTTTTCCCATCCCTCTCTGGGACGGAACAATATAAACCTTTTGCCCCTCACGTCAATAAGTTCGCTATCTGTAAGCTCTGCAACTTTTTCTGCTATCGCTTTTCTGTCCATCTGAGTTGATATTAAAGCGCCTTTTTTGATTTCAACCTTTAATATGCCGTCTTTCTTAAGCTGAGTGTTGATCTCGTCGATAACACTATCATCTAAACCTCTTTTACCAACCCACGCTCTAGGCTCAATATCGTAATATTTGGCCCTTATAGCTCTTCTCACCTTTCCAGGCAAGCGCTTTTCCATCTCTCTCACCTCAAATAATCTCGCCCTTACTCACGGACGCGAAGTTTTTTAGGAGAAGTCCCTTTTTAAACCTTGCTTAAGACATTACACACCTTTGACCAAAAATTCTTATTAAGTTTTGGTCTTAACGTTACATTGGTGATAGCAATGAAAGTGCTGTTTCTAAGTGCAGATGGATTTGAGGATTTGGAGTTAATATACCCCCTCCACCGCATAAAAGAGGAAGGACATGAGGTATATGTGGCAAGCAACAAGAAAGATACAATAGTTGGAAAGCATGGATACTCCGTAAAGGTTGATTTGTTGTTCGATGAGGTCGATCCAGAAGAGTTTGATGCCCTCGTCTTGCCGGGAGGAAGGGCACCAGAGATAGTTAGAATAAACCCAAAGGCAGTTGAAATTGCCAAAAAGATGTTCGAGGCCGGGAAGCCGGTGGCTAGCATATGCCACGGCCCACAAATACTAATCTCCGCTGGAGTCTTAAAGGGAAGAAAAGGAACGTGTGTTGTAACGATAAAAGACGACCTCATAAATGCAGGAGCAGAGTACATTGACAAAGAAGTTGTTGTAGACGGAAACTGGGTAAGCTCAAGACACCCCGGAGATTTGTATGCATGGATGAGAGAGTTCGTGAAGCTTTTGAGGTGACTACCTTTATCTTTCATTGCTTTTTAAATTTTGAAAGGGAACCTAAAATATGGATTTTAAGTTCGAATTTTCTGTAAAAACTTCCTAGAACCTTCTATAAACGTTGATAAACTCTCAAAAACAATATTGGTTTCTAAATGGGGAGAAAATTCGAAAAATTGGAGATCTTTGAACAAATAAAAACATGACAAAACGATTTCATGAAAAAAACTTAAATAGAAGTTTTTCTCTAATTAGAAACAATGGGGTAGATTAGAGACACAAATGGGAAGTTATAAAAACTCTGTGGAACTTTCCAACTTCCACAGATTCCCTAAATATAAGGCAATAAGTTAGCGTGGTGGTTAATATGAAAGAAGAATTTAAAAGTTCCGTATGGAGCTATCTGGAGAGTTTAAAATGGGGCGAATATATAATAGTGGAACACGGTTCCAGCGATCCTACCCACTTGCTTTTCTATGTTATGATCAACCAACTGAAGGAAAGCAACATTCCATTTGTAATTATAGACGTGCTTGATAAGTTTTACTTCCTTAGAGCACACCTAACAAGTGCCGGAATTGATACGAGCATGCTGGAGGACGTCCCAGTCATTAAATTAGGAGGAATACGCCACATTGGAAAAATAACAAGCTTAATTGAGAGAATTGAAATTTCTCAAGATACTCCAGTATGGATACGACACTATCGGGATGCTCTTCGCAGAATTGAAGAAAAACTTAACAGATATGTCAAGGTAGTAGTAGGCATAGACTCATTGTTGCAACTCTACGAAAATAATATCTGGGAACTCAATGCTTTAATGCTAGGGTTTGCAAGTATGATGGGAGATAAATCCAGCAAGGGAGTTGTCTTTCTAAATTCCTCTGTGCTTAACCCAAGGACAGTTTTAAAACTTGAGGAGATATTCCCCCGAGTTTTGAAGTTAGAACTAAAAGAAGGTGAGCTAACTCTTAGAATAGAAAAATCCGCTGATTTTGATGAACATGGAAGAGAAATCAAAGCAAGTGTCCAAGAACTGCAGGATAAATTAAAGATGTGAATCAAAAGCTCAAAATATTGAAAGGGATCAGAAGACTCCCCTATCTTTGCTTTCTTCTCTGGTCAACTCGCTCCTGCCCTTCTTGAACATCCCCTCTATTTCCTTGTAGTACTCCATTGTTTCCTTGCTAACACTTGGACTGACTTTCTTGAGGGCCTCCTCAAAGTCCTTCATTGTAACCTTGACTTTTTGCCTAATCTCACTTGCCCTTTTGCCCGGATTGATCATTCCCTCGGCTATTGCCCTTCTCATTGCATTAAGTGCAGCCTCTTTTACTACGGCTTCAATGTCAGCTCCCGTGTATCCTTCGGTTCTTTTTGCGAGTTCTTCTAGGCTAACGTCACCCGCCAATGGAACCTTTCTCGTGTGCACCTTAAGAATCTCAAGCCTCGCCCTCTCATCCGGAGCCGGAACCAAAATAAGCCTATCAAACCTCCCAGGCCTCAACAAAGCAGGATCCAAAATATCAGGCCTATTAGTAGCAGCCACCACCACAACACCACTATTCTCCTCAATACCATCCATCTCAGTCAAAAGCTGGTTAATGAGCCTATCAGTAACCCTGTTAACATCTGTACCTCTTCTTGGGGCTATTGCGTCTATTTCGTCAATAAAAACAACCGTGGGAGCAGCTTGCCTAGCTTTCCTGAATATCTCACGAATGTTCTTCTCGCTCTCTCCAACCCATTTGCTAAGAACCTCTGGCCCACGAATGCCAATAAAGTTAGCCTCACTCTCATTAGCAACAGCCTTAGCAAGCAAAGTCTTACCCGTCCCAGGCGGCCCATAAAG
>Ga0190315_1000315_pt1 | contig 26955 bp, 31 predicted proteins | sample 48701101_MG_FD_161673 | JGI IMG/M metagenome (GOLD analysis project Ga0190315, IMG submission 161673) | Hydrothermal vent sediment bacterial communities from Southern Trench, Guaymas Basin, Mexico - 4870-11-0-1_MG | ecosystem: Environmental > Aquatic > Marine > Hydrothermal vents > Sediment ...
CCAGGAGAAGTGGTGCCACAAGAGGATGTAGAGGAGAAATCCCACCAGGGTGCCCATGGTCCCCGGCGCCCAGGGAGAGTAACCCGTCCCTAGCCCTGTGAGGAATAGGAGGCGGGCCCTGGTCATTTCAGTAGCTCCTTCATCTCCCTTACAGCCCTTTCCATACCCACCAGCACCGCCCTAGCCACTATGCTGTGGCCTATGTTGAGCTCTTCTATCCCGGGGATAGAGGCGATGGGTTTTACGTTTCTGTAGTTGAGGCCGTGGCCTGCGTTCACCCTGAGGCCCAGGTTCTGGGCCAGTTGGGCAGCTTCCACGATCTTCTTGTACTCGGTACGTTGCTCTCTCTCTGTTTTGGCGTCGGCGTAGAGGCCTGTGTGGATTTCAATGAAGTCGGCTCCCGCCTCTTTGGCTGCCTTGACCTGGATGGGGTCGGGATCTACGAAGATGCTCACAGTGATGCCTCCTTCCTTGAGGCGCTCTACGGCATTGGCGATGTGTTCTAGGTTTCCCTCCACGTCCAGGCCTCCTTCAGTGGTCACCTCGTTAGGCTTCTCTGGTACTAAAGTAACCTGGTCGGGTTTCACCTCCAAGGCGATTTTGATCATGCCCTCGGTGGCAGCCATCTCCAGGTTGAGGCGGGTCTTGACCACTTGGCGCAGGAGTCTCAAGTCTCGGTCTTTGATGTGGCGGCGGTCGGCCCTGAGATGGATGGTGATGCCATCGGCCCCTCCCAACTCTGCCAGGACCGCTGCAGCGATGGGTTCTGGTTCCACGGTCTTTCTGGCTTCTCTTACCGTGGCCACATGGTCTATGTTGACTCCCAGTTTTACTGCCATGTTCATGCCTCCCTAAGGGTTCTTTCCATCACCCTGCTCAGGTCTTCCAGGAGGGAGTTGATGAGGTGCGAGTCTTCTCCTTCCACCATGATTCTTACCTTGGGTTCTGTGCCCGAGTACCGAACGACTACCCTTCCCTTGCCGTTTAACAATTCCTTGGCCCGCTTCAATTCCCTCTGTATCTCAGGGACAGAATCTAGTGGTGGTTTCTTGCTGACGGTGAGACTCCTCTGGACTTGTGGTAGGCGGATGGTATCTTTGGCCAATTCTGAGAGGGGTTTCCCCTTCTCCGCCATGATGGCTAGAACTTGGAGGGCGGTTACTATGCCGTCTCCCGTGGATGAATGGATTCGGAATATGATGTGACCGGAGGCCTCTCCCCCCAGAGTGTAGCCACCCTTCTGCATCTCTTCGAAGACGTAGCGGTCGCCTACAGCCGTTCTCACCACCTTTCCTTTGTGGGGGGCCAGGGTGAGGTCCAATCCCATGTTGGACATGATGGTGGCCACAACCGTGTTGGCTGGCAGTTGTCCTTTCTTTATGAGCTCCAGCCCACAGATGGAAAGGATGTAATCTCCGTCCAGAGTGTTTCCACTTTCGTCGGCGAAGATGGCTCTGTCCCCGTCCCCGTCGAAGGCCACTCCTAGGTGGGCTCTTTCCTCCACCACCCTTTGGGCCATGGCCTGGGGATGGACGGCCCCGCACTTGTCGTTGATGTTGGTCCCGTCGGGGGTGTTGTTCATCACCACCACTTGGGCTCCAAGTTCGGAGAAGACGGCTGGGGCCACCCTGTATGTGGCACCGTGGGCACAGTCTATTACGATTTTTATTCCTTCTAACGTTAAATGGGAGGGGAAGGTCCGTTTGAGGTGGACGATGTACCTCCCCAGGGCGTCTACCACTCGAGACGCTTTTCCGATCTGGGTGGCTGTGGGTCTGATGTGGTCTATGCGCCCGGAGAAGACCAATTCTTCCAGCTCTTTTTCCAGCTTGTCCGAGAGCTTCATGCCTTCACCGTCGAAGACCTTGATGCCGTTGTCCTGGTAGGGGTTGTGGGAAGCGGAGATGACGATCCCTGCATCGGCCCTCATGTCCCTGGTGATGAAGCCTATACCCGGTGTGGGTATGGGTCCTAAGAGGAGGGCATCTGAACCCATGGAGCATATTCCTGCTATGAGGGCTGCTTCCAGCATGTAGCCTGAGAGGCGGGTGTCCTTTCCTATTACAATACGGCCTTTGGTGGTGCTGTTTCGGAAGAGGTAGCCTATGGCCCGTCCAACTTTAAGGGCTGTTTCTACAGTCATGGGTTCTATGTTGGCTGTACCCCTGATGCCGTCGGTGCCGAATATCTTTTTCATGGAGCGTTCCCTTCCTCCGCCGGATTCTCTATCATCACCGTGACCCTGTCTGGGAAAAGGTAAATCCCCTTCCCCGGAGGGACCAATTCTACAACTCTCTTCAAGGTTTTTCCAGGTTCTAGATTGGTGTTTGTGAGATCCAGTTCCTGGGTTTTTACTATCCGGACCCTTTTTATCTGGGATTTAACTCCCTGAATGGTAACCAGTGGTGGATCTAGTGACACCCTCCAGCGCTTTCTTACCCCCCTGGCCTTGAGGATCACAGTGGCTTTTCTCTCCACCACCTTTTCGGCTTTTATGATTACTGTGGTGGGGTTCACCTTGGTCACCATCAGCCCCCTCGGGAGGATCACTGCTCCTCGGCTGACAGTGAAGGTGTTTTTTCCCTCTTTTAGGTGAGAGAGGTCTAAGACCACTTTGATCTTTCCGGGTTTTATATTGGTTAAAATGTGGCTGTTTCCTCTGACTCGGATGGTGATGTAGCCTGGGGGTTCGTTGATGATTTCCATGTCTGGTGGGATGTTGGTAAGCTCTAGTGGAACGGTGAAGCTCATTTCTGACTTCTCTTGGCCTGTCACATAAACCCACAGAAGGACGGCCAAGAGTAGAGACACAACCTTTTCCAACCAGTTTCTGGTGAGGAACTCGGGCAAGGTGCCTCCAAATAAAAACACAGAATTCCCCAGCCCTCTGGGCCGGCGTTAGTTTGTTGAGATATAGGAAAGGAGCTCTCCTTTCAAGTTCTTTGGGAAAGAACCTGAGCTTTTCCTTGATTATTCCGTGTGGATGCAGGAGTTCCCCCGGTTTTGGTGGTATTAGGAAAGCAAGTCTAATAAAGTCAGTGTATTTCTCTGGTCAGCAAGTGTAACACTCTGGATTCTGGGTTGTTTTCAACAAAATGGGGATACTTTTTGCACCTTTGAATAGAGGGGCCTCCTGAGTATAAGGTTTCAGCAGAGTTATGAGATAGAAGATGTGAGGGTTTTGTGGTATACTGAATTGTAAAACATAATGATTATGGTGATGGCTGTGGCGTATTTTGCTATGGTGGTGCTGGACCACAGATCGAAGATGAAGGTGATGCTGGGGCACACATATCGGATGGCCAAGAGGGTATATGGGGTGCCTGATTTCAGGTACTATGCCATAGCAGATGGGATAATGGCTCTTTTGACAAGGCATCCGGGAAAGGTGAAAGTGATAGAAGGCAGAAGAAAGGATTTGCAGCTCACATTAGTGTTGGTGCCCGGCGGCTGAAAAATTGGGGGAACTCCTGGCTGGATAGGGGACTACTTTGTTTTCCTAGTAGTTCTGGTCATGACTCCCCACTGGGCTTTCCCACTGGCTCCAGGGGTGTTATTGTATTGGTGTGGAAAATCCCTTTAAGCAAAAAGGAGAACTTGTGCAGCCGAGGGAGCGGATGGAAGAGAAGGATCAGAAGGACTTTAAAGTAGACGAGGAAGGACGACTCTTGTGGAAAGGTCAGGAGGTGAGCCATCCCCTGGTAAAGAGGTACTTTTTATCACTCATGGATAGGGACGAGGAGGGAGTGTGGGTGAGGAACCAGTGGCAGAAGCTGGGGGTAGATATGGAGGGCACTCCTTTTTATGTGGAAGCTTTGAGGGAGGAGCTTAAAGGCGGGGAGATGCGTTTAAAGGCCATCATCAATGATGGTACCCAAGAGGTACTGGATCTGTCCACCTTGAGGATAGCTCCTGATAATAAGGTCTATTGCAAGATAAGGGGAGGGAAATTCGAAGCCCTCCTCACCCTTTCTGCTTATTGGCAGTTGATGAGGTACCTGGTGGAGGAGGAAGGCCGATACTACCTGGAGCTGGGTTCCAGGCGGTATCCTCTTGAGATAGAAGAAGAAAAAGGGTCCGGAGGTTGATTATGAAAGTGAGAAAGGCTGTCTTTCCTGTAGCGGGTTGGGGTACTAGGTTTCTGCCAGCCACCAAGGCCATGCCCAAAGAGATGCTTCCATTGGTGGACAAACCTATCATCCAGTATGTGGTGGAAGAGTGTCTGGCTTCCAACGTCAGGACCATTATAATGGTGACGGGTCGGGCCAAGAGGGCTATTGAGGATCACTTTGATATCTCTTTTGAACTGGAGCTGGTTCTCAAGTCTCAGGGCAAGGAGTCTCTCCTTAGGGAGGTGAGGCGTATCGCTACCATGGCGGATACTGTTTATGTGCGTCAGAAGGAGCCTCTGGGATTGGGGCATGCCATCCTTTGTGCCAGGGAGGCTGTGGGAAATGAGCCTTTTGCCGTGCTGCTGGGAGACGATGTAATCCACGACGTGGAGAAGCCCACCTTGGCTAGGATGCTGGAGATTTACGAGAAATACGGCCGTCCTGTCATAGCCCTGAGGGAAGTACCCAGAGAGCAGGTGACCCGTTACGGTATAGTGGGAGGTAAGCTCCTGGACGGCGGTGTGGTGGAGATCAACAACATGGTGGAGAAGCCCAGCCTGGAGGTGGCCCCCTCCAATTGGGCCATTATCGGTCGCTATATTCTCCCCCCCGAGATCTTTGGTTATATAGAGGAGACCAAACCCGGTCCTACCGGGGAGATTCACCTTACCGATGCTCTATCCCGACTCCTTCAGGATGGTCCTGTTTACGGATACCTTTTCCCCGGAACCTATCTGGATTGTGGTGAGAAGCTGGGCTACCTCAAAGCCGTTGTCCATTACGCCATGCTTCGGGAGGATCTGGCTCCGGCATTGAGGGAGTTTGTTAGGGAGATCCTGGACTAGGTTGAAGGTTTCCCTTTTCGACTATAATCTGCCCCAGGAGCTCATAGCCCAGGAGCCTCTCCCTAAGAGGGATGAGTCTAGGCTGCTGGTGGTGCGGAGGGGGGATGGCACCTTCTCCCACCACCGTTTTTATGAGCTGCCTTCTCTATTGCCCGAGGGAACCCTTTTGGTGGTGAACGATACCCGGGTGATCCCCGCCCGCCTGTGGGGAGAGAGGCCTACAGGGGGGAAAGTGGAGGTTTTTCTGGTGAGGAGGGAAGGAGAGGGGACGTGGCGCTGTCTGGTGAGGCCGGGGAAGAGGATGCGTCCGGGGGATAAGGTCCTTTTTGCCAATGGGCGCTGGTGTGGGGAGGTCCGGGAGGTTTTGCATTCGGGAGAGAGGCTCATGAGTTTCCACGGTCCCGGGGGGCTGGGTCGCCTCTTGGACGAGGTGGGTCAAGTGCCTCTGCCTCCTTATATCCGCCGCCGGCCTCGCCCCGAGGATAGGGAGCGATATCAGACGGTGTTTGCCAGTAAAGAGGGAGCTGTGGCTGCACCCACGGCAGGGCTTCACTTTACTCTTAGGGTGTTGGATGCTCTGAAAAGAAGAGGGATAGAGATACTTTCTATCACCCTCCACGTGGGGCCGGGCACCTTTAGGCCTGTTAAGGTGGAGGATGTGGAAGCTCATAGGATGGAGGAAGAGTATTATGAGATCTCCCCCCAAGTGGCCGCTAAAGTTGAGGAGACCAGGATGGAGGGGCGGAGGCTTTTGGCTGTGGGTACTACAGTGACCAGAGCCTTGGAGAGTGCTGCTGATGAGGAAGGCCGGCTGATGAGACTCCATGGATGGACGGACCTCTTTATCTATCCGGGGTATCGCTTCAAAGTGGTGGACGCCCTCCTAACCAATTTTCATCTGCCCCGTTCCACCCTTCTCATGCTGGTCTGCGCTTTCGGGGGGCGGGAGTTGGTGATGAAGGCTTATAGAGAGGCAATAGAGGAGGGATATCGCTTCTATTCTTACGGTGATTCCATGTTACTGGTGTAGGGGGATGTTGTGAGAGGAACCAGGTGGCTTCTTTTTCTGTTGCTGTTCGTTCCTTTCCAGCTATGGGCGGGGGAGGTGAGGGTCTTTTTTAGCCCTCGGGGTGGGTGCGAGGAGGCTATCCTGGCCCAGTTGGATGGAGCCAAAAGGTATATCCACGTGGCCATGTATGCCTTTACCAGCCGGTATCTTGCTCAAGCCCTGGTTCGGGCCAAGGATCGGGGTGTGGAGGTGAAAGTTGTGCTGGACAGATCTTTCCAGGAGGAGAGTAACTATTCCAAAGGAGATTTTCTCAGGCGCAAGGGCATTCTCGTGAAGCTGATTTCTCCAGCTATGTTGAGGGGTCTGAGGGTGATCAAGGGGTTGATGCACCACAAGTTTGCTGTGGTGGATGGTAGTGTGGTGATCACTGGGTCTTACAACTGGACGGCTAGGGCCGAGCGGGTGAACTATGAAAACCTGCTGATATTCGTGGATTCTCCTGGGTTGGCCCAGGCCTATGAGGAAGAGTTTAGGAGGCTGTGGGGTGATAGGAGTTAAAAGTAAAGTTGGAAAAGCGGGGAGTTAGGGCTTGAAGGCGGAGATGAAGATCCATGGTTTGGGGCCGAAAGTGGAAGAGTAACAAGTCGAGATCCGTGAGCAGGAAAGCTAGGGGCTTCTGGGGAGCAGTTTTTCTTATTCTTCTGGGGGCGTTGGCCTACCACTTTTCTCCTTTGATAACGGGCTCGGTGCCTGAGCCACATAAGGCGCAGGGTCCTTTTCCTGTGGGAGTGGTGAGGGTGGCTCCCATGCCTGCTCATGAGGCCATGTCTGCTGGGTTGGATGGGATATTGGTCTGTTTAGAAGGTCCTCTGGAGGAGGAGAGAAAGACCAGGAGTGGGACTTTGCTCCTGTGGGTGGATGGTTTTAAAGTAGTAGCTTATCCCTTTCTGGCTAGGGACCTGGCCAGAGGGATGAGGCCCGGACTCAGGGTGAAGGTGGTGGGAGTGCTCAGAAATCATCCCCGGTACGGCTGGGAGGTGATCCTCAGACGCCCTTCGGATCTGGAGCCAGTCCGGCCCTCTTTTTGAGTTCTGCCACCTCTTGGGGGGTGAGGTGGCGGTAGCGGCCTTTAGGTAGGCCCTCCAAGGTGAGGTTGCCTATGGATACCCTTACCAGGGAGACCACAGGGTGGCCAACGGCCTGGAACATGCGTCGAATCTGGCGTTTCCTGCCCTCTTTTAAGACCATCTCTAACTCCGTTTCTTTCCCTTTGGACTTGATGACCTTTATCTGGGATGGAGCCGTTTTCCTGTACAGGCCCTTCTTCTTTTCATCTTCTAGTCTAATGCCTCGGCGGAGTCTCTCTAGTTTTTTCTCTGATGGCTGGCCATTGACCTTAACGAGGTATCTCTTCTCCACGTGGTACCTTGGATGCATAAGGCGAAATGCCAGTTCTCCATCGTTGGTGAGGAGGAGCAGTCCCTCTGAGTCTAGATCCAGCCTTCCCACAGGATAGACTCTGGTTTTGAGGCCTTTTAATAGGTCTATGACGGTGGGTTTGCCTTCTTTGGCTTCCACGGAGGTGATATAGCCCCGTGGCTTGTTGAGGATCACATAGGTGAAAGGCTGGGGTTTGACCACCGAGCCGTCCACTTCTACCTTGTCCTTTTCAGGGTCTATCTTGGTTCCCAGTTCCTGGACGACTTGACCATTTACTGTGACTCGGCCCTGGAGGATGAGATTCTCGCCTTCCCTCCGGGAGGCCACGCCACATCTGGACAGGAATTTATGAAGTCTCTCCTTCATGGGGCGTAGGCGGGGTGGCGCTGGGTTGGATAAGTCCTCCCGATACAACCAGCTTTATTCCCTCTTCTACGCTCATCTCCAGAGGGATCACTTCGTCTTCGGGCACCACTATCATAAGCCCCGAGGTGGGGTTGGGGGTGGTGGGTATAAAAAGGGTTAGAGAGGTGGTGGGAAAGTGGGTCTTGAGCTCTCCTTTGGCTTGGCTGGTGACAAAAGCGATGGACCAGATTCCTTTTCTGGGGTATTCCACCAAGACCACTCGCTTGAATGAGCTGGTTGAAGAGGTGAAGATGACTGTCTCCACCAGTTGCTTGGCTGAGGTGTAAAGGCCTCGGATGAAGGGTATGTGTTCCAGGACCCGTTCTCCTAAGCGGAAGACCTTCTTCCCCAGGATGTTGGTGGTGAGAAAACCTGCCAGGAGGATGAAGATGAGGGTGAGAACCAGTCCCATGCCGGGGATGTGTTTCAGGTACTGGGAAGGGGTTCCAAGTTTTCTCAGGACGTCGAAGAGGATTGGTATGATCACCCGGTCCACTTTGTTCACGATGAAGGCGACGGTAAAGAAGGTAAAGAAGAGGGGAACAAGGACGGCCAACCCTGCCAGGAAGGCCGTCCTGATGCGGTTTCTCAGTTTTTTCATGGCGTGTTACTTCTTTCTCGCCACCACCGATAGGGGGAGTCCCCAGATTTTGCAGAAGCCCTCTCCCGCCCTGTGCTCGAAGGCATCGGCAGCGTCGTACGTGGCCAGTTCATAGTCGTAAAGGGAGTGCGGTGACTGCCTGCCTACAGGTATGCACTGACCCTTATAAAGTTTTACCCTGACGGTGCCCGTGAGCCGTTCTTGGGTTTTGTTTATGAAGGCATCCATGGCCTCTCTTAATGGAGAGAACCATAGACCGTAGTAAACCAACTCGGCGTACTTCACCGCCAGATATTCCTTGAACCGGAAGGTTTCCCGGTCCAGACATAAGTGCTCCAGTTCTCTGTGGGCGGCGTAGAGGATGGTGGCGCCGGGAGCCTCATATACTTCTCTGGACTTGATGCCCACTAAACGGTTCTCCACCATGTCCACCCGGCCCACTCCGCACTGGCCGCCTACCTCATTGAGCTTTGACATGAGGGACACGGGGTCCATTTTCTCTCCGTTGAGAGATACGGGTTCTCCCCCTTCAAAGCCGATTTCCAGGTAGAGGGGCTCACCGGGGGCCTCCTGGGGGCTTTTGGTGATGAGATAGGCATCTTCAGGAGGTTCTTCCCAGGGGTCTTCCAGGATTCCGCACTCGATGCTGATGGACCAGATGTTCAGGTCTATGGAGTAGGGTTTGTCCTTGGTGACGGGCACGGGGATTCCGTGCTTCTGAGCGTACTCAATTTCTTCCTCCCTGGACTTGAACTCCCACTCCCTCACTGGTGCTAGGCATTTTATATCTGGGTTGAGGGCCATAACAGAGACTTCGAAGCGCACCTGGTCGTTGCCCTTGCCCGTGGCACCGTGGGCAACGGCATCGGCACCTTCTTTTTCGGCCACCTCTACCAAATACTTGGAGATAATAGGCCTATTAAGGGCCGTGCCTAAAGGGTATTTACCCTCATAAAGGGCCTGAGCTTTGAGGGCTTTGAAGCAGTAATCTCTGAGGAATTCCTCTTTCAAATCGTAGATGTGGACCTTGCTGGCCCCCGTAGCTAGAGCCTTTTTCCGTACCTCTTCCATGTCTTCCTGTTGTCCTACGTCGGCAGAGAAGGCGATGACCTCGCAGCCGTAGTTGTCTATGAGCCAGCGGATGATGACGGAAGTGTCCAGTCCCCCTGAATAGGCCAGCACCACCTTCTTGGGCTTTTCCATGGTTTTTCCTCCTTATATCTGCTCCAGAAGCATGAGCATGAGAGCCTTCTGGAGGTGTAGTCTGTTTTCTGCTTGGTCCCATACTACGGAGCTGGGACCGTCTATCACTTCATTCACCACCTCTTCTCCCCTATGGGCGGGTAGGCAGTGCATGAAGATGGCTCCTGAGTCTGCCATTTCCATGAGCTGTGGGGTGACCTGGTATGGGGCAAAGGCCCGAAGCCTTTCCTCCCTCTCTTTATCCTGCCCCATGCTCACCCATACGTCGGTGTAAACCACTTGGGCTCCTTTGACAGCTTCTTGTACCTCGCTTGCCATTTTCACCTTGGCCCCTTCTCGACGGGCAGCCTCCATAACCTCTTTCGGTAGCTCGTAGCCCTTGGGGGTGGCCAGTACCACTTCTATGCCCACCCTGGCAGCTAGATTTGCCCAGGAAGCTGCTACGTTATTTCCGTCTCCCACGAAAGCCACTTTGATGCCCCGCCAGTTGCCCAAGGCTTCCTGGATGGTCACCAGATCGGCCAGAACCTGGCAGGGATGAAAGCGGTCGGAGAGAGCATTGATGACGGGAATGGAGGCGTGGGTGGCAAATTCCTCAATGGTTTCATGCCGGTAGGTTCTCAAGGCTATGATGTCCAGATACCTGGAAAGGACCCTGGCGGTATCGGATATAGTTTCTCCTCTTCCGATCTGCAGTTCTGATGGGCTCATAAAGATCACCTCTCCTCCCAGTTGGTACATACCTGCCTGGAAGGAGACCCTGGTCCTGGTAGAGGGCTTTTCAAATAAAAGCCCTAGACTCTTGCCCACTAAGGGTCTGTGGGGGATTCCCCTTTTTTGTAAGTCCTTCAACTTGAGGGTCCATTCTAAGAGATGGAGTATCTCCTCTTGAGATAAGTCTAAAATGCATAGCAGGTCTTTCTTCATTCTCCCTTTCCTTCTCTAAAAGTATCTGCTAATTAGAACGCCTCATTCCCCTTTGTCAATCTGGAGGGATAGAGTTGAAAGTGGAAAAGGCCACTCTTAAAGATGCTCCTCAGATACATAAGCTCATCAATTCATATGCGGGCGAAGGCTTCCTACTTCCCCGGTCCCTGATGGATATATACGAGTCTATCAGGGACTTTTTCGTGATTAGGGAGGGCGACAGGGTGGTGGCCACGGCTGCCCTGAAGGTTGTGTGGGAAGATTTGGCAGAGGTCAGGTCTGTGTTGGTCTCCGACGAGTTCAAGGGTAGAGGATGGGGAAGGGCTCTGGTAGAGGCTTGTGTCAGAGAAGCGAGAGAGCTGGGGGTTAAAAAGGTTTTTGTCCTTACCAACTCTCCAGGTTACTTCTCCCGTTTGGGTTTCAGGTTGGTGGACAGGCGGAAGCTCCCCCACAAGGTGTGGTCCGATTGCTTGAAGTGTCCTAAGTTTCCTGACTGCGACGAGGTGGCTATGATGATGGTCTTGGAGGACCACCGTCTGGAGTAGGATCAATTTGTAGAATTAGTAGCCCTTTTGCCGTTTAAGAAGGGGTTATACCAACCTTCAAGAAATTATATCAATGTTATATATATGTGCAGAATGCGACTATATTAAACAAAAAAATGTCTTAATTTATTCTATTTTCGTTCTCAAATTATCAATCAATCTTTCTATAAAATAGGTTTGCCTAACCCAATAAATATAAATACTTTTATCTTTTTGTGAGTTTTTTCTCTTATATCTCCTTGTTTCCCAGTGTGTTACGCTTTTGGCTGTATTGAGTATCTAGGGGCTGTGCAACTGCACTGAATGTTATAAACTATGGATGAATTTTTAGATTTTTTGGTCATATGGATCTTGACAAATCGTTTGATTAATGTCTAACTTTTTAAGGTCAATGATGGGACTTTTCAAGGGGAAGGGAGGTGAGAAGAGTGGAGGCTGCTGGGAGAAGTCCTTATTTTTAGGGCAGTAAAAGGGTGATTAGGAAGGTTGAGAGAGGGTAAGAGGTATCTAAAAAGTTTTTGGCTTTAGGAGGTGGAAAGATGGCAGAATTTAGACCTTTGGCCAATCCTGCTCCTTTAGGGCTGGGTGGCTTTGCTCTGACCACTTTTGTGCTCAACGTTCATAACGCTGGTATTCTAGCAGATGTAGGAACGGCCCTTCCTTTGGGGCTCTTCTATGGTGGTTTGGCTCAGCTCTGTGCTGGTCTTTTGGAGTTTGGGACGGGTAATACCTTTGGGATGTGTGCTTTTGGGTCTTATGGTGCTTTCTGGATCTCTTTAGCAACACTTATTTATTTCAAGGATAACAATGTCTTGCCAGGTTTCAAAGATTTTCACGGGGCTTTGCTGTGGACCCTCATTGCATGGACTATTTTTACTTTCATCATGACCATAGCCACCTTCCCCAAGGCCAAAGCCTTAATTGTCGTATTTGTGTCCCTGTTGATACTGTTTATCCTATTGGACATCCATGCGATAACTGGTAGTGCAGGTATTGGTCACTTTGCTGGCTGGGAGGGGATTTGGACGGCTTTCACCGCTTGGTATCTCATGGCGGCGGAGCTTATTAATCCTGCCTTTGGCAAGGAAGTCCTGCCAATAGGAGCCCCTAAGTAAGGGTGTTGGAGGTTGGGGAGGCAGGTAAAATGCTTCCCCAACCTCAATATTTTTCTATGAGAGGCCTGATCCTATACATAGGCTTTCCCCTTGGGGTGTTTTTGGTTCACTATCTCTTTTTGGGTGCTGTTGTGGGTCTTTCCTCCAAAAGGAGAGTGGTAGCCTTGTTGAACATGATTTTTTATCCCTTTTGCATGTCTCTTCTAGTTTCTGGCTTTTTTCTGTGGTTGTCTGGCAGAGACTATCGCTGTTTTATATCGTCTGTTGTGGCCGGAGTGGTTGGGTATTATTTCTCTCTGATTTTGGCTTTTGTTCCTTTCCTCGCCCTTTTGTTTAGGGAACTGGATATGGAGTTCCTTTTACTGGGAGTAGGTGCTGCCATGGGGATTCTTCATTCTTCCCCCCTTCAGTTTTTCAAAGCTTTGGGAGGGCTATTGGGTAGATACTCTTTCCCTTTGGTTTCGGTCTTCGTGGCTTCTCTGATAGCTTCCACTTTGGTTAAGTATTTGATTTCTAGATCTGTGGTAGTAGGTTCTGAAAAAAGAGATATTCTAAAAAGTTTGGCTTGGGTGGTGAGTATTTCGGCTGGAGTGGTGGCGGTGCCTATAATTGTCTTTTTCCTCAGTTTAGGCGTCACGCAATAACTCTTGTGGGGGTTGAGTGTGGGTTGGCTGGAGAGAATGAAAGAGATGAACATCGTGAAGCTTAGAATTTTGGTTTTTACGCTTTTGGTGCTCTCTTTCCTCTTTGCTCTGGCTCTTTTGAAGATAGGAGCGGAGAGGCTAGGGCTCAGCGGGGGTGTGCCGCCCCTTTTGAAGTTGGTGGAAGACAAGGAAATAGTGGTGAAGGGGGATGATATTGATGCCATCAACAAGAGTCTTGGTAAAAAGGTTGTAGTGGAAGATAGAATAAAGAGGGTTGATTCCTATCCCGACGAAGGACTCTGGATAGTTAAACTGACTTATATTTCAGTACCTTTAGGTGAGGAGCGCGTATGGGAGCTTAGGAAGAAGGGGATAGCCTTGGATAGCGTTGAAGGGATGGCGGTGAGAGTGGAAGGGGTTTTGAAAATTCATCCCATATATGGCTTGCAGCTTTCCCTATCTAAGAACTCCAACCTTAACTTTGTTACTGGCAGGGTGAGGCGCTAGAGGCTAGTTGCTTATTCTATAGGTATTTCCTCTCTCCGGAGATAACAATTTCTCTCCTTTTTACTTTTAATTTAATCTCGCCCTTCTGGAAGCCTGGGATGTCGGCTAAGATCACCAAATTGTCTCCTTCTTCGTAAATGTCGACTGGTTTTCCCTCCTCATCTTTTAATAGTGGCTTCTATGCCCCACCGTATCTGTGTTTAATAAGTTGAAGATGTTCCGGGACTTTAACAAGGTAGTCTGTCTGTTTTATTCATTTCTTATTCAAGTTGTATTTTCTTTTTCGCTTTTTTGCGGTGCACTGTAGATCGGATCCACGAATATTTAGCAACCTGAATTAGTTTATGTTGGAAATTTTATTGTTTAGGTAAAGTATATTTTGTTTCTAGGATTATTGATAAACTTTTATATGTTGCTTATGTTTATTTAAACTAAAACTTTTTATGTTTAATCTACATGGCACTTAACCTTCTGAAATATCGCAGCATATGGCTAATCTGACATGATTTTAATGTTGTCACTATAATTGTTGCCTATGGTACTTGACAAAGCGTTTGATTAGGTGTAAAGATTTTGTACCAGCAGCAAAATAGTGTATTATTAATTCCGACAGGAAGGAGGTGGTAACGGAGGAGTGTGAACAGAGGGTTTGAGGCTTCGGGTTTTTTGTAAAAATTTTTTGTAATGGGAGGGTTTTATGAATAGGTGGATAGTTTGTTTGGCGGGGACCGGTATAAACCTGGTCCTTGGAGTGCTTTACTCCTGGAGCATATTTGTTGTGCCCCTCCAGGAGAAATTTGGATGGAGCAGGGCAGACCTTACCTGGCCCTTCTCCGTCTCCATCTTGGTCTTTGCTGTTGTCATGGTGGCGGCAGGGAAGTGGCAGGACAAGGTGGGCCCAAGATTGGTGGCATCGGTTGGTGGTGTTCTGATGGGGATTGGTTATATTCTGAGTGGTTTTATTTCCAGTCTTCCGGCTCTTATCTTCACCTTCGGTGTCATAGCGGGCGCTGGCGTGGCCTGCGGTTACGTGACACCTATTGCTGCCACAGTGAAGTGGTTCCCTGACAAGAGGGGGTTGACCACAGGTATCACCGTTTCGGGCTTTGGCTTTGGTGCTTTTGTTTTCACTCCCTTGGCCAGGAAACTCATTGTGGCTGTGGGCGTTATGACGGCTTTCAAGGTTTTGGGAGTGATCTTTTTGATTATTGTGGTGGCCTTGGCCCAGATTCTGAGGAACCCTCCTCCTGGTTACAAACCGGAGGGTTGGGAGCCTCCTGCTCCTACGGAGACTAAGAAGGTGGCTGTCAGAGATTGGACCCTTTCTGAGGCCATCAAGACATGGTCTTTCTGGTCTCTCTGGTTGGCTTACCTGGGCAACGCTGGTGTCGGACTCATGGTCATCTCTCTCATTGCTCCCTTGGCAAAAACTTATGGTATTTCTCAGGAGACGGCGGCCTTCCTCATTGGATTTCTCTCCATCTTTAACGGTTTAGGAAGGATTTTGGCTGGTTGGGTGTCTGATTTAATAGGCAGAAGGGCTGCCATGTTGGTATTCTTCAGTATTACTACTCTCATGTGCATTACCATGGCTTTCACCAACATTGCGGGAACCACTGTGGGATACGCCTTGGCTCTTATGATCTTTGGTGCTTCTTACGGTTCTAACTTTGCCCTCTTCCCCGCAGCTACTGCTGATTACTTTGGCACCAAGAACTTGGGCAACTTGTACGCAGGTGTCTTCACTGCCTGGGGCTTTGCCGGTTTTGTTGGTCCCAGGTTTATCAAGGCCAGGCTGCTCAAGAGCATTCCCAAGAAGCTGATGGCCCAAGGTGTGCCCAAAGAGCAGGCTAACCTGGTGGCCTATAAGACGGCTTTTAAGGTGGCCATCGGTCTGGGTGTTTTGGCTGTGGTGATGTCCTTCCTCACCAGGCATCCTAAAGAGGATTGATGCCTTTATCGTGAGTCTGTAATCTAAGGGGGCTGTGTAAATTGCGGCCCCCCATTTTTGTGTAGAAGAGGAGGAGTCTTTGCGGTGTAGAATGGTCATGGCAACGGTTTTTTTGCTGGTTTTTGTTTTTAGTGGCTGGGCTGGTGAGTGGGTGTTGTTCACCTGTGAGAACACGGGACTTCCATCGGCTGCCGTTTGGGATCTTATGAAGGATGGCAGGGGTTGGTATTGGTTTGGCACGGGAGGGGGCATTGCCCTTTTTCGTCAGGGGAAGTGGGCCTTGTTCACTCCCAAGAACACCGGAAGGGCTCTCAAAGGTAAATCTGTGGTGAAGATTTTCCAGGACACAGAGGGTGTTTACTGGTTTGCTACCCGAAGGGGTTTTATTGGAGGAGGGGGAGTGACCCGATATGACGGTAAGCACTGGCAGCTCTGGGATGAAGAGAGGACGGGTGGAGGGCTGCCCAGTGACTACGTGTGGGATATTGTGGAGGATTCCCAAGGGAGGCTCTGGTTTGCCACAGACAAGGGAGTTTCTTGTTACGACGGGGAGCGCTGGTATCTGTATAATAGAACCAATACGGGACTGGGGCTCCCAGGGGATTCTGTGTGGGACATCTTCATAGATAAGGGGGGCGACCTTTGGTTTGCTACTGATAAGGGTGTCGGGTGGTTTAACGGTGAGGAGTGGAGGAATCTGACCAAGTTTAACAGTGGGTTGCCCAGGGCCAATATATCCGTCGTCTTTCAGGATAGTGATGGTAATTTTTGGTTTGGCTCCAGGAGCGGTTTGTGGGGAGGAGGTGGACTCATCTTTTATGATGGCACCAAATGGAAGTTGTACACCAGAAAGAACACTCACGGGGGCCTGCCCAACAATGATATAAATGTCATATTCCAAGACAGCAATGGTGCTGTGTGGGTGGGGACCAGGAGAGGTGTGGCCAGGCTTCAAGGGGGGAAGTGGCAGGCCTTTCTGAAAAATGAACCTGTGTGGGACATTATGGAAGATGGGAAGAACCTTTTCTTTGCTGTTTCCCGGGGTGTGGCCGTTTTGGTGGGTGACTCTCCTCCCCCTTGGGGTAGATAGGAGGGAGTTTATGGATTTGAAAGAGAGGTTCGGGAGATTTGAGAAAGACTCTTACCCTTCTATGGCGGAGCTTTTTAAGAGGCTGGTGGAAGAGGGGCAGAAGCCAGGTATGATGATCATATCTTGTGCCGATTCCCGGGTGGTCCCTGAGCTCGTCACTTCCAGTCTTCCGGGGGATATTTTTGTTATAAGAAACATAGCCAATATGGTTCCTCCGTATGATTCGGTGTTCAGTTCTGTACCTTCTGCCGTGGATTACGCCGTAGGGCACCTCAAGGTTTCCAAGCTGGTGGTTCTTGGCCACTCCCAGTGTGGCGGTGTTAAGGCCCTTTTGGAGGTGGGCATGGAAGGGCATCTGGGAAAGTGGCTTGAGCTTGGGAGAGAGGTCCTGGAACAATTGGAAAGTAGGGAGTTTTCCTCTTTTGAGGAGAGGCAAAGGGCGGCGGAGATGGTGAACGTGGAGGTTCAATTGGCCAGGTTGAAGGGGTATCCCTGTGTCCAAAAAGCTTTGGAGAGAGGAGAGTTGGTGTTGGAGGGTTGGTACTATCAGTTGGTTCCTCCCTCGCTACTTCCTGTGGCCCTTTGGAGGTCTTGATAAGGTCCTTAAAAGGGTTTTAGTGGGGAACGGGTTTTCCCCGTTCCCTCTTTTTATTTACATGGTAATTGGCTATAACTTCTCCATCTTTGCAGGTTTTACTGGAGGTTGCCTATGGACTACCACGTGAAGGACCTTTCTTTGGCGTCCCAGGGTCTGTTGAGGATGGAATGGGCTGAGAGGGAGATGCCCGTCTTGAGAAGGATTCGAGAGAGGTTTTCCCGGGAGGAACCCCTTAAGGGGGTAGTGGTGGGAGCCTGTCTTCATGTCACTACCGAGACGGCCAATTTGGTGGTCGCGTTGAAAGAGGGGGGAGCTCAGGTTTCTCTCTGTGCCTCCAATCCCCTTTCCACTCAGGATGACGTGGCGGCAGCCCTGGTGAGAGAATACGGGATTCCCGTTTTTGCCATAAAGGGTGAGGACAAGGATATTTATTATAGCCATATTGCTTCTGTATTGGCCACTCGGCCCCGGGTGACCTTGGACGATGGAGCTGATCTCATCAGTACACTTCATTTCTTGGCTCAGGGTCGAGAGGGAGAACTTTCTACCAGTTTGAAGGAGGTGTTTGGTTCTTGGAGCCAGAGGGAAAGAGAAGCCTTGGTGAAAGAGGTGATTGGTTCTACAGAGGAGACCACCACAGGGGTCATCAGGCTTAAGAGTTTGGCTGCTCAGGGTAAACTCCTTTTCCCCGTGATAGATGTCAACGATGCCGACACCAAGCATCTCTTTGATAATCGCTATGGTACGGGCCAGTCCACCATAGACGGTATCTTGAGGGCCACCAACAGGCTCATGGCAGGTTCTGTGTTTGTGGTGTGTGGTTACGGGTGGTGTGGCCGGGGTGTGGCTATGAGGGCCAGAGGAATGGGAGCTAGGGTGATAGTCACTGAGGTGGACCCGATTAGGGCCCTGGAGGCGGTGATGGATGGTTTTATGGTGATGCCTTTGGTAGAGGCCGCCCGTTTGGGAGATTTCTTTGTGACGGTGACTGGCGACATATCTGTCATCAGAGAGGAGCACTTTGCTGTCATGAAGGATGGGGCTATGGTGGCCAACTCGGGCCATTTCAACGTGGAGGTGGATCTGGAGGCCTTGGAGGGAATGAGCACTTCTAAGAGAAGGCTGAGGCCTTTTGTGGACGAGTACGTCTTGAAAGATGGGCGTCGGATCGTGGTTTTGGGAGAGGGTCGCCTGGTGAACCTGGTGGCTGCCGAGGGCCATCCTTCGGCAGTCATGGACATGAGCTTTGCCGATCAGGCTTTGGCCGTGGAGTACTTGGTGAGGGAGGGAGGCAAGCTTAAACCCCAGGTGTACAGGCTTCCCCAGGAGCTGGACGTTGAAGTGGCCAGGATAAAGCTGAAGTCCATGGGGATAGAGATAGACAGCCTTACCCCTGAGCAAAGGGAGTATCTATCCAGTTGGGAGATGGGCACCTGAGCCATGCGCATCGGTGTGGTGGGCGGAGGTAGCTGGGGAACAGCCCTTGCCCAGCTCCTGGCGGGTAAAGGGTTTTCTGTGAAGTTGTGGGTGTTTGAGTCCCATTTGGTTGATGAGATAAACACGAAAAGGGAGAATATCCTTTACCTCCCGGGGGTTCCTCTTTCCTCCAGAATAGAGGCTACAAACCGTCTGGAAGAAGTCTCGGAGGGGGTGGATATCCTGATCAATGTGGTTCCTACCCAGCATGTCCGCTCCGTTTGGGCAAGTGTGGCGGACCACATGCCAAAGGTGCCTCTGGTGAGCGCTAGTAAGGGGATAGAGGTTTCCACTCTGAAGACAGCCGATCGGATCTTTGAGGACCTCATGGGGGAAGAGGTGCGTCAGCGTTGGGCCTGTCTCTCTGGCCCCAGTTTTGCTAAAGAGGTGGCTCAGGGGTTGCCCACGGCGGTGACAATAGCTGCCTGGGATGATCGTTTGGCCCAGGATGTGGCCCAGGTGTTCATGACCTCTAGATTCAGGGTGTATACCCATGATGACGTGGTGGGTGTGGAGCTGGGCGGTGCTTTGAAAAACGTGATTGCCATTGCCGCTGGGATTTGTGAGGGTATGGGATTGGGACACAACGCCCGGGCGGCTCTGATAACTAGGGGACTGGCCGAGATGAGTCGCCTGGGAGTGGTTATGGGGGCTCGGCCCCTCACCTTTTTGGGGCTTTCGGGTATGGGTGACCTTGTGTTGACTTGTACAGGGGATTTGAGTAGAAACAAGACCGTTGGCTTCCGAATCGGGAAAGGCGAGAAACCCCAGAACATTATGAAGGGAATGTCCATGGTTGCCGAGGGAGTACCCACGGCAGCGGCGGTGGTCTCTCTAGCGGACAAATTGGGGGTGGAGATGCCCATCAGCATTGAGGTTTACAGGATCTTGTATGAGGATAAGGATCCCGCTGAGGCCTTGGGTGGTCTCATGGAACGGGCTCCCCGGCCCGAGTTTTATTGGATCCGGAAGTAGGTTTCCAGGGGCAGAGAGATGAACCTTCCCAATATCCTCACCGTATCCCGGATAGTCTTTGTGATTCCCATACTCCTGTGCCTCTCCTCTGCCAGGTTGGGATGGAATATCCTGGCAGCCTTTTTCTTCTTTTTGGCCTCCTTCACAGATCTGGCTGACGGTTTCATTGCCCGTTCCCGGGGTGAGGTGACCGCCTTGGGAAAACTTCTGGATCCTTTGGCTGATAAGATTCTTCTCCTCAGTGCTCTCATTCCTTTGGTTGCTCTTGAAAGGGTACCTCCTTGGCTGGCGGTACTGGTGTTGGCTAGGGAGTTTGCTGTCACGGGGCTCAGGGGGATGGCTGCCCTTAAAGGTATATCCATGGGGGCTGGGGGAATGGGCAAGGCCAAAACTTTCTTGTACACCTTGGCTTTGCTCTGTTTGATGGTTCATCTCCAGGTTCTGGGGATGCTCATCCTTTTACTGGGTGTTGTGGTGGCCCTTTACTCGGCTTATGAGTATTTTGCAGAGCATAAGGACATATTTGCGCGGGAGGGTTAAATGATAAACGGTGGAAAGAGGATTCTCTTCACTTCTGAGTCGGTGACGGAGGGGCATCCCGATAAGATCGCCGATCAGATTTCCGATGCCATACTGGATGCCATACTGGCCCTGGATCCCCAGGGCAGGGTAGCTTGTGAGACCCTGGTGACTACGGGTTTAGCTTTTGTAGCCGGAGAGATCACCACCAGCTGTTATGTGGAGATCCCTGATATAGTCCGGGAGACTATCAGGGACATAGGTTACACCAGAGCCAAGTTTGGCTTTGACTCCGAGACTTGTGCCGTCATCACCTCCATTCATGCCCAGTCTCCGGACATTGCCATGGGTGTGGACACAGGGGGAGCGGGGGATCAGGGCCTCATGTTTGGTTATGCTACCAAGGAGACGGATGTCCTTATGCCCATGCCCATAGTTTTGGCCCATCGTCTCTGTGAGAGGCTGGCAGAGGTGAGGCGCAAGGATATTCTGGATTATTTGAGGCCTGATGGTAAATCCCAGGTGACGGTGGAGTATGAGGATGGTAAGCCTGTCAGGGTAACTACGATTGTGGTTTCTGCCCAACATGCACCGGACATCACCTTGAGGCAGCTTAGAGAAGATATCATAGAGTATGTCATAAAATCCGTTATCCCCTGTGAGCTTCTGGATGAGGAGAATATAGTCTACCACATTAACCCCACGGGCCGTTTCGTCATAGGTGGTCCTCAGGCCGATACAGGCTTGACTGGTCGTAAGATCATAGTTGATACCTACGGGGGTTCAGCCCGCCATGGTGGTGGTTGTTTTTCGGGTAAGGACCCAACTAAAGTGGATCGTTCTGCATCTTATATGTGCCGCTATGTGGCCAAGAATTTGGTGGCGGCCGGACTGTGCGAGCAGTGTGAGATCCAGGTGGCCTACGCTATAGGCGTGCCTCAGCCCGTTTCCATATGTGTGGACACCCGGGGCACAGGGGTCTTACCCGACGAGAGGTTGGCCCTCATAATTGAGAGGGTCTTCGACCTGACTCCCCATGGTATCATTAAACATTTGGACTTGAGGCGTCCTATCTATAAGAAGACAGCGGTGTATGGCCATTTTGGTCGCGAGTTGCCCGAGTTTACCTGGGAGCGGGTGGATATGGCCGAGACCCTCAGAAAAGAGGCGGAACTGGATTAAGGTGAGTTATGGCTCGGGTAGTGGTGATCATGGGTAGCGAGTCAGATAGGCCTGTCATGGAGAAGGCCTTAGAGGTTTTGGATGGGGCAGGTGTGGATTACGAGGTGGCAGTTCTTTCGGCCCACAGAAACCCTAAAGAGCTGCAAGAGTATCTGCTGGGCTTGGAGGAAAAAGGTACTCAGGTGGTTATAGCCGGGGCCGGTTGGGCTGCACACCTGGCGGGATTCATTGCCAGCCACACCTCCTTGCCAGTCATAGGTGTTCCCATCTCTTCTTCGCCTTTGAGGGGTTTGGATGCCCTCCTTTCCACAGTCCAGATGCCCCCCGGTGTGCCAGTAGCTACAGTGGCCATAGACTGTGCCAAAAATGGGGCATGGTTGGCCCTGAGGATTTTGGGGCTCCAGGATGAGAGGATAGAGGCATTTTTGAAAGAGAGAGTACCTTTTCCCTGAGATTTGGATCTCGGGGGTTTTCGGGGGGTGTATGGGAGGGGTCCGGTATTTGGTCTGGAAGGAGGGGGGCGAGCTGCCTCAGGAGTTGGTTTTGCTTCTTCAGGCGAACGAGGTGGCGGTCATCCCCACTGATACCCTTTATGCTTTGGCGGCCCGGGCCTTTTCATTGGAGGCAGTAGAGAAGGTGTACAGGATAAAGGGAAGGGAAAGAAAAAAGGCTCTTTCCCTCTTTTTCGCTCGGGTAGAGGAGTTGGAGAGTCTTTTTCATCTCTCTCCCTTGGCCATGAGGTTGGCAGAGTGCTACTTGCCAGGCCCCCTTACTCTCGTTCTGAAGCCTAGAGTGGAGTTTCCTCCTCCTCTTTTGGGACCGGGGGGAGGTGTAGGGGTGAGGGTTCCTCAACATCCAATCCCTAGAATGTTGGTGGAAGCTTTAGGTGAGCCGGTCACTGCTACCAGCGCCAATGTGAGTGGTGAGAGGGATCCTCTCACCGTGGCAGAGCTTCCTCCTAGGCTTCTGGAGGAGGTGGAGCTAGTGGTGGATGGGGGAAAGGCGAGGGGAGTGCCTTCCACAGTGGTGGACTTTACAGGGGATAGTCCCCGCATCCTTAGGGAGGGGGTTATTTCCTCCCGGAAGCTGGAGGAGATATTCTATGGATAAAAAGAAGGCAGAAGGCCTTTATATTAAGGTTAGACCTGGGTCTAGGGCCCTCTATCACAGGGCGTGTCGGGTTATGGCAGGGGGGATCTCCCATAATCTGCGTAGAGTTCGTCCTTTCCCCTTCTATGTACAGAGGGCGCGAGGTCCTTATCTCTATGATGTAGATGGCAATAAGTACCTGGATTTTTGGATGGGCCATTATGCCCACATTCTGGGTCACGCTTTTCCCCCGGTAGCTCAAGCCGTTTCGAACCTGGTTTCTGGGCGGGGATATCACTTCGGCTTGGTCCATCGGGAAGAGGTGGAGCTGGCTGAGAGGGTGGTGGATCTGGTGCCCTGTGCTGAATCAGTGCGCTTCTGCACTTCTGGAACAGAGGCAGGGATGTATGCCCTGCGACTGGCTAGAGCATATACAGGGAGGAGCAAAGTGGTGAAGGTCATGGGTGGGTGGCACGGCGCCTCCACAGACCTCACCTTTTACATCTATCCCCCTTTCTCTGGAGCTGACAGTGAAGGTCTTCCTGTGGGCATGGAGGACCGAGTGATTCCTGCCCCTTTCAACGATTTGGAGGGTACTATAGAGGCGATGGAGAGGGCAGGGGATCAGCTGGCTGCCCTCATAGTGGAGCCTGTGATAGGGGCTGGGGGATGTGTGCCTCCTAAAGAGGGCTATCTGGAGGGAGTGAAGGAGGAGTTAGATAAAAGGGGAGCTTTGCTCATTTTCGATGAGGTGATCACCGGTTTTCGTCTAGCCTTGGGCGGAGCTCAGGAGTATCTTGGTGTCACTCCTCACTTGGTCACTTTGGGTAAGATTCTGGGAGGGGGCTTTCCCCTTGGAGCGGTGGCGGGTCCCAGGGAGATTCTCTCCCTTGCTGATGCTACAGGGGGCACGCCCAGGGTTCTGATAGGAGGAGGTACTTTCTCCTGCCATTCTGTCAGTATGGTGGCGGGTCTTAAGGTATTGGAGTACCTAGTGGACAACGCTTCGTGGCTTTATCCATTGCTGGAGGAGAGGGGCAAAAGGGTCCGTTCAGTGCTTGAGGACATCTTTCTGGCCCATGGGGTGAGGTGTCAGGTGACAGGTGTGGCTTCCCTCTTTATGGTCCATTTCCCCATGGGAGAGGTGGACCCCCAGGACCCTGCAGCTCTGGCCTTGGTCCAGGACAAGGAGAAAGAGATTCTTTTCCAGTTGTTGCTCATGAACCGAGGTGTTTTTGTTATGCACGGGGGGGGCGCTGTTTCCCTGGCCCACACCGATGAGGTGCTGGACCACTACTTTCAGGCTGTCTCAATGGCTGTTGAGGAGATGGAGCCTTGAGAGTTTTTGTGACGGGGGCCACAGGTTTTGTGGGTAGTCACGTGGCTCAGGCCCTGGTGGATAGGGGAGATGAGGTGGTGGCCCTGGTAAGGGCCAGGGAAAGTTGGTTGGAAGAGATCCCTGGGGTGAAAAAGGCCCGGGGGGATGTGTTGGATGCCTATTCCTTGGCTGAGGCTTTCAGTTCTCCTTTTGATCTGGTGATCCACTGTGCTGGACTCACCAGCGCTCCCAGAAACATGGACTACTACCGGGTGAACGCCTTGGGGACATACAACTTGGTAAGGACTCTCAAAAAGGCGCCATGGAGACCTGGGCTGGTAGTGTACATATCCAGCCTGGCGGCGGCAGGTCCGGGAGAAGTGAATGAAGAGTGCGAGGAGAGGCCTTTGACCCCTTACGGTGAGAGCAAGCTTTATGGAGAGTACTTCGTTGTGGATTCGGGCCTTCCATGTCTTCTCCTTAGACCACCTGTGATTTTCGGTCCCCGGGACACGGATGTCCTGCAGTTCTTCAAACTCGTAAAGTGGGGATGGGCACCGGCTTTTTTCAGGAAAAAGCGGCTCAGCCTGGTCTATGTGAGGACACTAGTGGAGGCTCTCCTCTTTTTGTTGGAGAGGGGGGCACAGGGCACTTATTTTGTGGCCGATGGCACCTTTTCCTGGTGGGAAGTGGCGGAGAGGGTTTCCAGGATTGTGGGCAAAAAGCTGAGGCCTTTCCCCTTGCCCCAGGGTTTTTTGATTCCTGTGGCCGGGGTTTCCCAGTTTTATCGTTGTCTCACGGGCAGGCCCGTTCTTCTGAGCAAAGAGAAGGTCCAGGAGATGCGCCAAGACGCTTGGGTGTGTGAAACTTCCCGTCTCTCTTCTATGGGGTTTGTTCCATCCCTATCTCTGGATGAGGCTCTTCGTGAGACTCTGGAGTGGTACGAAGAGAAGGGCTACTTGTGATGTTCAATGTTCAAAGTTCAATGTTCAAGGTTCTATGGTTGAATAGGTTCGCTTTAGAGCATGGGCATTTAGTCTGGAACTTAGAACCTTGAACTTTGAACCTGGCACCTATATCCCTGGTAGGGTGAGGGGGTGCCTGGGGAAGCGGGCGGGATAGTTTCCTGAAAAGCAGGCCAGACAGAAGGGATGTTCCTCCAGGGAGTGCCCCGTGCATTTAATCATGCCCTCCAGGCTGAGATACTGAAGGGAATCGGCAGTGAGGTACTTTCTGATCTCTTCAACTGTGTGGGTGGAGGCGATGAGCTCTCTTCTGGTGGGTGTGTCTATGCCATAAAAACAGGGATGGGTAATGGGTGGTGAACTCACCCTGAAATGGACCTCTTTAGCCCCTGCTTGGCGGAGCATTTTTACGATCTTGCGACTGGTAGTGCCTCTGACAATGGAGTCGTCTATCACTACCACCCTTTTGCCTTTTAGGACTTCTTTTACAGGGTTGAGCTTTACTTTCACTCCAAAGTGACGGATGGATTGTTTAGGTTCGATGAAGGTGCGGCCCACGTAATGGTTCCTGATTAGCCCCAGTTCCATGGGGATGCCCGATTCTTCGCTGAATCCCATGGCTGCTACCATACCTGAATCGGGGACGGCTACCACTATGTCGGCTTCTATGCCGCTTTCTCTAGCTAGCTGTCTGCCGAACTCTTTGCGGATGGAATAGACGTCTCTGTCGAAGATGAAGGAGTCAGGCCGGGCAAAGTAGATGAATTCGAAGATACAGTGGGAGGTTTTTTCTTTGGGAAGGGGAGAGAAGGAATGGAGTCCCTTTTCGTCTATGGTGATGATCTCTCCCGGCACCACTTCTCTGATGAACTCTGCTTCTATCAGATCTAGGGCGCAGGTCTCAGATGCCACCACGTAGCCCTCCTTCAGTTTTCCTAGGACCAGAGGGCGGAAGCCCCATGGGTCTCGCACGGCCATCATCTCTTTCTCCCGAAGAAAAATTAGAGAGTAGGCTCCTTTTACCTGTTTCAGTGCGTTCACCAGGGCCTCGATGAAGGAGCTCTGGTGGGATCTGGCTACAAGATGGACGATGACCTCCGTATCCATGTTGGACTGAAAGATGGACCCAGAGTCTTCCAGGTGCTTTTTGATCTGGTGGGCGTTGATCAGGTTCCCGTTGTGGACTACAGCCAGGGAACCGTGGCGGTAGTTGACCATAAAAGGTTGAGCATTGATGATGGCGCTCTCTCCTGAAGTGGAGTAGCGGTTGTGTCCTATGGCCATGGATCCTTTGAGGCGGGCCAGCCGAGGGGGGGTGAAGATCTCTGCTACCAGTCCCATGCCCCTTTCCAGATATAGGCTCTCTCCATCGGATGATGCGATTCCGGAGCTCTCCTGCCCCCGATGCTGGAGGGCATAGAGTCCTAGATAAACAAGGTTGGCTGCCTCGGGATGGCCATACACTCCCACCACGGCACACTTTTCATTCCAGGTTTTGGGGAGAAAGTGAAGATCCATGTCTCTCTCCTTTTAGTATTTACCTTCGAGGTAGTCTTTCAGGATTTGAGCGTGGTCAAAGGCCATATCCCGGGGTAGTTCCTTGGGCGAGAAGAGTCCCAGTTCCTTAGCGTCGTCTCCCGCCTGAGGGTCACCTTTGCCCTTGGCAATGTAGACGGTGGTGATGGTGTGCTGCCGGGGATCCCTTCGAGGGTCAGAGTAGGTGTGGAATTGGCGGATGAGTTCCACATCTAAGCCTGTCTCCTCTTTGGCCTCTCTTACTGCTGCCTCTTCCAGACTCTCTCCGTAGTCTACGAACCCCCCGGGAAGAGCCCAGCCATAAGGGGGATTCTTCCTCTGGATGAGAACGATCCTCCCCTGCCATTGGATTATAATGTCCACTGTGGGCACGGGGTTCTTGAAAACCTCTATTGAGGTCCCGCATTGGGGACACGCTATGAGTTTTCTGGTGCTCATGGCAGGATTTCTAGCACAACGGCGCTGTGAAATCCACCGAAACCGGCGGCCAGGGAGAGGAGGTATCCCCCGGGAAAAGTACAGGGACTTTCCAGTACAAGGTTGAGATCTTTGCACTGGGGATCTACATCATGGGCGCCTTCCCGGATGGCGTCCCGGGCCATTTTCAGTAGGTGATTTCCTGAAGCGCATGCGTGGGCTATGCTTTCTCCTTGGTAAAATCTGATGTCGAGGGTTCTGGCTATGAGGAAGTTTAGCCCCGTGGCTGTCAAAGCCAGGCCTGCTGTGGGGGTTACTTTTCTGGGGGATTCTAAAGCTCTCAAGTGTTCCTGGTCCATTTCTTTCTCCAGCTGGGATGCTGTGAGGATGGCCCATCTTCTGCGGGGGTCCATGAGAGAGGGGTGTTTGTCTCTGAGAATTGAGGTCACTCTCATGAGGTTTTGAAGGGAGGGATGTAGCCTTCTC
>Ga0190315_1000316_pt1 | contig 26934 bp, 21 predicted proteins | sample 48701101_MG_FD_161673 | JGI IMG/M metagenome (GOLD analysis project Ga0190315, IMG submission 161673) | Hydrothermal vent sediment bacterial communities from Southern Trench, Guaymas Basin, Mexico - 4870-11-0-1_MG | ecosystem: Environmental > Aquatic > Marine > Hydrothermal vents > Sediment ...
TTATTCGTTTCCCCTCTCGATAGACCCTGATAAAATTTTCCGCGTCTGTCAACCTCTCTCTTCTCGAAAGTGATTTGGTATGTAAAGACCAGCCCATTTTAAGGCTTTTTCACTTTACGTAAAGAGAGCTCACTTCACAATAACCTTTTACGCTGATAAACTGTGTCTCCCCTTTGCTCTGCGCCTGTTCAATACTCTGCGGCCTGCCTTTGTACTCATACGTTTACGAAATCCATGGGTCCTCTTTCTCTTTAAATTGTTAGGCTGAAAGGTCCTTTTCATATTAATCAGCTCCCTGCTGCCAGGCTGTATTTGCTATTCATTATTGCCGGATCCTGAACAGACTGCTTATATAAATGAGTCAATTAAGTGGCCGACAAGCTACAGATTCATACCCATATGCTGGGTATATGTCAAGATGAGTTGCCCAGCCCAAGTGAAATCTATTATCAAAATTGCCTGCGGTCAAAAATGTCTATTTTTAGGGTCTTTTCAGCAAACAAAATCTTGAATTTTGCAAGCGGCCCCGATTTCATTTGTTTTGAAGTTGCATCCGCTCAAAAGTAGTTTATCCGGCTTCGTTTCTTGCCAACCGGAAACGCCTTTGGTAGGGTTTAATTCCGTTTGAAAGAGATTTTATTGTAAATATCCGGTGAACCCGTTATATCCTGCCTTGAAGCGGTTACCTTTTTCCGGGTTTCAAAGCTCACTCATCGCAGACCGGAGAGGCAGTGCAATCCGGCCCGCTACCCGAAACCCCGCAAAAGGCAAACCGCTCCTGCGGCAAGGGCACGGATGGCAACTTCCGCAGCGGACCACGGGTTCACCGAATATTTACATTTTATTTTCTTGAAAGAAAGGCACGGATTGTCATCAGGAATCTAATATTAACTTAATTAAGGTAATAACATATGTTTTTAGGTACTCTTTTAGGACGGTTCTCAAGCGATCTGGCCATTGATCTCGGAACCGCAAATACATTGGTATATGTAAAGGGAAAAGGTATAGTCCTGCGGGAACCATCTGTGGTCGCGGTACGCAAGGATGTTAAGGCAAACAGGGTCGTAGCCGTAGGCAAAGACGCCAAAATGATGCTTGGGAGGACACCCGGAAATATTGTGGCCATCCGCCCCATGAAGGATGGCGTAATAGCTGACTTTGAAGTAACAGAGGCCATGTTGCGTTATTTTATACGAAAGGTACACAATCGCCGGGCCCTGGTTCGGCCCCGGATCAACATAAGTGTACCTTCCGGAATTACGCAGGTTGAAAAACGAGCTGTTCGGGAATCCGCCGAGTCTGCAGGTGCAAGAGAGGTTTACCTCATTGAAGAGCCGATGGCGGCCGCTATTGGTGCAGGACTGCCGATTACGGAGCCCATTGCAAATATGGTAGTGGATATGGGTGGAGGTACTACGGAAGTAGCCGTCATTTCTTTGGCAGGGATTGTCCATAGTAAATCCGTTCGTGTAGCAGGCGATAAGATGGACAATGCCATTTTACAGTTTATTAAAAGGAAATATAATCTTTTGATTGGCGAGCATTCGGCGGAAAAAATCAAGATAGAACTGGGCGATGTTATGCCTGAACAACCTTATAAGGAGTTGGAGATAAAAGGCAGGGATCTGGTGTCAGGGGTGCCCAAGACCATAGCGATCAATTCGTCAGAAGTCCGTTCGGCTATAACAGAACAGATAGATACGATAGTCGATACAGTAAAAAATGTGCTTGAGCAGACACCCCCGGAATTGGCTGCTGACATAGTTGATAAAGGGATTGTCCTGACAGGAGGTATAGCCTTGCTGAAGAATCTGGATAAACTCTTGAGAGGGGAAACTCATCTTCCCATAATTATCGCCGATGATCCTTTATCTTCCGTGGTTTTGGGTGCCGGCATGTCCCTGGACAATCTTGATATCCTGAAAGAAGTTATGGTTCATTAATTCAGTCAGTTATATCTTTTTGGCTGCATATCGATTGTGCTTTTTCGCACCGCAAATTCAAAAAAGCGCTTGACGGCATATTTAGTCCTGGCCGTTGTGATTTTATTAATCTTTGTAGTTGTGGGCCTGCGTTTTGGTTCACCGGCCGTTGTATCTCCGATAAAATACTTTTTTGTGGACTTAACGGGCTATTTGCAAAAAGGTCTTTCCAGGCCAGTGAGATGGGGGGGGAAATTATGGCGATCATATATAGCTCTTCAGGACGTTGAGTCAGAAAACAAGGCCCTTCGTCAAGAGGTGGTCCGGCTTCAGAAAGAAATCGGCCGGTACCGCGAGGCCTTCATCGCCAATGCCCGCCTTAAGAGGTTATTGGGAATGAAAGAGGAGGTCGGTGCTCCGGCAGTAACAGCCAATGTGGCCGGAGTGGATATTGCTCCGTGGTCGGCCATGATTACTGTGGATCGGGGACGGAAAGACGGGATAAAGCCTGGAATGGTGGTCCTGTCCGGAGCGGGTGTTGCGGGCCAGGTAATGGAGTCTTCACTCCATTTCAGTAAAGTTTTATTGTTGTCTGACTATAACAGCGCAGTGGCTGCATTTATACAACGAAATAGGGCCAGAGGCATTGTAAAGGGCGCGGGCGAAGGGCAATGCCGCCTGGCCTATGTGGAAAAAGCAGTGGATGTTGAGATTGGAGATAGAGTTATTACATCCGGCACCGACCGGATTTTTCCAAAGGGGCTTCTGATAGGAAAGGTCTCTTCCGTAGCTGAGGGTTCTATTTCTGACCTTTTCCAGGTAATCACCGTGACACCGGCCGTTGATCTCAAAAAGATAGAAGAGGTAGTCATTATTGTTACGAATCAGCCTTTTGTGGAGTCGCGCCATTGAAAAAAGGTTTGATCGCCATTTCTTTTGGGTACATTCTGCTTGTAATTGAAACGGCCTTGGGCCCTCTATTCCAGTTCGGGCAAATCCGCATGGACGGCCTGGTGCCACTCACGGCATGGTACGGGTTTCAGCACCCTTTACCTGGTGGTATCCTCGCTGTATTGGGATTAGGTATCCTCAGTGAGCAGTTATCAGCTATGCCGGCAGGTCTTTATACCCTGGCATATGCCGGTGAATATTTGATGATTAGGTATATCTCAAACCATATAATGTGTACCTCGGCATGGCAACAGGTGATCCTGGTTTCGTTTTTAAGTATTGAGGTCGTGTCGGTCCTTTCAATCGGCAGTGGTGCTGCCGAATTCCTGTGGCCCTGGGGGTTTGCCCAGGCCTTGCTCAATGGTGTTCTTGCCCCTTTCTGGTTTTTTGTCTTTGATAAAGCAAGCTCCTTTATTTTTAGTGAGGGCCTGCGCCCCGGAATAAAAGAACACAGTGAAGTTTAAGCTCAAGACAATTTGGCATGTCAAGCGCTTTGACCGGCTGGACCAGGAGGCAAACAGGCGAAGGTGTGATGTTGCTGTCCTGATCATGTTTCTGTGCCTTGTTATATTTTGTGCCCGCCTGTGGCATCTACAGGTCGTACAGGGAGAGTATTTCAGGGAAAAGTCCGAGCGGAATCGAATAAGGTCGGTGCGTCTTCAACCGCCCCGGGGGAAAATTCTTGATAGGACGGGGCGTCTCCTGGCAGGTGTAAAGCCTTGCTTCAATGTATGTCTTGTCAAAGAAGACGTAGAGGACATGGAAGCTCTCCTGCGCGAGCTTTCTCCCTTGCTGGGAGAGACGGAGGCCGGGATTCGGACACGTCTCGGTTCCGGAAATAAGGGGCCTAAATACATGCCCATAGTAATTAAAAGGGGTGCTGAATGGGATAACCTTTCCAGGATAGAGGCCCGGCTTTTTAGTTTGCCCGGCGTGTTTATCGAAGTAACTCCTGCCAGAAAATATCCATATGGGAGCGTTGCCCCGCATCTGCTCGGTTATCTCGGAGAAATCAGCCGGGAGGATATTTCAGAAAAACGCTATAAAGGTGCACGTCCGGGTGATCTGATAGGGAAATACGGAATTGAGAAGAGATTTGAAAATGATCTGGCAGGAATAAGGGGCCAACGAAGGCTGGAAGTGGATGCCGGGGGACGACTGGTAAGAATTATTGACGAGAAACCGCCCGTTCCCGGGAAAGATCTGCATCTTTCTATTGACTTGGATCTTCAGCAGGCCTCTGAGGAGGCCATGAAGGGATATGTCGGGGCCCTTGTTGCCATGGATCCCCAGACCGGGCGGATACTTGCCCTGGTGAGCAGTCCCGGTTTCGATCCGGATGCATTTGCCAGGGGTATTGACAACGAAGAATGGAAAGCATTGAATGATCCTCTCTCAAGGCCTCTGCAAAACAAGGCCCTGCAGGGCAGATATGCTCCTGGTTCGACTTTCAAGATCGTGGTTGCTGCAGCGGCTTTACAAGAGGGGGTGGTTTCAAAGAATTCGTCGTTCAAATGTACGGGTCGATTCCGTTTAGGCAGAAGCGTCTTCAGGTGTTGGAAGCGGCGTGGACATGGGCAGGTCGATTTGTATAAGGCCCTGGTTGAGTCCTGCGATATCTACTTCTATCAGATCGGTCGTAAGCTGGGGATCGAGAAGATAGCAAAGTACGCCACGGGCTTTGGGCTTGGATCAAAGACCGGGATCGATCTTTCCGATGAGAATGAAGGATTTATTGCCACGCCGGAATGGAAGCTCGGAAGATATCAGGAGCCGTGGCAGGAAGGAGAGACCCTCATCACATCCATAGGCCAGGGTTATACTCTTGTAACTCCTCTGCAGATGGCCTGTCTGATATCTGCCGTTGCCAACGGCGGCACTTTATTCAGTCCGGTTTACCTGGAGAAAATCACGGGATCGGATGGCCGCATCGTCAAATCTTTTGAAAGTGATCCCAGGAGCAATTTGCCGATTTCCGAATCAAATCTGGGAATGATCAAGAGGGCCCTGGTGGGGGCGGTAAATGATGAAAAGGGTACGGGAAGCCGATGCAAATTGCCTGATGTCCTTGTGGCGGGCAAGACCGGTACAGCGCAGGTGATAGAACAGGATACACACCGACAGGATAAAAATATACAATGGAAACACAGAGACCACGCCTGGTTTATTGCCTATGCACCGGCAGAAAGACCTGAGCTGGCGGTTGCAGTGTTGTGCGAGCATAGCGGACACGGCGGCTCCGTGGCAGCACCCATCGCCCGTGAGATTTTCAAGACGTGGTTTAAAACCCGATCTCCCCTGCCTTTACTGGGACCCCGTAATACTGCCCTCAATATAAACGGAATAGATGATCATGCATGACAGACGATTTCTGGAACATTTTGACTGGTGGCTCTTTCTATCTGTTTTTCTGCTTATGGCCATTGGTTTTGTCAACTTGAACAGCGGCAGTGCAGCCGCTGGATATCCCTTTCAATGGAAACAACTTCAGTGGTATATAGCAGGCACTGTTTTGATGTTGAGTCTGGCAGTCTTTTTTGATTATCGTCTTCTTACAGTCTATTCTGTACACATATATCTGGTTATGGTCTTTATGCTTATACTGGTAGTCTTTATAGGTAAGGCCGCAGGCGGATCCCGGCGATGGCTCTCTCTCGGATTTATAAATATCCAGCCCTCCGAACTGGCCAAACTCGCCACGGTTGTTGTCCTGAGCAGTTATTTTTATCATGATGACAGGCCACAATACAGCCTGAAGGATTTATGGCGGCCTGCCCTTTTGATGCTTGTCCCGGTCTTTCTGATTTATCAGCAGCCGGATTTGGGGACGGCGCTGTTTTTGGTGCTGATTTTTGCTTCTTTGGTGTATATGGCCCGTCTCCACTGGAAGTCCTTCCTGCTGCTGCTGGCCTCGCCTCTTGCCGCTTTTCCCTTTGTATGGGAATTTCTCAAGCCATATCAAAGGGATAGAATAATTGACTTCATTTTTCCAGGGAGAGATCCTCTTGGTGCAGGTTATCACATATTACAATCGAAAATTGCCATTGGCTCAGGACAGATCCTGGGCAAAGGTTACATGAAAGGAAGCCAGGCCCACCTCAACTTTCTCCCCGAGGTCCACACTGATTTTGCCTTTGCCGTCTGGGCTGAGGAATGGGGTTGGATAGGAGCGGTAATCCTTCTGGGGGTATTTTTCCTTATGCTATACCGTGGATTTTTGATAGCGTCGCAATCTAACGAACGTTTCGGGGCCTTTTTGGCCTTTGGGATAACGGCCATGCTTTTCTGGCAGATGGCGATAAATGTAGGTATGGTCATGGGGCTTATGCCAGTGGTAGGCATTCCTCTGCCGCTTGTCAGCTATGGCGGCTCCTCGGTGTTCATTACGCTTATAGGCACAGGATTGTTGCTCAATATAAGATCAAGACGCTTCATGTTTCAGAAAGGGACTGGAACCCGGTAAGGGCTTCAATCAGTTCTGTATTTCTGCCATTGTTTCAAGACGTCTCGCACATACCTTCTGGTTTCAGGAAATGGCGGGATTCCCCCATATCTTTCGACTTTTTCCGGGCCAGCGTTATAAGCTGCCAGGGCAAGGACCAAATTCCCCCTGAATCGTTCAAGCAGCCGGCTGAGGTATCTGGTGCCGGCCCGGATGTTTGCCTTGGGGTCAGAGGGATTTGACACTGCCAGACTTGAAGATGTCTCAGGCATCAGTTGCATGAGCCCAATGGCACCCCTTGGGGAGCGGGCATCCGGAATTCCTCCCGACTCTATTTGTATTATCGCCTTGATCAGGTCAGGGTCCAGACCATGGCGTGCGGCAGCCCTGGATATAATTTTTTCAAATTTTGCGTGATTGCATGAAACACGCGGGGAGGTGCGCCTGGATCGGGTTGCCATGCCATAACGCGGATCAGTGGGTACATTACTGAAGTGCCATACACCGCACTCATCCACAAAGGAATATATACTGCCTGCACTTGTCGCTCCTGAATTGCAGACAACAAAGAGCATGCAGGTCGCAAGCAATTGCATTCCTGGGACTGACCGTCTGAAAAGGGGTGTCACTGCCATCAGATATTATTTCGGCACCTTTTCCCAATCGGCTAAAAATTTTTCAAGGCCTATGTCAGTCAAAGGGTGATGGGCCATCTGCGCTATTACTTTATAGGGAATAGTTGCTATGTCGGCACCTATCTTTGCGGCATCCAGCACATGTATGGGATGTCTGATGCTTGCCACTATGATTTCCGTGTCAAAGGCATAATTATCGAAAATCTGAATTATGTCCTCCACCAGGTTCATGCCTTCATGAGAGATATCATCAAGCCTTCCTATAAAAGGGCTCACATAGCTTGCTCCTGCCTTTGCCGTCAGTAATGCCTGAAGAGGAGAAAACACCAGGGTCATGTTGGTCTTTATACCCTCGCCCGCCAGTTTTTTCGTGGCCCTTAAACCCTCGGTGGTCATAGGAATCTTGACAACGACGTTGGAAGCGATTTCGGCAAGCTTTCCGGCTTCCCTCACCATGCCGTCAGCGTCGGTGCTGATTACCTCGGCGCTCACCGGGCCATCAACAATACTGCATATTTCTCTGATCCTGTCTTCAAAGGCGCAATTCTCTTTGGCTATAAGAGAAGGATTTGTGGTCACTCCATCTGCCAGTCCCAGGTCCGCTGCCTTGCGAATTTCGTCCAAATTTGCAGTATCAATGAAAAATTTCATTTTTATAACTCCTTTGAAAAAGCCGTGACAAAGCTTCAATCACTTCAAGAAATATCTCAGCAAATGATACGTTCGGCTCCGCCTTTAATGGAGTTCCCTGTTTTTGATTGCCGGGCTTTTGTAATTTTTTGTGTCCTTTACATAACTTTCAAAGTCTTTTTCAAGAAGAAACTGGGAAATCATTTCATCGACCTTGCCTGCCGTATCAACGCGATAAACCCCTCTCTGGTCCATTCCAACATCTTTTTTTGCATTTTCAACAATGGTCTTAAGGGATTCAGGGGTTATTTTTACGTTAACGCGAACAGTAATGGTATCTTTTAATTCGGACATGCGACCCACCTCTTTTTGAAAATAACGACTATAATAATTTTCCTGCGATGTCAATGGATTCTGCTTTCAAGACTTTTTGCAGTGTAACCGACCTCACTTGGATAAGGTCCTTCCGATACAGCGGACGGGAACATTTCCGGGAAATCGGATTTCCCGGACAGTAAATATTCTTATGAACCCGTGGTCCACGCAACCGTTCACTGGAAGGGGACATTTCTTTTCACTTCACACTTCAGCCCTTGTTTTCTTAAGGCTTTTGACATGGGGGAGTCTTGCCCCCTCCCCGTTCTCCTTCGCTGCGCTCAGGAGCCGGGGTTTCCCCCACAGCAAAAGCCGGGAAAACTACGGGGGCTTCCGTTAAACTGTTCAAAGAAATATCCCCTGCCAGTGAACGGTTGCCATCCGTGCCCCCTGCCGCAGGAGCGGTTTGCCTTTTGCAGGGTTTCAACCGCGGGCCGGATTGCACCGCCTCTCCGGTCCGCGATGAGTGAGCTTTGAAACCCGGAAAAAGGTAACCGCTCCAAGGCAGGATATAACGGGTTCACCGGATATTTACCCTGGACAAAAAATGCCGTTGATATCATAATCCCTTGGTTCCCGCAATTCATCAGGTTTTCACTGAATTCCAATTCAGTTATCTTTACGGTGCGGCCTTAAAAGTCCTTGGCAAAGTATTGGTATTGTGCTACATGAGACATCCAGTTGTTATATATTTTTGATCGGGGTGATTATTTCAAAGAATATTTTTTAAATGAATCCGTTTTCATTAAATGCGTATATTTTGGAATTTCCCTAAATTCCCTAATAATTTTTAATTTACCGAAAATTTTTAAGGAGGATGTTAAAATGGCTGTTTACGTATTTGGACACAAGAGCCCGGACACAGATGCCATAACTGCTGCCATCGCTTGGGCGGAACTGCAGAAGATGCTGGGAGTTGATGCTGTACCGTGCAGGCAGGGAAATCTCAATCCTGAGACAGAGCTGGTGCTCAAGAAGTTTGGTTTTGATGTCCCTGAGCTTCGTACGGATGTGACTGGCGAGAAGTATATGCTGGTGGATCACAGTGATATCAAGCAGGCCCCGGACAACTGGGACAAAGGGGAGCTGCTTGCCATAGTCGACCATCACAAGATAGGAGATATTACCACTCCTAATCCTATCTTATTCTGTGCCATGCCCTATGGATGCACAGGTACTGTTCTCCGCATACTTTACGAAGATGTTTACAAGAAAGAGATCCCTGCAAATGTAGCCGGTATCATGATGTCGGCCATCCTGAGCGATACGGTGCTCTTCAAGTCGGCAACCTGTACTCCTGAAGACAAAAAGGCCGTAGAGGCACTCGCAAAGATAGCCGGAATTGATAACCCCTTGGACTGGGGCATGGAGATGGCCAAGGCCAAGAGTGCAGTGGAAGGCGTGCCCGCAAGGGATCTGGTCTTCCGTGACTACAAAGACTTTGATATGAGCGGCAATAATGTGGGCATTGGCCAGCTTGAGCTGGTATCTCTGGACCTGGTTGCCAACATGAGAGACGATCTCTACGCTGAGATTGAAAAGGTCAAGGCCGAAGGGAACCGTCACAGCGTCTTCCTCATGCTTACTGATATCATGCAAGAAGGCACCGATCTCATGGTCGTTACAGATGATCCAGGTATTGTTGAGAAGGCCTTCGGCAAGGCACTCGAGGGCCGGACTGTCTGGCTTCCCGGTGTAATGAGCCGGAAAAAGCAGATGGTTCCACCTCTGGAAAAGGCCTTTGCCTCATAATTTCCAGAAATATTGATCCTTGCGGCCGGGGTATTGCCCCGGCCTTTTTGTTTTAGAGTGCTTTCCGATCCATATAATCACGATGGTTTTTGGTGTAGCTTTGCGGAAAAATGTTGAATTTTGAGTGCTGAGTTTTAAATTGGGAAACAAAAAATTTTTTCTGCGAACCCGGCTGATTTGACAGAGATAAAATAAGGCTTACGGAGGATTCCAGATGAGGCAGGATCTGAAAGAGCGTTTTATTGAAGGGCAGTTTAAATTCATGGATGAGGATTTTGATGGCTGTATTTGCGTCTTTTCAGAGATATTGGAGGCGGATCCTCAGTGCGCCAAGGTGTATCAGGCAAGGGCCATAGCACGGTTGAGGTTAAATGATAATGATGGGGCGATTGAGGACATTGACGCTGCAATAAGGTGTGAACCGGAAAATGCCCGCTTTTACTATCACAAAGGGGCTATTTTGTTCAAGGCAGAGATCCTGGATGAGGCACTGAAGTATCTGACGCAGGCAATCGATCTTGCTCCTGAATATGCCCCTGCTTACGCACTGAGAGGAGAAGTTTATGAACGCCTGGGGGATAAGGACGCAGCGGGACTGGACATGAATAACGCTATGGTGCTCAGGAAGGAATCGTCAAAAATCGTGGATTGGTAGCTTCAATAGCGCCACTTGAGTCCCAGGTACGCCTCAAAAGGAGCGGCTTCTACCGGGCTGTATGTGCCGGGCACTTTGTAATGCCTGTCGAATACATTCTTCAGCGCCAACTGGATATCAAGGTCCTGGAATAAGACATCACGGGCCGTGACGGTTGTATCGAAAATCCAGGCGGGACTGGTGGAGTAATGCCAACCCCCTTTATTATAATAATAATCCCTTGAATCCGCATATTGCAGGCGGACAGAGAAATCCAATTGATCCAGAGGATTCCATAGAAGTCCAACATTGAACAGGTTTTTTGGCCCGGTGTCAAAAGGTGTTTCCCAAGAGGAATAGTGCTCTTCCTTTGTACCATCCGGTCTTAAAAATACGAAATCAAGGGCTCTGTATTCCTCTTCATCCCCGTCCTGGGACAGGACGGTTGCATTGGCCCAGAACCGGAGGCTGCGCGACAACTGCCACGAGACATCGAGTTCTCCTCCATAGATATCTTCAGACCCGGGCCTTGAAAAACCCCCGTAAGGTTCTTCCTGGATATGGTGACGTATCTCATTCCAGAAAGCCGTGGCTGAAAGTCGAAGTGGTGGATAAGGGTACCACGTAAAGTTGATACTGAGATTTTGTATTCGTTCCGGGTCAAGGTCTTCCCGGCCTACAAGTTCCTGATTATATGGGGTTCGATAGGCGCTGCCGTAAAGCAGCTTAAGATACCATGACGGCCTTGGAAACCAACTGATTCCCATATTATGACTTATTGTCTGATTATACTGGCTGTGGTCGTCCAGCCTGAGACCCAGCCAGGCATCAAGATGGTTCCAGTGATGCCGAACCTGTCCAAAAACAGACCAAAGTGAAGTGTCGAAATCATCTTCCTCTATAGACGGTGTAAAAAGGATATTCTCAGGCTTAAGGTAGTCGGAAAGAGGGTCTTTTCTTACTATGGCATCGGTGATTTTATTGTATCTGTATGACGCTCCCACGGTCAGAAGCCCCTTGGTATCCCATAGTTCCCTGTCATACAGGATTTCTCCGTATGATATATGGCTCTTGGGGTTCCAGGACAGGTCTATTTCTTTTTCCTTGTAGTCCAGTTCGTTGTAATAGGCATTTAGTCTCAGATCTGAACGATCCATAGGCCTTTCCATCTCGAGACGCACAAACCTGAACGGCGACTCCCGCCTCCCGGCCCAGCAAAGATCCGTTTCGGGTTCCCCCATGACATAATTACGCTCTGCATCAGACCACCTGCCTGATACGTGGAGCCAGTCCTGCCAGGAAAAGCTCAGTACGGCCTCCAGATATTTGGAGTCATCCACCTCTGAATGCCCCAGACGCTCACTGGGAGAAACAGGGCCGGATTCGTCTCCTTCGAATCTTACTATATTATACTTGTCCTGTACGGGCTTAAGCCTTGTTGCGCTGATTGACAGAAATGCCTCCCAGGGCCCTGCATTTCTTCCCCAATTGATATTGAAATCCGCTTCGTGGTCTGGGGTTCCACCACGCAGATTCAATTCCACTCCATCAACGTCTCTGCCGCGTTTGGGTACTATGTTAACTATTCCTGCAAATGCATCAGGACCCCACAAAACCGAGCCGGGCCCTCGTATCACCTCTATACGTTCTACGGGACCCAGGAAAAGCTCTTCATCCAGAGGATTGACGGTTTTTGTATTGTCTGATGTCAAGGGGACCGAATCGTAAAGGAAAAGGATGCTGTTTGACACCCCCCTGAGATAGGGCTGGGTACCCCATTCCTTTGAAGACATATAAAATCCCGGCAGCATGGACAGGGCCTCTCCAAGGGTTCGGACCCCGTTACGCTCAAGGTCTTCCTTCGTGATTACATGGGCCACTGCAGGTGCCTGTTCTACAGGTTCCGCTCTCCTTGATGCAATAGTAAGAACTGACAGGTCTTCACCTACAAATAGAAGAGATGTATCTATGGCACCGGCGATCTGAACGCCTGCCAAGAAGAACGACAGGATGGCGATGACCTGAGCCAGGAATTTGGGTATGCTTCGATATATAAGAGAGATCCGGTCGTCAGTCATCAACTGAATCCCTCCAGCTGCTTTACCCTGGTCCTGAGTTTTGAACGGGTAAGGCCTAATAGTCTGGCTGCAGCACTCTGGTTATTATCTGTCATTTCCAGGGCCTGACGTATAAGATCGCGCTCCAATGCCTCCAGGGACAGGCCGCCTGCGGGAAGCCTCCAGGCATCAACGGATCCGCTCCGCACCTTGTTGGCTCTCAAAAAAGACAGGTGCTCCGCAGTTACAGGTTCCTCTCCGGCCATGATGACGGCCCTCTCCACGGCGTTTGCCAGCTCCCTCACATTTCCGGGCCAGGAGTGGTCCAGCAAGACCCTTTTGGCTCCTTGAGTGAGGAGAGGTCCTTCTGAAGGCCTCTCACGGAATTTACGCATGAAATGCTCCGCCATCGGCACTATAGCCTCTATTCTTTCCCTTAACGGGGGGATGTGCAGAGGGAAAACATTAATCCTGTAAAAGAGATCCGGCCTGAATTTTCCCTGTTTAGCCATGGATTCAAGGTCCTGATTTGTGGCACAGATCACCCTGACATCCACTTCGAGGGGCTCATTTCCACCAACACGCTGTATGGTCTTTTCCTGAAGGGCCCTCAGGAGCTTCGCCTGGACCTCCAGTGGAAGATCCCCTATCTCATCCAGGAAGAGTGTTCCCCTGCTTGCGTATTCGAAAAATCCCTGTTTTCGTCTGTCTGCCCCGGTAAAGGCCCCTTTTTCATGACCGAACAAAATGCTTTCCACCAGGTTTGCCGTTATTGCCGCGCAGTTGAGTGTTACGAAACGCCTCTGGGCCCTGGGACTATTCTGGTGGATGAATCTCGCCACTATTTCTTTGCCTGTACCGGATTCGCCGGTAATCAGGACCGTTGTATCCGCTTTTACAGCCACTTTCTGTGCCGCTTTTAAAAGATGTTTCATGGCCTTGGATACGCATACCAGATCGGCATTACCTATAGATCTGTTCAGTTCCTCCTTGAGTTCTCTGTTCTCCGTCAGGATTTTCGATACGCCAAGTGCCTTCTCTACCGTCAGTATTATGCGTGACTCCTCGAAGGGCTTGGTGATATAGTCCACAGCCCCTTTCTTCATGGCCTCGACAGCGGAGTCAATAGTTGCGTATGCCGTAATGATGATGACCGGACAGGGGCATTCCATTGCCTGGATATGATCAAGGAGGACGAGACCATCCATTCCGGGCATCCGTATATCCGAGATAACCAGGTCGTAAGGCCTTTCCCGAACCATTGCCAGAGCTGTTTCACCGTCCTGGGCACCTTCCACGTTATGCCCCTTAAGACCCAGCATAATCTTCAGGATGTGTCGCATTTTGTATTCATCATCAACTACCAATATGAAAGCCATAATTCCCTTCCATCAACTCCTTTTCTGAATCACTAAATAAGCTGTTTTTCCCTACATTCAATGCGTATTTCAAATATCGTCCCCCTGGGATGATTTTCCCTGAAACTCATTTCACCTCCATGGATCCGGATGATCCTGGCAGCATAAGCCAGCCCCAGACCCGTGCCTTGGGCCTTGGTAGTATAAAAAGGTTCAAGCGCCCTCTTTTGTGTCTCCTGATCCATCCCTTTCCCGGTATCTGCTATCCGGACAATCCAATTACCATGAGACAAGCTGCTTTTTACCGATACATGCCCGTCCATGTCACTTGCTTCACAGGCATTTTTTATGACATTGAGCAGGGCCTGGGAAAGCATGTCCGGATCTGCCTGGGACAGGCATTTTTCTTCAGGGATATCAGCGTCGATAATGATGCCCTTTTCTTCCCATTCCAGCCTGAGCCGTTGCAGCACATCTTTCATCATGGTGTTTAATTCCGTTCTTTTGAATACGGGTTTTCGGGGCCTGGAGAAGTCCAGAAAATCCTGGATGAGTCGATTCAGCCTTTTTATTTCATCGTCCACATATTCAATCATGGTGGATTTAACCACGGGATCAACATCCTGTTTTTTAATTATGTCTAAGGCCCCTTTAATGATTCCCAGAGGGTTTTTGACCTCGTGAGCCACTGTAAGGGCAAAGCGGCCCACCTCGGCCAGGGCCTTTTGCTGGATCATTTCCTGGTATGTCTCCTCAAGGTTCCTGCGACTCTCGGCAAGAGAGACCATCATGTGATTAAAGGCCTCAGCAAGTTCGTTGGTCTCCGGCAGTGAACCTGGTTCGACACGGGTGTTTAAGTTTCCTTTTGCCACCATCCTTGAAGCCTTAACGAGTTCTTTCAATGGTGCTGCCAGCGAACGGCTGAAGAAGAAAAAGACCAATAGTCCAACTGCTGCCAGAACAATAACAGCCGCAGTATATCCTGTCCTGAGCTTGGCCAGCAGTTCGTCGATTCCTGAGGTAGTGTAAACTACGTGTATTTTACCGAGCATTTGATTTTGCGCTGAAGAGCCCCAGAAGGCCTGGTCTTCCTCCTGTTGTCTGAGCCGTATTTCGGCAACGGCCTCTTTTGATTGAGCGTGAAGACCGGATTTCACATTCACCAGAATCTCACCATTAGCATCTTCTATGAGGACTTGAACGACGTCTTTTTCTGAGAGGAGATTGTTTGCCAGACGCTCAAGCATCTTTTGGTCGCCTATGAGCATACCTACCTCAGAGTTAAGCGCCAGATATCTAGCCAGAAAGGCCATGCGGTCCTCAAATCGGATACGCAAAAAAGTTTCACCCAGGTGGGCTCCGACCATGCCAAGGGTAATTGTTGTAACACCGAGTAACAGCAATACCCCCAGTAACAACCTCTGCTGAAAGGTCAAGGCCCTCACGGCACTTCTCCTTCAGGCCCGGGCGCCCCAACTCTTCTTAAGTATTCGGTAATCGTTTTCCATGCCTTTTCATTCCATTCTACCTCAAAGGGAGGAGGAAAAAGCCCGCACTGAGAACCGGACATGATATCTCTTGCCAGTTTGCTACCTAAAATCCCCACTTTTTCATAATCTATATTAAAGGCCATAACCGCCCCTATTTCCACGAAAAAGTGGTTATAGCCCACAACAGCAATTCCGTGGAGCAGTGCCTCTTTAACCAGATGTGTCAATAATGCGGTTGAAATTACCGTAGAATCAGGAATGAACAAAAGCGTGTCAATATTTTGATATGCAGAGGAAAGGACCTTTATGATCTCATTTCGTTTTTGGACCATTAGAGGTATGACGCTCATCCCGAGTCCAGAGGCTTCTTTTTGCGCTTGCTCTACCCATTCCCTGTTTTCTGCGGGATTGTAAAGTATTCCGATCTTTCTTTTGCCCCCGAGCCGTTTTTTTATCAGACGCATCTGTTCCTTAATAGGTATCCTCAGGTCCACTCCATGCGCTCCGGGATCCGTCAGCAGTTTTTGTGGATCGAGGACCATGAGGACAATTTTCTTGTCATCAGGATTTAAGATTGACCAGGCAAGGATGGACGCTTCCGGCCCTATGGTTATCAGCAGGTCATAGCATTTTCGGCTTAAATTATGACGTATGAGTTTTGGATTTGAATTCAGATAGTATATTATCAAGGGTTGTTGAAGGCCGGAGCGCAGTCCCTCAAGGGCCATTACATAGGGCCTGATCTGCGAAGAAACTATTACTGCTATATCTGCGTTATTCTCTTCGGCATGGAGCGGGGTCAATAATACTGGCCACAGGAGAAATGCCAAGATAGTCCCTTTAATCTTTTTGGGAACTATGCAGTTTTTTTTCATTGCTTATGAATGTCTGTATCCGTTCACAAAGTGAGATCGCCCTGTCTTTCTGATCGGCGCAATGGAAAGCTTCTACCATAGTCTTCTGCAGGCACCAATGGGTATCATGGGGAAACAGGTCACTTTTCCTGAATAATAATGAACCGCGCAAACAAACAAGGAATGCTCAGAACTGGACGACTCCGCCAAGGTCCAGGAAAAGAATTACGGCATCCTCATTGTTGTCCGAATAATAATCTTTCCTGACGCCTATCTGAATAAAACCAAATCCGGCGTACAGGACATGGGCCGAAATGTTTGATTTCCGTACCTCCAGATACACCTTTTTTATGTCCATTTTCATACAATTCTGCAATACAAGCCCGAGAAGATATTTACCCAAGCCCTTGCGCCTGTGTGCCGGGTGGACGGCCAGCTTCAGTATTTCCATTTCGTCGGCTACATGATGAAAAGACAAATAGGCAGCCAGCTTGCCCTCTTTTTTGAGTCCAAAGATATAATACTCCTTTTGCTTGAGGCACAGCCAGAATTGCTGCTCGGTCCATGCGTGGGGAAAACAGATCTTTTCAAGGACAACCAAATCGTCAAGATCGCAAAGGCCCAGTCTGCTGAATTTATAAGAAAAGTCGCTCATAGGATGTAAATATCCGGTGAACCCGTTATATCCTGCCTTGAAGCGGTTACCTTTTTCCGGGTTTCAAAGCTCACCCATTGCAGACCGAAAGAGGCAGTGCAATCCGGCCCGCGATCGAAACCCTGCAAAAGGCAAACCGCTCCTGCAGCACCGGTCATACAGGGGAGCTCCTTCTGGAAACGATTTGCGTCAGCCCTGTAGTTTTCTTGGTCTTCGCAGCATGGGAAACCCCCGGCTCCGGAGCGCAGCGGAGGAGAACGGGGGAGGGTCTCCCGTGCTGCGAAGGCCTTAAGAAAACAAGGGGCGGGAGCATGTTGAAAGAAGGAGCTCCCCTGTGTGACCGGCTGCGATTTATGATATGGTATTTTTTTCAGAGTATCAATCCTGTATTATCCGGGATAATCTGTTTCACTTAATGCTTGACATGCAAGCAGATTGTTGTCATGTCTTGCCTTGAAAAATAGCCACTATAATTTTCTCCTCTGAAGAACAGGCAAATGGAATTTCAGAATTGTATCAGAAATGAGTATAACAAATGTGATATCCCGTCCAATACGATCAAGAGAATAAAAAACGGGCTACAAAAACTGGACCTTGAATCTGAATATTACCCCTTTCGAGTATCGGACAACATCTATTGGGGACGGGTATGGATTGATTCAATAAGGATAGTCTGCAACGGGAAAGGCCTGACACCAGAGCTTGCCGAGGCCAGCGCATACGCAGAATTGGCTGAACGTCTGAGCGCCGGGTTGTTTTATCCGGTCTTTGAAGAGCAGGTGAGGTTTAATGTTCCCGGCCTTTATGATGAGGAGACCAACAGGTTTCTGAATTACGAATGGATGGAGGGATACATTTATTCCCACCAGGATGATCTGAAAAATCCTCTCAGGATAGAATATCTGCTGGCAAACGAAAATCATCTGACGGATAATGATATTGAAGATATAAAAAACAGCAGGATGGCCAGGCACTGGGTTGACGGTTTTTCAATAATCCGCGAGGAAACAGTAAAGGTCCCTGTCAATTTTGTTGCATATATTCACGGATCTAACGGCATGGCGGCAGGGAATACGATTGAAGAGGCGATGATCCAGGCCACATGCGAAATATTTGAACGTCATTCCCAGATACGGTCAATTAAGTCTGAACAGATCGTGCCCTCAATTGATTTAGACTCTATAGAAAATCAGAACATAAGGGACATGATTAAATTCTATTCAGGAAATAATGTAGATGTAATGATCAAGGATCTTTCCTTTGACGGCCTGATACCCTGTATAGGCGTCCTGTTCATCAACAAAAACCTGCGCACTGATCGCCTGGAGCACAGGATTCTGATACCCGGCGCATCATTCAATCTTGAGGAGGCTCTGGCAAGATGCTTTACGGAAGGCATGCAGGGCAGAGAGACCCTGTTGGCTCCACGTCCCGAACTGGACAGGCCGCTTGTCCACAGATCCAAGGTTAATGACTATTATATGTTAATGAAATGCGGTATCTCCCTGAAAGATATCTCTTTCCTCGATCAAGGGGAGACAAGGACTTACAGGAATATCAAGATCAAAGATGTCCTCAGCGAGATCGAGGAAATCAAAAAGATATGCAAGGTATTCAATACCGACTATATATTATTAAACTACACTCATCCGGTTTTAGATTTCCCCGTGGTAAGGGTGATAATCCCGGGAGTTTCTGATTTTTTATCTTTTTTAAGAAAGGACGTCCTTGTATCAGGTTCGACAAGACCATCCGCTGTCCGGCGTGGAGAAGAATTCAAGAAAATAATGCAGAGTTTTTTTGAATAACATTTCTTTTTCCTCCGGGCCGGAACTCTGAGCCATTCTCTCAGGCAGTTTCTGCAGATCGGATTCGGGGAGCCGATATTGTTCAAGGATACTCAAGATCCCGGACTCTCCACCATGTCTACCGAAACCAGCCTTGATATCCCTTTATCCTCCATAGTGACTCCGTAAAGGACATCAGCGATCTCCATCACCTTCTGGTTATGAGTAACAAGCACTACCTGGGACTGCTCTGATATCTTTTTTATGAACCGGTTAAGTCGTAAGATATTGGCTTCATCAAGAGCTGCATCCACTTCATCCAGCAGGCAGAAAGGGCAGGGTTTTATGAAATAGATGGCAAAAATCAGGGCCATTGCAGCCAATACCTTTTCCCCTCCCGAAAGGAGATTAAGGTACTGGATTCTTTTTCCGGGAAGCTGTATCAAATAATCTATACCTGAATCCAGTATATCGCCGGACGAGGTCAAATTCAGCTTGGCACTCCCTTCTTTAAAAAGCAAGGGAAAGACCCTGCAAAGGCTCTCGTTTACCGAGTCAAGGGCCTCCTTGAACCGGGTCCTGCAGGTACGATTGATCCTGCCTATGGCCTGTTCCAGGTCTTCGATTGAGCTGATAAGGTCGTCTTTCTGTGAATTGAGGTAGCTCCATCGATCCTCAAGCTCCCTGTATTCTTCAACAGCGGCAAGGTTTACAGGCCCGAGGCGATCTATCTTGCTGGTTATCTCGCTGATCCGCTTCTCTGCCTCATCAGGAGAAAATGGAAAAAGGCGCCATTTATCACAGAATTCTTCTATGTCAGCCCGGTGGCGATCCATGGCCGTTTTTTTCAGATATGCAAGGCCCTGCTCCACTTCGGCAAGGACAAGCTCATTTCGATGGATCCGCTCTTCAGCAGCCCTGAACCGGGTCTGCAAATCATTCACCTTGCCCTGCAATCCCGCAAAAGCCTGCCGGGTGTGATCGTACTCCGTTTCGACTTCTTTCAGATGCCTTTTTTGAATCAGAATCCTGCTCTCCTCTGACTTAACTTTCAGCCGCACATCTTTCAGTGACCTGGCCCTGTCCTCAAGCCGCGCTGCCAGACTCCGCTTTTCCGCCAGCATTGTTTCCCGGTCACTGGCTATCTGCTTCTTCAGGCCGGCAAGCCTTCCGAGCTCCTGCTCCCTCTCTTGAAGCTGGGTCTGAACGCGGGCCATTTTTATTCTATATTCCTCAATGACCTTTCTCCTGCGGGAAAGCACCTGTTCCTGTTGTCTCAAGGCATCCTCGCGGCCTTTTATCTGCCCCTCGGCTTCAATCCTGGCTGAAACGGCAGCTTCAATAGTCTCTTCCAGCTCTTCAAGGGATATATCTATATCAAGTATCTCCTTTTCAGCCTCTTCGATCTCCAGATCTATGCGTTGAGACCTCTCTTTTTCGGCCTCAATTTCCCTGAGCAGGCTGTCCCTTTCCTTTTTATGGCCAGTCAGGTCTTCAGAAATACTTCCCTTTTTTTCATTGACTTCCCTGAGCCCGGCCTCGGCCTTTAAGAGCCCCTTGCTTATCTCATCCTCCTCTATACGTATCTGCATTGAAGATTCACGGAGTTCATTTTCACGTGCAGTCAATCCGGAAATCTCGGCCTTTCTTGCAAGTATTCCCGAGGATGCCTTGTCTTTGTCCCCAAAGACCAGCTCACCCCATGGAGTGAGAATCTCGCCGTCCCTGGTGATGTAAAAAAGGGGCTTATTGTCAGTATTGCAGACATTAAAAGCAGCTTTCAAATCCGGCACGACTTTCCAATGGACAAGGATATCAGCTACGACCCTGTCAACAGGATGTCCGGCCCTGACGAATTCAAGAAGTGTATTATCCCGTGCCCCTTCCGCATTACCGGACTCTATGCCCGGGATGATCAGGCTGGCCCGTCCCGACGGCTGGTTTTTAAGAAAGGAAATGGCCTTATCACATGCCTCCATGTCAGGGACTATCAAGGCCTGAATTCCGTGTCCAAGGGCGATCTCTACCAAATGTTCCCAGCCCGGCTCTACTTCCAGGAAATCAGCAAGTACCCCCAATGTGGGAACATCGGAAGAGCCGAGCAACCTGTTGGTGGCCATGCTGAAGCCCTCACCAGAGGCATCAATGGTCCTCAGTGCATTAAGCCTGGCCCTGCACGATGCCAGTTCCGAGTCTGCTTCATGCCTTTTTTTAACAATGTCTGAAAGGCGGCTTTTCAGAGCAGAAACAGTACATTCAAGTCTTTTTCCGTCATGAGCCAGGGAATCCAGTTCAGCCATGGCTTTCTCTATCTTCTCTTGTTGTCCCTTCAAATCACCTTCCAGGCCCTTTACATGTTCTGATATACCCTGCAGCTCGTTCCGTTTCTGGTCCAGACGGCGCCTGAGTCTGTCCTTCCTGTCTCTCAAGCCGTTGCGCTCGCTGTCCAGCCTTGCGTGCCTGGCTGCCGCATCAACGAGTTCTACCTTCACTGCCTCAAGAGATTCCCTCACCTGGTCCCTAATTGTTTTTGATTCCTCTATCTCATTTTCCCGGTCGGTTATCTCAAACAGGTACGATGACTCCTCTGCCTTGAGGGCCTTTATGTCTTTCTGAAGCCCTTCACGGCCGTGTTCTGTCAACGTCCCCTTTTCATCAAGCTCCATCAATGTCTTCTCGGCGGCCTGCAGCCTGTTTTCTTCCTTAATCAAGAGCCTGTCATGCTGCGAGGCCTCCTCCCTCAGCTTCTGAAGGCCGTCTTCCGCATCGGTCAGGCCCTTGCGAATTGCAGCTAAGGCCTCCTCCGTCTCGAGGACCTCCAGTTCGAGCCTTTTCCGATCGGAGACATTTTTAGAAAGTTCCGCCTGTACACCGGACAGGTCGGCAGAGAGAGAATCTCTCTCTCTTTCCAGATCCATCCTTCGCTTCAATTCAAGAAGCCATGCATGGGCAAGGAGCGCCTGATCCAGTTGGTCCTGCTCCTTCCGCAACTTCAGATAGCGATCTGTCCTCTTTGCCTGTCTGGAGAGAAATCTGCGTTGACGACCTACCTCGACCAGGAGGTCTTCCAGCCTCTCGAGGTTTTGCTTTGTCCGGGCCACGCAGCGCTCGGCCTCGCTGCGCCTGGCCCTGAACCTGGAAATACCTGCCACCTCCTCGATCAGGAGACGGCGATCTTGTGGCACCATGTCAATAAATGCGCTAATCTGACCCTGATCCAAAATGGAATAAGCCCTGCTGCCAACCCCCGTATCCATAAAGAGGTAGTGGATGTCCTTCAGCCTGCAAGTCTTGCCGTTAATACGGTATTCAGTATCCCCTGACTTGTGGATACGACGCATTATTTCAATCTCAGGGGTATTTTCATACCCCGGTGGTGAAAAAGGACCTTCGTTTTCCACGACCAAACGGACCTCGGCCAGGCCTGTTTGCCCGTCATTATTCCCATTGTAAAGAATATCGTCCATTTTCTTGGCCCTGAGCATGCTGGGACTTTGCTCCCCCAGTACCCACCTGATGGCGTCAACAATGTTGGACTTGCCGCACCCATTAGGGCCTACTATGGCAATAACACCCTGGTTAAATGTAAGTTTTGTGCGCGCAGGAAAGGATTTGAAGCCGAAGAGTATCAGGGAATTAAGTCGCATAACCTGTTTCAGACACGAGCTATCTGTACCGGATGTCTTTCAGTCTCAGCTCAATGCGCTTTTGCCCTTGCCATACATTAAGACAAGGCATGCAGGCAAGCTCAAGCTCCTCCCAGGGAAGCCCGGCTTTGTCTCCGTGTCCCCATCCTACCAGATCCATTCCCCTTTTCATATACCCATTTTGCAGACCGGTCCTGGGGGTAAGAGTAAGCTTTAAGTGGCCATTTCCAACAACTGTCGACCTGCGGACCGAAAAATCCCGGACTGCAAACAAGGGGGATGGGTAACCTGCGCCAAAGGGCTCCAGATGCTCATAGAACCGGGAAAAACCCGGATCAATGAGTTCCTCGATACAGGCTGTGCAATCAACCATAAGCCTGGGATTGATGTCGTTATGTTCCAGGACCGAGGCCACGACCTTTTGAAACGCTTCAGAAAATCCTTCTACAGAATCGGAGGGCAGATGCATTCCGGCAGCAGCCCTGTGGCCGCCAAAGGAGCTAAGGTGGCCGGAACAGGCGCAAAGAGACTCGTAGAGATTCAGTCCTTCAGGACTGCGGCCGGAACCATGTGCCTCATCTCCGTCCAGGGCAAAGAGGATCACGGGCCTGTGGAATTGCTCCACCAGTCTGGATGCAACTATACCTATAACGCCCCTTTTCCATTCAGGGCTCGACAAGACATAGGCAGACCTCTTTTCAAGGCATCGTATCTTATCTAACGCCTCATTCAATATATTTTTTTCTTCTGCCTGTCGTTCCTGATTCAGCAGGTGTAATTCATTGGCAAGCCGATTTGCTTCCGCATCGTCATCCGTGGCAAGTAACCTGTAAGCTTTGTCAGCGTGAGCCATCCGCCCGGCGGCATTTATTCGCGGAGCGACCCTGAAGGCAATGTCCGTGGAGGTGATTCCGGAATCAAGGGAACATAACGCCTTCAATGCCTTGATTCCCGGCCTGTTGCATCCATCAAGCACTTCAAGCCCCGCCCGGACAAGTATGCGATTGTCCCCCAAGAGCGGAACTAAATCCGCCACGGTCCCCAGGGCCGCAAGATCCAGATATTCCTTGAGATTGGGCACCTGACCGGCTTTCCAATGCCCAAGCCCATAAAGGCGATGCCTCAATGCCCTGACAAGATTGAAGGCCACACCTACACCGGCAAGTTCTTTGAAGGGAAAGGGGCAATCAGGACGCTTGGGATTAAGCACTGCCAGGGCCTCGGGAAGGGTATCAGGGGGTTCGTGGTGGTCGGTGACAATGACATCCATCCCAAGCTCCCCTGCCAGGGCGACTGCTTCACTATCCGATATGCCGCAATCAACTGTAATCAGAAGCCTGCAGCCTCTGGATGCGAGATTCCTTAATGCTTCTGCATTAAGTCCGTAGCCCTCGTTCTCCCGGTGGGGGATATAGACTGTTACCTTTAGTCCAAGTCCCTCAAGAAATCCGGAGACCAGGGCTGCGGAGGTGACACCATCGACATCGTAATCACCGAATACGGCCACCTGTTCTTTTTGGGCTACTGCCCTGACCAGCCGGTCAACAGCCCTGTCCATGTCCATCATCTTCCAGGGATCGCTGAGGGATTTCAGCGAAGGGCTGAGGTGTTGCGCAACGGCCTCCGGCGTATTTATCCCGCGTTGATACAGAAATTTGGCAATAATGCCCGGAATCCCTGACTTACCGGCAAGTTCCTCAACAGCCGACATATTTATGGAGGCAAAGTCCCACGGCAGTTCGAGGATCACGGAATTCATGGTCATGAGACTAATCAGGCATCAGGAGGCTGTCAATTTGTTCCGTATAATTTGGGAATTGAAGATGTTCCGTGGATATCGTTTATCCGGAACTTCGGCCAGGATTTTACCAATGATTTTTTAGGCCGCTTCAGTTCTGCATAGAGCTGACCGCAGGCAGCGGATATGTCTTGCCCCTTGCTTTTTCTTATGATGGTAGTGTAGCCGGTCTCTTTAAGCACCTGCTGAAATGCAAGAACCCGTTCATTGACCGGGCGTCTAAAGGGAATATCATGGCTTTCATTAAAAGGTATCAAGTTGATTTTTAAAGGGATTCCCTTAAGGAGCCTTGCGAGTGACACTGCCTGTTCGATGCTGTCATTTACACCGGCAAGGAGGATATATTCAAAAGTAATACGCCTCCTGCGGGAAAGCCGATAATTTCGACAGGCCTCAATGAGCTGCGGAAGGGGATAGCGACTGTTGACCGGCATTATCTGATCCCGTGTCTTATCGTCAGGGGCGTTCAGGGAAACAGCAAGACCCACGTCCGTATCCCGGCCAAGACGTAATATCTCAGGAATCAGACCACAGGTGGATACGGTTATCCTGCGCAATGAGAAGTTCAGTCCAAGGTCATCAGTGAGTATGTGAACGGACTTCAAGACATTCCCGTAGTTTGCAAGCGGCTCTCCCATACCCATGAATACGAGATTTCTGAGCCGTTCCCTTTCTCCGGTGCGTTCCAGTACGGCAAGCGCCTGCCCTGCGATTTCCGAGGGGATAAGCTGACGACGAAAACCCATCCTGGCAGTATGACAGAACCTGCATCCCATGGCGCACCCGACCTGACTGGATATGCAAAGCGTCTTGCGGCCCTGTTCAGGTATCAAGACGCTTTCCACTACCGAGTCATCCGGCAGTCTCCAGGCAAATTTGCTTGTGCCGTCGACAGAGCGTTGCTCTGCCTCAAGCTCCGGTTTGGTAAGCAGGCCCTTTTGGGCAACCTTTTCCCTCAGGGCCTTGGGGAAGTCGGTCATTTGGGAGAAGTCCCGGAATCCGGGTCTCCAAAGCCAGCTAAAGAGCTGCCGGCCCCTGAAGGCCGGCAGGCCCAGATCCCTTGCCCATATTTCGAGGTCGCTTCGAGTAAAGCAGCGGTAGTCGATCACTATGGCAACCTCCAGGCATTTCAATTATTCATGGATGGCTGGCCTGTTGTTTCCAGTACACTCATCCACATATCTCCGGAGGTGTCCACCTGCTTTCGCTTTCCCGCCGTCGCCTCCATGGGGATGTGGACAATCCGATTGTTGCACAGGCCCACCAGCATTTTGGTCTTGCCGGCCATGCCGGCATGAACCGCGCTGCGGGCCAGAAAGCCGCACAAGAGATGATCTCCGGCATTGGCACAAGCACTCCGGATCGTGTAACTGGGGTCAATATATTTGAGGTTAATTTCCATCCCTTGTTTTTCAAAATAAGCGGCAATGGACTCTTTCAGGAAGATGCCAATGTCATGAAGCCGGATGTTCCCGGAGGCATCGAGTTGCTGCTGCTGCTCTGTGTCGCCAAAAAACTTTTGACCTGCCCCTTCCGCCACTACAATTACGGCGTGCCTCCTGAGGATTAAGCGTTCTTTCAGGGCTTCCAGCAGGCCTTTTGGCCCTTCTAATTCAAAATCTGATTCCGGGATAAGGACAAAGTTTACATCCGGCATCGCCAGGGTGGCTGCGGCTGCGATAAACCCTGAATGACGGCCCATGACTTTCACCAGCCCCACTCCGTTCGGAGCACTGGTAGCCTCATTATGGGCACCGCCTATGACATCAACCGCTATACTCACGGCCGTCTCAAAGCCGAACGAACGATCGATCAGATAGATGTCATTGTCGATGGTTTTTGGTATACCTATAACACCAATTTTTAAGCGCCTCTTGTTGATTTCGTCTGTAATCTTTGCAGAGGCAGCCATGGTGCCATCTCCGCCAATGGTAAACAGGAGCCCGACATTCATCCTCTCCAGTGCATCTACGATGCTAACAATATCCTGAGGTCCCCTCGAAGAGCCAAGGATCGTTCCTCCCCTCTCGTGGATGTGGGCCACAGATTCGGGTGTAAGCTCCATTATGTCGTGACCGTAAGTGGAAATAAAACCCTGAAATCCGTATCGGATGCCGTAAATATTGCGGAGACCATAGTTAAAATAGAGCGACAGCACGATTGCACGAATCACATCATTTACGCCCGGGCAGAGCCCGCCGCAACTTACAATTGCACACCGCAGTTTCGCTGGATCAAAAAAGATCTTGCTTCGAGGACCTGCCAGTTCAAAGGATAGAGGTTCTTCACCACGCTCCAGGGTCTTTTTGAGATTATCCGCAAAAATGTCCATCAGGACCCGGTCTTTTCCAGACACAAAGCACCCCGTTCCGGAACCCTTTGCTCGAGTCCGAAGAGGAGAAGGGATCTTGGCCGGGCCAAGGCCCGTGATCGAACTCTCGATCTGTTTACTGCTTCTCATATCAAGCTACCTTTCTTATAATTTATAGGTCATATCTCCTCAAATAGTCTCCCGCGAAGATCTCTACTACTTCCGTTACGCTGATTTCTGCATTCATGGCACTTCTCCTTTCGGTGTAAATATCCGGTGAACCCGTTATATCCCGCCTTGAAGCGGTTACCTTTTTCCGGGTTTCAAAGCTCACCCATTGCAGACCGAAAGAGGCAGTGCAACCCGGCCCGCGATCGAAACCCTGCAAAAGGCAAACCGCTTCTGCGGCAGGGCGCGGATGGCAACTTCCACAGTGGACCACGGGTTCACCGAATATTTACCTTTCAATTTGATTTTTTGTAATCAAAACCATGACAAAGACTGCCTCGTTCGGCCCGGCACTTCAAATGCCATTGATCTCTTTATCGGCATGTCGTATGGTATTTATAATGGTAAATAATCGCTTTTGGGCAGGCTGCCCGGCACCATATATCCTTCTTGACCGTCAATGCCGCT
>Ga0190315_1000317_pt1 | contig 26891 bp, 24 predicted proteins | sample 48701101_MG_FD_161673 | JGI IMG/M metagenome (GOLD analysis project Ga0190315, IMG submission 161673) | Hydrothermal vent sediment bacterial communities from Southern Trench, Guaymas Basin, Mexico - 4870-11-0-1_MG | ecosystem: Environmental > Aquatic > Marine > Hydrothermal vents > Sediment ...
AAACCGAGACGCAAACCGAGACGCGAAGCATCGCGTCTCCTCGAAACCGAGACGCAAACCGAGACGCGAAGCATCGCGTCTCCTCGAAACCGATACGCAAACCGAGACGCGAAGCATCGCGTCTCTACAGTTGGCATTGATAAAATGAATCTGCACGATTTTTTATCAAAATCGATATATCAATTATCTTTAGGCGTGACTTTAAATTCGCCTTTCTGTGCTGTGACATCAAATTCGATATTATTTAGGCTGATACCCATCGCTTTAAGTTGTTCTACCTTGAGTGCGCCGTTGATGTCTAAACTGTGTAGCATTTTGAGAGGTAAAGAAGAGGGTTCGTTAGAGGGCGGTGGCGCTTTTTCTGATTTTTCGACGGGTAAATACCGGTCAATGTCGATGTCGTTGACGTTGAGCTGGAAAGCTATTGCGGGTTGCTCAAAATGGTGTACTTTGAGATAGCCTTTTAACCAAGTGTCGTCTAGGCGTATTTTAATCGGTTCTAGCTGTACTTGGGATAAGCTACCCTTTAACTCTGTTTCGAGTGCAAAACGCTTTAAAACGCTTGGATCGGTGGTTTCGGGCAGCGGTTGCCCTAAACGTTTAAGTAGTTTGCGCGGATCAAAGGTGTTGATTTTCAATGAACCTTGCAATTGGGGATCGGTTGAAAGCTGTTTTGCTGACAAGTTGCCATTGAGATAGGTTTGACCGAATACTTTGAACTTTAAACTCCCTAAGGTGAGTGTCTCTCTGGCTAAATTCAATTTGATTTGCTTGGTTTGGAGTTCCGTTTTATCAACCATGACACGTAAATTGCTCACCTTGACTTGGTTAGGTGTCAGACTAAAGTGGGTTTGGAAGGCAGCATGAGTCAGTGTCAAGGGGGGCGGTAAGTCTAAACGCGGTTGGCCTAAACGTTTGAGGACGTTTTGTGGGTTGAATGGCATTAAATTCAATTCAACTTGTGCCCTCATTTTGCTCAGGATTTTTTGAGCACTGACTTGCCCTTTGAGCGTCATGCCTAAAGCCTGAAGTGAAAAAGTTTGGGTATTCAAGGTTTCTTTATTTAAATCGACATCAAGTCGAGGCAGTTTGAATTGGTTATCATCAAGACGCAGAAGGAGATTTTTAACACGCATTTGGGTGCCTTGACGCACTTCAAATTGGGTGTTGAATGAGGCTGTTTTTAAAGGCAATAGCTTTTCTTCAGGCAATGACTGTGGGGGAATAAGCTGTGCTTGTTCTAAACGCTTGACGAGAAGACGTGGATTGAAAGGTGCGATAGTGATTTGGCCTCTCACGGTGGGCTGTGGAGAGAGCAGGTTTTTAATGTTGACTTGGCTGTTCAGGTTGATACCGAAGGCCTGAAGTAATAGCTGGTTAGCATTGAGCGTTTGTTGATTCAAGTCTATGTCGATTTGAGGCGTTTTAAAATAGTGGTCATCAACACGCAGTTGTAGATTTGTCACACTGACTTGAGTGGCTTCATGCACTTGAAATTGGGTTTCAAAAGCGACTGTTTGTAAGGGCAAGATGGTTTTATCTGGCAAAGTGGGAACCGTCGATAGCAATTCAAGGTATTCTAAACGCTTTAGCACTTGGCGCGGATTGAAAGGCACTAGGGCGATTTTTCCCTTTACTGAGGGTTGTTTAAATAATTGTGTTACATTGGCTTGCCCATTCAGATTCAAACCGATAGCTTGAAGTGATAAGCTTTCTAAATTCAGGGTTTGTTTATCCAGATCAATATTTAATTGCGGTATTTTTAAATGGTTGTCATCAACCATTAAGTGGAGATTCATGATGTTGATTCCAGTGAAACTGCCTTGAAACTGGGTTTCCAAGGACACCGTTTTTAAAATCTTATCACTGGGTAAGGCTTGTAAATTCAGTTGTTTGATCAATTGTTGTGGTTTCAAGTCATGCAGTTGAAGTTGACCTGACAAAATCGGATGGGTTTGAAAATTTTGTACTTTGGCATCAAGATTCAAACGTGCTTCCATCACTTTCGCAACTAATCCTGCGAGTGTCATGGTTTGTTCTTTCAAATCGACTTTAATCAATTCTGTTTGGAGTGATAAGGTTTGTTGCCCTGTGGGCACTTGTTCACCTTCGACAGTCAGCGTGAGTTGCAAGGGTTCGATCCGATACTGTTGATTTTCTGGATTGAAGGCGATTTGGGTATTGAAGTCGATTTGTCCAGTGAGTGTGGTGGGGCCACTGATATCGAGGGCAGTACCCAATTCAAAAGTTATGGGTTCTTTGATTGCTGAGGTGGCGAGATTGATATCGATAGCCGAAACGTTGATATTCACTTCAGACAAAACGTAGCGCGAACCGCTTTCTTGATCTTCCCAAACAATTTTAGCCTGTCTGAGTTCTAAACCGTCGATCTTAAATGCTTCAAAGGGTGGTGCGGTTTCTTCTTTTGGCTTTTCTTCTCCCATAAGGGCCAGTAAATCATCCCAATTGGTTGTGCCATCCGCTTTGCGCGTCAAGTTTACTTCAACCCCTTCGACTAACACCTTATCAATTTCAACTTGTTCTTTTAACAAGGATAATAATTTAACCAGTACCCGTGTTTGATCTATTTGTGCAAACGTGGGTTGTTCAAAGCCGCTGGCATTCCCTAAACTGACTTTACCTAAATCCAATCCGAACCAAGGGAAAAAAGTGAGACTGATATCACCTTCAATTGTTAACGTTCTACCCGTTGTACTTTTAACTAAGTCCGCAATTTGCGGTTTATAGTCATTCAGATCAACAAAAGATAGGAGTAAAATAATCGCGATGAGTAGGAGTGCTATGGTGGCACCCAAGAATTTGAGTAAGAATTTGAAAAGACGTATCATAAGATTAAATCTCCCTATCGCCTATATAATATAACTACAAGGATTGTTTATAATAAAGGATATAACTACAAGGATTTTTTATAATAAAGGATATAACTACTATAGGAGTTAAGATAAATATTTTGGCCCAAACCTGACAGGTTTTGAAAACCTGTCAGGTTTTTATCGCTCGACATTTTTCTGAAGGGGGCCGCGATAAATCGTGCCATGCTTCAAGCAGTTTAAGTTGCCCAAGTTGCCCAAGTTGCCCCAAAAAACTATAAAATTTTGAACAAACGAACTCTTGTATGTAACAAAACTATCAACTTTAAGAGTCACTGTTCACGCCAGTTTTGAGTTTTACTGGTATTAAAGTCTATAGGATTGTTTATAATAAAAGATAAGATCAGGATGTTTTTGAGAATAAGTCTCACCTTCAGTCTATATAATAACTACAATTGTAGTTAGACTTGGCACAATCTAATCCTTTATTATAAACAATCCTTGTAGTTATTATCTAATCCTTTATTATAAACAATCCTTGTAGTTATTATCTAATCCTTTATTATAAACAATCCTTGTAGTTATTATCTAATCCTTTATTATAAACAATCCTTGTAGTTATTATCTTATCCTTTATTATAAACAATCCTTGTAGTTATTATCTTATCCTTTATTATAAACAATCCTTGTAGTTATATCCTTTATTATAAACAATCCTTGTAGTTATATCCTTTATTATAAACAATCCTTGTAGTTATATCTTGTAGTTATATCTTGTAGTTATAAATAACGGTTCAATATTCCTCAGCACGACGCGCATCGCCTTTTACCATGTCAACAGGATAACGCGTTTCATTGATTTGAATTTTAGCTTCTGCGGCCGTTATTAAATCAATATCCAGTTTATCAGCAATCCGAATCAGATAAATCAAGACATCAGCTAATTCATGACTCACTGCTTGCTTTTTTTCTGGCGATAAATGGCGGCTTTCTTCTTCGCTTAACCATTGAAAATGTTCAACTAATTCAGCGGCTTCCGCTATCAAGGCCATAGCCAGATTTTTAGGCGAATGGAATTGATCCCAGTCGCGCATCGCTGCAAACTCAGCCAGACGCTGACGTAATGTTTCAAGGTTTGTCATGAGTTCTATCGTGTGGGATTTTGAGAAGGAAAACGCAAGAGACGCAAGAGACGCAAAGATTCGTAGGGTGGGTAAGCGGGCGACAATGAACTCAAAATACCCTTATGTCACCGCCCGCTTGCCCACCATCCCCCCTTTAATCGTAAATCGCTGTAATACGCCAGTACCAATCTTGCAAAGTCATTTGGACATGAATAGGATTCTGACCCAGTTGACCCAGTCTAATCGTGAAACGAGTTGGCGATTCAAAGAAGGCAAAGCTCGTTTGATCCCAAGGTGAGCCTTCCATCGCCCGTAAACGCATAACGATCTCATTGGCATCTATCTCGCCAGCCATCATTTCAGCGCCTTTTTTTATCATATCCGGCAATAAACCACCAGACATCTGTTCGCTTTTCCATTTCAGGTTCTCTTTATTAACCTTGTTCACTTCCTCAAAATCGACCAACTTCTCCACAGCCGCCTTATCATTATTGTTCACGGCATCGTTGAGTTGATAAAGATGCACATAAGGCCAAACCAAATAACCCATAATGGCCAAAAAAATCAAAAAACTAAAATATCTCATTCCATTTTTACCTCAAATTTACAAAAAATAAATGTCAATCCCGCGAAGCAAAATAAATTTTGCACTCCAATAACGAGCAAAATAAATTTTGCACTCCAATAACGAGCAAAATAAATTTTGCACTCCAATAACGAGCAAAATAACATGCACTCTATTAATTAGAAGACAACACCTGACGATCATTCAAGGGTTGTAAGGGCCGCGCATTGTGATAATACACCTCTCGATATTGTGTCAATTGTTCACCCGAAATAGACACGGGTTGCTTGAGTATCACCCATTTTACCCCTTCACTGCAAGGCGGTGTGGTTAAGGAACCGGTCAAGCTGTAATAATGCTTCTCCGCTGGTAACAACTGATTGATATCGATCTGGATATCATGCTGTTGAGGTTTTCCCTCCGTTTTAGGCATCACTTTCCACAGGGTTTCAATCAAAGGATTAGCCGTATCGCCTTTTTCTAAGAAAACGGCAACGACTGCCAATTCCCCTTGAGCACTTTTATGCACGAGATGAACAATCATATCGGCCCGTTTGCCATTGACGGCCCCTTCGCTAGGGCTATGCGTATGAAATTGCAACAAGTGATAAACCTGTTCACCGATTGTCAGACTACCTGCTTTATCAGCAGACATCTTGATCGTGTGCCCATTGTTTTCAATCGTCAATGGAATCGGACTGTAATTGAATTTCAAGGGGGGCAAATCAGCTTTAACACTGGACGTGATATCAACGGGGGATTGTTGCGTGCCCGTCGAACAGGCTGCGTAGTCTTCAGACAAACTCCCCCAATGTTCTGGCCCCGTGTTGCCTTCGTAACTCCAATGTGTAGTATGGCTAGTTTCGTGTGCATAAGCACTCATTTGTAGACTAAGGGCGGCTAAGGTAGCCACTGCTAATTTTTTATAAGACATTGTTTAGTTGAGTTTTCCTAGTATATGCTGATAGTACAGCGGATTGACGAAATAAACGGATTTTTTCAATAGGCTATTCCAAAGCCAATAAATCTTCTATCGTTTCACGCCGACGCGCCACCGTGACGCGCTCACCATCGACCATTAATTCGGCCGCTCTGAGTCGGCTATTATAATTGGAACTCATGGTAAATCCATAAGCGCCGCTAGTACGCACGCCTAATAAATCACCTGCCTGTAAAGCTAAGGCTCTGTTTTTACCGAGAAAATCGCCCGATTCACAAATTGGGCCGACAATATCATAGTATTGCACAGTTTCGCCTGAACGGGGTTGTATCGGTACAATGTTTTGCCAAGCCTTATATAAAGCAGGACGAAGTAAATCATTCATAGCGGCATCAACAATGGCAAAATGTTTATCAGCCGTTTTTTTCAAATATTCCACTCTGGTGAGTAAAATACCGGCATTCGCAACGATAGCCCGTCCAGGCTCTAAAATGATTTCATAAGGGCTTTGCCCTAACACTTGAGTGAGGGCTTGCACGTATGCCGTTGGTTCAGGCGGGGTTTCATCCTCATAACGCACCCCTAAACCGCCACCGAGATCAAGATGTTGTAAAGCAATCCCCTTTTTTGCCAAGGCATCCACTAAAACCATTATACGCTGTAGCGCATCCACAAACGGTGCCGTTTCAGTCAATTGTGAACCAATATGACAATCAATACCCGTGATGTGTAAATGAGGCAAAGCGGCGGCCTCGGCATAAACATCAAGGGCAATATCGACATCAATACCAAATTTGTTTTGTTTTAAGCCCGTTGAAATATACGGATGGGTTTTGGCATCGACATCGGGATTGACACGCAAAGATATGGGAGCGATTTTGCCCATTTCACCTGCAACCTGATTAAGACGGTGCAATTCGGCTTCCGATTCGACATTAAAACACCGAATCCCCACTTCTAAAGCCCGCCGCATTTCAGCCACCGTTTTACCAACACCGGAAAACACGATTTTATCAGCCTTGCCCCCCGCCCGTAATACCCGTTCCAATTCACCGCCTGACACAATATCAAATCCCGAACCCAATTGGGCTAAAATTTTCAATACCGTCAAATTAGAATTGGCTTTTACAGCGTAACATAACAAATGGCGATAATTTTTCAAAGCCTGATCAAAAACGTGCCAATGCCGCTCAAGGGTAGCGCGAGAATAGACATAACAAGGCGTACCATAAGTCTCAGCGACTCTGGTTAAATCCACATTCTCGGCATATAACATGCCGTTTTGATAATTAAAATAATCCATAATGGTCAGATTGTTATTGTGTATTTAAATGGCATTGGCTTATGGCAGTGAATGATTCACTCTTCTAGCTGCGATTCTTGTTGTTGATCGGGTGGCACAGGGCGAACTAAATCGCCTTTTTTACCACAACCCGTCACATTGAGACTCAAACCGATGAACAATAGACAAATTCCTATTATTGTTAAGGTATTTTTCATTTGTCGCCTCTGAACGCCTATTAACTACAAGGATATATTATATATAACTACAAGGATTATTTATAATAAAGGATAAGATATAAGTACTGAAGCACAAATAAACCGGTATTTTAGGACAAAGGGCTGTAGCTAAGGATTGCCCAGACATAAGGCTCGTAGGGGCAATCCCTTGTGGTTGCCCCTGGTTGCTTCTATTAAAATACCTCAAAATTTAGGGTTCAGTACTTAACTACAAGGATTGTTTATTCGATGCGGATAAGTACCGGGCATTTGATAAGCTCATCAGTCTCAACCTCACTCATTTTTGTCATGAAACTCAATGAGTTCAAGCTTGGCACAATCTAATCCTTTATTATAAATAATCCTTGTAGTTATAATCCTTGTAGTTATAATCCGTGTAGTTATAATCCGTGTAGTTATAATCCGTGTAGTTATAATCCGTGTAGTTATAATCCGTGTAGTTATAATCCGTGTAGTTATAATCCGTGTAGTTATAATCCGTGTAGTTATAATCCGTGTAATTATAATCCGTGTAGTTATAAATCAAATAGTTAAATAGATATAAGTGTAGTTGACTCAATAGGGAAATACTATATTCGATGTGAATGTAAGACAGGATTTTTTTGAGGGCCGAGTTTTTAATTCGACATCTGTAGGCATGATTTTATCAAAAATCTTTTATGAGCGTTAAATTTTTATAGGAATTTTTTAAGACGGGAACGCAAGAGACGCAAGAGACGCAAGCGATGCTAGGAGACAATCTTAAAAGAAATAGCGTCTTTTGCGTCTTTTGCGTCTTTTGCGTTTATATAAATTCAATTGTAGGATCACCAGTTGCATTCGACATAAAAGCAGCATGTGATCTGAAATCAAAGATTTTCCCCTTCCTTTTTCCATTTACGTCGCTTACGATAAATGGTTGAAGCATTGATTTCTAGGAACAGAGCCGCTTTAGGAATATCACCGCCGCACATTTCAATCGCTTGCTCAATTAACGCTTTTTCGGATTGCCACAGGGGATGAATTTCTAAAGGCGAAGTGCTCGGCTTGTTTGAAGGGGATAATACTGTCGGCCTTGTTTCAAGCAATATTTTAGATTTAGAAGACAGCGAGTTTGAAGGCTCGGTTGGTAAATCGTTTAGAGGAGAAGGCAACATATCAGGTGTCACCACTTCACCTTCGTTTAATACCACAATATGACGAATGACATTCAGCAATTGCCGCACATTACCCGGCCAATCATAATCCTTTAAAATCGCTTCCGTCTCTGGCGCGAAACTGACAAATGATTTATTTTCCTCTTTTGCGTAGATACTCAAAAACTGCCTCGCAATCAGTAATACATCGTCTTCACGTTCACGCAGTGAGGGCAATTTAATCGAAATGACATTTAAACGGTAATACAAATCTTCACGGAAAGCACCCGCCTTGATTTCGGTTAACGGATCACGATGAGTGGCACAAATAAAACGAATATCAACTTGTTCTGAATGACTCGTACCCACTTTCTGAAAAGTCTCGGTTTGTATAAAGCGTAGTAGCTTACGTTGCAAACCCATATCCATATCCCCAATTTCATCTAAAAAGAGGGTGCCGCCATTCGCAAGTGAAGCCGCGCCAACTCTTTCCTTATCGGCCCCAGTAAAGGCCCCTTTGACATGCCCAAAAATCTCGCTTTCCATCAAATCTTTCGGAATCGCAGCACAGTTAATAGCGATAAAAGGTTGATCCTTGCGTTGACTTTGTTTATGAATCGCATCCGCGCAAAGTTCTTTGCCAGTGCCACTTTCTCCAGTAATAAACACAGGAGCCTTACTTGTCGCGACATTTTCAATCGTTTGATAAACCGCTTGCATTGGCTTAGAAGCACCAATAATCTTATAATATTTATCACGTTGATTACTTTTTTTATAATAATCAACAAGTTGATTTAAATTTTGTTGGCGCAGTGTATTGCGTAGTGTAATGATCAAGCGATTCGCTTGAAACGGTTTTTCAAGAAAATCTAAGGCACCACAACGCATCGCTTCAACTACCACACCGACTGAATTTTGCGCGGTGATCACAATGATGGCACTGCTAATGCGTTCTTGTTGAACGTGTTTCAAAATCTCCATGCCATTCATATCGGGTAATCCGAGATCAAGTAAAATGACATCTGGAATGCTTTCTTGTAAGTGTGCCAAAACAGCGGCACCGGTATTGAGCGATATCAAGTTGATCGGCTCTTGAGCTAAAAATAATTGATAGGTTGTCGCAACCACGATATCATCTTCAACGAGCAATACTGTCGGTTGTCGTTCTTGTTTTTTATCAGTCATTGAGTTTAAATTGGATTTTTAAGTAAAAACATTATTTTATGTCATGGTTCGTTAAGCTTTAGTTTGAAGTGTAGGCCCCATTGGAGTGCAAAATTTATTTTGCTTCGGCCCCATTGGAGTGCAAAATTTATTTTGCTTCGGCGTGATTAAGATTGATAAGTACTGAAGCACAAATAAACAGGTATTTAACAACCAAGGGCAACCACAAGGGATTGCCCCTACACAATGTCATGTAGGGGCAATCCCTTGTGGTTGCCCCCTTTCTGTTTTTTTAAAGACCTGAAAATTTAGGGTTCAGTACTTAATGAGCTTTTTTTGGGAATGCGCTCAGTTTGAATTGAGTTCAAACTTTAATTTGAATTAGAAACAGGGCATGCCGAAAGCAAAATAAATTTTGCACTCCAAGCTGAAAGCAAAATAAATTTTGCACTCAGGCTGAAAGCAAAATAAATTTGGAACGAAAATCAGGCTATCGCAAACTAAAAGCAAACCAAACTTGGAAGGTAAAGCACACTAAACATTATGAACCTGAGCATTGTTTACAGCACTCGTCACAAGGAAACTCAATTTATTGAACATTTACAACAGACTTGTGGCCTTAAAAAAGTCGAAATCTTGGCTTATACCAATCCTGGTGCGAAATCCCTGAGCAGTTTGTACAACCATGCTTTGAAACAAGCTAAGCATGATTTGATCGTGTTCATTCATGATGATGTGCATTTTGACAACCATCATTGGGGGCGCAAAGTCATCCAACATTTGCAACAATCAGAATATGGCATTTTAGGAGTTGCTGGCACCACCAGTTTACCAAAAAGCGGTATTTGGTGGGAAAATCCTCTCAAAACGATGGGTATTATTAAACATCAGCATGAGGGCAAAACTTGGATTTCAAACTATTCAGGCGATTTTAAAAATCGAATCCTCCCAGCCGTTTGTATTGATGGAGTATTTATGGCCGTGAATCGGCCGCTTTTGCAAGAAAGCTTTAATGAAATGCTAACAGGCTTTCATTTCTATGATATTGATTTTTGTGTGAACAACTATCTTGCCGGCGTTAAAATCGGCGTGATTTTTAATGTGCCACTGATTCACAAATCCATTGGACAAACCAATGAAGCGTGGGAAACACATCGGGCACGGTTTCTAGGTACGCATCACTATAATTTACCTTGTACGCTCAAAAGCCGTCTGATTTTTGATAGCCAAGCTATCAAACTCAAAAAATATCCCAAAGTCTCCATCATCATTTTACACAAATCGAAAAATTTTTTGCTGTTTAACTGTCTCAATTCTTTAGCTGAAAAATCCCGCTATCCCAATTATGAAATCATCATAGCTGATACAGGTTCATCTCAAGCCGAGTTAGCGGAAATTGAAACACTGGTTGAAAGCACTAAAATGAATCTCAAAGTGGTGCCATTTAAAGACTATCATTTTGCCCGTATCAATAATGAAATCGCTTTCAATCATTGTCATACCCAATCGGAATTGCTGTTGTTTTGTAATAACGACATTGAATTAATTAACGACGCGCTCACACGCATGGTGCAAGTTTACACGCAACATAAAAAACAGTGTGGTACTATTGGTTGCCGATTACATTTTGCCGATAACACGGTTCAACACGCAGGAATTCAACTGGTGATGAATCAAAATCAACTCGAAATCAGTCACCACGGCTTTCGATCAGATTACCACTTTAACCCTGATCAAGTGGCAAGTGATATCATCGGTTCAACGGCCGCTTTTTTATTGATGCCCAAAGCATTGTTTAAAAAAATGGGGGGATTTAATCCAGCCTACCAAAAGTGTTTAGAAGATGTTGAACTGAATTTAACTTGCCTCAAGCAACAAAAAATCAATTATTGGGTAGGGTATGCCGTGTGCTATCATTTTGAATCACAAACCCGGCAGGAAAAGGGCACGATTACTCGTGATGATTATAATCGGCTTTTGCAGTTTTTACAGCATAATCAAGAGATTGCTAATCAATATCTAGGCCAATAGGTGGGTTGCAGCGTAGCTCCTACCCACCCTACAATGTGACATTATTAAAATAATCACCTTAATATCAATAGGTAAAAAAAGAGGTTTGCAAGATTTTTTATCAACAAAAACTACTTAGTCACCGGTGCCAGTGGGGGTATTGGTGCCAGCATTGCAAAAGCCTTAGCAACAGAAGGGGCTAATATCGGTGTTCATTACAACACCCGTTATGAAGGGGCTTTGAAATCTCAACAAGCCGTTGAAGCCGTTGGTGGAAAAGCCGTGATTTATCAAGCTGATTTGCGTTCCGCTCAACAAATCAAAAAGCTGGTAGCCACATTTATATCCGATTTTGGTAGCCTTGACGGTTTGATCAACAATGCTGGCATTGTATTGAAGGCCAGTATTGAAAATGCAGATGAAACGTATTGGGATGATGTGCTCCAAATTAACTTAAGAGCCCCTTACATTTTAAGCCGTGCTGCATTGCCCTACTTAAAACAGTCGAAAGGCATCATTATTCACAATACCAGTATTCATGCACAACACACAGCTGAATATTTGAGTGCTTATGCCGCCTCCAAAGCCGCATTAGAAAGTTTGACTAAATCGCAAGCCTTAGAATGGGCTGAATATGGTATTCGGGTTAATGCGATTGCCCCTGGTGTCGTACCCGTTGAGCGCACTGAAGAGTATTTCAATCAGCCAGATAATCAAGCTTTATGGTTAAAACATTTACCTCTCAATCGTTTGGGCAATGTTGAAGATATAGCCCATTTTGTTGTCTTTTTATGCTCTGATACAGCCGCTTGGGCAACTGGACAATCTTATATCGTAGATGGTGGCATGGTTGCAAGAGCTAACATGCCTTTTAGGCCTGTGCCCCCTTTGCCTGAAAAACCGATCAAGATAGAGGATTAACCTGATTTTTTTCCTACCGCAGTTGATTGGCGAGGATTTTGATAAGTCATTTTTTGACTTTGCCGATCATAAGCCAGTTGCACCTTTTCCTTAAAGGGTAAATCTTCAGAAATTTTAAACTTGTCTATTAAACGTTTTTCGGCATGATGCTGATCTTCAAGATAGCCATCTGCCAAAATATGTTTAATTGTCAAATCCTCATCGCGTAAATGACGACAAATTAAAATAGTGCGATGACAATCTAGTGGTTCTTTTTCAGCACACATTAATGCGACGCGAGAAGCGGCTAAATCCGTTTTGATTTGATTAATCCCAGCTTTAAAGGCTTCAGTTTCAGCAAGACAGGCATACTGTAGCTTTCCATCGCGATAACAACTTAAATCATCAGGTTTCGCGCCTAATGCTTTACCCAAAAAAACGTAAGCAATGTTATGTTTTTGCAGGACTTCTTTCAATTGTTTATTACGAAACTGTGGATGAAATCGACTATAAGGTTTGGAACGGACATCACATAACGCCTCAATGCCGTGTGTCTTGAGTAAATCCAAGAAAGTTTCAATGGCATGATTAGAATGTCCAATAGTATAAAGTGTTTTCATATGATATATATAAAGTGTTCTTGTAGGGGCAATCCCTTGTGGTTGCCCTTCATTGATACTTGATGATCACGTTTTCCAATTCTGCTATATAACTATAAGGATTGTTTATAATAAAGGATTAGATTGTGCTTCGCTCAAATAAACAAAAAGTGCCATCGATAATGAATGAGGTTGAGACTGATGAGATCATCAAATGCCCAATACTTATCCTTTATTATAAACAATCCTTGTAGTTATAATTAAACGTAGATAATGGCAGCGACAAGTTTATAACAATACCCTTCAAAAGGTTCACCAAGACTAATACAGAGATAAACATCAGAGCCTATCAAATAGTCACCTTCTGGATTGAAGCGATAAAGATATTCTATTTTGGGATCCGTAACAACGAGCTTGTATCTTTGACGATTAAAATCAAAGTCACTTCTTATTTTAACCTGAGAAAATGTCTTATCAACTGAAATCGACAAACGATCCGGTTTGATCAATAACAAGGAATGATGAACACTTTGATTAGTGATTTCGACAGGCATTCTATCATTTAAACCTTTAAAACTGTGATATCCATTGAACCACAACGATGGTACTGAATCACACAACTCGGGTAATTGGCTTGCTGACAAGCTGCCCTGTTTGATCCAAGGTTCACGCGGATTGATTAAATGGTTTTCGCTTTGATAAACACCTGGTTTATGCTCAAGGAGAGGAATGTTTATCACATCTAACACATTGGGTTGTGGCTTAGATTGCATAAACCAGACAATGATAACCGATATCCATTTAGGCCATTTTCTGTTGTACAATCGGATATGGTTTTTATACAGCTCACCTGTGTCGATATCACTTATCGGCCTGATCCAATTCTGGGTTATCTCATTATTGACGAGTTCTTTGCCAGCAACACAACGGCCCCCGAATTTACGAGAGTAAGCTAGACAAACAATTGTTTTATATACCTTTATTTTATTCATTGTTTTATAAATATTGTAGGGGCAGCCCGATCGTGTTCGCCCTCCCCAAAAATCCGTTATAATCAGAAATTTTGGCTTTAGCCATAAAAAAATAGCCAACATGAGCAAAAGTGATAAATCGGTCGGTATCAGCGGAGACTTTGAAATGTTAATCGGGAGCGGCCGCGCTTGTGGCATCCGCTTAACGACAATAGAAGTACCTGATATTGCGCGTAAACATGCCATTTTTAAACGTATTGGAGATCGTTTATTTATTCAAGACTTAGGCTCTAAATCGGGCACTTTTCTTGATGGTAGGCGATTACCCAAAAAAATGTGGGAAGAAATTGTTCAAAAAGCCACGGGCCATAATGAGATCAAATTAGGTCAAACACCGATTGGTATTGATGCCCAATTGTTTCGAGGCCGGCCGCGTGCTGGAATAGAAACAACCCCTTTGTATTATAAAGTATCAGGCAAAATGATTTGTAATGGGGCCTATTTACGTGCCAAACCGGGGACAATGACGGCTATTATGGGCCCGGCAGGTTGTGGTAAAAGTACTTTACTGGATTTAGTCAATGGTTATCGCGCACCAACGAGCGGCCAAGTTTTGGTGACAAGAGATCAAGACATCATTAATGTTCATCAAGATTACGGCAAAGTGCGAGAATGGCTAGGTTATTTACCACAAGATGATATGATGATTCCCGAATTGACGGTTTCTCAGTCATTAAATTATTGTTTACGTTTACAATTTATCGGATTAGCCGCGTCAATACGACAGATCATGATTCGTAAAACGTGCTATAACTTAGGTTTTGATGAAAATCGGCTGAATAAATTTTTAAATACCGTTATTGGTTCTTCTGAATCAGGGATTCGCGGTTTAAGTGGCGGTGAAAGAAAAAGGGCGAATTTAGCCCATGAATTGATAGCTATGCCTTTGATTTTATTACTAGATGAACCTACATCAGGCCTGTCTTCAGTCGATGCTGACAAAATTGTGAGATTATTACAATCTGTAACACAACTTGATGAGTTAACCACGATTGCCACCATACATCAACCCAGTCGTGATACTTATGAACGTTTTGATAATTTGTTATTAATGGATCATGGTGGCAGAGTCGCCTACTATGGCTCAACAAAAGAAGCCACGGCTTATTTTGAACAAGTCACCTCAATAGCTTGTGAAAATCGTAATCCAGCAGAATATTTACTGGAAATATTAGATAATCCCTATTACAACCAAAAAATGACTCAGTTTTCTGAACAGAGACAACCTAGATTGAGTATGATAACGCCTTTATCTGTGCGGTGAATAATGAGCGAGCAATGATGACTTATAAAACTTAGCGCCACAGCGAAAAGCATGAGCATTAAACATAAGGAATGATGATTATCATGATAAAATAAAGCAATACTGATGTGTTATCAGTGCTAATCTGGAGTGGTGAAAAGCAGGTTATTTTGTCCCAAAAACGGCTCCCATTGGAATGACACATTGACCAAAAATGATATAAAAAAATAGTCACTTAAATAACTTTATTTTCATTAACCATTAACTATTAACCATTAACCCTTTTCATCACCCCAGTGCAAATCATGCCGTCAATAAAATCAGCGTTCAATCAAAATGCCTCATCAACGTCTCCCAAAAACAACTTTTAGCCTATTATTTTCACAATGGATAATTTTAATACAACGCAATTTTCACGTTTTTTTTGCGGATAAACTCAATTTATCATTAATTATCCTACAAGTGCCCCTAATCGCGATGCTCATTATTGTGGCTTTTTATAATTTTGATCGTGATAAACAGAATTTTGATGAAGCGGCAAGAATATTATATTATTTCGGGGTGATGAAAGAACCCTTAAAACAAGCCGATAAAACGATTAATATTGATAAATTACATAGATATGCTAAAAAACTCGCTCAAGAAACGGATATTGATACACGTTATGATTATATCAGATCAACAATTGAACCTTTTTTTGTTCAAAAAAAAGTCCCTTTACCTGATTTTAAATTACAAGTTAAGGGAGAAATCGAACTGATCAGTGATCTAGCCAGTATGCGACGCGGCAGTGTTTATTTTCTATTAATTGCCGCCAGTATTTGGTTTGGGATCATGGGATCATGCAAAGAAATTGTCACGGAGCAACCGCTTTTAAAAAGAGAAATTCGTTCCTATTTATTTATGTTGCCCTATTTATCCGCAAAAGTGTTTGTTTTAAGCTGTATTTTAGCTCTACAAACCGGTTTATTATCCGTAATCGTTGTACCAAAATTGCTAGATATGTCTTGGAACAATACAATAGAAATTTGGCTCATATTATGGATAGCGGCCTTTGTCTCCGCCGCATTAGGGTTATTGATCTCCTGCATTGTAACCAGTTATCGCGTCGCCCTGACTTTAGTACCCTTACTGATGATTCCCCAATTATTATTTGGTGGCTTACTCCGCCCACAAGTTGATTTAGATCAGAGTGTCTTATCTCAACTGGCTAATGGCTTAAGCGCAATCACTATCCAAAGATGGGCTTTTGAATCAATCTTAACAACCGACCCGTATGCCAAAGAAGGCATTTTAAAATTACAAGTCAACCCAAAAAGTCGCGGCGAACTTGAACTGGTTGAAGCCAAAAATACATCACTCGTCAGTTCATTTTTTAAACAACGACACTGGGGAGATTTTAAAATGGGCCATCTTTGGCCCCCATTATTCTATTTACTCAGCGCAAGCCTCGTCTTTCTGATTGGCGGTTATATTGGACTGCGCTGGCGCTTTACTTAATCAATTAATTATCAATTATTAATTATCAATTATTAATTATCAATTATCGTTAGCCAGCGATTTATATCGATTTTTATAAATTTTAGGGTGAACACGCCTAATTGTTAGGGCGAACACACCCAAATAAGCCATTGATTTTTCAATCTTCTTTTTATATCATTTTTTTAACGAGTGATGTTCATTTATAAGAGAAGTCTTATTAATTTGGATTGTAAAACAAGGATTTATGAACGCTAAATAGAACTGATAACTGACAAGGAGCCTTTATGCGTTATATCATACCCGTTTTAACAACACTTGCTTTATACTGTCTCAGTTTAGGGGCCACTTATGCCCTCTCTATTGAAATGGTTGATCAGCTTGATATCAAGGCCATCAAAAGCATCAATATCATACAAAATGAAGATGAATTTAGGGCCGTTGTTGTTGTACAGTTCAGCACTTCAGCTAAATCAGCCCTGAAATTCAGAAAGGCTAACTTTGTTATCACCCTAGATGATGGTAAAGGGCAAGGTATTCTTTTGGGGAATACCGAATCTGAAGAAATGCTTTTTCCGGCCAGCGAGAATGGCATAGAAACACTGAAAGAAGAAACCTTGGATGTTTTTGTGGGTAAAAATGAGATCAACACCATCAATCGCTTGATTCAACTGTTCAATCTCATTGGTAATCCAGATGCCGAATTTACAATGAGGCTATCAGGCACAACCGAAGTCGGCACAAAAGCGAGACGAGGTTGGATTTATCAAGGAGAAGTTGAAATAGAAGAATTTACCTTCCACCCAACGATTCAACGAGAAGTACTATTTAAATAAAGCCTTGTCGTTTGTAGTAATCGTTTGTAGTAGGCGCGAAAGCGACTTTCCATTAAAAAGCAACTTGCATTTTTCTTTACAATTCATTAAGATAAATCACATCTAATCAGGTTTATTTATTCCCCAAGTGGTAGCAATAAGTCTACTGTTGATAATTGATAATTGTTCATTGTTCATTGATTGAAAATTAAGGAGAATAAGACTAAGATATGTACGCTGTAATTCAAACAGGCGGCAAACAATACAAAGTCGCACCGGGGCATACCCTCAGAATAGACAAAATTCTTACCGAAGTGGGCGAAAACGTTGATTTTAACAACGTTTTGATGGTAGGTAATGGTGAGGATATAAGGATTGGAACACCAATTGTTGACAACGGTAAAGTCACCGCAACGGTGTTAGAACAAGGACGCGGCAAAAAAATAAAAATCATTAAATTTAAACGCCGTAAACACCATCTCAAGCGAATGGGACATCGTCAACATTATACCGATGTGAAAATTACCGGTATTATGGCTGACGGTATTGAAGCAACCTGGACAATGCCCGAGCCTAAGACCGAAAATGTTGAAGCCGCGCCGTCAGAAGCGGAAACGCAAAATGTTGAGGGAGCACCCGTAGTGGAAACGCCAAGCAGTGAAGCGTCAGCTAATCCAACGAGTGAAGTTCAAACCGGTGAAGCAACGCCAGCAGCAGCTCAAACACCAGAAACTGAAACCGCGCCACAAGAAGGCAAAGTGGCAGAAGATAAAACGAGGTAATCGAATAAATGGCACATAAAAAAGCAGGTGGTAGTAGTCGCAACGGGCGTGATTCAAAATCAAAACGCTTAGGTGTTAAACGCTTTGGCGATCAACAAGTCATAGCGGGCAATATTTTAGTCCGTCAACGGGGTACAAAATTTCATCCTGGTCTAAATGTAGGCAGAGGCAAAGATGATACGCTATACGCGACAGCGGATGGCATCGTCAAGTTTAAAAGACACGGCCCGAAAAACCGTCAATTTATCAGCGTTATCCCCCCAGAATTGCAGCAAGCGGCAGCAGTTCCAGTTCCAGCACCAGCACCGTAGTGTCGTGGTGCTTCGCGTCTTCGCGTCTATACTATCGGTGTTCCGTAGAGACGCGATGCTTCGCGTCTTCGCGTCTATACTATCGGTGTTCCGTAGAGACGCGATGCTTCGCGTCTTCGCGTCTATACTATCGGTATTCCGTAGAGACGCGATGCTTCGCGTCTTCGCGTCTATACTATCGGTATTCCGTAGAGACGCGATGCTTCGCGTCTCTATTTCGCTATACTATCGGTGTTCCGTAGAGACGCGATGCTTCGCGTCTCTATTTCGCTATACTATCGGTGTTCCGTAGAGACGCGATGCTTCGCGTCTCTATTTCGCTATACTATCGGTGTTCCGTAGAGACGCGATGCTTCGCGTCTCTATTTCGCGTCTATACTATCCAGATACACTATCCAGAGACGCGAGGCATCGGAGACGCGAGGCATCGGAGACGCGAAGCATCGGAGACGCGAAGCATCGCGTCTCTACTATCCCGCTATCCAGAGACGCGAGGCATCGCGTCTCTATTTCGCGTCTATACTATCCAGATACACTATCCAGAGACGCGAGGCATCGGAGACGCGAAGCATCGGAGACGCGAAGCATCGCGTCTCTACTATCCCGCTATCCAGAGACGCGAGGCATCGCGTCTCTATTTCGCGTCTATACTATCCAGATACACTATCCAGAGACGCGAGGCATCGGAGACGCGAGGCATCGCGTCTCTATTTCGCGTCTATACTATCCAGATACACTATCCAGAGACGCGAGGCATCGGAGACGCGAGGCATCGCGTCTCTACTATCCAGAGACGCGAGGCATCGCGTCTCTACTATTCCCTTTATTCCTCCTTTCCCCTTTCTCCTTTCTCTTATGAAATTTGTTGATGAAGCCACAATTGAAGTCATCGCAGGCAAAGGCGGTGATGGTTGCCTAAGCTTTCGGCGCGAAAAATTTATCCCTTATGGCGGGCCTAACGGCGGTGATGGCGGCGACGGCGGTAGCGTCTATTTACAAGCCGATAGCGGTTTAAACACCTTAGTCGATTTTCGTTTTAAACGCTTATTTCGTGCCAAAGTCGGTCAAAATGGTCAAGGTAGCGAATGCACCGGCAAAAAGGGTGAGGATTTCTTCCTAAAAGTGCCCGTAGGCACATTAGTTTATGATGTCGATACCGAAGAATTTCTAGGTGATTTAGTCAAGCCAACACAAACCTTATTAGTCGCAAAAGGTGGACACCATGGTTTAGGTAATGTCCATTTTAAAAGCAGTACGAATCGTGCACCGCGCCGCATCACCAACGGCACCGCCGGAGAAATTCGTACCTTACGCCTAGAATTACAAGTTTTAGCCGATGTTGGTTTATTAGGTTTACCCAATGCCGGCAAATCCACCTTTATTCGCGCCGTCTCCAAAGCCCGCCCCAAAGTTGCTGACTATCCCTTTACCACCTTATACCCAAACTTAGGTGTCGTTTCAATTGAACTGGATCGCAGTTTTGTGATTGCCGATATACCCGGTTTAATTGAAGGCGCAGCCGAAGGCTTCGGTTTAGGGGTACAATTTCTCAGACATTTATCACGTACCCGTTTATTACTACACTTAGTAGACATAGCCCCACTGGATAATGATCCCGTACAAGATACCCTCAAGATCATTCAAGAACTTGAAAAATACAGTCCAGAATTAGCCGCAAAAGAGCGTTGGCTTCTATTAAACAAAACCGATTTATTGCCACCCGATGAGCAAAAGCAACACTGTGAAGCCATTATTAAAGCATTAGACTGGCAAGGCCCCGTATTTCAGGTATCGGCCCTATCAAAGCAAGGCTGTCTTGACGTGTGTTATAAGGTGATGAATTATTTAGAAGACAAATAAACGTCATGTAGGGTGGGTAGAGCGAAGCTAAACCCACCATTTACTCTCCAGACAAATGCAAAATAAATTTTGCACTCCAGCACTCTTTTTTGGTTTTCCTAGTTGCCCACCAATCAATGTAGGGTGCTGGTAACGGGTTTTTAAAGCCCATCAATGTAGGGCTCCCTACGTGTTTTTGTTGCCCACCAATCTAAAGATTTTTTCTTGCGTCTCTTGCGCCTTTTGCGTTAAAAAAATATTACGTTCTAGCTCCGGTAGTGTGGACTACCCTAATCCGCACTGTACCCAAGGCATGTTATTTGCCAAAACACTCAGACAAATTCCTTCAGCAATTCATACTCATTGTCTATAATTTCCCCGCTTCCCCCCTTTTTCTGTTTTTTGATAATCCATTGTTTCCATTCAAGTTCATTGACAGCCTTGTGAACTCCTTTAATCAAGTCAATATTTTAACCTTATATTATAATATGTATTGTCAAATCCGATTGATTTGCGTATAAAAGGCAACGAGTGGAGACTAACTCAAAGATGTCCATCACTATTTATATTTTCGTGGCATCAGAATTGAAAAGCATCGGCGAAGAAACTAGCGAAGCAATGAACCATCTATGGGCCCTTGGTCAACAAATTGATGCTCATGAAGTGGAACTCAATCAAATGATTGATGGACTTACGGCCGATCAAATGGAAAGTTTGCGAACCACCGTTGAAGATTTATGGGGAAAATCCTATAGTAAAGAAGTCTTCAAAAAATCAAGTTCTTGCGCCTCTTGCGCCTTTTGCGCCTCTTGCGTTAAAAATAATCCCATAACTGATAACCCCTTTCAATATTCAGCAGAAGAAGTACTCAGGGAGGCCAGGTATGAAACGGTAGAGGTGAGTAGTAGATTCGATTCATTTTTTAATCCTGTCAATCATTAAATCCGTGCAATCCTGTTTAAAACGCTTGCACACCACGACAAAACAAGGACATTGCGTGATGAGTACCGAACACAATCAGAAATGCGAACAGGATTACACGGATTAAAGGATGAACAGGATTAATGCTAAAACCAAACTAAACGGATAATCAAAAAAAAAGCATAATGCCCAACATCTTAAAGCAGAAGATATCTATACTCATTTACACGCAGCGCGTGCAGCATTAGAGAAAACCATCGCGGCTATCCGCCAAGTGGAAGGCTATGCTGATTTCTTAATGGCCCCGGAATTTCAAGATATTATGGCAGCGGTCAAAGATTCAGCCCTCGTTTATTTAGCGGTGACACAAGCGGGTGGCTTGGCGTTGATTGTCTATGACAATCGCGAAATCACGCCCGTGTGGTTGCCAGAATTGACTGAAGAAACCCTCCAACACACTTTAGTCAATATGGAACCACCCGACACCGGTTATCTTCGCGCTTATGATGACTGGCTAACGCATCCCAAAGAGGACAGTTATCGTCAACAATGGTTCACTCGCCTAGAAAAAACAACCCAGTTACTCTGGCACCAAGTCATGGGGCCCCTGATTCAGGCTTTACCAAAACAGGCAACAGTCACTTTGATTGATTCCCGTTGGGCTATTAGGTTTACTGCCCCTTCATGCCGCTTGGACAGAGGATAACAATACGCCCACCGGCAAACGTTATGCTTTGGATGCCTTAACCATCAATTATGCCCCCAATGCCCGATCGTTAACCCAAGCCAGAAAAGTCGCGCATCGGGTGACGGCTGACCGTCTCTTGGCCGTGGATGAACACAAACCCGTTACCAATGACAAAGGGGAAGCCTTGCCCTTGCCGAGTTCTGAATACGAAGTGCAATGCGTGGTTGAAAAGTTTGCACAGTCTCACATTTTCAAACATGAAGCCGCCACTCGCCAAGCGATATTGGATAATTTAGCGGATTACACGGTATTGCATTTTTCTTGTCATGGTTCTGCCAACTTGGAAAAACCGTTAGAAAGTGCTTTAATCATGGCCAATAATGAACCGCTCACCGTCAAAGATTTCTTGGATTTGCGCTTAAACGGCGTGCGGCTGGCAACACTGTCGGCTTGTGAAACCGGTATACCGGGGCTAGAATTACCCGATGAAGTCGTCAATTTACCCGCCGGGCTATTACAAGCCGGTGTCGCCGGCGTAGTCGCCTCATTATGGTCCGTCAGCGATAGATCAACGGCCCTGTTAATGACCAAGTTCTATCACACTGTCACCACGCTTTGGGAAGAACAGGGCACCCAAGCGTCAATTGCCCCCGCCCTGCAAGCCGCACAGTGTTGGTTACGGGATGCGACTAAAACAGAATTACAAGCCTGGGTTAATCAATTAGGTTTGACACCCGCGCAACGTATGCAATTCAGAGTTTTCTTTCACACCATGCCAGAAAGGCCTTTTAGCGCCCCATTCTATTGGGCCGCTTTTAGTGCCATTGGCCAATAGGAGTTTAGTCATGTCATTTGATCACCAAAACATCCAAGCCTTTATCCAATTATTAGAGACACAAGGGGGTTTGTTATCCGAAGCAGACCAAATTGATCTCAATCAACTGCCCGAAACGTTACCCGAAGCCATTGAGCCACTCTCAAATGCCATTGCCGCTTGGTATGAAGTTCGCCCTCATATTGTGAATGCACAATCGGCTATTCTGAGTGGCTTGTCCAAGCATGACGAGACAAGGGGTGCCGGTGGCAGTGGCTATCCTGAAATGACTCCCGAAAACGAGAAAAAACTTCGGGATCAATTGATTAACGCCATTCGACGCAATACCCCCGCCGCTTCACAGGATGGCAAGCCTAAGCCTACTGTTTAGCGTTTATTTTTAATCTCACGCAAAGACGCAAAGGCGCAAACCGCCAAGTAAACTAAGTCATTGATTTTTATTATCAAAGTATATCGTACTTTCAATGGGTTACGTTTATTTATATAACTACAAGGATTGTTTATAAGAAAGGATAAGATCGTGACACTCGGTGAGATCATGAACACTTTCATAAATCAAAACAATGCCAAACATCAATAACTCACTTTTCAAAGAAGGTGATAGAAAATCACATAACGAACTTAATCAGGCTATGATCTAATCCTTTATTATAAATAATCCTTGTAGTTATAAACAGATTATGGAAGAGATTAAAATCAACGGATGGTGGGTAAGCGGGCGTTAAGATTGAGGGAGGTGCTTTGATTCAGTGCCACCCTACCCATCCGACGAGAAATTCAAAGGAAAATTTAACCATGACTCAAGAAAACCTTCGCATTAAAAATCCCAGCGTCACGCTTTACGCTTTTCATCTCCGTTCTGAGATGACTTTGGAAGTGGTAGCTGATGCGCCTCATTTATGGGAAAAGTTGAGGCACATCGGCGAGTTTTTTGCTATGCCCGATTTCCAATACTTCACTGATAAAATGATTTGTTATCAAAATGGTCAATATGATCCTGACGGTGAACAAGGGCAACCCACTTATTTTCTTGAATTGATTCAACCAGCAGGTTTGTTGTCTTTTTCGTCTGGGCTTGAAGATAATCTGAAGCTGGGGGCTTCTATTTATCCGCTAAGGCTACACGATACTTATGCCGTTGATTTAACTTTTTTCCTTCAAAATCAAGTCGTTGATGTTAATCAGTTGTCTCGTTTTAATCCTCAAGGTTGTTTGATGCCGAACCATATTCAAGCCTCGTTGGGACAAACTTTGTTGCTGTCTGTTGAACCGATTGGGAATGAGATCGCGGATCAAGATTTGGCTGATGAATGTGTTAATGCTTTGTTGCAAGAGACTCATCAACCTTCTCCTCCTTTGAGTCGTGAGGGGCGATTGTTTGGTAGTCCGATTTTTGAGTATGAACTCATTCCCAAGCTTTACGCGCCGCACCCTAATGAACTGACACATATTCTGGTCTGGTTGGGAAAACATGAAGAAGTATCAGAACTTGTGGAAAAGGCTAATCTTTGGTTAATCAATTTATTAAATTGTCGCCACAAGATTTTGTTTGCTTATCATCAAGCGTGTCAAAGTAACAATTCAGCACGTCAAATCTACAATGCACTTGAGGCTAAAACTCAAGAACTGAAGCAATTGCCCGAAGCGCCTGCCGAACGCTTAAAGTTTTTGGAACTGCTTCTCAATCAAACTTCGCACGATACTTTTGAGTATGCGCGTCACCTCCGTAATTTAAGCGATCACCGCACCACGATTAAAACGAACACGAGTAATTATGCGAAATGGTTAGAGCATCTTCGTGATCTGAGCCTGAAAACAGATGACTTGACTTTTTTAGAGGATTTTCACGAACAAATTTGTCGCCACCATCACCAACAACTTGGTATTGACCAAGATTATCTTAAGCCGGCCCATCAATTATTTAGTCAAATGACGGCGACTATTTTAGGCATGGTGCATATTGGGGAACAAAAACAGCAGATTAGTCGTGATCAGAAGTTCCAATTTTTGATTACTTTTATTGGGGCAGCTGTAGGGGCGGGGGCGATTTCGGCGACGGTGATTCAGAATCCACCTGATTTAATTCATTTGGTTTCGCAATTGTTTGAGTCCGCTCAATTACCGATCATTGAACTACCGCAATGGCTCAGTCTTTTTCCGGGATTGTCGAACGATATTTTAAAGGTGATATTTCATTTGATGGTGGGTGGTGTGGCATCGCTGGTTTTCACCCCCTTGATTTCATTTATTTCAAGGTTGTTTACGCGCAATAAGTAAATGTAGGGTGGGTAGAGCTTCGCTACACCCACCGGTTTCGGTTGAAAAAATTATGTGCATAGAGTAACCGTTTTCGGTGGGGGCAACAAAGTTTTTTTTATCCGCCTTACAAAACTTTATTTCGCCGAAACCGGTGGGTGTAGCGAAGCTCTACCCACCCTACAAAAGAACGTTTTTTGCTTAGCTTAATGGCATTGAGTCAATCCGCTGTGCTAAGCCTGTCTATCATAAAGGGTAAGGCATGAAAGCGGGGGCGGATTTTAAAGGTACTGGGATTTTCAAGTGCTTGGATATCGCATTTTGTGAGACTGGCTTTAGTGAAGCCTGTTGGTAAGACAACCATAAATTCATCCAGATTCACGCTTGGGGAGTCTATTTCAACGTTGCCGTCTATGCCTAATCTTGAAGAGGCACTGACTAAACTGCATGGTGAGGCGATAAACTGGTTTGAAATCAGGCTGATATTCCCACCTCGCCCTTCATTCGCTTGTGCTTTGATTTGTGCGTCATCTAGGATGATAAACTCTGGGGTTTGGATGGTAATATTGCCGCCATCGCCACTACCGCCGCGTACACTGGTTGTGATGCGGCTGTCTTGTGAGTAGACTAATTGGCCGACTTGAAGCGTAATGTCGCCCCCTTGGGCATTCCTTGCTTCGGTTGTCAGATGGGCGTTTTGTAGATGGAGTTGATCTTGAACCTGAAGGCTTATATTTCCGGCATTGCCGCTTCCGCGATTTGTAGAGGCAATGGTTGCGTTATTACTCATATCAAGGTTTGTCACGTTGACGTGAATGTTGCCGGCATCACCACCGCCGAGGTTAGAGGTATTGATCTTAACGTTGTCGCTGAGGCTTAAGTGTTGGGTTTCTAACCAAATTTCGCCTGCATGGCCACTGTCAGCTTCTTGACTAATAGAAACGGCTTCAATACCAGAGTGTCCCTTGTGGAGCCGTGGATTTTCAACCTGCTCATCAGGGAGGGTATTTTGGAAGGTAATGGTGTCTATGGCGTAAATTTGCACATTGCCACCGTCACCGCTACCTGAAGTACTGCTGGAAATTTTGCTTTTGTCGGTTAAGGTGATGGCTTTGGCTTCAATCAAGATTGTGCCGGCTAGACCGGTAGTTTGTTGTTTTTGAATTGACCCATTATTGTCGGGTTGTGAGGAATTGCGTTCGTTGGATGAGGGAGGCGGATTGAAGGTTTTCGCATCAACTAGAATCGCGCCCTGAGATAGCGTGATTAAGCCATCGACTTTTAGGGTAATATTACCGCCTGCGCCTGTGCCAAAGGTGCTGCTACTGATGATAACGTTGCTTAAGTCCAATTGACCTGTTTCCAGTAAAAGGGTACCCACCCGTTCGGCGCTCACATCATTGCCTTCAAAGGCATTCAGGGCAATAAGTCCGCCATCAATTCTGGTGTGTTCCGAAACGTTGAGGGTGATATTGCCCCCTTGCCCGATACCAAAGGCGTTGCTTGCAATCACGCTATTGTCTATGATGAGTTGATTCGTTTCTATGTGTATCGTTCCGGCATCTCCTTGGGTTTGGGAGAAGGTATGCGAGGATGTGGTACTCCCGTTTTGGAGTTGTATATCCAATTCGCCTGAATTGGCAAAAATCGCGGCATTGGTGATCGTGACGGTGTCGCTGGCTTTGATGTGAATATCGCCTCCCTCTCCATCACTGATCGTGGAACTGGAAATGATGGTTTCAAAGAGAACATGTTCTTGATGTATCTTGCCAATGAGATCATCGCCTTCTAGTATACTGTCAAGGTTGTTTTGATGGGTAAAAAAAGGTTAAATATAAAAAAATTTCTGGAGATAAATATAATGGCTAAAAAATATATTGTACAGCTATCTTTTGAGGAACGAGATGAATTAAAAGATTTGA
>Ga0190315_1000318_pt1 | contig 26885 bp, 17 predicted proteins | sample 48701101_MG_FD_161673 | JGI IMG/M metagenome (GOLD analysis project Ga0190315, IMG submission 161673) | Hydrothermal vent sediment bacterial communities from Southern Trench, Guaymas Basin, Mexico - 4870-11-0-1_MG | ecosystem: Environmental > Aquatic > Marine > Hydrothermal vents > Sediment ...
CTCAAATTCTTCTCGACTAATATCGCTGGGGTAAATTTTTCTCATAAGTTATTCCTTAATTATTGATTATTTTAGTCTATTTTTTGATTTTAACACATATAAAAGATTTTGAACAGGTTCTTAAGCTAACGACTAAACTACTGAGCTACTAAACTAGTAATAATCTGAACGCATGAACAATTTGACCTTTAACTAAGCGAATAACAAATAGTGGTAAAAAAGAGTCAAAAAATTTGCTAATCCCTACAAAACTATACAAATATTAAAAATTAATCAGTTAATTGTAGGCACTAGCCAATTAATTAACTTAACTTTTTCAAAAAATCATGAAAAATAAAAGTATATAAATGACTGATTTTGATAAAAATTAACCTCAATCTTTGAAAAGACTAGAGGCAAAAAAGTTCTCTGGCGTTTTCAGTATTGAAATCAAATAACCCAAATTGTTATTTCATATAATATCTAAAAAGGGCAATTAATTTATTTTATTTTTAATGTTATTAATCAATAAGTTAATTCTGTTTTAAACTCACCATTTGATGAGTTAAAATCAAACGGAATTTTTCAAAATTATGAATTAAAATCATTTTTTGTAAGTGAAATAGTCAATATTTTAATTGCCATTTTTAGGTAATACGGTGGTTAAATTTATAATAATTTGATTTAAACGGTTTTATAAACTAATACCGAGAAACCTAAAAAAGGAGCCAAAAACCATTTTTAGAACAAAACTTTGCTGTTTTGCAGTGAGTTAGTTTATAGGTAGCAACTTGAGTTAGAATAATGTTTTTATAGGCTCTTTTACCTTCATGTCTTTAATGGTTTGTACCATTGTGGATTATGATAATTAATCCATTTTTAAATAAACTGTCCTTTTGTTTTCGCACCTATTTAATTAAATTATAATTAATTCAATCAGTTATCTGTTTATTTTTTATTCAAAGTGTTATTATTAGCTTTAATAAATTCAATAATTTACAAATTTAATGTGTTGGTTATTTAAAAAGAGTGACAATTTAATAACTCAGTTATTCACGTTTCTCATTAAACCCAAAATGCAATGACTTATTACATTTGAGCCTAAAAAATAAGCGAAAGGTAAGTTAATTCGTCAATTTTCATAATAGACATTATACCCATTAAATTTAACGGCTTAATTTTATGACTTGTCTAAAATTATAAAAAATTAAAGTAAATCAATGATTTGTGTAAAATCGGTATAAACTCTTTCAATATTATAAAAGTGTTTTAAGCTACCAGTATTGGGGTTTATTGGGCTTTATTGTTGGATAGTTTGACATAAGTTTTTATGAGCCCATTTGGGGGGTTTTCTACTAAGAGCGTGTTTTTAATCGTGTCAAAATACGTTATAAAATAAAATATTGATTATAAAACAATGAGTTAAGTCTATTTTTATAAATAGACTCTAAGATTAATTCTACTTTGTCACATTCGAGCATAGAGCCAATCATTTTGCTACCCGATGGGAAATGTGACATTCTCAAATTAATCAAAAAAAATCGATGACAAGGAATTGAACTATTCGCTATTCACATCTCAAGGTGCCTTAACTTCGCAAAGCGATACAGACTGACTTATTTGTTATTAGGGATAAGATTAATTATCAATAACAAATTGTTAATGATAATAAATCAATTTGTTGACAGGAGAATTGTCTATTTTTGTATTCTCAATCAAAAATTATCAATGCATCTTTAAAAAAAATGTTATAATTCATGTTTATTTTTATAATTACATGTTTATTTCTCGCAGGGCTTGGGCTACAATTTCAAAGCTAGACTGTCATTTTAAAAATTAATACGATAGGAATTGTTTATTCTTTATTGACTATTGATACTAACAGAATGCTTTTATCTAAATTAAATGACATTTTTGTGATTTCTAAATAGGGTTGATAATAACTATTAATACCTTTGCTCCTTTTGCATTGGGTCAATTTTAGAATAGCGAATAACGAATAGGTCAATTTAAATTACAAATTTAAGAAGACTATTTTTATGTTGGCTATGAAAAATATGATCAATCCATTTTCCCAATGGGCTAGTCTAAAAACGGATTTTCCGTCTAAAGTTTTTTGCTAAACAAAAACTTTAACTTGGAACTGATAACTAAAAAAATGGGAATAAAAGCGATTTATCCGGGTACGTTTGATCCTATTACAAAAGGGCATGTTGATATTGTCAAGCGTGCTGCCAAATTATTTGAACAAGTTACCGTTGCAGTGGCAATAAACCCGACTAAAGCCCCTACGTTTACCTTAGAAAAACGTGTTGAGTTTGCACAAGTAGCCTTGGCCGATGTTGTTAATGTCACTGTGCTGGGTTTTGAAGGTCTGCTTGCTGCATTGGCTAAACAGTGTGAAGCGCAGGTCATTGTGCGCGGGTTGCGGGCCGTGTCAGATTTTGAGTATGAGTTTCAAATGGCGGGTATGAATCGTACCTTGATCCCTGAAGTTGAGACCATATTTCTTACCCCAGCAACAGAGTATACTTATGTTTCTTCTTCACTGGTGCGAGAGATTGCGGCTTTAGGTGGCCCTATTGATAACTTTGTTCCCCCTGTGGTGCGGGATGCACTTTCTCAATCTGTGTGCTAAGATACCTATCCTTAGTTTTTTAGTCTGGAATACTGTCATGGCACTTTATATTACTGATGACTGCATTAATTGCGATGTCTGTGAACCCGAATGTCCTAATGGAGCGATTAGTCAAGGAGAGGAAATTTATGTTATTGACCCTAATCTTTGTACTGAATGTGTTGGACACTACGAAACCACGCAATGCGTGGAAGTCTGTCCGGTAGATTGTATCCCCAAAGACAAGAATCATGTTGAAAGCAAAGAAGAATTGCGGGAAAAGTACCATCGGTTGAAAAAGCAATCTGATTAAATATTTATCAGAGAATGGGTTGACAAGTTAGCATTAAATATCACAAAAGACTTGCTGTGAAGAATGAATTTTTAGTAGAATGCACTTTCACCCTGATGGGGCCGTTAGCTCAGTTGGTAGAGCAGCTGACTCTTAATCAGCCTGTCGTAGGTTCAATCCCTACACAGCCCACCAAAATTTGACCCTAAATTGGGGCCGTTAGCTCAGTTGGTAGAGTGGCTGACTCTTAATCAGCGTGTCGTAGGTTCAATCCCTACACGGCCCACCAAAGTTTGACCCTATTACAATAAATAGGGGCCGTTAGCTCAGTTGGTAGAGCGGCTGACTCTTAATCAGCGTGTCGTAGGTTCAATCCCTACACGGCCCACAAAGTGTTATACTTATTTTTTGTGATTGTATATATAATAGAATTTTTTTAACAATTAATTAAAATATTTTATACTGATTTATTTAGATTAATCTTGGCCGATAATTATAAAAGTGGAATTGAATTTTTTTAAATAAAAGCAGTGAATGACATCTAATAGTAGAAATAAAGTGATTTTTTTAATAAGCTTAAAAATATTGATTTTGTGTATTTGTACGCCAATGCGTTAAGGGACATCTAATCAATTTAAGTGCTGTTATTTTTTTTGATGTTGTCGTATTTAAATGGCTCATTGTTTGTGTCATGTTTTGCGAAAGTGGCGGAATTGGTAGACGCGCTGGTTTTAGGTACCAGTGGGCTAGCCCGTGAGAGTTCGAGTCTCTCCTTTCGCACCATATTCTAAAAAAAAGTGTTTATTTTAAAATAAAAAATTGTGAGGCCTCCGACATGCAAGTGTCCGTCGAAACAACCAGTGCCGTTGAGCGTCGTATGACAATCGGGGTACCCAAAGAGCGTCTTGCGCCTAAAATCCAAAATCGTCTTAAATCGTTGGCACGTCAAACTAAACTCAGCGGCTTTCGACCTGGCAAAGTCCCCTTCCGATTGATCGAAGAAAAATATGGAAAAAAGGTACGCGAAGAAATCCTGGGTGAAATATTACAAGATAGTTTCATAGAGGCTGTCACGCAAGAAAAACTACGTCCTATTGGTGTTCCTAGCTATGATTTGAACAGTGAGATTAAAAATCTTGAACAAGGATTATCTTATACAGCTACCTTTGAGGTTTATCCCGAAATACCCACACTGCACGTAGAAGGATTGGCGATTGAAATGCTGGTGAGCGAAATCACTGAAAGTGACATTGAGACTATGTTACTAAGGCTACGCCAACAGCGTCAAACGTGGAATGAGGTTGAACGACCGGCACAGGAAAGTGATCGCATTATTCTTGATTTTTTCGGCACGAAGGATGGTAAAGCTTTTAAAGGAAATGAATTTAAACAAGTGCCACTGATATTGGACAAAAATAATGTTGTGATACCGGGGCTTGATGATAAATTACTTGGTGTGACTGCGGGCTCCGACCGCGAGGGAGATTTAACTTTTCCAGAAGATCATACTAACTCGGAAATTGCCGGTCAAACTGTGCATTTTGTGGTACATGTCCATTCGGTTGCAGAACCACAACTGCCGGAAATTAACGCGGAGTTTGCTCAGTCTTTTGGGGTGGAAGATGGTAATATTGATACTTTCCGTCGTGATGCGCGTCACAATATGGAACGTGAATTAGAGTATGCGGTCAAAGAAAAACTCAAACAAGAAGTACTTAATGCCTTATTAGAGGCCAATTCTCTCGAAGTTCCTCCCTCCTTGGTTGAAGAGGAAGCACAACGCCTTTATAAAACTAGGCTTAAAGAGTGGCAATCTCCCAACCTAAGTGCGGAGATGTTTAAAGATGAGGCGGTTACGCGGGTTAAAATTGGATTATTAATAGGTGAATTGATTAGGGAATATAAAATTTACGCACCTAACGATAAAGTTAGGCAAATGGTTGAAAGAATTGCCTTTGCTTATGAAGATCCAGAAACGGTAGTAAAAGAATATTACGCGGACTCTGATCGCTTAAAAGAAGTGGAATCAATCGTCTTAGAAAACGAAGTTGTGGATTGGTTACTTGAAAGAGCGCAAATAACCGAAAAACAAACTGATTTTTATAATACCGTGATGGCTCCCCATTGAATGCCCTGAACAGGTTGCTAACTAATGAATGATAGAAAACAGTCTGAAGTTTGGGCGACTGGTGGTTTAGTACCCGTAGTCGTTGAACAATCGGCACGCGGAGAGAGGGCTTATGATATTTATTCTAGGCTCCTTAAAGAACGGGTGATTTTTTTAGTGGGTCAAGTTGAAGATTACATGGCTAATTTGATTGTCGCTCAACTGCTTTTTTTAGAATCAGATAATCCAGAGAAAGATATACATTTATATATTAATTCACCGGGTGGTTCTGTGAGTGCGGGATTGGCTATTTACGATACGATGCAATTTATCAAACCTGATGTGAGTACCTTGTGTGTTGGACAAGCCGCCAGCATGGGTGCATTACTGCTTGCCGGGGGGACTAAGGATAAGCGTTATTGTTTACCCCATTCACGCTTAATGATTCATCAACCTTTAGGGGGTTTTCAAGGTCAAGCGACAGATATTGAGATTCACGCTCGGGAAATTTTAAAAGTGCGTGAACGTTTGAATACCGTATTAGCCAAACATACCGGACAACCCTTAGAAAAAATCCAAGATGATACTGAACGGGATAATTTTATGGCGGCCGATGCAGCGGTAGAATATGGATTGATTGATGCGGTATTATCAAGTCGGCAAGCCTTGCAACAAAAGTTATCAGTGGACGACAACACTGAGCAGTGAGTAGTTTTTAAACGGTTATGAATTTAAAAGTGATTTAACTTGTGGCTTCTTATTAAGGTCGTCAATTTGAATACCGTCGTTTAATTGCAAATTGCGAATCGTGAATCAGAGTAAATTTATTAATTTTTCTGGACAACGACATCTACAGTGTTTCTTAATAACTGAATTCGTCGCGAAAGTTTGTCGCGAATCGAAAAACTTTCGCGCTAAACTGATAACCTATAACTGATAACTTGATAACGCTATGTCTGATAAGAGGAGAGGCCAATATGGCTTTGATGATCAGTTGCTATATTGTTCCTTCTGTGGAAAAAGCCAACATGAGGTTCGCAAGCTGATTGCAGGGCCTTCAGTATTTATTTGTGATGAATGTATTGAATTATGTAATGATATCGTACAAGAAGAGCTCCCTGAAAGCGGTGAGCCCAACAACAGCCGTCCTCTTTTGCCAACTCCGCATGAAATCAATCAGCGTTTAAATGAATATGTTATAGGGCAAGATTATGCTAAAAAGGTTTTGTCTGTGGCGGTCTATAACCACTACAAGCGTTTAGAAACTAATATCCAGAATGATGATGTAGAAATAGCTAAAAGTAATGTGTTATTGATTGGGCCGACGGGCAGTGGCAAAACGTTACTGGCCGAAACACTGGCACGGTCGTTAAATGTGCCCTTTACGATGGCCGATGCGACAACGCTCACAGAAGCGGGTTATGTTGGTGAAGATGTCGAACATATCCTACAAAAATTATTGCAAAGTTGTGATTACGATGTTGATAAAGCGCAAACGGCTATTATTTATATAGATGAAATTGACAAAATTTCTCGCAAGTCTGATAATCCTTCAATAACCCGAGATGTTTCTGGAGAAGGTGTCCAACAGGCCTTATTAAAATTAATTGAAGGTACGGTTGCTTCTATACCTCCTCAAGGGGGTCGAAAACATCCTCAACAAGAATTTACTGCTGTTGATACCACAAAAATTTTATTTATTTGTGGCGGTGCTTTTGCGGGACTAGAAAAAATAATTCGGGCTCGTTCGGAAAAAAGTGGTATAGGTTTTGCTGCACAAGTTTCTGCAAAAGACGATAAACGCTCTTTTAATCAATTGCTTAACACCATGGAGCCGGAAGATTTGATTAAGTACGGTTTAATTCCTGAATTGATAGGACGTTTACCGATTAGCGCTCCGCTTGATGAACTCAATGAAGAGCAACTTGTGCAAATACTCACAGAACCTAAAAATGCTTTAACTAAACAATATAAGCGTTTGTTTGAGATGGAAGGTACGGAATTGGAATTTCGACCGGATGCTTTACGAGCGGCGGCACGTAAAGCGGTGAATAGAAATACGGGGGCGCGAGGCTTGCGTTCAATTCTTGAACAGGTTTTATTAGATACTATGTATGAATTACCTTCCATGGGTGATGTGGCTAAGGTTGTTGTTGATGAGGCAGTCGTTGAAGGTAAATCAAAACCTAAGTTTGTTTATGAAAATGAAATAAAACTGGCAGCATCAGACCGATAATATCAGTGAACCGTGAGGTTTTTATGAGTTGAGAAGATTGACAATTAAAAATTTAATGTGATAATCAAAATGATAACTAAAAAACATTAACAGGATAGCAGATAACATATAACAGATTTAGAGGAAATCTCCATGGTGCAGAATGACAAGACCTCCGATGTAATAGAAGGACCAACCGTGGTCTTGCCGGTACTTCCCTTAAGGGATGTGGTTGTTTACCCGCATATGGTGATTCCATTATTTGTGGGCCGAGAAAAATCTATTCACGCTTTGGAAAAAGCGATGGCCGAGGATAAACAGATTCTGTTGGTGGCACAAAAAAATGCAGCAACTGATGACCCTGGGGTGGATGATGTTCATCTTATTGGTAGTATTTCTAGCATTTTACAATTGTTAAAATTGCCAGATGGAACAATAAAGGTGTTAGTTGAAGGCGGACAACGGGCAAAAATTGCTCATTTTCTGTCTATGAATGAACTGTTTGCTGCTCGTGTCACATCATTATTTACCGACAAAATTGATGAAAAAGAAATTGAAGCATTAAAGCGTTCTATCATGTCGCGCTTTGATCACTATATTAAACTGAATAAAAAAGTACCACCCGAAATGCTCAATTCCTTATCAAGTATTGAGGATCCGGGTAGATTAGCTGACACTATCGCGGCCCACATCGCAATTAAAATTGAAGAAAAACAAAAAATACTTGAAATAATTGATGTACAGAAACGTTTGGAACATCTGGTTGCTTTGATGGAGTCAGAAATTGATTTGCTCCAAGTCGAAAAACGTATTCGTAAACGAGTCAAGGGCCAGATGGAAAAAAGCCAACGAGAATATTATCTCAATGAGCAAATGAAGGCGATTCAAAAGGAGTTAGGAGAACTTGAAGATGTTCCCAATGAACTTGATGATCTCGCCCGAAAAATTGAAGACGTTGGCATGTCTAAGGAGGCTAAAACTAAAGCTACAGCCGAATTCAATAAACTTAAAATGATGTCGCCGATGTCTGCGGAAGCCACGGTAGTGCGTAACTACATTGATGTGATGGTTGGCGTACCTTGGAAAAAGCGCACTAAAATCTGTCGCGATATAGCTAAAGCAGAAAAAATTTTAAACGAAGATCATTATGGTTTAGAAAAAGTTAAAGAGCGGATTCTTGAATATCTTGCCGTGCAACTGCGCGTCAAAAAACTAAAAGGGCCCGTTTTATGTCTAGTCGGTCCCCCAGGGGTTGGTAAAACTTCATTGGGCCACTCGATTGCTCGGGCTACAGGCCGTAAATTTGTGCGAATGTCTTTGGGTGGAGTACGTGATGAGGCGGAGATTCGTGGACATCGCCGCACTTATATCGGTTCACTGCCAGGTAAAATTATTCAAAATTTGTCTAAGATTGAGGTGCGTAATCCCTTGTTTTTATTGGATGAAGTGGATAAAATGTCGATGGATTTTCGCGGGGATCCGTCTGCTGCCTTGCTAGAGGTACTTGATCCTGAACAAAATCATACCTTTAATGATCATTATATGGAAGTGGATTACGATCTGTCTGAGGTTATGTTTGTTGCGACAGCTAATACCTTGAATATTCCTCCCCCTTTGTTAGATCGTATGGAAGTTATTCGTATTTCTGGGTACACAGAAGATGAAAAGCTCAAAATAGCTAAGCATTATCTGCTGCATAAGCAAATGAAAAATAATGGTCTCAAAGAATCTGAAATTGAGATTGATGAAAGTGCCATACGTGATATTATTCGCTTTTACACACGCGAAGCTGGAGTGCGTAATCTCGAACGTGAAATAGCTAAGATTTGTCGCAAGGTGGTTAAAGAAATCTTGCTTCTTAAGTCCAATGATGATAAAAACAAAAAGGTAGTTGTCACATCAAATAATGTAGAGAAATATTTAAGTGTACGACGTTTTCGTTTTGGGCGTGCCGAAGAGCTAGATCGTATCGGCCAAGTGACAGGATTAGCTTGGACTGAAGTAGGAGGTGATTTACTGACCATTGAGGCTGCCATGATGCCTGGCAAAGGAAAGCTCTCATATACTGGACAATTAGGCGATGTTATGCAAGAATCTATTCAGGCAGCTATGAGCGTGGTACGAGCACGTTCAAAAAGCTTAGGAATAGAAGATGATTTTTATAAAAAATACGACTTGCACATCCATGTACCAGAAGGGGCAACACCAAAAGATGGACCCAGTGCAGGTATTGGTATGTGTATTGCGATGGTGTCGGTATTGACAAATATTCCAGTACGTGCTGATGTCGCTATGACAGGTGAAATTACCTTGCGTGGTGAAATATTACCTATTGGTGGATTGAAAGAAAAATTATTGGCGGCACTGAGAGGTGGCATACGCCTCGTTTTGATTCCCGAAGAAAATCAACGGGATTTACAGGAAATCCATGAGAATATTAAGAATAATTTAAATATACGACCCGTCAAGTGGATAGAAGAAGTATTGGGATTTGCTCTACAACGGATACCAACGGCACTAGAAAAAAAAGAACCTATAGTTAATAAGCCAATGGTAGACGGAACGATTAGCTTAGAAAAAAAAACGAGTGTACAAACTCACTAACATGCTACAATGAACAACAATGTGTGATTGTTAGGTATTAGTTTATTTGTATAATGGCATGTATTGTGCGTATCTTTAATGTTTATCAATTGAACCAATAGACATTATACCAATTAATTAAATTTAAGTTTCGATGTTAAAGTTGGCGCGAATATCCAACTTTAGCCTCAATTTCAGGCAAAAGCTTTTGCGTGCAAATATTGATTTTAGGACTTTTACTAAAATAAGAATTTTCAATTTAAATCTAATGAGTTGTATTAAATCGGTATAAACTCTAATATTAAGTTAAATATTTTTTTGGGTTTATCTATTTGCCACCTAAAACGGGGGAAAAATGAACAAATCAGAATTAATTCAGGCGGTTGCTGAAAGCCTTGAGATGCCTAAAGCCACTGCCTCAAAAGCAGTTGATGCGGTGATAGAAAATATCAAAGATAGCCTTGGCAAAGGCGACACAGTCACTTTGATAGGATTTGGTACTTTCATGGTACGTGAGCGTGCAGCCCGAGTGGGGCGTAATCCACGTACTGGTGAGCGCCTTGATATAAAGGCTGCAAATGTACCCGTATTTAAACCTGGTAAAGCGCTCAAAGATGCGGTAAACGACGAAGAATAGTTCATCATTAATGAATTAATCCGGGTGTTTAGCTCAGTTGGAAGAGCGTCGCCCTTACAAGGCGAATGTCGGGGGTTCAAGTCCCTCAACACCCATTATTTTAAAATGTAAGTAAAAAATAGTAAAAAATAGTTGATCTTTTTGTATAAAGTGATTATAATGCGCCACTTCTGTTTGAAGTTGTTTTGGATTTGAAGGTTAATATGTTAAATATTTTGAAACCAAAGTCTTAAGCGGTGCCCCTTTCATACCATTTCAAAATTTATTTGGAGCAGTAGCTCAGCTGGTTAGAGTACAGCCCTGTCAAGGCTGGGGTCGCGGGTTCGATTCCCGTCTGCTCCGCCATTAATTATTCAATAAGTGAATATAAAAGCGTATCTTTTTTAGAGATGCGCTTTTTTTTTATTAATTGTGAATCAAAGTAACTAAGTAATTGTGAATTGTGAATTGCCAATTTTTCAATTTGTCAATAATTTGTAAATGATTAAATCATCAATTATTCACTCAGTTAGCCTAATTAAACTCATTTTTGTCGTATTTCTTGGAATAAATATTCACGGCCAACGTATTTGCTATACTTTTTTTCCTGATTAATGAATAACTAGTTTAAATCTCACTTCCAATTCTCAATTCTCAATTCTCATCATTCCGTTTGGAACAAAGTTTATAATTCGTAATTATATTAATTACTTCATTACTTCGTTTCACAATGACTTCATTACTTTGTTACTTCGTTTCACAATGACTTCGTTACTTCATTTCACAATTAATACAAATCAAACAATATGCTACAAAATATCCGTGATGGTGCCCGCGGTTGGCTGGCTTGGGTAATTGTTATTATTATCTGCATACCTTTTGCCTTGTGGGGAATGGGTGAATATTTGCACCCCGTACCTAAAAGACTGATCGCAGAAGTCAATGGTGTTGAATTGTCGGAAAGAGATTTTCAACAAGAAGTGTCTCAGCAGCAAAACCGATTACGCGCCATGTTTCAAAATCAAGGTATTGACTTTTCATTTACCGATGAACAATTGCAGCAATTGCGGAAAAATACCTTAGACTACATGATAGAAGAAGAATTGCTTGTGCAATCAGTTCGCGATGCCAATATGCGGATAAGTGATGCCTTATTGGCAACACGTATCCATAGTTTTCAAGCGTTTCACGAAGATAATCAATTTTCACAAGCGCGGTATGAACAAACCTTACGTTCTCAAGGTATGAACCCCACCGAGTTTGAGTATAAAATTCGGCGAGCCCTACTAACGGATCAAATCCGTGAAGGCGTATTACGTTCTGCTTTAGTGACTGACTATGATCAACAACAACGTACACGCCTTGAAGAACAACAACGTTCTATCAGTTCCCTGATTATTCCCACCACTCGCTTTGATGACTCAGTGACGATTACTGATGCTGACATTGAAAATGATTATAAAGAACATGCCAAACAATACAGGACTCCTGAAAAAGTGAGTATCGAATATGTGGAGTTATCAGAAAAGAATTTGGTCTTGACAGAACAAGATATTGATGAAAGTACACTCCGAAAACGTTATGAAGAACGTAAAGCCTTTTTTACAACCCCAGGGCAATGGAAAGCACGGCATATTTTGATTAAAGTGGACGCTACACAAGCCGATGTTGAAGCTGCAAATCAAAAAGCGCAAGATGTGTTAGCTAAAATACGCGCTGGTGAATCTTTTGATGAATTAGCCAAAGAATTTTCGGATGATCCTGGCAGCAAGAGAAAGGGCGGCGATTTAGGCTGGTTTGGTACTGGCAACATGGTTAAACCCTTTGAAGACGCTGTGAAGGCTCTGAAAATGGGCGATGTCAGCGAACCGGTGAAAACGCAATATGGTTTTCATATCATCAGATTGGATGATGCCATCCCAGAAGTGACCAAAACTTATGCTCAAATGCGTGAACAATTAAAGCAAGAGTTTCAAAAAGAGCGTGCTGAATCAGAGTTTTACGGTCAAGTTGACCAATTTGCCAATCTTGCTTTTGAGCATCCCAATAGTTTAGAAGTGCTGACAAACACGTTAAAACGGGAAAGCCAAACCACTGAGTTATTTGATCGCAAGGGCGGCAATCAAAAAGACGCTATCCTCTCTCATTCTAAAGTCATTGAGGCTGCTTTCAGTGATCAAGTCTTAAAAGAAGGCCTCAACAGCGAAGTGATTACCATCGGTGAACAACATATCGTTGTATTGCGCGTAAAAGATCATCAACCGGCTCAAGCAAAACCCCTCGCCGAGATGAGAGACAAGATTATCGAAGCTTTAAAACAAGAAAGAACTCATGCCCAAGCAAAAGTGCTAGGAGAAAGCTTATTTGACCAAATTAAGCAAAACGGCGATCCTGAAATCGTTAAAGAACAAGGCTTGAGTTGGTCATCTGCACATTGGGTTAAGCGGCAAGATACCACACCTAATCGCGATATCGTGCGTGAGGCCTTTAAAATGGGGCATCCTGTCGAAAAAACAGCACTTTATCAAGGCATTCAGTTAGATAATGGTGACTACGCCTTGATAACATTGCTAGAAGTTAAAGATGGTGTCGTCACCCCTTCTGCCCCCTCAGAAAAAGACAGTAAAACACCTGATCCCCGTGAACAGGCCAAAAAATGGCAACAACAGGCACTCGGCGAAAGCGAATTTAACTACCTCGTATCAGGCCTGAAAGCCAGCGCTGAAATTAAAAATTATGCTAATAAATTGTCAGAAAAAGACCGTTTATAAGGTTATTCACTACCCATTACCTAATACTAAGCAGGCAACAGGGTTGAATTGAATCATGTCAAATCAAAAAATTATCAAACCATTTTGATTGAAAGTGATTTGATAAGTATTCATTTTTCATTAGGCACATACAAGTCATTAAGATTACTTGATGTGCCTATTTTTTTGCCTATTGGCAACTTATATGAGTACAGTTTAGTTATACTCAAGATTACCAATAACTGATAACTTGTGGACAACAAGAATGATGTTGTCCACCCTACATTGATAATTAATTGATAAAGAATGACAGAAAAACCTTGGAGTGGGCGTTTTACGGCCCAAACTGATGCTTTTGTGGAAGCCTTTACGGCCTCGGTGAGTTTTGATCAACGTTTATATGCCTATGACATTAAAGGCTCAATAGCTCATGCCCGGATGTTGGCCCATGTTGGCGTTTTGACTGAGGCGGAATGTACTCAAATTGTTGAAGGCTTGAACGATATTGAAGCAGAAATTGATCGGGGCGAATTCAACTGGTCAGTGGCTTTAGAAGATGTCCACATGAATATCGAAACACGGTTGACGCAAAAAATAGGCGCGGTGGGTAAAAAGTTACATACAGGGCGTTCTCGAAATGATCAAGTGGCGACAGATATTCGTTTGTATTTGCGCGATGAAATGGATGGCATTCAGGCTGATTTGACGCGCCTGATCAAGGCCTTGGTTGAGGTTGCTGAACGTGAGGCTGAGACGTTGATGCCAGGGTTTACCCATTTACAAAGTGCCCAGCCCATTACGTTTGGACATCATTTATTAGCTTGGTGTGAAATGTTGTTGCGTGATAAAGGGCGTTTACAAGATTGTCGTCAACGCCTCAATAGTTTGCCCCTGGGTGCGGCCGCGCTTGCGGGAACGAGTTATCCGATAGATCGCCCTTATACGGCTCAATTACTTGGTTTTGACACCGTCGCAGAAAATAGTTTAGATGCTGTTAGTGATCGAGATTTTGTGATTGAATTTACGGCCGCCGCGGCTTTATTGATGATGCACTTGTCGCGCTTTTCCGAGGAATTGATATTATGGTCATCAGCGCAATTTCAATTTATTGAGTTAAGCGATGCTTTTTGTACCGGCTCATCTATCATGCCGCAGAAAAAAAATCCAGATGTGCCTGAATTAGTACGCGGTAAAACGGGGCGCGTGTATGGTCATTTAATGAGTTTATTGACTTTAATGAAATCGCAACCGTTGGCCTATAATAAAGATAATCAAGAAGATAAAGAGCCACTGTTTGATACCATTGATACGTTAAAAGGCTGTTTGCGCGTTTATGCCGATATGATACCCACGATGCAAGTGCAATCTGAACATATGTACAGCGCAGCACAACGTGGTTTTACCACGGCAACCGATTTAGCGGATTATTTGGTACGCAAAGGCTACGCCTTTCGGGATGCCCATGAAATTGTGGGCAAAGCAGTGCGGCATTGTATTGAAACGGGTAAAGATTTGCACGAATTGCAATTAGATGAATTTAAAGGTTTTTCAGCCTTGATTGATGAAGAAGTGTATGATTTGTTAACCCTAGAAGGCTCAGTCAAAGCGCGTGATCATTTAGGGGGAACAGCGCCTAATCAAGTACGGGCCGCTGTGCGGCGTTTGCAGGAGCGTTTGACTACCGATGTTTGGTATTCGCGGGAAGGTTTATAAGGAAATTGCAATAGCGGCTAGCATAACTTATTTAATTTCGGTATAATGCCCGCTGCTAAAAAAACAGGTTTTAGTTGTTAAAGATAATAATTATGTATTAATTAATAAGATATTATATTGATTTGTTAAGGGGAGAGATTTTTTATTGTTTTACATCTAAAAATGCTCTTATAAATCAATGGTTTATTGTTGTTAGTTAAAATATATTGAATTTGTCTGAAGTAGTGTGGTAATATAGCAACCCGTTTTAAGGGGCCGTAGCTCAGCTGGGAGAGCGCTGTCTTCGCATGGCAGAGGTCGGGAGTTCGATCCTCCTCGGCTCCACCATTTTTTCATTATGCCCTGATAACTCAGTTGGATAGAGTATCCCCCTCCTAAGGGGAAAGCCAGAGGTTCGACTCCTCTTCAGGGCGTATCGTAATAGCACACTAAAATGTGTGTAAATAGATTCATTTGAATTTAATTTCTCCCCCCCGCCTGTTCAACATATTCCTCCAATACCTGCCACAAAGTCTTCTTAAATCTCAACGGTGAAACAACATGGGGAATCGTGATTTTCACACAGCCTACCCCAGTTATCGTTATCGTGCCAAAATCATAAGTTCTCCCCAAAAAATTTTGCTTGACAGCAATACTTTCAAATCGCCCCAGTTTTAAATCAATCAGTGCCCGGCCTAATACTCCCCTTTTATAAAGAATTCGTCTTGACGTGATCACTAATTCAGTGCTTTTATTGTCAACAAAGGCCTCCCAAATCACCATCAGTGCCACAAAAATTAAGGTAGTCAACCCTAAACGCCACACGGAAACTTCTAATCCCTCTTTTAAAAAAGGCATCCACAGTGACACCGTTGGCATTTCATCGTTCACAAACAAGGGATCAAATAGTAATAAATAACTTGACACAATAAAAAACAAGATGCCCACGAAATCGATATCAAAAAACCAATGTGTTTCAGCTTTGTAGAGAATTTTTTCATTATGTATCAGAGCATGGCGGAGATATTGGCTACTACCTCGCTGTTGAATAATTTTCCATCCTTTAGCAGACAGACGTTTATTCACGTTTTGATCCGTCTGTGGCTTCTCAACTTCCGCTTGATTGACTTTTTCTAATGCCTCCCCTTCTTTAACAACCGCTTGATTATTTGGCCATTTTTCAATCACATGTTTTTTCTTAACTTGCCATTTTTCAATCATTTGCTGTTTAGTGGCTCGCCAGCCTTTAATCACTTGCTCTTGAGTGACTTCCCAGCCCTTAATCACTTGTTGTTTAAAAACATGCCAAGCTTTAATCATCTGGGGTTTGATGATTTGCCATTTTGTAATAAGCCATTTAGTCACTCGCCAGCGTCTTATCGCTCGTCTGCCTGTTATGACCCACTTTTTGAAACAACGACGTACTTTTTTCTGACTTTTCTTTTTTTCTTCTTGGGTTTGTTTTAAAAGATCATCATAACTGGCCCGTAAGTAAGGACTCGCTAAGACTTTATAGGCCTCTTTAATTTGATTGTACTGAATGCGTGCAGCTTTATTCTTTTGACTTTCGGCGGCATATTTTTTACCTAAACGTATCATAGAGGCCTTAATCTCTTCTGAATTGGCCTCTCGTGAGACTTCAAGTACCTCATATAAGTTTTTTTTCATAGATTTTTCAAATAGCACATCAATTATCAACTATCTTCATTGTATGTAGAGACGCGATGCCTCGCGTCTCCGTTTCGCGTCTCCGTTTCTACGTGTCAATCAAGAGACGCGAGGCATCGCGTCGAAACATGTCAATCAAAAGACGCGAGGCATCGCGTCGAAACATGTCAATCCCTTGTGGTTGCCCTCTCTCTAGTGTTATACTCAATTTTTTTAACGCAGTAGGAGAATAACACAGCATGAAGTATCTAAAAGTCTTAGCCCTCGCCGCCTCTGCGGCATTGATGTTCACAGGTGTCGCTCAGGCAGATGTTGATGCAGAAGCGGCAGAAGAAGCACCCGCCATTTCTTTTAATTGGCAAAATAGCAACATCAAAGCGGCAACGTGTTTGAAACAGGCGACAGCCTCAATGGAAGAAAATGAGTTTTCGGTTTTAACTCGACAAACCAAATCCTTGGTAGTTGGAGCCAACGAAGGATACAAAGCCACCATTATTTGTATTCCAGCCAAAAAAATGGTGTTTTTTGTGGTAAGCGGTGCTGATTTCGGCCAAGCTAGAAAGTTCACAAACGCACTTAAGAAGAGTTTCTAATGCCAGTTCGCATTTGAGTTTGATTGGGTGGATAGGCTCTATCCACCCTATATCTTAATAAGAAACAGCTAACATCCGTTCTAAAGCCAATCGCGCTTGATCCGCGATTTCCGGCAACACCTTGATTTGATTAACCACCTTTCCTTTAACCAAATTCTCTAGTGTCCATAATAAATGTTGTGGATCAATACGATACATGGTGGAACACATACAAACAATCGGTGCCATGTAATGAACAAACTTGCCATCCGCTTTGCATTCTTGAGCAAGGCGATTCACTAAATTGACTTCAGTACCCACTAACCAGCGACTACCGGCCGGTGAAGCTTTAACCGTTTTAATGATCAATTCCGTCGAACCCACTTCATCCGATTTTTCACAGACTTCATAAGCACATTCTGGATGAGCAATCACCTTTCCATCAGGATAAGTCGCACGGAATTGATCGATATGTTCAGGGTGAAACTGTTGATGCACTGAACAAAACCCATCCCACAAAATGATTTTCGCCTTTTTAACCTCTTCCTCACTTAACCCCCCATTCGGTTTATCAAAATCCCACGTTACCATTTCTTCTAATGGCATCCCCATCCGAAAACCCGTATTGCGCCCTAAATGTTGATCCGGAAAAAACAACACCTTTTCGCGTTGATTGAAAGCCCATTCCAACACTTTTTGAGCATTGGAAGAAGTACACACAATACCCCCATGACGACCGCAAAATGCTTTCAAATCCGCCGCCGAATTAATATAAGTAATCGGCGTGATGTGTTGATCCGGGTCCAACACGACCGATAATTCGCGCCAAGCCTTATCCACTTTTTCGATATCAGCCATATCAGCCATCGAACAACCGGCCGCCAAATCCGGCAAAATCGCTTTTTGCTCAGATGCCGACAAAATATCAGCCACTTCGGCCATAAAATGCACACCACAAAACACAATATACTCGGCCCCTGATTGAGCCGCTTGACGCGACAATTTCAGAGAATCCCCTGAAAAATCAGCATGTTTAAAAACTTCTTCACGTTGATAATGATGCCCAAGAATGACTAAACGTTTATCAAGCGCCGCTTTAGCGGCCACAATGCGTCGTTCACATTCAGCATCGTCTAAGGATAAAAAATCGTCTATAGAAAGTGCGTTAATGCTCATAATTCAGTTACCCGTTATCAGTTACTATCAGTTGGTAGTCCTTACAAAGCAATACAGGCATTAAAACTATCAGATCAGTTATCACAGATCAATATAGTTTACAGCTCGGAGTACAAACTTTGTAAACCTACGTTCCAACTTGAGTTTGTAAACCTACGTTCCAACTTGAGTTTGCAGCTTGGAGTGCAAACTTGAGTTTGCAGCTTGGAGTACAAACTTGAGTTTGCAGCTTGGAGTGCAAACTTGAGTTTGCATTAAGTTATTATATAGGTTAAAAAAGTTGTAAAAGGGGTTTACATTTTTTGTAAGTACTTTCGCCAAAAATTTTCAGGTATTTTAATAGAAGCAATGTTTATTTGTAATTAGATTTGCTCTGCCTCGCGTCGGAACGAAACCGCGAATTGTAGATTTGCTCTGCCTCGCGTCTCTTTGCGGTAAAATACCTCTTTATTTGTGGTTCAGTACTTAGATGTTGTAAAACGAGCGCCATTCTTGTTTTATAGCCTATTTCAATCATTTTTAAGTCACACCGTATTAAAGCGTATGTTTTCAGCCATCGGATTTAAAAAATAGCCCTTTTTACAAACTGATAGCTGCTAAGCATCGAAAAATCACCACTCTGTTCACTCAGCAATCTGCTCTAAAAAACAATGAACTTAAAAATGAAACCATGATAAATCATATCCCAAATGAACCTGCACAATTGAAATTCATCTCTCCAGAGGGCAAAGAGATGGATATACCACCAGAAGGTGCCTTAGGTTTGTTAGCTTTGGGCGCTGTCGGCATTAAAGCATGGCGGCAAGCCCGTAAAGAAGCTGGCGAACCTTCCCATTGGTATCGCAAATCGCCTGAAAACGATGACAAAACACCTGAGGCAGAAACAAATGACTAAGCAAAAAGTCTTACTCATCGGTTGGGATGCCGCCGATTGGAAAATCATACACCCTTTGATAGACGCGGGCAAAATGCCGACGCTGAAAAAATTTATCAATGAAGGCGTTATGGGTAATTTAGCCACGCTTGATCCCCCCTTATCCCCCATTATGTGGACTTCCATAGGCACTGGTAAAACGGCCGATAAACATGGCGTTATGGGATTTACCCAACCTCGTGCTGATGGCTCCGGAATCCAGCCTGTTCTTTCAACTTCGCGCAAAGTCAAAGCCGTTTGGAATATTCTGATGCAGGCCGGTTATAAAAGCCATGTGATCGGTTGGTGGCCCAGTCATCCGGCCGATCCGATTAACGGTGTCTGTATTTCTAATTTCTATCATCACGCCACAGGGGCCTTAGATGATGAATGGAAAATGGCACCAGGTACCGTGCATCCGCCTGAATTAGCCGAAACTTTGGCAGAATTACGGGTACATCCTGAAGAACTGACGGCAAATCATCTTGCCCCATTTGTACCGGATTTAGACAAAATCGATCAGACTAAAGATCAACGACTACATTCAATAGCAAAAATCACCGCTGAAGCCACTTCCATGCACGCCGCCGCGACTTGGATTATGGAAAATCAGGAATGGGATTTTCTAGCCGTTTATTATGACGCGATTGATCATTATTGTCATGGGTTTATGAAATTTCATCCGCCCCATCGTGAAGGCATTCCGCGTGATTTATATGATTTTTATCATGAAGTGGTTGAAAGTGGTTATCGTTTTCATGACATGATGTTAGAACGCTTATTACAATTGGCTGGCGATGACACAACCGTCATCATTTGTTCCGATCATGGCTTTCATCCCGATCATTTACGTCCGATACAATTGCCTCAAGAACCAGCTGGCCCAGCAGCAGAGCATAGTCCTTATGGCATGATTGCCATGCGAGGCCCGGCTATCAAACAAGATCAGCTCATTTATGGTTCCACTTTATTGGATATTACCCCCACGATTCTGACTTTGTTTGATTTACCCACAGCACGCGATATGGAGGGTAGCCCATTATTACAGGCCTTTAAACAAGCACCCGATATAAAAGTGATCGATTCTTGGGAAGACGTGCCCGGTGACTGTGGTATGCAGGATGTCGATGCTGAACAAGATCCCTGGATGGAGCAGGAAGCTTTAGATCAATTAGTCGCTTTGGGCTATATCGAACCGCCCGGTGAGAATGTCCAGAAAACCGTTGAAAATAATGCCAGAGAATCAAAGTATTATCTGGCAAGAGTCTATTTGAGTAAAAATGATTATGCCAATGCCCTCCCTTTATTAGAAGAGTTATTCGCTAAATATCCCGTTCAAAGTCGGTTTGGCTTACGTTTGGCCAATGTTTACCTGAATTTAGGACGGATTGCCGAGGCCCGACGTGTCACTGATGAAACGATTGCTTTATCGGAACAAACTCAACTGCAAGAGATTAAAAACCATTTTGCTCAACAGAAAGCAGAGAAGGAGAAATTAGAGAAGGAAAAATCAGATGAAGAGACTGAAGCGTCTCAAGAAATCCCAGAGTTACCCGATGAGGCCACTTTGCTAGAACAGATTCGGAAAAATAATCGGCCAACCTTGGCGCTATTGCAAGGCAATTTATGTTTAGCAGAAGAAAATCCAGAGCAGGCTTTGGAACATTTCCAAAAAGCCCAAACTGCCAGTCCACGTTTACCCGATTTGCACATCAACATTGCTCATAGCTATTTGAAAATGCAGCAATTACAAGATGCTGAAGAAGCCTTTTTTAAAGCCTTGGAAATCGATCCAGATAGTGCCCCTGCCTTATATGGTTTAGGCCTCGTTTATTTGCAAATGAGACAGTTTAACGATGCCGCCGAAGCGTTAATGGATTCAGTCGGGCGAATTTATCATAATCCCAATGCTCATTATTTTTTAGGCGAAGCGTTTTATCGCTTAGGCCGCTTTGAAATGGCCGCACAATCGTGGGAAGTTGCGGTAACACAAGCACCAGGCTTAAAAAAGGCCCATAAAAGATTAATCGATCTCTATCAGCGTCATTTGAATGAGGCCCTGAAAGCCGCACAACATCAACACATAATGGATAGAATTGTAGAAGTGCCCACGCACTCTTCGGTTCAAGCCGTTGATAAAAAAACGACTTTAGAAACTGTTCTTGAGCAATCGGGTACCCATACTAAAAAGCTCGTTGGCATCCCACCTGCGAAAATCATTACCCTCGTATCAGGCTTACCCCGTTCCGGCACCTCAATGATGATGCAAATATTACAAGCCGGTGGACTGGATTTACTCACAGATGAAAAACGGAAAGCGGATGATCATAATCCATTAGGTTATTTTGAGTTAGAAGCCATCAAAAATCTCAAGCAGGATAAAAGTTGTTTAGCTTCGGCTCAAGGTAAAGTCATCAAGGTTATCGCGCAACTGTTACCCGCATTGGACAAAGGGTATCATTATCGGATTATCTTCATGTTGCGAGAGATACACGAAGTCTTGCAATCACAACAAACCATGTTGAATCAGGCAGAATCGGATAAGGATAAATTAGGCCAAACTTTTCAACAACAATTGCATCGGATTCAAGTTTGGTTGAGAAAGCAGAATAACATCGATGTGATTTATGTTAAATATCAAGATGTTATCCAACACCCCTTGCAAGCCATTGAGAAATTGAATGATTTCTTAGAAGGGTTGCTAGATGTCGAAAAATGCCTTGAAGTGGTTGATGTGAATTTGTATCGTGCGAGAGGATGAGCAAAAAGCCAGAAGTTTGTCAAAAGCTTTCGCTTTGCTAATGAATCCTATTTCATTCACAATGTACAATCCAAATGAACTTTCTAAGTGTTAAGTAGGTTAACAATAAATACATTAACTAACATTTTTTGCCAATATGACAAATAAAACGCTGATTCTCATGATTGTCATGACGCCACGCTAAATAAAGTTTCGCGGAGCGAAACTTTAGCGTGAAACGCTGATTTTTTTTAATCATTTTAATCAGTATTAATCATGATAATCATGATAATCAGCGTTCTATCTAATCTATCACGACATCACATTGATGTCGCACTACCAAAAATGTTAAAAGAGTTATGTGTACCGACTTAATTGATAACGGGTAACTGAAATGAAAAAAGTCGCCTCCTTACGCTATGGCGTGATTTTCAAAAAAGCGTTTTCTCAGCCGGATATTTTCAAAGCTTTTGTCAAAGACTTTCTTGGGATTGAACTTGTGATTGACAAAGTCGAAATGGAAAAATCCTTTGATCCCCCGATTGGCAATGTTGATTCGCGCTTTGATTTATTTGCCGAAGATAAACAAAATCGGATTATTGTTGATATTCTGCATGAAGGCTATTCTGAGCATTATGATCGTTTTTTATATTCTCATCTGGCTTTAGTCGAATTTATGGCGAGTTCACAAGACTATCATCCCAGTCAGAAAGTGTTTACCATTGTGGTTTTAACTTCTGGCGATAGGCACAAAGTTGATATAGCAACGATTGATTTCGACCCCAAAGATCGCAAGGGTAAACCTTTAAATGAAATTGGGCATAAAATTTTGTATGTCTGTCCGAAGTATGTCGCCGAGGATACGCCAGAACCCTATCGAGAATGGTTATTAGCCATAGCGGATAGTTTGGATGAAGAAGTTGATGAAACTCAGTATCACAAAACTGAAATTCAACAGATTTTTGACTTGATTGCACGCGATTTAATTTCTCCACAAGAATATGCGCGCATGAAAGAGGAATATAATATCGAGCAACTTCAGCTAGATAAATTTGAAAAAGGACATAAACAAGGACGTTTTGAAACCGCCCGCAAAATGTTAGCTAAAGGCTATGATTTAGCTGAAATTGCTGAATTGACGGGCCTTTCCTTTGATGAGTTGACTACATTATTCCAATAATAATCAATGTTTTTCAAAAAGGGCCCTCAATCGGGCCCAAACCCATGCTCATCTCTAATTATTAATTATGAAACAAGTCGCCTCTTTACGCTACTTTGTTATTTTCAAAAAAGCGTTTTCTCAGCCGGATATTTTCAAAGCTTTTGTCAAAGACTTTCTTGGGATTGAACTTGTGATTGACAAAGTCGAAATGGAAAAATCCTTTGATCCCTCGATTGGCAATGTCGATTCGCGCTTTGATTTATTTGCTGAAGATAAACAAAATCGAGTGATTGTTGATATTCTGCATGAAGGCTATTCTGAGCATTATGATCGTTTTTTATATTCTCATCTGGCTTTAGTCGAATTTATGGCGAGTTCACAAGACTATCATCCCAGTCAGAAAGTGTTTACCATTGTGGTTTTAACTTCTGGCGATAGGCACAAAGTTGATATAGCAACGATTGATTTCGACCCCAAAGATCGCAAGGGTAAACCTTTAAATGAAATTGGGCATAAAATTTTGTATGTCTGTCCGAAGTATGTCGCCGAGGATACGCCAGAACCCTATCGAGAATGGTTATTAGCCATAGCGGATAGTTTGGATGAAGAAGTTGATGAAACTCAGTATCACAAAACTGAAATTCAACAGATTTTTGACTTGATTGCACGCGATTTAATTTCTCCACAAGAATATGCGCGCATGAAAGAGGAATATAATATCGAGCAACTTCAGCAGGATAAATTACATCAACAGACTTTGGAAATCGCCCGAAAAATGTTAGCCGATGGCTTAGATTCAGCCACTGTGATGAAATATACGGGCCTTTCCCCCGATGAATTGGCTACATTATCCCAATAATAATCAATGCTTTTCAAAAAGGGCCCTCAATCGGGCCCAAACTGGGGTGTTAAATTTCAAGTACGGGATGACTTTTTTTTCACACCAGATTTGTAGGGTGGGTAAACGGGCCGCAATGAACTCAATATAAACCCAGATTTCACAGCACGGAAGCCCACCATTCCTCCTAATGAATCCGATTTACATTGACAATGTACAATCCAAATGAACTTTCTAAGTGTTAAGTCGGTTTTTGATAAATACGTTAACATTTTTTGCCAATATCATCAATTTTTTGAATCAGCGTAAATCATGATAATCATGACAATCAGCGTTCTATCAATTTTTAGATTTGATATCTCATTTCTTTTCTGCTTAATTTGAATTTATAATACGACATTTCTAAAAACGGCCATTCGAGCCATTGAAAACCTCGAAAATATCACGCTCAATTTTTGTTATGAACTACTGAAGATAAGGAGAACAATATCAGCTCTTCACAACAACCCTTACTTGAGCAATTATGCTCAAATGACACTTTACAAACCGCAGCCGATTGGCTGCATTCACAATGCCCACAATATCGGCCCGATTTAACGGAATTAGGCAATAAGCTCAAATCGGGTGAATATTGTTTTCAGCCGTTGACTACGGTGGAAACGACTAATAAACTGGGCGAACCTGAAACTTTGGAAGTGTGGCACTCACAGGATCGTCTCGTGCTTAAGGCCATGAGTTTGGTGTTAAAAAACCACCTGAGTAATGATTTTCCCACTTGTTGCCATCATTTAGAAGGCCGCAGTGGGATTAAAAAAACCGTGCGTAAAACGCGGGAATTTGTGCAAACTCATCCCGATTCATGGGTGTTGAAGACCGATGTCAAGGGTTATTATGCCCTTATGGACCATGTTGTTTTGTATAACCAATTGCAATCGTTAATGCCTAATGAGCAATATCTCTTGCGCTTATGTTGGCAGTATCTCAAACGCACGGTTTATGATGGCGGCAATTATTATGATATCGAGCAGGGCATTAGCTTGGGCAACCCCTTGTCGCCCTTGATGGCGGCGGTGTATTTGCAGCCCTTGGATGAGGCATTTGAGGGCCAAGAGTGGTTTTATGCGCGCTTTATGGATGATTTTGTGGTTATCGTTCCTACACGCTGGAAGTTGAATTCTGCGGTTTCAAAGGTTAGTCAAATCCTGAATCAACAGAAATTACCCAAAGCTGATGATAATATCGGGCGGAGTCAGCGTGGGTTTGATTTCTTGGGTTATCATTTTACGCCACAGTCTTTGACTATGGGCAAAATTTCACTGCAACGTCGTGATGCACGCATCTACCGGCTTTACGAGCAAGGCACTTCTGAATATCGCGTTGGGGAAACTATCTCGCTTTGGCAAGCAAGAGATCGTTTACAAGCTCAGTTAACTGAGACTGAGGAATGTCATCATTTTCCACGTCAAACGGATTCGAGTAAACTTCCGTTAGAAGCGAAGTTCCTAGCGTTGGGGGTCGCTTCGGTTTTGAGTACGGCGGCTTTTGACTCGCACGCGACCGTTTATCAACATGGAACCGGGTATCCCTCATATGGAAGTTGGGGCAACGAGTGCCTCGCATTCTTGGAACTACGAGCAATTAATAAATCACCCTTTCTAGGGCTAAATAAATATCAAACGTATTACCTTGCATTTATTGAAACCTATCTATTCTTCAATTCTGCTTATGACAACGCGCGTTTGCTATCTTACGATTTTTTGAATGCACACGGTACGGATTCAATTAGAACCATTGCCGAACGCCGATCCGTTGAAATTTGGAACGCCAAGTATGGGGATCATTTACGTGTTCTTACTATTAATAAGGATTTGTTTGGGTGGACGAGACTAAATCTTCGGATATCATCCTGGGGACAACCTTATAATAACGGCTCTGATTTTGGAGTCATCAGCTACGGTGTTGCGGATGAGGTGCCTACTCTCGCTAATACGGCTGGTTTAAGAACTAATATCTGCTGCCCTAATACTAATTTGAATTGCCCGCCAACAGGTGCAGACGCTTTGATTACACTCTATGAAGATAAGACGTTTACTTTCGATGCGAATATGTTTGGCTTCATTGATGCCAATGGTGATAGCCTCGATTCAATTGAAATAACACAACCAGAAAATGCCGGCAACCTGAAGCTTAATGGGTCTGATGTTCATTACTACCAGAGTATTTCCGCTGCACGAATTAACACGCTAACGTTTACACCGTCTCTGGATGCAAACGGTACCCATTATGCCCACTTCAACTTCAAAGTGAATGATGGCACGGATTATAGTACGGAAGAATACACTATGACGCTTGATGTCGCCCCAGTCAATGATGCGCCGAGCTTTACCAAAGGTAACAACCAAAAACTTGAGACGGGTATTAATACAGAGCAAATCGTCACGGGCTGGGCGACCAACCTAAATAAAGGAGCGACTAATGAAAGCACTCAAACTCTTCACTTTTTAGTAAACACTATCACAGGCAATAGCATTTTCACCACCACCCCTGCGATTGATGCAAACGGTAACTTAACCTACACCCCAAACGGAACTTCTGGCATTGCAAGCGTTTCTGTGAAAATTCAAGATGATGGTGGGACAGCAAATGGCGGTGTTGATGAATCTGCTACCCAAACATTTACGATTACTGTTGACAACGAGCCTTATGTCAAGATCACCCAAACATCCGGTAGCACTAACGGAGCGGAGGGGGGTGCCACAGAGATTTTTGATGTGGTGTTAAGTGCCCAACCGAGTAATGATGTCACGATTACAGTTTCACCTGATAGTCAAACCATTGGGGTGCAGTCACTTTACTACGACAAAGATCGTAATATTTCTGGTAAGTTAGAAAATTTGGCCAAATGATTTCTTTGATACTCTTGATGGAGGTGATAATTCCAATACTCATCAAGATCCTGACTTTT
>Ga0190315_1000319_pt1 | contig 26868 bp, 22 predicted proteins | sample 48701101_MG_FD_161673 | JGI IMG/M metagenome (GOLD analysis project Ga0190315, IMG submission 161673) | Hydrothermal vent sediment bacterial communities from Southern Trench, Guaymas Basin, Mexico - 4870-11-0-1_MG | ecosystem: Environmental > Aquatic > Marine > Hydrothermal vents > Sediment ...
TTCTCAAATTCTTCTCGACTAATATCGCTGGGGTAAATTTTTCTCATAAGTTATTCCTTAATTATTGATTATTTTAGTCTATTTTTTGATTTTAACACATATAAAAGATTTTGAACAGGTTCTTAAGTGAAAAGTACTTTTGACAAACTGATAGGTGCTAAGATCGATGAACGAAAAACCTTAACTCAATCCATTAATCTATGATGGTGCTGAGTCTAATTTGAAAATTAACTTTTCTATCGTTTGGATTAACTTTATTTTCATCAAAACGTATCACAGATGGTAAAGTGATTATAAGAGAGTCTTTTTCTATTCCGCTTTGGTGTAGCCAATTCAGTACCGCTTTTGCACGTTGTTGGCTGAGTTCTTCATTCTGGATTTTTGAGCCTCGCCCATCAGTGTCTCCGATAATCTGTAAGCGTATAGGTTCATGTAAAGCCTCACTTATAGTCTGTAAATGTTGCATATCGTTAAGCAAAGCCTCAAGCGTTGTTTCCTGTCCATCCCGGAATTTTGCCCCATCAGAAAAATAGAGCTTTGTATTTTCAATACGTTGTATCCGTTTTTTCCTTTCAAGCTCTGCATCTATCAAACCGCTAGTCTCAAAACCAGGCAAGTTTTTTTCAGAATTCAAAAAGTTTTGTATGCGCTGTTGTAAAGCTTGATAAGTTTTTGAATCAACCAAGCCTGTCACCTTCAAAACGCCCTCTTGCATTGTTAGCACAACAGCATCAGGCAGTGCTAATTCACGCTGCGCTTTTGCCAATAACAGGTGATCAATATCAATTAACTCATTGACTTCCAAACGATTAATCCCTGTTACTAGGCTTGTTTGAGTAGCCTGCTTTATCCAATCGGATTGTGCATAACCCGTCATAAGTAAAACGTCACCTTGCAAATGCACCGAGACTGTTGGTGGGGGGGCCAAACGTTGCCGCATTCGTCGTTCTAAAAAGAGGGGGGTTAAATCCAGGTAGGGTGTCCATTGAGTTGCCACATCCTCATCGCTTAGCTCAAAGCGTCGAGCTATTTGTTGAGGGTCGTCTGCTAATGGATCACGCATGCCATAAATAAATAGCTTTCCCGCTTCATGCTGAGTAGAAATGACCACAATACCCGGTGTCTTTTGCAAGGTTTCAATATAATCAGTCAAACGTTGCTGCTCTTTAAAATGCCAGTATCCCCATCCTCCAAGCAACAACAAAATAAGACTCAGTATTGTTATTAAAGTAGGATTTAATAAGTATTGATCATTGTTAAATTTTGTTTGTAATCTCAGAGTTTTTTCTAAGAAAAATTGACACGCTTGTAGCTGCCCACTATCCCCTGAAAATTGCTGCAACAAAATACCGTAACGTGCGTGCAAAGATTCTATCGTTAAACGCATCAGGTTTCTAAAATCGTAGGGGGCAACACCACGAATCACACAAGCTAACACTGTATAAGGGCCGCGTTCCAACCAGACTGTGTATTCGCCAATTTCAACGCTATCAAGCTCCTCTATTTTATTATTTAAAAAAGAATCACGGATAAAATCTTGTATAGCTGTGAACATCGCTGAGATAGCCTCGCTATCTCCTATTTCTATCTCCTCTTGATGCAAATGTTGGATTAACAAACCCGACTCACGATGAATTAAAAACACCTGTTCAACGCGATAGACAAGAGTATGTTGCAAAACAATTTCTGAAAAAAGCCGTCCACTGCGCCAAGCTTTTATTCGCCAACTTAAGCCCTGCCAAGATAAACTTTGTTCTAAACTCTTATTAATGGATTGAATCAGGCTTTTAAATAACTCATTCAGAGATTTGCGAATAGCAGGCCCCATTACCGGAAACAAGGCCTCCGCAAACGGACGAATATCTCGGCTAATAGACTGTTTAATACACTGCTCAACTGGCTTTTGCAGGGATTCAATCAGTTCAGGCGCTATTTCAGCCCTTGTTTGCGAGTCAAGAGGCTCACTCGCTTGACGGATGGCATGGGGTAAAATTTTCGCCATTTCCTTTGTCCGAAGCTCGGCATCATTGAGTTGCTTTTCTAACTTATTTAAACGTACAAAAGCGAGTTCAATCTGGTCTAAACGACACACTAATTGAGTGATTTGTATTTGCTCTAAATTTTCAATCTGCTTTCTAATAAAACGAAAGTGTGTTTGTTCTTGTTCTTGTTCTTGTTCTAGAGTCTTGGTATGCTTCTCCAAACGCTCAAGGCGTGTTTTTAGTGGTTTCAAATCCGCTGTTATTTTAAGAATCTCTTTATCTTTACCTTCTTTTAGCGTCAACTTTTCTAGAATATCAAGGCGCGTTTGTACTTCTTCTACATCAGTACGTGTTTCTAAAGCATTAAGGTGGTGTTGTTCTAAATCTTGATTAATCTGTTTAATGACACTCAAGCCTTTCAAGAGTTTATCTTGCTTTTCGACAGATTTTTCAAGCTGAAGTAAGCGAGTCGAGCATTGTTCCAAGCTTTTAAAAGCGTCTTCTAGAAGTTCAAAGCTAATTGACAATGATTCTATATTTTTAACTGATTTTTCAATAAGATGAAAACGTTTTTGTGCTTGTTCTAATTTTTGAATCTGCTCTTCCAACACCTTCAAACGAGTTTGTTGAGTATTTAGAAATTCGCGTATTGATTTAAACGCATCAGCAATAATTTTATTTTTAGAGTCCATCAGCAATAAGCCTATTTTTTGTTCACTTTTTATTTTTTGATTACTCGAAAATCGACTTGCCTGTCAAGACGAAGAGGCTGACTTTCACAAAACGGTATTTTTGTAATGGAAGTCATTGTTTAAATAGTATTTTTATATCCCATGAGGTAGCTGTCAGGCGACATAACTTAGTAATATTTTTGTGATAAGATTAGATATCTGTCTGCAAGGACATCATCTTCATAAAAATAAAGGTTAATTTTTTCAATGTGTTGTATCAGATTATGAAGCTCTCCATCCACTAAGGTACTCATATCGACACCAAGCCGTTTTTATTGTGTGTTAATCTTGAAAATGCGGCATAACTTAACTAATGCTTGAAATGTGGCCGAATCCCTCATACCACTCATTTGTAATATTTTATCATGCACATTCAAAGTCACGCTTAAAGGTGGTGCTAATTGGCGCTGAGCTTGTGCCAATAAAAAAGGGTCAATATCCCGTAAATTATCAAGCGCTACCCGGTTAACCCCAGCAATTGTACTCGCCTTATCAATAGCTTGAGTTATCCAATGGGCTTGTGCATACCGTCTCAAATGCAAAACACCCTCTTGTAGCTGTAATTGTACGGTAGAAGGTAGGGCTAATCGCAACTGCGCATGTTTTTCTATCAACAAAGGTGTTAAATCTTGATAAGGTGTCCAACGCATCATCACATTACTGATTGCCATACGTTGATCAATATTTTCAGGTGCTTCAGGCAAAGGATCACGCATGCCCGTTATCACCCATTGGCCATTTTTATGTTCACTATAAATGACTATGATACCAGAAGTCTCATTCAAAGCGTTTAAAAACGCTTGAAAGGGTGCATCAGTATTAACCAATTTATCAGTAATCACTTCCAAAACCCCCGCCATGATGCCAACACTATCATACGCTTTATTTATCCAAGCCTCATCAACATGTCCCTTTAAATATAAAACCGTACCTTTTAAAGACATTTGCACCGTATCTGGTGGATTAAGCCATAACCGTAAGCGTTGTTCAACAAACTGTGGGATTCGATTAAACTCGCATTAGAATTGGCCTACATTGCCCCCACTATTGGCGGTGTATTGTTAAGTGGGCATCGGGGCACGGGTAAATCTACCGCAGTACGCGCTTTTGCCCTGATGATGTCCGACAAATTGCCCGTCACCTTACCCATTAATGCCACTGAAGATCGCGTCATTGGGGGGTGGAAAATTGATGAACTCATGCGCGGTGAACCAAAATGGCAAGATGGCCTCTTAAAAAAAGCCAATGAGGGCATGTTATATGTGGATGAAGTCAATTTGTTAGATGATCATATTGTCAATATTATTCTTGATGTGACTTCGACTGGCGTATTGGAAGTGCAACGCGATGCCCGTGATAGTCAACCTGAAAACATTGCCTTTACCTTGGTGGGTACGATGAACCGTTGAGTGTTGCTTAAATGAGTACCAACCTTTACATCGTTTTTCGCTGCACATTGCCGAAAAATGCCCCGTGACTGAAATTGAATTGTGGTTTTTTTACCAGAACACTCGTTTACCCTTGAAAACCAAACTGGCCGGAAACTATTTTCCACCTGAACCTGAATTTCTGGAAACTTGTGGAATAACGGATACACCCCTTGATAAAAATACCGCGATTGTGCATATACAAAAGGACAAAGATATTGGGTTTAACAAAACACTACAGATTAAAGGTTGGGCTTATCATCAACACTGTCATTTAGAAATTAGCGAATTAGCTTATGAAGAACTCTCTTTAGGAAAATTAATTGAAGAAATCGCCTCACCTGAAAAAATAAGAAACAAAATACGGCGCTTTTTTCGCCGCCAAACTGAACTGATCAAATGGCTGCGGCATTTAATCCAAGGTTATCAAAATGAATTAACCCTCATTATTGTTGACTATACGGCAAGTGAACAACCTTGGGAAATGATAGAATGGGCAGATAATTGTTATTTAGGTGCTTATGCCAACGTAGTACGCTGGACACGTTTAGAGGATTTTGGCGAACAGCGTCAACTTGAAATCACCGCTGACCGTTTTAAGGCTGGACAAGTCTTATATTATTTTGATAACAATGTGACTCAGCCTGAAGAAAAACAACTGTTCGCCAAATTGGCCACAATCCCCTGTCAAAATGTGGAAAAGTTAAAACAACATCTTAATCAACCTTTAGAACACATCAGTCTGGTTTATCTTGCTGGGCATGGCACTTATGATATTCAACCGGATAATTTAAAATAAAATTATTTTCCTAAACCATTGAATATATTTATTATTATGACTTATAAGGCTTAAGCAAACAGGACAATTCGCGCCCCATATTCTTTGTCAATACCTGTCATTCTGCTCGTTTGATGGAGAGAAAACATAAACTCTATGGTTTCCCCGAAGTGTTTATGGTAAAAATTGCCGAAGGGTATATTGGCACCACGGCAAAAGTCAACTCCAAGTGTGCTGCGAAAATGGCAAAAAAGTTATTGAGTCATGCGCATCAACCAGAAGGTATTCAAATAGCGGAACGGCTTAAACAAATTCTCCGTCAAGTAGTCAAACAATTACAAGCCAATCCAAGCAAAGAGAATTGGAAAGCCTTTATCAATACGTTCATGTATGTCTATTATGGTAATCCTTTGGCTCGCTTAAAAATTAAACCAAAACCATGACTAACGAACGCCAACTCAATGTAGAACCCATCATCAGTTATCCGCGCCAAGCCCTGCCCGGAGAAACGTATTTATTGACGGTTGACTTGCGCTTTTCTACCGAAGACTGGCCTTATGAAGAAGAAGAGTACCCCGTTCATTGTATGCTGGATACGGGAGAGTTGTTTAGCCAAGAGCCTATTGTGATGGGGCCGTGATTTTGTAAATGATAATGCTTTTATGGTGATTTAAATGGCATTATACTTTATAGTATTTTATGATATTTTATAAACTCTATTCGAGCATGTTGAAAAATAGCTTTTATAACAGCATAATAATTTCCTCATGAATAATATTGTCGAGCATTACAATGCGTTACCTATTGATTTCCAATTAGAAAATTACAAAATCCAAAGTATTTTAGGTGAAGGCAGTTTTGGTATCACTTATCTTGCTAAAGAGACTCAGAACAACACTTTAGTCGCCATTAAGGAATACTTACCTAATGAATTAGCGATACGTGACAATAATAACTATATTATACAGCCTAAATCTCAAACAGAAGCAGATGATTTTGTTTGGGGATTAAAGCGATTTGTAGAAGAGGCACAAATATTAGCTCAGTTTAAACACATTAATATTATACGTGTATTGCGTGTTTTTCAAGCGTTCAATACGGCCTATCTCGTCATGGAATATGAATTTGGGCGTAATCTTGCCCGTTTTCTTAATGAGGGTAAAACCATGACAGAAGACGAATTGATAAGCTTTGTGGCCGCATTGTTAGATGGTTTGGAAACCATACACCAGGCAGGGTGTTTACATCAAGACATAAAACCGGCTAATATTTACATACGGGATGAGAATAACAATCCGGTATTAATCGACTTTGGCGCAGCGCGTTATGAGTTAGGCTGCCGTAGTCGTCGTATGACTACGATGATATCAATAGGCTATACCCCTTATGAACAATGCGATGGGAGCCAGCAAGGTGCTTGGACAGATATTTATTCATTAGGCGCTGTCTTGTATCGGCTTATCAGTGGTCAAGTCCCACCCGAAGCAACTGAGCGAGTTGCGGCCCTTATTATGCATAATCAATCAGATGCCTTAAAACCAGCTGTTAAAGTGGGTGAGGGGCGCTATTCTCACCCGTTTTTGGAAGCGATTGATTGGGCACTTAAACTCAATGAACAGGAGAGGCCGCAAAGTGTTAAGGCTTTGCGCGACAAACTCTTGTTCAAGCCATCATTAAAATTAGAGGAACTATCTATGCCATCTGTTGGAACTGATGAAACGAAATCGCCCCCTGTTGCCGCTCATTCGAGTTGGCTACGGCCTTTTGCAACAGGTGTTGGTGTAACGCTATTATTAGCTATCTTGGTTGGTGGTAGCTTTTTGTTTTACCAAGAGCGTGAAGCACGTCTTCAAGCTGAGGCTGCGGTAGAAAAAGCGCGGCATGAACGTGATAATGCCCCTGTGTTAGCCGGTTTTGAGAATACTGCAATGTCTCCACAAGTGGATCAAGAACAGGGGGCTATTCCGGCAAAACATCAACCTGATGAGCTTAAGGGGGAAAATACCAAGCTTGAATCTGAACCCATGCTTAAAAACGTCGCGCCAAAGCCTAGTCCAACAGCCGATCAACAAAGCCAACTTGAGCATCAAGCGCGTCAAAAAGCACAAGCGGCCGCAGCGGCTGCAAAGGCACAGCTTCCCTCAGGGAGGCTCAGAATTATGAGCGCAGCCGGAGTACGTTTACGTCAACAACCACGACATCGCGCTCCAAAAGGGGTCATATTACAGATTGGGACAATTGTTTCAGAATTAGAAATGACACTTCAAGAAGAAGAACAGTGGTATCGAGTACAGAGTCCTGAAAACGACGAGCAGGGTTGGGTTTACGGCGGATACACTTTGCCTTTAGAGCCTGATAAACGTGGAGAAGCTTACATTCAGGTGGCTGAGAATAAATTGAAGAGTCGTCAAGCCAGTTTTGGAGATTTAGTCGATTTATGTCATTTTATCAATCGTGCCCATTCAGAAGTGGAAATTGAGAGTGCTGTGGAACTGAAGTTGTTATATTTACTGGCGTTACAACAATCGTTAGACAAGATTCCGCCACATCAACAAGATGAGCCACGTTATGTGAAGTGGATTAGTCAATCAGAGGCGGATATTGTGTACAAAGAATCGAAAGGGGGTTGGGTTGTCAAAAAAGAGCGATTTCAGCAATTACATGATCAATATCGTTTTCTTCCCATTGCAAAGCGCATTTTGCGCGAGGCCCCTTAAGGCCTTTTCATTTGTTATTTTTTGAGGCGTTATGCAATGTGGATGAAAATTATAGAAGCCTTCTGATAATCGTCAAACCCGTTAGGGTTTTGCTCTTTCAGTGCAAGGCTTTAGCCTTGCACTTTTATCTAACCCCTGTTTAAAAAAGACTTCAAGTGGCAAAACCATTTATCAATCGACACAAAAACTACGCAGGCGAAGCTATTCAAGGTGATCGTAGTCATCAAGAAGATCATTTTGGTTTAAATGGGGAAGGATTGGAATGGATTAGTGTAGGCGATTCCCCTTTGTGGCTTTATCATGCTGAGCAATTGCATCGCTTAAATGCAGATCATTCGATGATGCCTATTTTACAAAAACAAGTACAACGTGGTGTTCTCACCCCCAATGAAGCTTTGGAACATCCAAACCGTCATTTGTTACGTTCAGCACTTATGGGAAGCAAAATTGATTTGATTGATCAATCCCTTATGCCTTTAAAATTATTTCCTGGAGATCGTATTCTATTAGCAAGTGATGGCATACTCACGCTTTCGGAACAGGAAATCAGCCAGATTTTAAGTCAGTCCTTACCGGCTCATAAATTAGTCAATAAATTGTTGGGTGCGCTAGAGAAGAAAGGCAAACTGGGTCAAGACAATGCCACCGTTTTAGTGGTTAATATACCTGATAAAAAGGACTGCCTAAAAAAAACGACAACAGGTAAGCGTGATTTTGCGAACGTATTACTGCGACTTGTTAGAGTCGTGTCAAAATAAAATCCCCTTAATATAGGGTGTTGACTGAGAGCTTTTTCTGATTTTTATTTTTCAGCCTTGTTATAGCGTTTCTCGATTGAATAAAGTACAGTTATATTAAGAAAATCGAACCGCAAAATAAATTTGGAACGAAAATCAATCCGGCCGCAAAATAAATTTTTCACCCAAATGATTTGTACTTCATTCAATCGGGAAACGCTATATAATAGTAGGCAAAAGTTTTTGCGCGCAAAAACTTTTGCCTGAAAATGTGAATTCGATGTTCAAGTTTTTAGAGCTAAAAATTTGACTTGAAGGTGGCAGCGACAAATCGTGCCGTATGACTATTCGATGTTCAAGTTTTTGCGCGCAAAAACTTGAACATATTGATTTTCAGATGATTACGGCAGTCGTTTAGCCTTATTAGTGAAAATATTTTTTAAAGAGGGCTTTGAAAATGGTGCCATGCACTGTGAAATGCAGTTTAAGTTGCCCAAGTTGCCCAAGTTGCCCAAAAGCGCCGTCAATCAAAAATAGATTTAAATAAATTAATGAACTCCTGAATCTCTGAATTTATGAACTCCTATCCTTTCAAAAATATCAAGCCAATTCCACATTTCACGCTAAAATTTTATTTAGCGTAGCACACCGAATCTTCAGGCAAAAGTTTCTACCCGCGAAAAATGTGAAACTGATAACTGATAACTGATCACTGATAATTGTTCACTGAGGTGATGCCTAAGCGATTAAACAATTGGCGATCATGTTCTATCGTGGAATTGCCTGTCGTTAATAGCTTTTCTCCATAAAAAATCGAGTTAGCCCCTGCAAGAAAACATAATGCTTGTAATTCATCGTTCATCTCGGATCGCCCTGCTGATAAACGTATCATTGAGGTTGGCATCATAATTCGCGCCACGGCAATGCAGCGCACCATTTCAAATGGTTCGAGTTCGCTAGCCTCTGCTAAAGGGGTGCCTTCTACACGTACTAATTGATTAATGGGTACGCTTTCTGGGTGAACGGGTAAATTCGCTAAAGTCTGCAATAACGTGGCCCGATCTGCTAAGCTTTCGCCCATACCCATAATACCACCACAACATACCTTGATATTGGCAGTACGCACATTGGCAAGTGTCTCAAGACGATCTTGATAACTATGGGTGCTGACGATGTTTTCGTAGTAGGTTTTGGAAGTATCAAGATTATGATTGTAGTAATCTAAGCCCGCTTTTTTTAACTGCTGCGCTTGTTCTGCATTAAGCATCCCTAAAGTCATACAGGTTTCTAAACCAAGTGCTTTGACGGCTTTGATGATCTCTAATACGTTTTCAAACTCTTTTGGTTTTGGGCTACGCCATGCGGATCCCATGCAAAAACGTGTTGCGCCATTGGCTTTCGCTTTGTTAGCCACCGAAATCACCTTTTCCAGTTCCATTAGGGGCTCAGGTTCTATTTTAGTCTTAAAGCGTACACTTTGTGAGCAATAGGCACAATCTTCTGAGCAAGCACCCGTTTTGATATTCAATAAGGTACTCAATTGCACTTGGTTGGGATTAAAATAGGCACGATGAGTACATTGTGCTTTGAAAATCAAATCAAAAAGGGGCTGTTGAAATAATTCGCTGACTTCTTCTAAAAGCCAATCGTGACGTATAACCGCTTGTTCTTTCAAAAAATGGTTTTTAAACATAATGGATTCTATCGATGCGCTAGTAATGTGCCAGGTGGCGCGTAGTGTTCAAAATATTCACGTATCCCTTCTAAAATAGCGTTTGCTATTAGAAAGCGGTATTTAGGATTGTTAAGTCTCTGTTCTTCCTCACGATTAGAGAGAAAGCCTGTTTCCACTAAAATAGAAGGGATATCCGGAGAGCGCAGAACGAGAAAATTGGCGCGTTGGATACGAGTAAAGTGTATCTTAACGACTTTTCTCAAGGCTTTTAAAACTTTTTGACCCATAAGAATACTGGCTTTTAACGTATTTGTTTGTGACAAGTCAAGCAGCACTTGAGCGAGTAAATTATCTTTGTCACGCAGCTTGACTCCCCCTACCAAGTCGGCCGCATTTTCTTTGTGTGCCAGCCACATCGCCGCTTCACTACTCGCACCACGATGGGAGATCATATAGATTGATGCGCCTTGTATATTTTCGTCTTCTGGATAGGCATCGGCATGGATAGAAATAAATAAGTCAGCTTGATATTGACGTGCTAACTCAATACGTTTGCGTAGCTTGATAAAATAATCGTCATTCCGAATAAGTATGGCACGCATACCCCGTTCTTTAGCAATCAAGGCGGCTAATTCTTTAGCAATCGTTAAAGCAATATCCTTTTCTTGAGTGCCCATATGCCCTGTCGCGCCGGGATCTATGCCACCATGGCCCGCATCAATGGCTATGACAATATCGCGTTGCTGAACGGCGTGGGTGAAAAGAGATTGTTTCAAAGTAACCGTTTGCTGTGAAACTGAGGGCTGCTCCGTTTGTGCCGATTTTTTTTTTGGAACCAACTTTTTAGCCACTGAAGGTGCTTCTAATGTGTTAATATCGACAACTAAGCGATGTCTATTGGTACCATCTGCTTTAAGCAAAAAGCTTTTAGTACGCACGGGTGCCGTTAAATCAAATACCACCCGTAAATCATGTTTATTACGGGGCGCACTGCGGATATTTTTCACCAAAACAGAGGCTTGGCTCGGTTCCCAATTATTAACCCTTTCAGTATTTTTGAGATCAATGACGAGTCTGTGTGGCGCGTTAAGGGTAAAAATGTTATGTGTTACGGGGGCGCTGAGTGAGAGAAGCAGACGCATGTTGTTGTCTTGTTGTTTGAAAACACGTATATCAAAAAGTTGTGCTGACTGATTTTCGGTGTTCAAGTTTTTACGCGCAAAAACTTGAACATCGAAAGCTAAACAGAAAAAAGGTAAGATTAGTAATAAAAGGGCTATTAATAACCGCATTTTTATACTCCGTCAATGTAATTGTGAATTGTGTTCTCTTCAGTGCGTTTTTGCACGCAAAAACTTTTGCCTCGAATTGTGAATAATTAATTGTGAATGATTAGTAATAATTAATTAATTTTATTTTATTGCTCTTAAACACGCAAAATATTTACCATTATCAAAAATGTTCATAAAACATCCGTTTTACAATTTAATTATTAATAATTATAATAGATTTTTTTTAGCACTACCCAATCCTTGAACATAAGAACGCCATGTCGTGATTGTTTTGAAAACGGGTATGTGCCTCGAATAATGATCGACTACCCAATCCTTTCATAAGAAATCCATGTTGTTTTCTCTCTCTAAAGGAGCTGATACTTATTATGCCTGATTATCTCATCGCCCCATCGATCTTGTCGGCCGATTTTGCCCGTTTAGGGGAAGAAGTGACTAACGTTTTAGCCGCAGGGGCGAATATTATTCATTTTGATGTGATGGACAATCATTACGTGCCCAATTTGACCATAGGCCCCTTAATTTGTGAGGCATTGCGTAAACATGGTGTCAAGGCCCCGATTGATGTGCATTTGATGGTTAAACCCGTGGATCGCATTATTGCTGATTTTGCTGACGCAGGTGCCACTTATATCACTTTTCACCCTGAAGCCAGTGAGCATATTGATCGCTCCTTGCAACTTGTGCGTGAAAAAGGTTGTAAATCAGGCCTCGTATTTAACCCAGCAACATCGCTAGACTACCTCAACCATGTGATGGATAAAGTTGATATGGTGTTGTTAATGTCCGTTAACCCAGGTTTTGGTGGCCAATCTTTTATTCCATCAGCGTTAGATAAATTAAAAATGGCCCGTAAAATGATTGCTGATAGTGGGCGTGATATTCGCCTAGAAATTGATGGTGGTGTAAAAGTCAATAATATCCGCGAGATAGCAGAAGCGGGGGCAGATACTTTTGTCGCAGGTTCAGCGATTTTTCAAACTGAAGATTATAAAGCCACGATTGATTTAATGCGAAAAGAATTAGCACAGGTGTCATAATGTATGCTGAAATCCCTAAATTAGTTTTGATTGATCTTGATGGTACCTTGGTAGACACTGTACCCGATTTGGCATACGCAATTGACGAGATGATGTCACAATTAGAATTGCCACAACGGGGTGAGGAAAAAGTTCGCCAATGGATCGGCAATGGCATAGAACGCCTTGTCAAACGGGCATTGCTTGATGGTGATAAGGGTGAAGTAGACGAAGAATTATTTCAGTCAGCCTTGCACTTATTCAAGGTTTCGTATGATCAAGTCAATGGTCGCAATAGCAAACTTTATGAGGGTGTACAGGAAGGCTTAGATTGGCTGAAGTCGCAAGACTTTCCATTAGCCTGTATTACCAACAAGGCTGAGCAATTTACGCTACCTTTACTGAAAGCTTTAAAGATAGACGACTATTTTGGTTTGGTGATCAGTGGGGACACCTTACCCCAAAAAAAACCAGACCCTTTGCCCTTACTACATTCAGCCGAGTTCTTTGGGGTTGACCCGCACGAGGCACTGATGTTAGGTGATTCTATCAATGATGTGCAAGCGGCACGGGCTGCGGGATTTAAAATCATCTGCGTTAATTATGGCTACAATCATGGCTTAGACATTTCAGACTCGAATCCTGATGCAGTCATTGACTCATTAGCACAGCTCGTCGATTTTATCAAGTGATGCCATTATCTTGTCAGTTATCAGTTCCACGCAAATGTTTTTGCGCGCAAAAACAGTATTTAGCTTCGCTGGCCTTCGGCTCACGCTAAAGTTTCGCTTCGCGAAACTTTAGCGTGAAATGTGGAAATCAGTTATCAGTTATCAGTGAAGCAAAAATAGAACGCTGATTTCACTGATTAACCTGATTAACGCTGATTAATAAATGTTAATCATGTTTGATTCAAAATCAGTCGCCTTTAACTTGATAACGCACTATTGAGAATGATTATGATTGTTAGTGATTAAAAAAAATCAGTTAAGGGCGTCCCCAAAAATTAATCCGAGCCAGCCATTTCAGGCTGTCAGGCAAAAGTTTCGCTTCGCTAAACTTTAGCCTGAAATTGATAAATGGCTGATAACTGATGTGATAATTGATAATTGATTTAGCGTAGCACACCGAAGCTTCCAGGCAAAAGTTTTTGCCTTGAACTGATAATTGAATATTGATAACTGATAACTGATATGACACCTGAACAATTTGCCAATTTAGCTGCTGAAGGTTACAACCGTATTCCTTTAATAAGAGAAGCTTTGGCTGACTTGGATACGCCATTAAGTGTTTATTTGAAATTAGCCAACGGCCCCTATTCTTGCTTGCTTGAGTCTGTACAAGGCGGCGAAAAGTGGGGGCGTTACTCTATCATTGGTTTACCTGCTAAAACGATCGTGCGAGTGCATGGACACGATATTGTCGTGACTCAATCGGGTCAAAACGTTTCTCATCCAAAAGTTGCTGATCCACTTGCTTGGGTTGCTGACTTTATTGCACAATTTCGTGTCCCAAAACAGCTTGATTTGCCTCGCCGATTTTCAGGTGGTTTGGTTGGCTATTTTGGTTATGACACGGTGCGTTATATTGAATCCCGTTTGAGTGCGGTCAAACTTAAAGAGCCTTTAGGTACGCCGGATATACTTTTAATGGTTTGTGATGAACTGGTTATCTTTGATAATCTCAAAGGTAAACTCTATTTGATTGTCCATGCTGTGCCTTCAACAAACAATGCCTACCTAGAAGCAGAACAGCGCTTAGATGCTTTAGTTGAGCGTTTGCATGACAGATATAATGAACCATTCTTAATGAACCCATCACAAATCGTTTCAAAAGAAGTGACAGAAACGGATTTTCAATCTGATTTTCCTCGCCCCCGTTTTGAACAAGCAGTGGAACGCGCCAAGGAGTACATCTCTCAAGGCGATATCATGCAGGTAGTGCTGTCGCAACGTCTTTCAATTGACTACTCGGCCCCGCCTTTAAATATCTATCGCGCCCTACGTTGCCTCAATCCCTCACCTTATATGTATTACTTGGATTTAGAAGACTTTCATATTGTGGGTTCATCACCTGAAATTTTAGTCTGCCTAGAGGGTTCTGAAATGACAGTACGTCCTATTGCTGGTACGAGACCGCGTGGTCATGATGAGGATGAGGATCAGCGACTTGAAAAAGAATTGCTGGCGGATCCTAAAGAACGTGCCGAACATCTTATGCTGATTGATTTGGGCAGAAACGATGTAGGACGAGTTGCACAAACGGGTACGGTAAAACTGACAGAAAATATGGTGATAGAGCGATATTCCCATGTGATGCATATTGTTTCTAATGTGATAGGACAAATCAAACCAGAAGTTAATGCTCTGGAGGTTTTAAAGGCAGCCTTTCCTGCGGGTACCCTTAGCGGCGCGCCTAAAATACGTGCGATGGAAATTATTGATGAACTGGAACCGATTAAACGCGGTATTTATGGTGGGGCTGTTGGCTATCTCACTTGGCATGGTGACATGGATACTGCTATAGCTATCCGTACAGCTGTGATTAAAGACAATAAACTGTATATTCAGGTTGGTGCTGGTATTGTTGCTGATTCGATTCCCTCAAAAGAATGGGAGGAAACGATGAATAAAGGTCGTGCTATGTTTAAAGCGGTGGCAATGGCAGTTAATGGTTAATGATTAATGGTTAATGGTTAATGAATATTGAATGACTCAAATTCTGCCCTCTACGATATTGAAAGGAAAACGGCCATGTTATTGATGATAGACAACTACGATTCTTTCACCTATAACTTAGTACAATACTTTGGTGAGTTAGGCGCTGGGGTGAAAGTCTATCGCAATGACCAAATCACCTGTGATCAGATCGAGGCACTTGCTCCACAACACTTGGTTATTTCACCTGGCCCCTGCACCCCATCGCAGGCCGGCATCTCTATTGCAGCTATCCAAACATTTGCAGGCAAGATACCGATATTAGGTGTCTGCCTTGGACACCAAAGTATAGGACAAGCCTTCGGTGGTAAAATTACCAAAGCCCAGCAAATCATGCATGGCAAAACGTCACTGATTTATCACACTGGCAAGGGACTATTCTCTGGTATTGAAAACCCCTTTGAAGCAACACGTTATCATTCCCTTGTTATTGATCAGGCTATGGTGCCTGATTGTTTAGAAGTCACAGCTTGGACACTTTCGCCTGAAGGTGATAGAGAAGAAATCATGGGTGTGCAACACAAAACTTTACCTATCATAGGTGTTCAATTTCACCCAGAATCCATCCTCACCTTAGAAGGACATGCTTTACTCAATAATTTTTTAACGATAGAATGAAATTCTTAATTTTCGGTTTTGGCAGATAACAGTTCATTGTTCATTGTTAATTTTTTATTGATAACTGATAACTGATAACTGATAACTGATAACTGATAACAGATAACAGATAACTGAACCATGGCAGCCCCCAAAAAAAACAACCTCACAGGACTAGCACGTAAACTTGTCATTGATGGGTTGTTGAGCGAAATTGAGGCAGAAACGGCGTTTGATAACTCGCTGACAACACGCATCCCTTTTGTGACTTATTTAGTCAACCAAAAGCTTGTCACCAGTCTTGATATAGCCCTAGCAGCGGCAGAAGAGTTCGGGGTTCCCCTTGTGGATATTGAAAGCCTTGAACTCAATCCGGATACGATCAAATTGATTGATCAAAAATTACTGGTAGAACATAAAGCTATTCCGCTTTTTCAGCGGGGTTCCCGCCTTTTTGTCGCCCTCTCAGATCCGACTAAATTACCGGCATTGGAAGCGATTAAATTCCGAACCAAAATGCATACTGAAGTCATTTTGGCAGAGGAAGACAAACTGAATAAAGTCATTGAACGTACCCTTGAACTCTTTGATACCAGTATGCAAGACTTAGAGGAGGGGTTCGAGGATATTGAGCTTGAAGAGGAGGCGGAGGATAAAAAAGCTGAAGATGAAAAAACCGAGCCTGATGCCCCTATTGTTAAATTTGTCAATAAAATGCTCTTTGATGCCATTAAAATGGGGGCTTCTGATTTACACTTTGAACCTTATGAAAAATATTATCGGGTTCGCTTTCGTGTTGATGGTATGCTTCAAGTCGTCGCTACTCCGCCTATCAGTCTGTCAAGAAAACTGGCTGCCCGTATAAAAGTCATGTCACGCCTTGACGTATCAGAACGCCGTGTTCCTCAAGATGGACGCATCAAGCTGAAAATATCGGCTAACAAGTCCATCGATTTTCGAGTCAGCACCTGCCCCATCTTATGGGGTGAAAAAATCGTCATGCGAATACTTGACTCATCGGCGGCTAAACTCAATATAGACATGCTGGGTTATGAGGAGGAACAAAAGTGCCTATACCTAGAAGCACTGGCTAATCCTTATGGCATGGTGCTTGTCACGGGGCCTACAGGCAGTGGAAAAACGGTTTCACTTTATACCGGAATCAATATACTCAATAAAGATGGTGTCAATATATCTACAGCAGAAGATCCGGTAGAAATAAACTTACCAGGAGTGAACCAAGTACAAATTGATGAAAAAACGGGGATGACATTCTCGAAAGCCCTTAAAGCATTTCTACGACAAGACCCAGACATCATATTAGTAGGGGAGATCAGGGATATAGAAACGGGTGGCATAGCGATTAAAGCGGCCAGCACAGGCCACATGGTCATGTCCACACTACACACCAATGATGCACCACAAACACTAACCCGACTGATAGATATGGGACTGCCACCTTTTGCCATAGCCAGCACTATCAATCTGATCATGGCTCAGCGCCTGTGCCGCCGTCTATGTACTTGTAAAATAGAACAAGAGATACCTGAACATAGTCTACTAGCGGAGGGATTTAAAGAAGAAGACTTGGCAGAGATAAAACTCTATGGCCCACGAAATGGAGGCTGTGAAAAGTGTGGGGGATTAGGATACAAGGGACGAGTAGGGATTTATCAAGTCATGCCGATTTCGGATACCATGAAACGATTGATAATGGAGGGGAGTAATTCTATTGGTATAGCCGATCAGGCTCGCAAAGAAGGAATACCAGATTTACGTCAATCTGGTTTAAAAAAAGCGAGAAGTGGTTTGACTTCTTTGGAAGAGGTGAATCGTGTTGTGAGTAAATAATAATCAATGAACAATGAACAATGGAGTTGATATGCAGATAGTGTCAACATTATCACAAAAAATGGCTAATTATTTAAATCGTTATAGCTTGTGTGTGTCACTTTTTTATAAGACACAAAAAATATTTATGCATTAAATTCTAGGGAGTCTTATTACGTTTGCATATTCAATTAAGTGATTTCATGAGTAGCTGTTCGTGCTATTGATTATTTTATGTGATGTGATAGTTGATAGTTGATAGTTGATAATTGATAATTGATATAGGGAGGCTTGATTATGGCTGCGAAAGCACCCCCAAAAGAAATTATATTTGTATGGGAAGGAAAAGATAAAAAAGGTGAAAAACGTAAGGGAGAAGAAGTAAGTAAATCGGAAGCGGCAGTTAAATCTAAACTACGTTCCCAAGGTATTATCCCGAGTAAAGTTAAGAAAAAGCCTAAAGATTTTTTGGCTGCCCTGAATAGTAAACCTGTGCTAACTGCCGATATTGCCATGTTTGCACGTCAAATGTCAACCATGATGATGGCTGGGGTACCCTTATTGCAATCGTTTGATTTGGTAGCAGGTGGGCATGAGAATCCTAACTTTGCCAAATTAGTCATGTCGATCAAGGCAGATGTTGAAGCAGGTGGGACAATGGCGGATGCGCTGCGTGAACATCCAAAGTATTTTGACTCACTGTTTTGTAATCTTGTGGAGGCAGGGGAACAGGCCGGTATTCTTGAATCACTTTTAACCAAGTTAGCGGATTATAAAGAAAAAAGTGAGAGCATGAAGAAGAAAATCAAAGGTGCCCTCAGCTACCCCATTTCAATTATGGTAGTGGCAATGATAGTCAGTGCGATTTTGCTGATTTATGTGGTGCCCGTGTTTGCTGATATGTTTGAAAGTTTTGGTGGCAATTTGCCGGCTTTAACTCAATTGGCTGTTGACATGTCGGATTTTATGGTAGCCAACTGGATGCCCGTATTTGGCACGATTATAGGCTTAAAAATAGCGTTTGGTCAAGCTAAACAACGCTCAGTGGCCTTCCAAAATTTTCTGCAAAGATTCTCATTAAAACTACCGTTATTTGGAGAACTGCTCACAAAATCAGCAATAGCCCGTTTTACCCGAACCTTAGCCACCATGTTTGCGGCGGGCACGCCGCTGGTAGAGGCGATGGACTCCGTTGCCGGGGCCACAGGCAATATTGTTTTTTATGAAGCCACGATGGCTATTAAAAAGGACGTATCAACTGGCATACCCTTAGCAGAAAGTATGCGTGAGACAGGAGTCTTTCCTAATATGTGTGTACAGATGACTCAAATTGGTGAGGAGTCTGGTGATATTGATAAAATGCTAAATAAAGTGGCTGATTACTATGAAGAAGAAGTAGACGGATTAGTGGAATCACTGAGTTCAATGATGGAACCAATGATTATGGCCTTCTTAGGCGTTGTCATTGGTGGATTAGTGTTGGCAATGTACCTGCCTATATTTTCTATGGGCGGTGAAATTTAACCGTAAGATGTTTATACTTTGCACCGTCACAAATTGCGCTTTTTGGAGAACACCCAAGATGTCAATGTCGGGTGGATTAGTTCGCCAGGGCGTAATAGGCCCCATTAGACAGCGAAAAATCAGTTCAATCTATGAGAGTGCTGAGTATAGATAGAGATAAAAATTGATTTGACGAATAACAAAAATGACCTATCTTGTTACAGAACCTAGCACCATTATCTTTATCACTGGGATTTTAGGTTTGATTGTCGGCAGTTTCCTAAATGTCGTGATTTACCGTTTACCCATTATGATGGAACGAGAGTGGCGGACGCAGTGTGCTGAATTATTAAACCTTTCTCAGTCTGAACATGACAAAGTGCTTAATTTAAGTCAACCTCGTTCTCATTGTCCTCATTGTGATCATCAAATCACTGTTTTAGAAAATATACCCCTACTCAGTTATATTTGGCAAGGGGGTAAATGCAACGCATGCCAAAAAGCTATATCATTACGCTATCCCTTGATTGAAGCGGCTAGTGCCTTACTCGCCATGAGCACAGCTTGGCATTTTGGCTTAACTTGGCATTTAGTAGGGGCTTTAGCCTTGACTTGGGCCTTGCTGGCCGCCAGTATGATTGATTTTGATCATCAATTATTGCCCGACAATATTACCTTACCGTTTTTATGGCTAGGTTTATTATGCAACTTATTTGGGTTATATACGGATATTGAATCCAGTGTCATAGGGGCAATGACCGGTTATCTGAGCCTCTTTATAGTCTATTGGCTGTTCAAACTTTTCACAGGTAAAGAGGGCATGGGTTATGGAGACTTTAAATTACTGGCACTATTGGGCGCTTGGTTAGGGTGGCAAACTTTACCCGTGATTATCTTAATCTCCTCACTTGTTGGTACCGTGGTTGGTATGACGCTTATTTTATGGCGTTCCCATGATAAAAATATACCGATCCCGTTTGGACCCTACCTTGCCGCGGCAGGTTGGCTTAGCTTATTGTGGGGAGAAAATATGACTCAGGCTTATTTCTTATGGATTTACCCTTGAAAATTGGCCTGACTGGGGGTATTGCGGCAGGTAAAACTACCGTTTCTAATTTATTTGCCAAGCTCGGTGTGCCAATCATAGATGCCGATGTTATTGCCCATACCTTGGTGAAACCAGGCCAACCGGCGCTTGAACTGATTGCACAAACCTTTGGGTTTGAAATAATAAATTTCAATGGCGAACTCAATCGTGCTAAATTACGCCAAAAAATTTTTGCAAATGACCAACAACGTCAACGTTTAGAATCGATTTTACATCCTCGCATCTACCAAATTATGCAGGAAAAAGTAGCGGCATTGTCTGTTCCTTATTGTGTATTAAGTATTCCTTTATTACTAGAAACACACTATAAGGAAAGGGTAGATCGTGTACTTGTTATTGATTGTCCACCCAATTTACAGCGGCTGCGACTTTTAAGTCGCCCCGGTTTAAGTCAAATTGAAATAAAACAGATGATAAAAGCGCAAGCCAGTAGAGAGGCACGGCTTGCCATAGCTAATGACGTGATTTACAATCAGACCCATTTAGAAAATCTACAACAAGAAGTCTTAGTTTTACATCAACGGTACGAAAAGCAAGCTCGCTCTATCAATACCACACCAATAACCAATAACAAATCGTAAAACTTTGTTTGTTAATTACAGGCATCACTTCACACACGCCGTAATTACCTCGTTACATCGTTTCACAATGACTTCTTTTCACCATTCACAATGACTTCGTTACATTGTTTAACAATGACTTCGGTAACGAAGTTTCACAATTATCTAGGAACTCGGACTGTGAAGAAAAAAAATCTTTATGAACAACCCCTCAATGAGCGCATTAGAAATCTACTGCGACTTGAGTACCTATTTGCTGGTATTATGTATCGTATCAAGGGGCCTGCCGAATGGGACAGTCGCGCCGTTATTGACAATTTCATTGAAATATTAGACTTCATAGCCCGTATTGACTTTAAAGTCGAACTTATCAAAGACCTAGAACACCACGCGCTGATTTTGGAACGTTGGCAACGTACCCCCAATGTTAATACGGAACGCCTTACCAACCTATTAGATAAAACCAAAGAACTTGTCGAAAAATTAGACCATATTGAAAACCAATTAGAAGAAAATTTATCACAAAATCAATTGATTCACTTGATACGGCAACGCAGTACTATATCAGGTGGAACATGTCGTTCCGACTTACCTGGTTATTATCATTGGTTACAAAGAAATCCTAAACAACGCCAAAACAAACTAAGCGAGTGGTTAGCACCGCTCATGCCCCTGCGCGATGCGATTGATTTAAATCTATACCTGATACGCAATAATGCCGTGACTTCACAAGAAAGCGCGCTCAGCGGTTTTTTTCAATCAAAACTGGATGGCAATGTTAATTACCAGATTATTCAAGTCTGGATGCTGATGGAACATCCCTGCTATCCCGAAATTAAAGGAGGTAAACAACGCTTTACAATCCGTTTTTTTGAACAAGCTGATGTTGAAGAACGCGCTATCCAAACAGAACAAGATGTGAATTTTGAACTTTGCTGCTGTATGACGTAATTATTATCAATTATCAATCATTTTTTGTAGATAAAATGTCGTAATTGACTCCGTTATTTTTTCGGAATAATAAAATTTAGGAAAAAATGAGTAGCTAATGCCATTAACCGCACGCCGCAGAGGAGCGATTTATCGCCTTATAGTATAATTCTGTTACATTTAACCTATCTCACGTGGGGGTAAGCAAAGGCGTTCCCGTTTCAAGATTTACGAACGATGCATTCTTAGCGCGAAGCGTGATTATTTAAATGAATCTGACAGAAATAGGCAAAATAATAGACGATAAATCGCGCTCACGAAAAAAACATTAACTTAATGATATTGACCATCATACCTTGACTTATGGTTTCAAACTATTGGATTTTTTAAATAATTGATTTATAAAGTCATTTAATACCAAAGAATATTAAGGTAGTTTATTAGCGACCGATTCTAATGCTTTGAAATTGGGGCAACGAGAAGAGATAGTTTTTACAAACCAATGTGTGTTTTAAAAATCAGTGACTTACTGTCCCAGTCAAGCCGCAAAATATTTTTATAAGGCCTTGATTTTTTAAGTGAGGCATCATGCCCTGATTTTTTGTAATTGATTGAAATTATACCGCCATTATTTTGTAGAGACTATCCGAGAAAAGGCTTTAAAACCAAAAAAATTAGGCTTTCCAAAATATCCGTTACAACTCAAAACAGGAAATATATCTATGGATAAAATCTTCAAGGTGGGTGTATTTGGTCTTGCGTCCAATGAACAAAATACTTTGGGTAGCATTTTCAAGCTTGCCGCTTCACGCAGTCGACAATACACGATGGTCAGTTCCACAGAACGTGAAACAGCTGAAATTATACTGCTTGATGCTGATGATGCTGATGCACAAAATGAATGGCGTAGTTTTAGCGTACACCACAGTAATATTCCCGTCGTACTCGTTACCAAAACTGCCCCAGCAACAGCCACCAACGAAGTTTATCTACGTCGGCCGCTGACTTTAAAACGGGTTCTTGAAACCCTTGATAAAGTCACTATTGAAGTCTATAAGTATGTTCCTGAAGCGGTCATTGGTGGCGAAAAAGTTCTTGATGAAGAGGCTAATGCCGCTTTACTTGGTGCGGCTCAGAGTGCTGAAAAAACATCACGGACGGGTACCAAAACCCTCGTTGTCGATGACAGCCTCCCAGTACGCAAATCTATGGAAATTCAATTAGGACTATTTGGTATGGATATCGATTTTGCTGAAACAGGTGAAGAAGCCCTTGAGTACATACAAAAGACAGTCTACGACATTATTTTCTTAGATTTGATGTTACCTGGCATCGATGGTTACAAAGTCTGTAAAGAAATTAAATCTCATAAACTGTCCAGAAATACCCCAGTCGTTATGTTAACTGGGAAGGGCTCACGCTTTGATAAACTCCGAGGGACTATGGCAGGTGCCAACGTCTACTTAACTAAGCCTGTTGAACAAGAAAAACTTAAGGAGGTGATTAAAGAATATTTGCCCAATGCCCTTAGCAGTTAGTTAATAACTAATTAAAACCCTTATCCTTATCAGTCAAAATGAAAAACTGATAGACTATATAATGCGAATTAAGAATGAAAAATGATGAATAGAGAAATGAATCAATCAGTTGTTTAGCAAATGACTTTCAGTTATATTAAATAATCGAAGTTTTATTTAATAATCTGATTTTTAACTCACTGATTGACCTAATTCAATTCAACCCTTAGTTCGCTTAGGTACTGCGTGTATTTGTTTTTGATATTGTTCTCGAAGATATTTTTGGAAACGCAAATCTATATCAATGATCAATTATCACAGATCGTATTAAGTTCTCAAAACATTGATATTCTTAATATTTAGTGATGTATAAGGCCAACCGATTATCGAACAAACTCTATAATACAACGGTTTTGGGTGTCTAATCACTATCCTTAACATCCAGATTGTCGTGTACTTCGATGAAAATTTGAAACGATATTATTTATCCTCTGTCAAGACATCTGAAGTTTGCCAAACATCAGAGGTAAGTACCCGTGCCGAAGTTTGTCGGTATTTTGGCAACGAAAACTATTGTTTTTATTCACTTTATTTTTGAACAACTATGTGGACGGGTACTTATAGGCTAAAACTGAGCGGGAAAAGTATATCGTTTTTTCATTTTTAACTCTTATTTCAAACACGCGATTCACCATTTACCCTTATTATTCACCATTATTGAAACACTGCAAGTGAGGAAAAATTGAAAAATGCCGTTTTACTACCTTATTCGCACACCACTATTATTGGCAATCATATTGTTTTTGAGTGCCTGTGATTTTCCTGATATCACAGGTAAAGCTAATGTAGAAGACGATGAAAATCGTTCTGTGGTACAACTCAACTTAGCTGTCGCGCCTCAAATTGCTTGGATGCCTTGGTATCTTGCTGACCAAGAAGGCATCTTTCATGAACACAGTGCCAAACATCGAATCCAAGTGCAATTTATCCCTGACAATAATTACCAAGACACCATCGACAAATTTATCACTCAAGAAGTCCAAGCTATTACCATCTCCAACATCGATGCCATTGCTCAACTTGTCAGACGCGATATAGAAGCCGATGTGATCCTAATCACTAATACCAGTAATGGTAATGAGGCTATATTACTGTCCCCTAATGCTGATACAGGCCTTCACAGTCTTCGTGGCAAAACATTTGGCCTCGTCAAAAACTCCTCCCGGCACTATTTGTTCGATCGTTACTTAATCAGAAATCAGATTGCCTTTGACGAAATCAACATCGTCGATACTGTTGAAAGTGATATACCTGATGCCTTTCTTAAGAAAGAAATTTACGGTGTTGTTACTAGCAATCCCAATCTACACAAGTTAACCCATGCAGAATCTGCCAAAGTACTCTTTGACAGCCGTCAAGTTCCCGGGGAAATCTTTGATATGCTCATAATCCGCAGAGAAACTCTAGTTGACTATCCACAGTTTGCCCAAGTACTCCTAGCGACATGGTTTTCAGTTATGGAAAGATTGCAAGGCAGTAGAAAAGGCACCACTCTTGATGCCTTAGCCAGTCTAGCCAATATCACGCGCTCAGAATATGAACAACAATTGATAACAACGCCTTTGCATGATACTTCAACCAAGGCACTCTCCGCCATCCGTGATCGCCGGATTAAGAAAGCCATGCGTCACCTCCGTTATTTTATCGAACGCCACCAACTGACTGGCAACGAAGTCTACATAGATTGGGTATCCTACCCGGGACGTAACCCCGCTTTATTACACTTTAATGGACAGCCCTTACAAGATTTTATTGCCCCCCCAGTGTTCGATAAATAGTCGCTTTGTTATATGAATATTTGGGAATCGTGAATTGGGAATTATCCATCGGCAAGTGTATTTTCAATTGGCAAATAACGAATTTTGAGAGGCCGTACAATAAATGAGTAGTGTGATGGGGTTTAACCACATCATACCAATAGAGATCGGAACACTTTTTGCTAAAGCGAAATTCCCTCCAACTGTGTACCCCCATTTTTTGGTGGTTTGAGCCTTGCACGAAAATTTTGAACCGCCCGTTATGGCACTCGAACCGAAATCGGAGGCGGGCACTTTTTGAAAAAACTTTAAATAACAAAAGGTTCAATATTTAAGTAATATCTATTCCGATCTCTATTGCTATAGACCACAAAAATGAAAAACTATAGACCACAAAAATGAAAATCCAATAACTAACTATGACCCCGAAAATAGCCAAATTAACACCAAGTCAAGCCCTAAACCGTCCGCTCCATCGTCAAGCCGATGACACCACACAAGCCTTCAAAGAAAAACAAGCTATTACACGTCGGTTAGGATTCTATGTGGGTAACCTTGGCCTACTGATAGCTCAAAAAACCACCTGTGAACTTACAGAAATTCTTCAAATTTGTGGCATTCCTTTTACGGCCACTTGGCTACTGGGCCTCATTAATCTGCGTGGTAATCTAATCCCCGTGTTTGACTTCCATAAATTATTGCAACTTGAACCTGTTGAGGCTAAAAAACTTCTCATTTTAGGACAAGGCAATGCAGCAGGTGGTATTGTCATTGACAATTTACCAATACATATCAACTTCACTGAGACAGATAAACTCACCCATTTACCCCCTTTGCCCTCGATCATTAAACCCTACAGCACCACTGGCTACGAAAAAAACGGTCAACTCTGGTTTAATTTTGACCATCAAGGATTTTTTCAATCCATAGCCACTAAAATATAGGTATTAATATCATTTAAAACAAAAACGGGCATGAACAGTGACTTTCCACGCAAAATTTTTTGCGCGCAAAAACGGTTGATAATGTGGAATTCATTTTTTTGAAATCTTATAGCTTTGTAATTTAAAATGAATCCATAGTCACCACAATATCCTTATATTAGGATGTTCAAATTTTAGTTTTGATAAACTTGAACATAGAAAGTTATTTTGGAAAAAAGTTTTCAAACTGAATAATTTGTTCAAAATTTCATTCGTTCATGAAATACATAATATTTCATCTTGTAAAGTCACTAAAAATATAGAATGATTTACAATATCTTCTCCATTTTGTAGATTTCACAGGGTTATTAGTAATGAATTATAATAAATTTCAACTACTTATCGCTTTAAAGCTCAAGAAAGTTTCATTTATTTTCAATGAGTTATCATAATAACCTTATTTAATACTCAATATTTGGCGAAGGTATTAATTTATAAAGTGCTTTTTAAAAAGGAGCAATATAAATTGTTGTTTGACTAATGATTTCAAATTGAGTATCTTTCCTGTTGTGAGTATTTTGGCGATAAATTCAAAACCACTTTTTATATCAAGACTTTGGCCCGTTTTTTAGGGTATTCGGTGAGGTGTTTTAACTCGACAATGTCACATTCTAGCAATGACATCGAGCCAATCATTTCGCTACCCTACGTGATATAGGAAATGTGACATTGTCAAATTAAGTGCTTCATTTTATTAGATGTGAATGAAATCACACTGAGCTTTTGGGCTGCGTTGCATTTAATGAATTAGCCCACAAAATTATGAATTCTGACAAAACTTGAGTTTTTCAGTTCAATATTTTATTCAAAATTTTATGTTTATCTAAGAACCTGTTCAAAATCTTTTATATGTGTTAAAATCAAAAAATAGACTAAAATAATCAATAATTAAGGAATAACTTATGAGAAAAATTTACCCCAGCGATATTAGTCGAGAAGAATTTGAGA
>Ga0190315_1000320_pt1 | contig 26610 bp, 13 predicted proteins | sample 48701101_MG_FD_161673 | JGI IMG/M metagenome (GOLD analysis project Ga0190315, IMG submission 161673) | Hydrothermal vent sediment bacterial communities from Southern Trench, Guaymas Basin, Mexico - 4870-11-0-1_MG | ecosystem: Environmental > Aquatic > Marine > Hydrothermal vents > Sediment ...
ATTGCGGCATAGTTGGGATCATTCATTATTTTTTCAAGTGATCAAATTAATTTGAGATTAAATTCTACTCATATGAGTATATATACCTAGATTTAGATAGAAATAAAACAACAGTTGTTTACTCCTAATAAAATTAAGTTTTAGTAGTGAATTCAATCAAGAGTTGTTCGTGCGTATTAAGGTAGCATTGTTCCAATTGGTTGATCAGTAAATCGATCTGCGCTTTATTATGATTAGCACAATGATTTTCAATTTTTTCACATAATAGCGATAACTTTGAAGCACCAAAACAGCCCGCTGAACCTTTTAACTTATGAGCAGCCTTGCTCATTTGAAGCAAATCATCTTCCTGATGAGCATTTTTAATCTCATTGAGGAGAGATTGAGAATGACTCAAAAACTTCAAAGATTCTAAAAAATCAGGGCTGCGTTTGGCACTTGCCTTTTTCAGTTTTTCGATGATTTTAATATCTAACATCGGTATAGAGTTCCAATTTAGATAGCGGAATTGTTTTTGCTTATATAATATGTGAATTGATAATTGATAATTGTCTGGAAGTTCAATTTTTTTAATCCATAAGTCTTGTAGGAACGACAAGCTTGAGGAATTACACACACTTAAAAAATTCACAATTCTTTGCAACCCATTCCACACGGGTAGCAAAGAACACAATTAACAATTAATTGTTATTGATAATTAATAATTAATTATAAACCATTCACATTTTTCAATTCACGGGCTGCGGCCAATAACGCTAAACGAGCAATCACACCATAAGCATAAAAGCGATTTGGGTAAGCATCAGGTGCTTGCTGAAGTTCGGGGGTAATACAAGAATTGACAAAAGCCAAAGGCTCAAAATGCATTCCAGCTGCATTCAGATTTTCATTAACAGAGCGTGTTGTATGCACACGATAAAAACCGCCTACAACGAAATGATCTATCGTATAGACTACGGGTTCTGCCACCGCATCAAGGGGTTTCCATGTTTCAAAGGTATATACTCCCTCTTGCAAAATAACATCGCGAATAGATTTTCCTTCTTTGGTAGACGACATACGAGAGCGTTGTTTACGGTTGAGGGAAAGAATTTCATCAGCACTGTGTATTGTCATCACGCCCATACCATAACTGCCGGCATCCGCTTTAAGAATTATAAACGGTTCGTGAGGCACTTGATATTCAGTGTATTTGCGTCGTATAGCAGAAAGTAGGGCATCAACATTATCAGCCAAACAGTCATAACCCTCTTTTTTCATAAAATCAATTTCGCCACAATTTTTAAAAAGCGGATCAATCAACCAAGAATCAATGTTGATTTGCTCAGAAAATGTTTTAGCAACTTGACTGTAATAAGTAAAATGTGTGGATTTCAAGCGAGTAGACCAGCCTACTTCTAGCGGTGGTATAATCTTTTGATTAAGATCCTCAAGAATCGGAGGCCGTCCTAAAGACAAATCATTATTAAGTAGCACAATACAAGGGATAAAGCCATTAACGCATACACAATGGCCCTCCCGAATCAAGGGTTCAAGTTGCAGTTTTTTAGAACTGGGCAATGTCAATGATTGCGGTACTTTCATATCGGGCAACATCGAACCAATACGCACCTCATAGCCCGCTTTTTGCAAAATACCCTGTAAGGTTGCTACACTTTCCAAATAGTACAAGTTGCGAGTATGATTTTCTGGTATCAACAACACACCATGAGCAGACACATTTAAACGCTCAATTGCTGATTGCACGGCTTGCACACACAGTGGCATGGTGGAATGACTGAGATTATTAAAACCGGCGGGGAATAAATTGGTATCAACCGGGGCGAGTTTAAAACCAGCATTACGCAAATCCATGGAGGCATAAAAGGGTGCCGGTGTGTCTTGCCATTGAAGACGCAACCAATGTTCAATTTCACTTTGGTGTGCAAGCAAGTGTGCTTCAAGATATTCCAACGGCCCATGCAATGCTGTGGTAAGATATGGCGCGGCTTGTAAATCTGAGGAAACCATGTAGTGCCTTATTGAAAATGAATTGGGTAGAAAAATCGTAGACTCAAAAATAGGATTGATGTATTGAAAAATTGAAAAATTAAATTATTTGAACACTCAATCACTTCTATATAATACCCTTTTACAAAGGATTAGTTGCTGACAAATTGACTATGACATTTAGACACGGCATCATGCACTTTTATGGCATGATTTATCATAAGTCTTATGTTTGCGATATGACGGTATTAAAATTAAACAAGTATCTATATGGAATGCCTCAGTAAAAAATGTGGGGCTTTGTTATCAGTACTACCGTTTTTCATTAATCATTCGATGCAAAAGTTTTTGCGTACAAATTACAAAACAATTAGCAATTCGCCATTATAAATAAATCACAATTCGCCATTCGCGCAAAACTTTAGGCGCGAACACAAATTGACTATAAAAAAAGATCATGAGTACTGACACCAGTTTTGCAGGTATTAAAGTCGTTGTTATAGATGATAGTAAAACCATTCGACGTACTGCTGAGACACTTTTAAAAAAGGCAGGCTGTGAAGTGATTACCGCAACTGATGGGTTTGAATCTTTATCAAGAGTCATGGAAGCTAAACCGGATATCATCTTTGTCGATATTATGATGCCCCGTCTTGACGGCTACCAGACTTGTGCTTTGATCAAAAATAATCCCGCATTTAAAAAAATTCCCATTGTCATGTTATCTAGTAAAGATGGCTTGTTTGAGCGTGCTCGGGGCAGAATTGTTGGAGCTGAACATTACATGACCAAACCTTTTACACGCGAAGAATTATTGAATACCATTAAAGCATACGTGGTGGATATCAAAAAAGCTGCCGCTTAGGTTAACCGGGAATTGGAAATCAATACAATTATAATTTATACCGATTTAACTTTATCCGTTCATTTTTTTTGCAAAAACTTGAACAGCGAAAATTCATTGATATGACTTGAAATTCGTGTTTTTGTAAAAATCATAAATATCAAGCACTTAATAAATCGGTATAATGTCTATTATCCACACGACTGAGCCTGTCAGGACGAGAACAACGTTATCATTAACATTTTGATTATTATCACTTTTTTGCTAACTTCTCTGAGACAAGTGCTTATCTAATTAATATAACCGACTGTTTATTAAAAATCATGCCTTGTCCTGTCAATAAGGGTGATGACAAAAGATAAATAGAACTTTAATTATCAATGATAAAACAGATTTCGACTTCTCACCGAAACGGGTATTATGATAATAGACAAAACGCTGATTATCATGATGCTATGGATTGTTCCTGTATCAATTCGCGTGAATCATCACAATCAGTTGAACCCACGCTCCCTTTCACCAAATCAATTTTCCACGCAAAACGTATTTCGCGATAAAAACTGTATTTAGCTTCGCTGGCCGAAGGCCAGCGAAGCTAAATGTGGAACACATTTCAGGACTACCTTATAATTAGAAATCATTTCTATAATTTAATAAGATTGAACTTTGACGATATCCTATTATGCCTATCGGATGAGTTGAGTGAAAATGATGGGTTCTATTATTAAAATTGCCAATTCTTTTATTAACTTCTCACAACATCAAAAGATAAGAGGTGGGTAAATTATTTTATTTTTTGGAAAAGCCTCAAACTGGCGTTATAAGAAAAAAGTCTGATTGTCACTTCTACTTGGGGAGGGCTTAATAATCGGCAAAATAAATAGGGGCCGTGTGCGACTTATGGCCTGTTATGAGTTAATTAAAAAGGGGTTATTATTAGGCCGTTGATGCTATTTGATTTATCTACAATCCATTCTCATTAGGACTGTCTTATTAACTGATAAAGTATTGAACTTTTGAACTTTTGAACAACTAAAAATAGCCTCTTCCTCTGTTATAATCAGCTCATTTTTTCTAATTTTCAGCCATGAGCTATAGCCACTATTAAAGCATAAGGACAAACACATCAATATTTCAGGCAAAAGTTTAGCAAAGCTAAACTTTTGCCTGAAATTGTATTTAGACAATCAAGTGTTCTTCTAATAATATAATAGGGGTAATAGATTGGGGTGGTTTTCTTTCGTGAATTGTGAATTATAAATTATAAATTGTCAATTTAAAACTCAATTTTCAAAGTTCAAATAAATGACACTGTTGCATAATGGTCATAATATATAAGTGAAATCAATAATTTATAATTTATTTTATAATGACGGATTATCAAGACAGCCTTTCAGGCTAAAGTTTAGCGAAGCCAAACTTTTGCCTGAAAAACAATTTTAGGAACAAAACGAATATTAAATTTTTTATTAAATGCAAATATTTGAAAAACTTGCAAAACGCAAAAATGGGCATTAGAAACGAGGAACTCTCCATTGGGAACTCTCTATTATGAATTGGGAATTGAAATAAAATAGATATAAAAAACAATTCGTTCTTGGGTTTATGAAGCATTCCTTAATGAAGTATTTCCCATTCCTTAATGAACAATTCCCACATAAAAGTGAGTTTTTATCGAGACTCATTTAATAAACACATAAGAACCTTGAAATGTGAAGTTTAAAACATGATTCCTCTCCTAAAATTCAAATAAACACAAACGTTAATGTTTTTAATTTACAATTTGAGGCTCAAAACAAACTGTTGCCTCAAACACAATTCACAATTATGAGAGCATGGCAAACACGTTAGCACAATCGCCTTACAAATGGCTACAAGACCTTGAACGGCGTGCATTACTACGTGCGAAGGGATTACCCCGTTATGAAAAAGTTGAGCAAATTTGGCGAGGTATTGCCTTTGTACTCGAAGAAACTTATTTAGTCACGCCCCTTAATGAGATACGCGAAATTATCCCTTATCCAGGCCGTTTAGCTAAAGTGCCGGGGGCCAAATCATGGGTTAAAGGTTTAGCTAATATTCGTGGGTTACTATTACCTGTGATTGACTTGAAGGCCTGTTTGGAGGGCAATCCCATTTCCATCAATGGCCGCTCTCGCATTTTAATTATTAACCAAGCCGGGATCGATGCAGGACTGCTGGTTGATGACGTACTTGGCATTAAAATTTTTCCTGAGCATCATCGAGATTTGGATACACCCTGCAAAGAAGCAGCATACGCCCCCTTTGCTAGGGGTTTGTTCACATCCGATGAATTCACCTGGACTGTGTTTGACATGCATGCGCTCGCTGAGAGTGATTTATTTCTCAATGCAGCCCTTTAACATTCGAGCATCAAGTTTTTGTTAAAAAACTTGAAGATCGAACCTTCGGTGTGCCACGCTAAATCAGTTCGTCGCGAAAGTTTTTTGGAAACGTGACGAAATCAGTTAGCCTGAACCCTTATCGGTGAATACGTCAAACGTGATATTGAATAACCACTACTGACAAAAGATAATAGAGCGACTCTCAAGAGATGATTGATAACTGATTTCTTTGCCCCAGTTTTTGCGGAGCCTCGACTTTAGCCCGAAATTGATAACTGATGTGATGTGATAACTGATTTAGCGAAGCACACCGAAGGTTCTTTGCCCCAGTTTTTGCGCACAAAAACTGTCGCAAAGAACTGATATGATAAATTGATAACTGATAATTGATAAGGTAATGGATATGAAATTGTCTTTTAAATCACTGGGGACTGCGAATACATGGCTTTTTATCGTGATTGGAGGTTTAGTGTTGTCGTTTGTGTTGACGATTGCAACCTTTAGCTTCGTTGCCATCGATAACAAGTATGATGAGGAGTACTTAGGATATGTGGCCCAACTACGCTTGCTTTCGCAACAAATCACCCAATATGCCTCACGGGCTGCAAGAGGTGAAGAGTCCGGTTTTGATAACATTGCTCTGTCACGGGAAAATTACAAAAAACGCTTAGAACTGTTGTCTAATGGTAATCCTGAATCCGGTATGCCCGGTACTCCACCAGCCGCAGAGTTAGCTTTGACGACTTTGAAATCTTTATGGGCGAATGCAGAATCTAATACGGATGCCAATATTCAAAAATTACTAGAGACTAAAGAGGCAGTCACACGTCTGTATGGTGAGTTTAGCGCACTCAGGGAGGTGACCGTTGATATTGTTAAAAAAACAGAGGTTCTGATTAACGCGATGCTTTTGGAAAAGGCCTCTCAATTTCAGATGCAATTGGCAACACGTCAGTTGATGTGGCTTGAGCGTATCTCGCAAAGTATAAGAATGTCTTTTATCAAGGATTCTGAAGAAGCCATGAGGGCTGAGGGGCAATTGGATGATGCCATCACTCAATTTACTGATGCTTTGTCAATTTTAATGGATGGCAGCGAGGAAGAAGCAGCGGTAAAGATTCCCCCTGTCAGTTCCGAACAGGCTCAAAAAGTGATTGAAGAGTTAGCCGCTTTATTTGGCGAACGCATTGATAAAATTGATTTTTTCTTGGATAAAGCCGAAAATTTGTTTATAGCAAAAGATGCTTTACAAGCGATCATGGAATTGGACCCACAAATCTTAGATAGCGTGGAAAATCTGGAAAAAGCTTATATTCAGGCTTCTAAAGAGCGCTTTATTTCGCCGTTTTTGGGCAATGCTTTGGCTTTTTTTGTCTTTTTTATGCTTATAGCGTTAGTTTCTATGATTCTCCGCCTTAATAAGGTGCGGGCAACGGAAACCAAGCAACGTTTGAAAGAAACAGAGTTATTACAACGTCGTAATCAAGAAGCAATTTTACGCCTATTGAGTGAAATTTCTGATTTGGCAGATGGTGATTTGACGGTGAACGCTACTGTGACCGAAGATTTTACGGGGGCTATCGCAGATGCTATCAATTTTTCTGTTGAAGCACTTAGAGATTTAGTTGTCGGTGTTAATAAAACATCGGTGCAAGTAACAGCCGCCGCTCAGAGTACCCGGAAAACGGCTGGACAGTTGACTCAGGCTAGTGAGCGACAAGCTCAGCAGATTGCTAAGGCGGGACAAGCTATTATCGGGATGGCTAATTCTGTCAAAAAAGTATCGGCAAATGCCGTCGAATCTGCGGATGTTGCTAAGAAGTCGGTGGACATTGCCAGTAAAGGTGCCAAAGTTGTGCAAGATACGATTGTGGGGATGGACATTATTCGTGAACAGATTCAGGAGACCTCTAAACGAATTAAACGTTTAGGTGAAAGCGCACAAGAGATTGGTGAAATTGTCGGGCTTATTGATGATATTGCTGATCAAACTAATATTTTGGCTTTGAATGCTGCGATTCAGGCAGCGATGGCTGGTGATGCTGGGCGAGGCTTTGCAGTCGTTGCCGATGAGATTCAGCGTTTAGCAGAGCGTTCTGGTAATGCGACTAAACAAATTGATGCCTTAGTAAAAACAATCCAAGGTGATACTAACGAGGCGGTCAGTTCAATGGAACAAAGTACCACAGGTGTTGTTTCTGGCGCTAAAATTGCACAGAGAGCGGGTGAGGCTTTGACAGAAATTGAAAAAGTTTCGGTGCAGTTGGCAGGTCAAATTGAAAATATTTCCCAAACATCACGTACTCAGGCGGCGGTGGCTTCCAATATTTCGGGTACGATGACGATTATTCAGGAAATTACAACTCAGACTTCCAGTGGCACCAATGAAACAGCAGCCTCCATTGAACGATTGGCGATGCTGGCTACTGCTCTGAAGAAATCTGCTGCAGGTTTCAAATTGCCCATAGATGAGCAGCAAGCCATTGAGGCTCTGGGCGCGTCATTGTAGGGTGGGTAGACGTTTTGTTGCAACATACCATCTAGTACTTTGGCAGCGGGCTGAAGTCGGGTGTGGTGGATTTCAAAGCGATCTCCCCCCTAGATTAACCGACAAAATTAAATTGACAAGCTACTAGGGTGGGTTTCGTGCAGCGAACCCCACCATAAGTTAAAATTTTGAAAGACTCTTAACGCCTGATTTCTTTCGCAGCAAAATTTTTTTTTTAACAAAAACTTTTTCCGCGAACAGAAGGTTCGCAAAGCTAATCCTTCACGAATCACGAATGAACGCCTATCATTCACTATTCACACTTCACAATTCTCAATTCACAAAATGAAATATTCGGCCCTGACTTGGGTAAAAGCTACAATTGATGAAAGCCTTAAGCAAACGCGCCAAGCGTTAGAACAGTTCGTTGAATATCCTAGTGATACAGCACCATTGCAACAGTGTGTTATATGGCTACATGAAATACATGGTGCGCTTAGTGTACTAGAATTGCAAACAGCAGCTTTGCTAGTCCAAAATGTTGAATTAACAATTAAATCTTTGCTGGCCGGTAAAATTGAGAACAATGAATCAACTTATGATGTCTTGATGCGTGCTTTGATTCAATTGCCCAATTATTTGGATCATCTTGCGATTGTTCAGCGTGATATACCACTGGCCTTATTACCGTTACTGAATGATTTACGTTCCAAGCGAAAACAAGCGGCGTTGGCCGCTAATAGTTTATTTACACCTGATTTGTCAATGACTATCCCTAAACAAAAGACGGTGAATTTGCCCAATGAGAATCTCAAAAAATATATGCTGCAAATGCGGGTAGCTTACCAAAAAGGTTTCGCCTCCATAATTAAAAATCCTAAGCAGCCCCAAGAAGGGTTGAAATTTATTTACACCGTAATGCAACGCTTACAACAAGCAACCGGCCAAGCCCCTGTGAGCAAGGTATGGTGGGTAACCGAAGGTATTGTTGAAGCTTTGCTGCAAAAAGGCTTGGCACTTAATAAAACTATTCTTAATTTACTCAAACAATTAGATACCTTGATCAATCAGGCTGCACAACATGGTAATGCTGCTTTACGCCTGTTTCCACCTAAAGCTTTATTAAATAATTTGCTCTACTTTGCCGCGCAGGCACGTTCTAAAGGTAAACAAATCACTGCGGTTAAAACGATTTTTCAATTGAATGATTATTTTCCCCCAGAAACGGCGTTGGCAGCTGCAAGATTAGAATTTGAAGGGCCAGATATTGAATTAATGAAAGTGGTCGTCACTTTGATCAAGGATGACTTTGCTCGCGTAGAAGAAACTTTAGATATATTTAATCGGGCCGACAATCCCTCTGTGACAGAACTCAGTCCCTTAATTACTTTGTTGCGCGATATGGCGAATACCTTGGGATTACTGGGATTGACGATACAACGTAAATCTATGTTAGGACAGGCAGCCCTGATTCTTGATATGAGTGAAGGCCGTAAACCCGCTAATCTGTCAACTTTACTTAAAACGGCAAATGCTTTGTTGAAAATCAATGCGGCTGTGGATATTTTGGCGGTGCAAGGTGTACATGCGAGACAACGCTTACAACAAAGCCCTGATACTGATTTTTCCGAAACACCTCAATTTGGTATTGTACTCAGTGTCGTCGTTGACGAAGCGAAAACGGAATTAGCTCAGGTTATTCAACCTTTAGTCACTTTTATTGATTCAGGTACACAAGATGATAGTTTGTTAGAAGTGCCAGGCCGACTTAAACAAGTAGAAGGTTTTTTAGCCATTGCCTCTCATATTCGTGCGGCTAATCTGTTGGCACGGTGTAATAAATACATAGAAAAAGTGTTTATTAAAGAGGCCACAGTGCCAGCTTTGCCTCTATTAAAGGCCTTAGCGGATGTCTTAATTGGTATTGAACTTTATTTAGACACCCTCGCTGGCAATCCTATGGATGCTGATGATATTCTGAATGTGACTGAGAAACGGTTATTAGTACTCAATAAGCAATGAGCAGTGAAGTATATTAATTGCTTGATAGATGTTAGAAACGTCAAGTTAAACTAAAGCACTCTATAAGCAGTATGGTCATTCATTTACACTTGAGTTCGTACAAAAAATAACAATTAAGTTACTGTAAAATAAATAAAAATAAAGATAAAGCAGTACAAAGTACGGTGTATATTAGTATAGGATCGAAGAAAAATTAACTAACTTATCCAAAATTTTCGCACTGTACGGTTAAATTTTTAAGGTTTTATAAAAAATCAATAGCTTACATAAACAACGCCCTATTGGTACTGCATTCAATAAACGCTTAAGACGGTTTTTAGTAGAACATATCTAAAGCGAGCCATTTTTAATCGTACAGAACGAAAATTTTTATGATTGTAACTTCTGCTGGGGGAGGCGATAACTTTGGGAAGCACCTACCATAAAATCTTGTAGGGGCTTTAGTGTTCGCCCTTTCATCATAAGAGAAACCCCGTTATTTCTTATCTCGAAGCTTTGAAGTTATAACGATAAATTTTTAAGTCGTCCCCAAAAATGCCATTAACCGAAAATGCAATATCGTAGTACAAAGCTTTGTACTGAGATGCCAACCCCTACATAATTTCACCCGATATCGTACAAACAGGTGTGTTTGCCCTTTCAAACGATAGAACCCCCCTTTTTTCTCCTCGCTAGTTACAATCAGCAAAGTTTGGTCTGTTTAGTTTAAAATAGCATACGGACATAACTGCGGAAATGAACTTTAGCCCTGTCAATGTATTACCAGCTTTGCGCCATCATTTTTAAACGCTGTCCAAAATTTCACCTGTGATAAATTGCTTCGTTTTGAATTATTAACTCGTCGTATCAGCTCAATTTCACGGTTCATCATTGTTCAAACTTTTCAGAGTATCTATATTAGTGTAGAGTAACTCATAGTCGTAAAAATATTGATAACTGATTTAGCGTAGCCGACCTTCGGTTCCACGCTAAAGTTGAGGCAAACAAAAACTTTAGCGTGGAACTGATAACTGATAACTGATAACTGATAACTGATAACTGATAAGCATTGACCTTTGTGCTATCATTTTTAAACCCTGTCCAAAATTCCACCTGTAACAAATTGCTTCGTTTTGAATTATTAGCTCGTCGTATCAGCTCAATTTCACATTTCACGCGCGTAGTGAAGCTTCGATAAACAAAGCGCGTGAACCTTCGGTGTGCTACGCTAAATACCGTTGAGGCAAACAAAAACTTTGGCCTGAAATACTATTCGTGGTTCATCATTGTTCAAACTTTTCCAGAGTATCTATATTAGTGTACAGTAAGTCATACTCGTAAAAATATTGATTGATAACTGATTTAGCGAAGCACACCGAAGGTTCTTTGCCCCAGTTTTTGCGCGCCAAAACTTTTGCCTAGAATTGATAATTGATAACTGATAATTGATAACGATAACTGATTTAGCTTCGCTGACCTTCGGTTCCACGCTAAAGTTGAGGCAAACAAAAACTTTAGCGTGGAACTGATAACTGATAACTGATAACTGATATGCAATTACTTGATATTCCAGAACAAACACCTAGTTCCGAAATAGACGAAGAAATTATTGAAATCTTCGTTGAAGAAGTTGAAGAAGTTCATACTGAAATTGTTAGCCTCTTTAACGCTTGGAAAAATGATCCTGACGATACTGAATCTCTGAAAAGCTTACGGCGCAATTTTCATACCCTTAAAGGCAGTGGGCGATTAGTTGGTGCAACCGCAATTGGAGAACTAGGCTGGCGCTTTGAACACATGCTCAATCGGATCAGTGAAGGCACTTTGTCAGTCAGTAACGACATATTGACCCTCATTGATCAAGCTGAAAAAGTGTTGCCAAGCTTGCTTCAACTATTTGAACGTAATCAACAAGCACCAGATGAGGTCATTCTTTTAATTTCAGAAGCGGCCCATTTTACACAAAATCAGGAGAAACAATCTAGTCACTTTCGCGCTGCCAGTGATACTGCACCTGATCGGGGATCACCCACGCATACCGATCAATTAGAGGTTTCGCAACAACCTGTATCACCGCAGGAGGAAGAACTACCGGTCAATCAGTTTGAACTTGCTGATATTCAAAATGATTCAAATGATGTTTTGAATCAAGATGATCTGGATTTTGGGGGAGAGGTTGCCGAAGAAGAACTGGATTTAGGAACCTTAGACATTGGTGAGGGTGAACTAGAATTAGGCCTAGACGAATTTCCAGACGAATTTTCAGACAATGAACTTGAAGAATGGGCTGAAGACTTTACTGACAGTCATTTAGAACTGGAAACAGAGGCGCTTCCCGACTTACAGGAAATAGAAGCACTGACAGGGGAATTGGACACAGACAGTTTATTGCCGCTCTCAGAACTAGAAATTGATCCTGAAAGTACACTGAGCGAAACAAAAACAGATGATTTATCCTTTCAGGATGAAATATTCTCCTTAGGCTCGCCCACCCTAGAAACCTCGCTAGCCATTGACAGTTATGAAGAAGAGATTGACCCCATACTCATTGAAATTTTTAAAAATGAAGCCTCTCAGCACCTGTCTAATCTGAATAATATTTTAAAAGCCCTAGAAAACAATTTACCCGCACTGCTTGATCAAGAGATTGTGCGAGCCTTTCACACCCTAAATGGTAGCTCGCGCAGTGTCGATTTGAACATTATTTCAAAAATAGCGGCTCCCATGGAAGATTATGCTAGGGCTTTATTAGAACGGAAAATTCCGCTTACCCCTGAGATACTGGCTTACTTGCAGAATGCCACACATTTGATTGAAGAACTTCTTTCCGGCGAAACAGTCGATGAGGTACAACAACAAACTTTGTTGGATAATGTCCATCAATCACTCACCTCCTTGCAGGATAAAAAACATCATAAAACAGATTCAGACTTACCTTCACAAGAAACACTAACGACACTTTCCTCCCCAGAACCCACTCCGAGCGAGTCATCAGAGTCTGTTCCCGATGCCACAGATGAGTTTATAGTCATCTTTTTAGATGAAGCTGAGGAAATTCTTGAAAATACCCAATCTCTGTTAGAACGTTGGCATGCTTCGCCTAACAACATGCCATTGATGAAAGAATTACAACGTGAATTGCATACCCTGAAAGGCGGGGCTCGTATGGTAGGCATTGCCGCAATGGGCGATCTGAGCCACCATCTTGAATCCGTACTCACCCGAATTGTTGAAGGAACGGCACAATCCAATACCAAGTTACAAGATATTGTCCAAAACAGTGTGGATGAACTCGCCGCTATGCTTGAAGCGGTACGAGCCGGTGTTCCCTTAGAAATGCCCAACGATTTGATTGGACAAATCAATGTTGCGCTAAATCCTCAAGGGAAAGAATCTGAACTTCCTGCCTCTAAATTTGTCAAAAAGCCCAGGTCGACACCAAAAGCAGCCGCCACCCCTGCCCAATCACCAGAAGAAGCTAAAGCGAAAGCTAACAAATCGCTTGAAAAAGAAACAGAACTGGCTGAAAGTCCAGAAGATAAGATTCGTGTACGGGTAACACTGATTGATAAACTCACTAATCTGGCAGGTGAAATGTCCATTTCCAGAGCTCAAATGGAACAACAGCAAGGGGCATTCAAAAACAATTTAGTGGAAATGGAACAGACCGTTATACGTTTACGTGACCAATTACGGCGTTTTGAAATAGAAACCGAAGCTCAAATTCTTTCCCATTTTAGCGAACAAAAAGAATTAGGAGGAGATGATAATGAAGAATTTGATCCGCTAGAATTGGACCGCTTTTCGGTTATGCAGCAGTTATCACGCAGTCTTATGGAAAGCGTTAGTGATTTGTCGAATATTCAAGATTTCCTCAAAACCCAAACGAGGCAAAGCGATTCCCTGTTAATTCAACAAAGCCGCATTGGTGCAGAATTACAGGAAGGTATAATGCGTACTCGTATGATACCTTTCTCAACTATTTCACCTCGATTACAACGGATTGCTAGACTAACCGCGAGAGAATTACACAAACAGGTAGACTTCTTCATCATTGGTGAGACTATCGAATTTGAGAGAAGTGTCCTCAATCGCGTTGTTGCTCCCCTTGAACACCTGCTTAGAAACGCTATAGGACACGGCATTGAAGACCCACAAACACGCCAACAAGCCGGAAAAAACAGCGTTGCTAAAATCACGCTTGAACTCTTAAGAGAAGGTGCAGAACTGGTTATTAAATTGAGTGATGACGGTTCCGGTTTAAATCTCCAAGCTATTCGTCAAAAAGCCGAAGAACGGGGTTTGATTAAACCTGATACGGTAGTCAATGATCATGAACTGATGCATTTTATTATCGAACCTGGATTCAGCACGGCTAAGGTACTGACCCAAGTATCAGGACGTGGTGTAGGCATGGATGTCGTTAACACTGAAATAAAACAATTAGGGGGTGGATTACGCATTCACTCGAAAAGAGGTGAAGGAAGCTTGTTTGAAATTCGTCTCCCCCTGTCTTTAACCATTAATCATGCCTTGTTGATGCAAGTTGGTGAAGAAACTATAGCCATCCCCATGAATCATATGGATGCCGTGATGCGTATTCCTCGCGAAAAAGTCATTGGAGAAGACAATGAAGTATGTCATTACCAATATATGGACAATAGTTACCGCGTTTTTCATTTAGGCGAATTATTAGGCTTTAGCAAAGCAGCCTCAGTAGAGGCTCCCTTGATTCCCACCTTGTTAGTCCGTGCTGCTAACCGTAGAGTGGCTTTGTTAGTTGATCGTATTGAGGGCAGCAAAGAGATTGTTGTCAAACCTGTTGGGCCTCAAATTGGTGCGATTCGTTGGATAGCGGGGGCAACCATTCTGGGTGATGGGCGAGTCGTGCTGATTTTAGACGTACCCAGTCTCACCCGCGTCGAGACGACCATTCAGATTGAGCCGTCCAAACTTGTCGAACTGGTGGAAGAAAAGCCCGTCGGTAAAACGATTATGGTAGTCGATGATTCTATAACAGTGCGTAAAGTCACTGCTCGTTTACTAAAACGGCAAGGCTTGGAAGTTTTCACAGCTAAAGACGGTATTGATGCGATAAGTCAATTGCAGGAACATATTCCTGACTTAATGCTACTTGACGTAGAAATGCCGCGTATGGATGGTTACGAATTAGCCACTCAAGTGCGTAATAATCCCGACTTAAAACATATACCTATCATCATGATAACATCGCGCACTGGCGCTAAGCATCGTGATAAAGCAGAAAAAATTGGCATCAACCGTTACTTGGGTAAGCCATTTAATGAAACGGAATTGCTTGAAAATATTCGCGCTTTACTCGTCAATGATTAATAGTTAATGCAAAACTCGACTCAGAGCGAGAGTAGATTAACGCTTATGGTGGCAAGCCATAAGCCATTTTTTATTTTGCTAAGTTATACTTCGCATCGTCATAAGATCGCTATTACTTGAAAGAGCCAACAGCGGGCATAAGTTGTCTGAAAGCGAAAGTCAGGTGGTGGTGACTAACCCAATACTCAAATTATAACGCTGGACAGTATATATAGCGTTTCCCGATTAGGTTTTCACGCAAAAGTTTTTGCGCGCAAAAACGGTATTTAGCGTAGCACACCGAAGGGTGAAATACATTTTTTTTGATTACTGCGTTTCACACACATTCAACCCCTTCTGGATTGTGCCTTTTAATTGATTTTTAGGATTGATTTTTTTACTTCATGCCATCGGGAAACGCTATATAATTTAATTTTATTCCAAAGCTTTAGGTTTGGAGTCCAAGTCACTCTTCCTATTAGGATTTTGAAATGTCAAATGATTCTGTTGTACGCTGCCTTTTGATTCCTATTAAAGGGGAGCAATTATTGTTACCCAGTGCGGTTATTGCGGAAATATCCCCTTATAAGCAACATGAACAACTGGATAATAACCCACCCAAATGGTTATTAGGTGTCCTCAATTGGCGTAATCAACGAGTACCCTTGCTGTCAATTGAAGAAGCTTTATCGCTGCCCACGGATTCGACAACTCCAAAATACCGTACTGTAATTGTATACGGTTTAGAACTCAGCCAAACCATGCCTTTTTATGCTTTTTTAGCGACTGAGGTACCTCGTACTCTAACCGTGACAGAAGAGTCTTTAACCAAGCCCAATCCCGACACTCATCGGGGAACCGTATTTAATGTAACAGTGCAGGATAATGAAACCGCTTTATTGCCTGATTTAACCTATTTAGAAAATCTATTAAAAAACGCACAATATTGTTAATTGTGTTTGCTATAGAAATTGGGGAGTATTGCTATTTCTATTTTCCCGCTCTCAGGTTTTAAGTCCTTTTTTATATACAATCCTTGTCCTTCTGTTTTAACAGCAGGTTCGAGGTTAAAGTTTTTGCGAAACAAAAACTTTAACCTCGAAAACAGAAATGCGTCAGCAAATCAGTCAAATACAGTCAAATACTCAATACACACTTTGCATACCGAAGCTTCTCGAAGTGCCTTTGTCATACCTTAAAAAGTTTCGCTATTCGCGAAGCGATTTATCGCCGTCTAAATCTTGAGGGGCTCAAATATCCCCAATCGTTTAAACGTTGACGGGCATATTGCGCTTGTTCGCCTTGTTCAGTGATTTGCAGAAAACGGGCGTATTCACTGGCTGAAGCTTGTTTCTCTTGCATCCCTTCTAAGGCTGCACCCTTTAAAAACACAGTGTTGGGATTCCCTGGTAATCTCTTCTCGTAACTATCAAAGTCTTGGAAAGCGGTATCAAATTTATTGCTCATCATATTGGCGATACCGCTGATATGGTGAGCTTGGGCTTCTGTGGGATAAACTTGTTTAGCGAGTGAGGCATAGTGACGTGCTTCATCGGATTTTTCTTGGGCTAATTGGCATTGACTCATCATCATCAGGGCGGTATAGTCGTCGGAGGCGTATGTCAAAGCCTTTTTAAATTGCCCTTCAGCCGGGCGAAGTTGTTCGTTTGCCATTTCTTTTTCACCTTGCTGCATGGCTTCGATGGGCTTTTTCAGCCGCCGTAGTTTCGCGGTGTTATCCATGTAACGATCACGATTGATGGGAAGGTTTTTTAGGGAACGGTATTGCGTGTTGGTAGCCGCTTTGGCGCTTTGATAGCGTTCTGAACTCATGGGATGCGTTTGAAACATCATGTCAATAGTACTGGGTTTGTGCTTGGACATCGTGTTCAATAGTTCCATCAGCCCTACCATGCCTTGTGGGTTCTGTCCAGCTTTAGTCATATATTGCATACCCAAGGCATCCGCTTGCCGTTCATCAGAGCGGCTGTAGTGGGCCAGTAGTACACCCGCTCCAATTTGTCCCAGCAAACCAATTAACTGGGCATACTTTCTATATTTTTCGGATAGACTGAGAATCAAAGTACCCACGACTAAAGCAGCACTGATTAGCATACCTTGGCTCATTTGTGAGGCCGTGTGGCGTGCGTTGACATGGCCGATTTCATGACCTAATAAACCGGCCAATTCACCCTCATTTTGTAGTGCTAACAAAATGCCGCGTGTCGTAGCGATGCTACCACCCGGAAAAGCATAGGCATTGACATAAGTCGCATTGACACCCCGAAAAGAATAGGGCATCTGTGGACGGTGAGAGACAGCAGCCATCTTTTGACCCACTTCACTGATGTAATTATTAAGGGCCTGATCTTGTAAGGGCCCATAATCGGCGGAGAATTGATGGGGGGAATTTTCTTTATCTAATTGAATTTCTTTTTTTTCAGAAACCAACATGAGTTGCGGATTGCCGCTGACAGGATTAACGGCGCAGCCTGTTATAGCAACGCTGGCAGTGGAGACTGAGGTGAGCCATAAAAAATCTCGGCGCGTCATTTTTCCTTTGTAAAGTCGTTCTTCAAGATGGTATGACATGATGTTTTCCTCGGATCGCTTAAAACAGAACTACAGGGATTGTGCATGAAAGGATTTATGTAGTGGAATGGATAAAATACTCATAAAGCATTTATATCAATAGTATAGATAAAACATTGATTTGACTGATTGAAACTGAGCAATTCATTATTGTCACTCTCAAAAAAGTGTCAAAATTATTGACCCTCAAAATGTCTGATAAAGCACACCAAAAAATGATTTTGCCTATTTCTATTATGTAGCAGAACGGCGGGGGCGCATTTCAAAAAAAGGGTCATATCGATAAATCTTGAAGCCCTAATTGATTGTAGTGAAAAATTTATTTTGCATTCGGCCCTTGGAGTGCAAAATTTATTTTGCATTCGGCCTTTGGAGTGCAAAATTTATTTTGCATTCGGCCAAGATTGATAATGTTTTTTGGGAATGCGCCCGATCAGCGTGAGTTAAATCATATCAAATCAAAGCATTATAAAACACTCCTGATTAAAAATGATTTCAGATGTCTTTGTTCAGTTGTTTATTTTTCGATTATTGTACTCTTTCATTTTTGTAAACGGTAGGTACACCCACAAATGATGATTAAAAACAATGACACAATATTAGTCTTCTTGGTTTTAAGTTTTTTGATTGGCAATCCAGTCTGGGCTTTAATGCCTGTTTTTATTAATGAGATTCATTATGATAATCAGGGCGCTGACGCTGATGAGGCGATTGAGATATTTGGCCCTGCTGGTACCCTGTTATCAGGTTGGACAATCATTTTATATAACGGAAACAATGGTTCTTCATACGCTACCAAAACCTTAACAGAAACCATTGTTGATCAAGGAAAGGGCTTTGGAACAGTTAAAGTCACTCACACTGGTATTCAAAATGGCCATGATGGTATTGCATTGGTTAATGATGCGGCTACGCTTGTCCAATTTATCAGCTACGAGGGTAGTTTCACGGCCAGCAATGGCCCTGCTAATGGCAAAATAAGTATTGATATTGGTGTCTCAGAAAATACGACGACACCAGTTGGTCATTCTTTACAATTGACTGGCACTGGAACGGATTATGAAGACTTTACTTGGCGTTCTGCGATGCCTAATACTTTTGGTCAACTTAATACAGAACAAGCCTTGTCCTCTAATCCGGGTGATGTAGTCATTAATGAAATAGTCACTGACCCACAACAGGATTGGAGTACTCATCACTTCATGGGCACAATAGGAACTAGCACGGTGAGTCAAGGGGTTGACGAGTGGCTGGAACTTTATATAGCAACCTCTGGACTAAATTTGACGGATTGGACGATTGAATTGAATGATGGCACTGATGTGAAGGGCGATTTGAGCAACAATGGTGCCTTTCAGGTTTCAAATTATATTGCTTTTAATGGTGGCCGTTTTACTCACACGGCTAAGGGCGATTACTTAGTATTAGGCAATGTTGCGGGTAGTGCTCAGATGAGTAATAAGATCACCTGTGTGTTGAAAGATCCGACTAAGAAGGTGATTGATCAAGTGCAAATTGGTAACGGGGGGGCACCTGATGGAAGTAGCAGCGATGGTAGTGCCACGGGTATAGCCGATGAAGCGATTGCTCGCATCCCAAATGCGGCAGACACTGACAATGATATGAATGATTTCACTCAAAAAATGGCTACTATTGGCCGTGTGAATGATTGCGGTGCTTCTGCCACAAAAATCCACACCCTCCAAGGCAGCGGCACTGCCAGTGCTGAAGATGGCAATACGCATACCATTGAAGGTGTCGTCGTCGGTGATTTTCAGAGCGATACACAATTAAAAGGATTTTTCGTTCAGGAACAAGACGCTGATATTGATGACAATCCAAAAACCTCTGAGGGCCTGTTTGTTTACAATCCAGGTGGTACGGATGTCAATGTAGGTGATCTGGTGCGCGTCACGGGTGAAGTTGACGAGTACCACGATCTCACAGAATTAAAAAACATCAGCAAAGTCACAGTTTGTAGTCACGATGCCAGTGTGACACCTGCAACCCTCAATCTGCCTTTTGAGAGTGATACCTATCTTGAACGCTACGAAGGCATGTTAGTCAATTTGCCACAAAGACTGACAGTCAGTAATAATTATGAGTTAGGCCGTTATGGCCAAATCACCTTATCATCTGGCCGTTTGATGGTGCCAACCCAGATCACATCACCGGGAACCAATGCGAATGCAGTACAAACACAAAATGATTTGAAGCGCATTATTATTGATGATGGGAGTACAACCACCAATCCTGATCCCATTCTCTATCCCGCACCCAAACTCAGCGCGACGCATACGCTACGCACTGGCGATACGGTAACTGGCGTGACTGGCGTGTTGAATTATAGCTATGCTCACTATCGTGTTCAGCCAACCAGCACACCAAACTTTGTTGCTGCTAACCCACGCACGGCAACACCACCGGCTGTCGGGGGTACCCTGAAGGTAGCCAGTTTCAATGTCTTAAACTATTTCAATGGTAATGGTGCTGGCGCTGGATTTCCAACTTCACGCGGTGCAAAAACCGCTTTTGAATTTGATCGCCAACGCAAAAAAATCATCAGTGCTATTGTGGCCATGCAAGCCGATATCATTGGGTTGCTGGAAATAGAAAATGACGGTTACGGGGCCAATAGTGCGATTCAAGATTTGGTCACGGGTTTAAATACCAGAGCACCAGCTAACACGACTTATGCTTTTATCAATCCTGGTTTTGCTCTCGGCAGGGATAAGATCAAAGTAGCCCTCATCTACCGCATTGAAACCGTCACCCCGATTGGCGTTGCAGTCACAACAACCCAATCGCCTTTTAACTCGCGCCGGCCCCCACTTGTGCAGACTTTTCGGGAAAAGGCGAGCGCAGAACAAATCACAGTTGTCGTTAACCATTTCAAATCTAAAGGGGGTTGTCCAAATAATGGCAGTCTCAATGCCGATCAAAATGATGGACAAGCTTGTTGGAATGCCGAGCGAGTTGAAGCTGCTAATACGCTGACCGCTTGGTTAGCCACTGATCCGACTGCCGGAGGGGATAATATCCTGATCATAGGTGATTTGAATGCTTATGCCAAAGAAAAACCGATTACTGTGATTAAAAATGCAGGTTATACCGATTTGCTTCAGAAATTCGTTGGCGCAAACGCCTACTCGTATGTTTATCAAGCTCAAGCAGGTTCTCTTGATCATGCCTTCGCCAGTGCGAGTTTAACCGCTAAAGTAACGGGTGCCACTGAATGGCATATCAATGCTGATGAACCACACATTATTGATTACAAAGAAGAATCTTATGGTGCGTCCAAATCAGCGGGCCTATACAATGCCGATTCTTACCGATCTTCTGATCACGATCCCCTGATTATTGCTTTCAATTTGGCAAACTCCCAAGTTCAAACACCTTCAGCAAAGCAACCCTTACCAGAACACGTTTTAAAAAAAAACGTTCCCAGCGAAACGCTTTCATCAGTTCAAAGGCCTTTAGCTGCCACGATGGGCCTGTCAGTAAAAATTGACGGCTATGGCACGGTTCACAGTAAACCATCAGGCATTGATTGCAACACTGACGATTGTATGACTGTCAGCTATCAAGAAGATGATACCGGCATGGTTTGTGACAACGATTATTGCTCCCATCGTTTTAATACCGCCACTGAAGTCAAGTTGATTGCCACTGCCACACCAGGCTCCGTTTTCATAGATTGGGGAGGCCATCATGATTGCACTGATGGCAATTTATGGATGATCAACAATATGTTATGTATAGCCTTTTTTGATACAACACATGAACTGACGGTGAAAACAGGTGGCACAGGTAGCGGTGTGGTTTACAGTTTAAACTATGCGAATCAGTCCACGGGTATTCAGTGCTTTGATAACAATGACAGTTGCAGCGCGTTATTTAGCTACGGTACCACAACCTTTCTTAAAGCCGTATCGGCACAAGGCTCACATTTTATAGGTTGGTATGGTGATTGTGCTGGTATGGACAATCCTTTGAGAGTCACCATGAGAACCGCTACAACTTGCATTGCTTATTTTGCTTCTGTTGAATAGAGCAATGATGGGGAAACGGGTTTTATTTTATACCTAAAAATCAATATGTTATAAAAAAATGACAAGGATTGTATATAAAAAAGGATTGGGCGCATTCCCAAAAAAAGGGTCATCAAGATAGAACAATTTTGAAGGCTCGCTTTTCGTTTCTGTTATTTTGCGGTTTATTTTCGTTCCTGTTATTTTGCGGCCTTCTTGGAGTGCAAAATTTATTTTGCAGCTTTCTTGGAGTGCAAAATTTATTTTGCGGCCGGATTTTCGTTCCCAATTTATTTTGCGGCCGGATTGATTTTAGTGAAAAATTTATTTTGCGGTTCGATTTTCTTAATATAACTGTACGTCATGAGATCGGGAAACGCTATAGTGCAGGAGAGCGAAAATGATCAGACCACCCAGCCAACAGCTAAAGCAGTTGTCTAAAAGCTCAAGTCACCTAAAGGTGACTAACACAGAATAATACTATTTTCAGTATAAAAAATGTTTATATACTGTTCACAGTTATAATTTGCGCTTTTTTGGAAGTTAAAATCCACCCGTTTTTGCGTGCAAAAACGGGCAGCCGGTTAGTGACTTGAGCTTTTAGACAACTGCTTTAGCTGTTGGCTGTCGGCTGTTGGCTGTCGGCTGTTGGCTGTCGGCTGTTGGCCGGTTGGTCTTTCTATTGGAGCGATCCTGCACTAGGTACAACCACGATCTAATCCCTTATTCTAGCGTTTCCCGATCTCATGACGTACAGTTATATCAAGAAAATCGAACCGCAAAATAAATTTTTCACTAAAATCAGGCCGCAAAATAAATTTTTCACTAAAATCAGGCCGCAAAATAAATTTTTCACTAAAATCAGGCCGCAAAATAAATTTTTCACTAAAATAATTTGTACTTCATTCAATTGGGAAACGCTATATATACAATCCTTGTCGTTATGGTTTTCAGAACTAAAGATCATCAAGTCATATCCCATCACTTAGCGATCCCACCATTCCCACTCTGTGAACTCTGTTTTGAAAAAATCACTTCACTCAAATTCTACAAATCGGGATTTTATCAATGAATCAAAATCGTAAAACCATTTTATGGTTTTTACTCTTAATGACTTTAATTTTTGCCCTAAACTATGCCAATCTTAAACTGAGCACTTTTGATGAGTTTTTAGCCATTGTATTTTTTATGGGTCAAAAAATGGGCGAGGCACTCGGATTTTTTCTTCGTGACGAAATCACTGCCATCGCGACTTTAGTCACGCTTCTTGGTGCCCCAAGCGCAATATTCTTCATCTGGCAACTTGTTCGTAAAAATCGTCAATCCATTGAAGAGCAAGAAAAACAATTAGAAAAGCTTGAACCCCGTTCAACTCACAAAAAATGGGAAAATTTTGCACGGGATCAACCCGTGATGTCAGTCGTGGCAAGCCATATTGCCATTGAGGGCCGATCCGCCATTAAAGTCTCAAATGTCCCCATTCCGCGCAGATGGGAACGCCCGAATGATCGTGATCCGTTCAATCGGCAAGGGCAAGCTGTGGGCCGTCGGCAAGAACTCACTGAACTTTGGGAACGCTTGAACCATAACACGACAGTGGCTGTCGTGGGGATGCCGGGGTTAGGCAAAAGTACGGTGGCTTCGATGTTTATCCAAGCATACGGTGAGCAATACGCCGGGGGCCAATTGTGGACTGAAATCGGTTATGAATTTCGCAGTCAGGCACAATGCCAAGCGATTTTGAATTATTGGGCAAGTTGGGCCTATGGCGGCGACTTACACCATTTGCAACAAAATGAACAGTGGCACAAATTGCAATTTGAACCCGCAGCGGTTAAGGAATTGCTGAGCGCATACGGCCCACTGTTGGTGATTTTGGATGATGTTTGGAATTTAGACGCGATTCAACCATTGCGTGAAGCGTTACCGCCAGAAACCGCTTTATTGGTGACAACCCGCGATGAGCGTATCGCTAAAGCGTTAACGGGGGAAATGCCGTTAAATGTGTTAAATCCTGAAGATGCCCTCGCGCTATTGCAAAAGTTTTTACCGCATTTAGCGGCTGAACAACTCAAACCACTGGCGCAGGGATTAGGCTTTCATGCGGGGGCCCTAACGATTGCGGGCGCTGATATTCGAGCGCGGAGCGCACATCGGCAGCAAAAAGCCATTCAGGATTTATTGCAGCGTGTCGAAAAAGGCCAAGGTTTTGGGGATTTACCCCAATTAGATCAACAGAATCGCCAAAACATTATCGAAATCACGTTTCGGTTTAGCTATGACGAGATAAAGAGCAAAATGGGTGTCGCTTATCAACAGCGACTGCGGTTATTGGGCGCGTTTGGGCCATTGGAAGCCGATTTTAGTACTGAAGCCGCAGCGGCATTGTGGCAAGATGATTTAGATCAAGCCATTGAATTTTTAGAAGTGCTTCATGCGCGTTCCTTGTTAATAAAGCGTGAAGATGAAGAACGTTGGGGCCAACATCCGCTATTACGGGCTTATTCTCGTGCCTTGTTGCATCGCGCCCAAGAATGGGAAATGGCTAAACAGCGTTACATCGCTTATGTGATTGATGTTGCCGATAAAGGTTTTAAACGCCCAATGCAAGAATGGGCCAGCTTAAAACCCGATTTTCCTCACCTTTATTATGTTGGCGATGCGTTATTTCAGCAAGTCAGTGAACAGTTAGGTGATTTGGAAGCCTTAGCACAACCTGAACCGACGACTTTACCAGCCCTTGATGAATTGGATGAATTGACTAAAGCACAACTGACAATGGCCAGTCAGTTTTCGTATAACACATCACCGTATATTTCTAATCGTCCAGAAATGGGCGAAAGCGCATTTAATTGGTTGTGGATGGGTTTGGCTTCGGCGCGACTTATTGAAGAACAACCGGAAACAATACTTGAATTTCTTCTTGTACTTGGTAATTGGTATGGTGATCGTGGAAAACCTACTGTTGCTCTTGCCTACCTTGAACAAGCCTTAGTAATGAGCCGCCAAAACGAATTGAAAGAGAGCGAATCTACATCATTAAATCAGATTGGAATGATTTATTATGCAACGAGCCAATATCAACAAGCGCTCAAATTTTATAATGAATCCTTAGCAATCTACCGAGAAATGGGTAATCGCAATGGTGAAGCAGCCGTTTTACAAAATATCGGTGCTTCATATCAATATCTTAGCCAAAACGAAAAAGCCCTTGAATTTTATAATCAAGCTTTGCCCATTTTGCAAGAAGTGGGTAATCGCAATGGTGAAGCAGCCGTTTTTCAAAATATCGGGGTTTCATATCAAGCCCTAAGCCAAAACGAAAAAGCCCTTGAATTTTATAATCAAGCTTTGCCCATTTTGCAAGAAGTGGGTAATCGCAATGGTGAAGCAACCGTTTTGCAAAATATCGGGGTTTCATATCAAGCCCTAAGCCAAAACGAAAAGGCCCTTAAATTTTTGAATCAAGCGTTGCCCATTTTGCAAGAAGTGGGGAATCGCAATATGGAAGCAACCGTTTTGCAAAATATAGGCACGGCATATCAAGCCCTAAACCAAAACGAAAAAATCCTTGAATTTTATAATCAAGCTTTGCCCATTTTGCAAGAAGTCGGTAATCGTTATATGGAAGGGATGGTTTTAAAGAATTTTGGCTACTTTTATTCTCAAACTAATCAATATGAAAATGCGCTGGAATTCTTTAATCAGGCCCTTGAACCCTTGCAAATATCGGGTAATCTGATAGCAATTGGTAATAATTACTTACTACGAGGGCAAATCAATAAACATCTCGGAAATAACGTAGATGCACTTGATGATTTTAGTCGTGCTATTGAATTGCAACCTCACAATTGGCTCCATTATCACTGGCGAGGTGCAACTTATTTTGCGGCTCAAGATTACACAAAGGCTCTCGTTGATTTGACTCGTGCCATTGAATTACAACCTGAAAGTAGTGAGAACTTTTACTTGCGTGGGCGAACTTACTACGAACTTGAAGAGTTTTCTAAATCCCTTGATGATTTTAATCGCGCCGTTGAGTTGCAACCGGATAATGCTGAATATTCTAAATGGCAAAGCTTGGTACGCAAACAAACAACAACTACAAGGATTGTATTTTAGAAAGGATTTGATTGTCGATAAAGCTTTGATTTTAATATTTTTTGTGAGTTATAGTTAGCATCGTCATTTATTTTCAAAGAAGGGTTCGATCTAAAACCAATCTCACGCTTCGGCGCTTCGGGCGTTCGTCGCATTGAAAAGACTTGGCACCGAAGCGAAGCGCCTTTGCGCCTTTGCGCCTTTGCGTGAGATTAAAAATGCCACCCTTTTTGAAATGAAAATGAACTTCCTTTTCAGCACCCCAACCAACAGCCAACTAAAGCAGTTGTTTTCAAAAAGCGTTTCACTTTTTATTGATAAGCCTCATCGTAGAAGTATCCGACATAACATTCGCTCCCCTCTCAAAACCCGTTTTTAAAAAAGCCTATACCTTTATGAAACAAAAGAGTATAGTAGCCCAACTCAATCGCTTTAGCTTCAGGTTAAGGGTTTAAAAAAATATCTCAACGCCTTGATTTTAAAATCAAGTTAACCAGATACTTAAAACCCTTCGCATTCAAATCAATCAAGCATTGAGTCAAGAGTCATAAATCAAATCATTATGGCGATTTAGAGTAGGCGATTTACGTTCACGGAGATAAATTGGCATGAATAATCCTATTTTTGGCATTTTGAATGAGCAAGATTCGGGCATGTTATTACTTTCAAAGCTAGAAGGCTTAGAACGAAAACAGGGGCCATTTGAGGAAGTCGGTATAGCGACTTTAAAAGCAGGGCGTATAAGAACCTGTTCAAAATCTTTTATATGTGTTAAAATCAAAAAATAGACTAAAATAATCAATAATTAAGGAATAACTTATGAGAAAAATTTACCCCAGCGATATTAGTCGAGAAGAATTTGAGAAG
>Ga0190315_1000322_pt1 | contig 26530 bp, 31 predicted proteins | sample 48701101_MG_FD_161673 | JGI IMG/M metagenome (GOLD analysis project Ga0190315, IMG submission 161673) | Hydrothermal vent sediment bacterial communities from Southern Trench, Guaymas Basin, Mexico - 4870-11-0-1_MG | ecosystem: Environmental > Aquatic > Marine > Hydrothermal vents > Sediment ...
TGCAGCTTAAAGCTTTCGGAAGGAGAAAGAAAAAAGCTCACATAACCTCTGGAGCTTCGATTCCCATAAGCTCAAGGGCGTTCTTGAGAACCTGTTTTGTGGATAAGACAAGGAGAAGCCTCATCTCCCTTATTCCTTCCTTTGCTTTCAAAACCGGTAGTGCCATATAGAATCTGTTGAAGATCATAGCCACTTCGTTTGCATAATTTGCTATTAGATTGGGCTTTACGTCTCTTCCGGCTGTTTTTATGACTTCTGGGAATTTGGAGAGGATTTTTATGAGCTCCTTTTCTTTTAGGTCAAGATTTGAGAAGTCCGCTTTGTCCAACAGCTCCTCCACTTCAGCCTTTATCCCTTCCTCTTTGGCCTTCTTAAGGATAGAGCAGCATCTCGCATGGGCGTACTGAATATACGGGGCGCTCTCGCCTTCAAAGTTCAGCACATCATCCCATCTAAAGGTTATTATCTTTTCCGGTGAGTATTTTATCATGTTGTACCTCACTGCACCTGTTCCAACTATTTCCGCTATTCTCTCCTTTTCCTCTTCACTCAAGCCCGGGTTTTTCTCTTCTACAAGTTCTTTAGCTCTTTTTACAGCTTCATCAAGCACTTCATCTACGGTAAAGCCTATCCAAGTCCCTTTTCTTCCGCTGAACTTTCCTTCAGGTCTTACAACGTGTTCATAGGCTAGGTGATAAAAGTTTTTGTATGCTTCTTCATAGCCGAGAAGCTTTAGGGCATATGCAACTGTCTTCTGCTCATACCTCTGCTCGGAACCAATGACGTTTATCACTATATCGGCATTTGCAAATCTGCCGGGCATTTCCTCGCCGTTCTTTGCTGTGGTCCATGTTTTATGCTCATTTCTTTTGTCCCAGAGCTTGTAGCGCATATCTGCCCTAACTTTACCAAATTTCCACAGGTGATAGGCTATATCCTTTCCCGTGTAAGTTGCTGTCCCATCGCTCCTTATGAGCACCATATCTGGATTTTCCATGTCTGGAAAGAGATCTCCAAGCTTCATAATGAATGCTCCCTTGTATTTGCCCTCTTTTGCCCATTCAAAATGTTCGTTGTTCTCTATCATTGCGTAGGCCTCTTCGAATATTCCGCTCCTCACTATGTCACTTTCCCAGCTGAGCAAATCGTAGAGGATGCTCATCCTGTAGGTGGTTTCCATTTGAGCTCTAACGACCTTTTCCGCTAATTTTCTGCCCTCTTCGGCTATTTCATTGTCCCCTTCCTCTAGTTTCTTCATAAGGTCTCTTATCTGCTTCTCCACCTCTGGGTTTTCCTCCATTCTCTTGTGAACCTCAACGTATAGCAAACCTAAAGCGTGATCGATTATATCACCTTTGGAAAGTCCTTTCTCTTTGAGCTCTTCGACGATTTTCTCAAATTCCTCCCTTAGGTTCAGATAACCCCATAGAACCTGCGCAAACTGGACTCCAAGATCGTCTATATAGTTCTGCACTTCAACCTTGTAACCTAGCTTTCTCATAATCCTGGCAATAGTATCTCCAAGAATGGAGTTCCTCGCGTGCCCCATGTGGAGTGGTTTGGTGGGGTTTACAGAGGTGTGCTCCACTATAACCTTTTTTCCATCCCCTATGTTGCTCTCCCCAAATCGGTCACCTTTTTTAAGGATTTCCTCTGCGATGATCCTTCCAAATTTCTCATAGTCTAGGAAGAAGTTTATATATCCCGCCCCGGCAACCTTAACCTTTGAAATGTACTCGGGAAGCTTTCCTTCCAGATTTGAAGCAATTTCTTGGGCTATCATTCTTGGGGCTTTTCTAAACACCTTTGCGAGCTGAAAAGCCACAGTAGTGGCAAAATCACCAAGCTCCATGCTGGGTGTTTCGTCAAATAAAATCTCCCCCTCCCAGCTTTTGCCCTCTCTTTCAAGCATTTCTGAAATGACCTTTTCTACTATCTCCTTAACCTCTCTCTTGACCTCATCGTAACCCACACTTACCACCTGCTTCTCATTTTTCATAAACCTTTAAAAACTACCCGCTTTAAATTTGTCTGTGGTAGGCATGAAAAGGATAGGTGAGCACAAAGCCAAAAAAGGCCTTATAAGGTTTGAGATTGAGGAAGAAAAAGGCATTGCAAAGGATGTAAAGATCACCGGCGACTTCTTTATCTATCCAGAGGAGGTAATCGGCGAACTTGAGAATGTCTTAAAGGGAAAAAGACTTGAGGAACTTGAGAAGGCGATGGAGGACTTCTTTGTGGTAAGGTTGGACATTGAGATGCCCTACATAACCGTTGAGGACTTTAAGGTCGCCCTTAAAAACGCTCTGCGTGGTGAAAATGAGGAGTAAAGTTTTTTACGCCTTTCTTGGAACATTTCTTATCGGAGTTCTCTTTGGCATAGTGTTTTCTGTATTAAGTCCGGGCTTTGCGGAGAGCTTATTCTCAAACCTTAGGCAGTTTTTTGGAGGAGTTGTGGGAGAAAATACCGACAAATTTAGCCTTTTTACCTTTATATTCCTTAACAACTCGAGAGTTGCAGTGATATGTGCTCTTGGTGGTGTGCTTTTTGGCATAGTTCCTGCTGGGATACTGTTCTTTAATGGCTTTATAGTGGGTACAGTGATCCAATACTTCAATGCACAGGGAGAAAGCTTAGCAAAAATTCTTCTGGCTATTATCCCTCATGGAGTGATAGAGATACCGGGTTTCGCAGTTGCAGGTGTCGGTGGGGTAGAGTGGTATCTTGAGATAATCAACGAAGAGGGAAGCTTGAGAGAGCGATTTTTGAACGGATTCAGGAAGTCCATGAAAATGCTTGCCTTATCACTGGTAATGCTCTTAGTGGCGGCCTTTGTCGAGGCTTACATCACTCCAGCCGTTGCTTCAGGTATTTAATTAAACGAACAAAAGCAAAAAATGCAACAACTGCGGGGAGAGATAAAAGCACCCTGTTGAAGTTTTCTTTTTCTTCCTTTGAACCTTCTGTTATCAGCAAATCGACAGCCCCTCCCGAGAGAAGCTCCAGAGTTTGAAGATTTTCTAGATGAATGACCTTCTTTTCGCCTGGTTTGAGGTCGCCTATGTGGTAAATCTTTCCATCTATGCTCAATGTCACGTTCTTTGAATAGTCTTCTCCCTCCAGAAATTTGCCGTTTGGTCTTGACGTGCTTAGATCGTTTGATAAAAAGAGACATCCAATCTCATAAACTGCACTGCCGTTAAAAGCTATTCTAATTTCCGCGATTCCTTTCTCCGGCATATTGAAAACATAGTAAAACGGTCTCCATTCAGTGCTAACTTGAGCTAGACCTCCGTAACTTTTTCCCTTTGTGTGAATTGTTACACGGACGGGGTTAATTTCATCCCACGGGCGGGAGCTTTTCATGCACATGCCCAACGTATACCAGCCCTTTTCTAGGGAAACTTGGAGCTTGAGCATTGCAGAGGAGCTTGATGTGGCAAAGACTAAGAACTCATCCCGTTTTTCCAAGGTTCCGTTTACTGAGGTCCAGGTTAGTTTGGGGGAGAGATAATTTCTGAGTTTCTTCCCCTCTACTACAATTTCAAGCGGCTTTTCCGTTTGTATGGGAATCACTATAGGCCGATCCTCAACAAGCGTTATCGATATTGGTGGTTTATTCTCCCCATATATCAATTTTAAAGCTTCTTCGCGAGTAAAGAGCTTCATTCGCAGATTGTTCATATAAAGGTAGCCCTTTGCCATATGGAGAGGATATAAGACGTGCGTGCCGTTTACTGCTCCCCCGCTAATTTTTCTCCATGTTACACCGTCGAGAGAGATCCAGAGATAATGAACTCCCTTTTTGTTGTAATCCACGCTTACGGCATAGTAGATACCGGTTTTTGGATCCTTCACCGCGTCGTAGAATTTCATCTCCGCTCTATAATACTCCCCAAACCACGCTGCAAGAGGCTTGAGCTCGTCTTTTTCTTTATTGTATTCTACTATCTGGGGAAAGTTGTCGCTGTAGAAAAGAACTCTTTTTTTGTCATAAGTTGTTGCCAGAGGGCCGCTGTTCATTATGCTGTTTAGTATGTGGTTATTAGTGTTTCTAAAAATCCATTTCCCGTTTTTGTATATGTACAAGCCTCTATAAGGCGGATTGTCTCCAACGCCTATGTAAACCGTGTCATCATAGGGATCCACGCTTACTAGATGGATGTGGCATCCATTGTCCTTGACTTTGTAGTGCTCACCTATATCGAAGAAAACCTCGAAATGTCGCCCATCAAAAGTCCTGTAAACCCTTGCACTGTTGGATTTAGCTCCATATTCTCCGATAAGCAGAAATTCATTATTTCCCGCCCACGACCACCATATTGCATACTTGCCCTTTTCCAGTCTTAAGACTTCTTCGAATTTGCTTCCGTTCTTCATAAATATACTCCCGTTGGCATCTGAAAAGAAGAGAACATCCTTCCAGAGATAGAGAGACTTAATCTCCACCTTATGCTCGTATATAGGATCCCACGTTATTCCATCCTTGCTTCTCAGGATTTTTCTCCTCTCGTGTCTTAGCTTTTTGTACTCAACGCCGTAAAGGTATCCCTTCGAATCAGGTCCTACAACGTAAGTTACGGGCATTTCTTGGATGTTCAGAGAAATAGATTGTGAGATGGGATCGTCGATTACCTTTCCAACTCCGTGGACGTAGTACTCAAAAGCTTTGGCCGGAAAAGAGCAGAAGAGCAAAAGTAAAATAACCGCGATAATCTTGGCTTTCATCTTTTGTTCACCAGCTCCTCCGCAGCAATTTCCGGAGCAGGAAAGGTGCCGTATTCCTCATAAATTTCGATTTCCTGTAAAAAGGCATCTATTGGGTTTTCCATGGATGCAATTATGCCCCTTATATGCTTCCTAAAGGCTCCGTTCTTTCTCATAAGCTCCCAAGCTTTTTCTGACACTTTTATTGGGTCTGTAGAGTGGAACTTAATGCCAAGGTTTATAAGCCATTTCGTGATCGCCAAAAGCTTGCCTGGATAAGTTGAAATGGTTGGAGTTCCTAAGGCTAGGCCCTCCCTGTTCATCGTCCCTCCTGCGCCGATCATTAGCTTTGCATAGTAGAGAAGGGACAAGCTGTCAGTAATGTGCTCTGGGATTATGACGTTTTCAAAGTGCTCAAAGCGCTTCTTTTGACTTTCCGTTCTTGGGAATAGAACTATGGGAATTTCCGGGAGTAGGGGAATTATGTTTTCAAGAACACTCTTCTCGGCATCGCCATTGAAGTAGTTGGCCTTTATAGGCTCGGTTCTCATTACAATGTAGCTGTGCGGAGAGAGGCCGAGTTCTTTTAGGGGCTTTTTGCTGGGGATGAAGCCGTAGATGTGGGCTAATTCAGGTATGCCGTTTATTGGCTTGAGGGAATTTGCATCTGCTCCGCATTTTATAAGTTCATATGCATCTATGGCCTTTGGGTAGATCAATCTCCTTGTGAAGGGTAACATGAGCTTGTTGACCGCTATAGCAGTGTCGTTATCAGCAAATCCGATTGTGGGGATTCCCAATCCAAAAGCTACCCTTGGAGCTTCGGGAGAGTTTTTATAGAGGGCTAAATCCGGTTTTTCCTCGATTATGAGCTTGGCAAGTTTGTATTGCCTTTCGGTACTTGCTATGAGCTTTCCCTCAAGGGTTGATCCACCGTGCTTGCCTACAGTATAATAATCTATTCCCAACATGTCCAGAATTCCAGTTAGGCCGTCAAACTCTCTTGTAGTTATCAAAACTTCATGTCCTTTCTTTTCGAGCTCCCTGATTATACCTTTGAAGAAGTGAGCGTGAGGTGCATTGACAATATCTATCCATATCTTCACGGATTTCACCCATTATTATGAACAGCTTTGTCCATTAAAAGGGTTTCCGTAAAATGGTTTTTCTGGTCTTTATTTCCCAAGTTATGTGAGGACTCTTTATTTTGTTAACCGTTTATTACGCTTTCTCTTCTTGAAATAAGGTATGGAATTGAGATAATTAGATAGAATCCTTTGAAAAATTGTGTTTTGGGCAGATTTCCCAAAGTTTTTTGAGAAATCTTTGAGATTACCACTTGAAATTGTTTCGTGGAAAAACCTTAAATTTTGATGCTTAATCTTTCTTCTTGGTGAGAATACATGAGAGACAAAATAATTGACAGAAGCGCTGGGATTGCTGTTATAGGTTTAGGTTACATCGGCCTTCCCACGGCAATTATGTTTGCCAATGCTGGATTTAAAGTGGTAGGATATGAAATAAGGGAAAATGTTGTAAAAAAGGTAAACTCTGGGAATTCTCATATAATTGAGCCCGAGATAGAGGAGATGCTAAGGAGGGCAATTGAAAACGGAAATTTGAAAGCCACCTCGGATAAAAAGGAGATAGCAGGTAAGGATGTCTATATAATATGTGTCCAGACTCCCCTGAAAGAGGATAAAACTCCGGACTTGAGCTATCTTGAAAATGCCGTTAGAACAACCGCCGAATCCATTAAGAGAGGTTCTCTCGTGATCATAGAGAGTACAGTTCCTCCTATGACGACCCTAAAGATGGCAAAGCTTATAGAGGACGTAACGGGTTTTAAAGCTGGAAAAGACTTCTATATGGTTCATGCTCCCGAAAGGGTCATGCCGGGCAGAATATTCAAGGAGCTCGTTTATAATTCAAGAATAATCGGGGGAATAAATGAAGAAAGTTCCGAACTAGCTGAACTGTTATACAGAACTTTTGTAAAAGGCCAGATTTTCAGGACAAACTCTACTACAAGCGAAATGGTAAAGCTGATGGAAAACACCTTCAGAGATGTGAACATTGCTTTGGCTAACGAGTTTGCATTTTTGGCTCACCAGTGTGGGGTTAATGTTTTTGAGGCTATAGAGCTCGCCAATACCCATCCAAGAGTTAAAATCCACATTCCGGGGATTGGTGTCGGTGGCCATTGTTTGCCGAAAGATCCCTATTTGCTTCTCAGTTCTGCAAAGGAAGATTTTGGATTGATAAAGAAAGCGAGAGAAATCAACGAGGACATGCCACTCTTTGCAAAGGATCTTCTTATGGATGCCCTGAAGGCAATCAACCTTCCAGCGGAAGAAGCAATTGTGGTAGTTTTAGGACTGTCTTATAAGGGCAATTCGGACGATACAAGAAACTCACCCTCCCTTACGTTTGTCGAGGATATAAGGGAAGTTGTTACGGAAGTGAGAACTTACGACCCTTATGTAAAGGGAACTCATGAGAGCATTGAAGATGCCCTAAAAGGAGCAGATGTCGTTGTGATAGCAACTGACCATTCAGAATTTAAAACTCTGGACTGGCAAGCACTTGGGAGGCTTATGAGAAACAAAATACTTATAGACGGGAGACATGTTGTGGAGAATCCTCCAAAGGGGTTTATATTTAAGGGAATTGGGAGGGGCGAGTATTGAGACCAGCGTTTGTCTTCGGTACAAGGCCGGAGATAATAAAACTGGCACCCGTAATAAGGGTATTCGAAAGAAAAGGCATTGAGCCCCTAATAATCCACACAGGACAGCATTATGATTACGAAATGAGTAAAATTTTTTTGGAAGAGCTGGAACTCCATAAGATCGACTATCATCTTGAAGTAGGCTCTGGAACTCAAGCCTATCAAACGGGAATGGCAATGATGAAGATAGAAGAAGTTCTCATGAAGGAGAAGCCAGATGTTACTTTAGTTCAGGGGGATACGAATACCGTCTTGGCTGGTGCTTTGGCAAGTGTTAAGCTTAAAATTCCCGTTGCACACGTGGAGGCTGGTTTAAGGAGCTTTGATAGAACAATGCCGGAAGAAATAAACAGAATCTTAGCTGATCACGCAAGTGAAGTTCTTTTTGCGCCCACAGAGGAAGCAAAGAAAAATCTCGAGAGAGAGGGAATCGTTGAAGGGGTTTATGTCGTGGGAAATACAATAGTCGATTCCGTTCTCCAGAATTCAGAGATAGCCGAAAAGAAAAGCAAGACCTTGGAAAGTTTGAGGTTAAAGCCGAAGGAATATGCTCTTTTAACGGCTCATAGAGCTGAAAACACTGATAGTGAAGAGAACCTCAAAAAACTCGTGGAAATAATTGACTCCCTGCCGATAACCGTGGTATATCCCGTCCACCCAAGAACAGAAAAAAGGTTAAAAGCCTTAGATCTATGGGAAAAGCTAAAAGCAAAAGAACATGTGATTCTAACAAAACCTCTTGGCTATCTTGACTTTTTGAAACTGCAGAAGAACGCTAAAATTGTTTTAACCGATTCAGGTGGGATCCAAGAGGAAAGCATAATCCTTAACGTTCCATGCTTAACGCTACGCTATAACACGGAAAGGCCAGAAACAATAAAAGCAGGAGGAAACATTTTAGTAGGCCTTGAGAAAAACAGAGTTCTTCACTACGTTGACAGGCTATTGAACGACAAAGAATTCTACAGCAAGATGGCAAATGCCGAAAACCCCTTTGGGGATGGAAGGGCAGGAGAGAGAATTGCTGAGATTCTTTTAGATCTTTATGAGAAGGGAGAGCTGAGGGTGAAAAGCTCAAGATTCATTTGAACCGTTAAAACAAAAGAAGATTCAGTTCTTCACAAGCACCAAAACTTCCAGTCTCAGAATTGAACTCTTTTTCAATACCTTCTCTTCTTCTGGTCATATCTGTCTCCATTTGCCCGGAGGAAGAGGAATAGTTGTGTCTTTGAAGGCATCCTGATGCTGTTATGAGCATTAGCAAAAGAAGAGTTCCAAAGTACTGCATTTAAGTATTACATTTTTCTTTTGAAAGTTTCTCTATACCGGAGTTCCAATGTAAATTCCGTGCCTTGTTCTCACAATCTTGACCCTAATCTTATCACCAACTTTTGCATTCGTGTTTATAACCTCTACTAATCTATTTCTTGCGGTTCCAAGCATTTCTCCCTTAATTCTCCCTGAAAGAATTATCTTTACTTTAACAACTTCTCCGATATGGAACTGCAGAGGGATAAATTTCCTTCTGTGCATTCCAAAGTGTTCTGGCCTTAGAATAAGAGGTCTCATCCCAGTTCTTTCTTCAAGAGTTCTCAGCCATGCGTAAAATTCTTTAAACGATAGAAACTTTACCGCAGGACGTCTTCCGAACTTGTAGGGAACATAATTCTGGAAACCCAAAGCGGGCCACCTTTTTCCAGCACCGATTTTCCGTGCAAATTCTATAAATGTCTCTGCCTCATTGTCGTTTATCCCAAAGATTATCACTGGGGCTAAAAGCACGTCGATTCCGGCATTTACAAGTGCCTCTGCCATTTCCAAAACGTGATTAAGGTTGTAATCCTTTGTTCCCATTAGCATTTTTGCTTTTTCGGGATCAAGGGAATGGATTGAGAGGTTTACCCTATCCAGTCCCGCCTCTGCTAATTCCTCAATGAGCTTATCATTTAGCAATACTCCATTACTCTGCATTGAAATTACACTGACGTTTGGATTTTCCTTAAGTCCCTGCACTAACTCCACGATAAATGGGTACAGCAAGGGTTCTCCTTGTCCATCCAAATGTGCCTCAAGCCCTTTACCTTTAAATCTGGCAACCTCATCAAACCATTTTAGCAGATAGTCAACATCAACAACGTAATCGAGAAGTCGGGTTCTTGAATATGGTCCTTCATCAACGGAGCAGAAGATGCATGAGAGGTTACATCCAGTTGATCCCCTAACTTGAATTAGATTTGTTCCCCTATCTATTAGCCCAAATCCGTTGTATCCTAAAAGGGGAACTCCCATTCCTTCGTGAATGTATAGCACTTTTCTTCTTGTGTACTTGCTTTTCAAGAATTCTCCGAGATGGTTCTGAATTAAAAAGGCAACAAATTTCTCAATCTCTTCGTTTTCTGTGTTTACTGTGAGGTATCCATCTTCAACACTAATTTCGGGTTTGATTCTGAATTTCCTCTTAATGGCCTTTTCAAGAAAGGATTTCTCAAAATCGGCATAAAGATTGTCTCTCCAAATTAGTCTTATGCTATTGTCAATTTCTTCGAAATAGGAATTTGGGAGCTTTATTCTCATCATGTTCCCTTAATGGTGAGGTCTTTTAAAATTTTAGCAAAGCTTATAAAATATAATTGGACACAGTTCTGCATGGAAACATTTTAATACTTTTGCAACAAATGGTCTAATGATGAACTATTATGAACAGAGGTGAGGGAAATGTGGGGCAAACTTGAGCACTACTTTGATGAGTATCCAGTCAGAAAGCAAATAGCAAAACTATTGTTGAAACATGGCCTCAAGGTTTCAGATGATATGAAAATCAAATGTGGCAATATAGAGGTTCCATATACAAAAATAGCCAAAGCGCTTGATGTAGATAGAAGGGTCGTCAAAGAGACTGTTGCCATGATACTAAAAATCTCGGAGCTTAGAGAGGTATACACAAACCTTGAGCCCACAGTACACATGAAGTTCGTCGGAAGGCATGTCGGTTATGGAGTCATAGAAATAGAGCCTGAGCCGAGGGCTATAGGAATCCTAGCAAAGATAGCATCAAAGATTGCAGACAGAGGAATAAACATTGTACAGGTCGTTGCGGAAGATCCAGAGCTCTATCCTGAGGCAACTTTAACCATAATCACTGAGAAGCCGATTCCTGGGGAGCTGATAAATGAATTATCAAAGCTTGAGGGCGTTAAGCGTATTTCCATTTACTGACTTCTCTTTTAACTTTTTATCTTGATTGGGCATGATTGGGACCTGACCTCCTCTCCATCCTGAAGGGCGGGATAGGAGAATTCTAAAATCGGCATTCAAGCAGAAAGCCTTAAGAACGGGGAGGGGGTCAGCTTTTCACAAATCCTATAAATCTTCACTCCTATTTCTTTTTGGTGAGAAAATTGAAAGCTGAAGCCCTTAAAAGTATTCTCAAAGAACTCGGCATTGAATGTGCGAGAACTATTGAAGAGAAAGTCGATCTGCAGTTTTCAGCTTTGGAGAGCCTTCACAAAAACCTCAATGATGAGCTTTTCCTCAAGCTCGTGATAGCGAACTCAATTGTGAGTTATCAGCTTTCGGGTAAAGGGGAGAATTGGTGGTGGGAGTTTTCAAACTATTTTTCAAAAAACATTCCAAGGGAGGGCATTGTGAAGGCTTATTCTGAGTTCTTGCCAAGGTCAAAGAATAACAGGAGATTAATCCAGCCAAAGCTGAATCGTCTTAAAACGCTGGAGCCTTTTTTGAACTCATTAACGATTGAGGATTTGAGAAAGTACTATCAAAACATGGTGGGATTTAGGAATCATTTAGCGAAGGTCATGAATGCAAAGGAAGATGCAAAAACAATTGTTTTTGCCATCAAAATGTTCGGTTACGCATCTAGGATAGCTTTTGGGGAGTTCATTCCTTATCCGATGGAAATCGACATTCCAAAAGACTTCAGAATTGAAAACTACACAAAAAGGTTCGCGAATAGGAGTCCTATAACTTTTTGGAGAGAAGTTTCAAAGGAAGTTGAAATTCCTCCGTTGCATATAGATTCAATTCTCTGGCCCGTGCTTGGAGGAGATAAGAAGGTTATGGAAAGATTGAAGAAACACTGCAGAAAGTACAAGCTGGTTTTAGAGCTCATCTCCCTTTAAGCTGTTCTTTTTTCGAACTTAATAATAAGGGATAATTGAAAGTCAATTAAGGCCTGTAGGTTTTGTTAAGCGAACCGAAAAATTTATATATTCAAACCCCAAAAGTTTTATATGAAAACAAAAGAGGTGATGAAAATGGTCGTCATAGGAGAAAAGTTCCCAGAAGTTGAGGTTAAGACCACCCACGGAGTAATAAAGCTTCCAGACTACTTTGTAGAAAAGGGCAAGTGGTTCCTTCTTTTCAGCCACCCAGCAGACTTTACTCCGGTTTGTACAACTGAATTCTACGGCATGCAAAAAAGAGTTGAACAGTTCAGAGAACTTGGCGTTGAACCTATTGGACTAAGCGTTGACCAGGTGTTTAGCCACCTTAAGTGGATGGAGTGGATAAAGGAGAACCTTGGTGTGGAGATAACATTCCCAGTTATCGCTGACGATCGTGGTAACCTTGCCGAAGCTTTGGGCATGATTCCGAGCGGTGCAACGATTACAGCTAGAGCAGTTTTTGTTGTTGATGATAGGGGAATAATAAGGGCAATACTTTACTACCCTGCTGAGGTTGGCAGGGATTGGGACGAAATCCTTAGGCTTGTAAAAGCCCTCAAAATAAGCACCGAAAAAGGTGTTGCATTGCCTCATAAATGGCCAAACAATGAGCTCATGGGAGATAGGGCTATTGTTCCTCCTGCTTCAACGGTTGAAGAGATTAAGCAAAGGGAAGAGGCCAAAGTTAAAGGAGAAATAGAATGTTATGATTGGTGGTTCTGCCACAAAAAGATTGAGTAATATTTTCTTTTAATTTTACTCTTTTTCTCAAATCATTTCTTCTAATTGGGTTTCCAAAAGTAATAGTGAAATCCTTTTATACTTTCATTTCGAACTAGATTGAGGTGGTATAGAAATGCCAAAGGTTTGGATAGAGAAGCTTTTAGAAGAGCCAGAACTCTACCTTTTGAGAATTGATGATGACCAGATAAGATATTTTGAAGCTACGTGGGATATCCCAGAGGGAATAACGTACAATGCCTATTTGACGAAAACAGATAATGCTGTTATACTCTTTGATGCTTGGAAAAAAGATTATACGGAAGAATTTCTTGAGACACTTTCTAGCATTGTTGATCCTAAGGAGATAACCCATGTTGTAGTCCATCATATGGAACCTGACCATAGTGGAGCACTACCGAAAGTGCTTGAGGCCAACGGTTATAAAGCGAAAATAATTGGGACCATATTTGCAAAAAGACTTTTAGAGGCATTTTTTGGGATAAAAGAGAATGTTCATGCAATTGAAGATGGAGAGGAGCTTAGGATAGGAAATAGAACTTTTAAATTCATAACAGTTCCATGGCTGCACTGGCCCGATACAATGATAACGTACTTGGTTGAGGACAAGATAGTCTTTGGCTGTGATGTTGGAGGAGGTTACTCAATACCTGAGGCAATAGATGATAGTGATGATGAAATTGTGGAGAAGTACCTTCCGTATGTAACGAAGTATATTGTAACTGTCATTGGCCACTATCACAAATACATCGTGGAGAACATTGAAAAGATAAAGAAACTCGGCATAGTCAATGATGCCAAGATGATTCTCCCTGGCCATGGTTTAATATGGCGTAAAAACCCGCAGAGGATTTTTGAATACTATGCAAAAGTTGGAGCTGGGGTTCCGAAGAAAGGCAAGATCTTAGTAATTTACGACTCAATGTACGGTTTTGTTGAAAAAAGCGTTAGGATAGCAATTGACGAGTTGCAAAAGCTAGGCTTTAAGCCGGTAGTTTATAGATTTACTGATAAAGAAGCCCCAGCGGTGAGTGATATTCTCGGAGAGGTTCCAGATAGCGAAGCGCTTATTATAGGGGCTTCAACGTATGAGGCAAACGTCCACCCACGCATAAAATATACTCTCTATGAGTTACTCGACAAGGCCAACTACGAGAAGCCGGTGCTTATCTTGGGAACTTTCGGATGGGCAGGAGTAGCTGGAAGAGAAATAGAGACCCTCATCAAAAGGTCAAAGTTTGATCATGTTGACACCATAGAGGTAAAAGGTAGAACCACGGCTGAAGATGAAGTGAAAATTAGAGAAGGCGTTAGAGAACTGGCAAAAAGACTCAGAAAGTGACCCTCTTTAAATTTTTGATAAAACTGCTAAACGGCATTGAAGTTAGATGTGTTAAAGTATCTTTACCAGAGCGATCTCCTCGCCCTTCAGGGGGAGACTTTTAAAAGAAAAATGTAATGTTCTCGTTCTGCTTTATAAATTTCGAAGAGAAAGCCTTTTATATTTCTATATCGAAATTAGTAATATCGTTTTGAGGTGATAAGTATGGTAGTCGAAAGAAAAATGACTAAGAAGTTTCTTGAAGATGCATATGCAGGAGAAAGCCAAGCGCATATGAGATATCTAATTTTTGCGGATGTTGCTGAAAGGGAAGGATTTCCTAATATAGCAAAGCTCTTTAGAGCAATAGCTTTTGCTGAGCTTGTACATGCTAAAAATCATTATCAAGCACTTGGCAACATTAAGGACACTCCTAGCAACCTTCAGGTAGCAATAGATGGGGAGACTTTTGAAGTCGAAGAAATGTATCCGGTTTACAAAGCAACTGCTGAGCTCCAGGGTGAGAAAGAGGCCGCTAGGAGCACTCATTATGCCTTAGAGGCCGAAAAGATCCATGCAGAGCTTTACAAGAAGGCAAAAGAGCTTGCGGAACAGAAAAAGGATATAGAGGTAAAGAAGGTTTACATATGCCCAGTTTGTGGTTACACGGCAGTTGATGAAGCCCCGGAGTACTGTCCAGTGTGCGGGGCTTCAAGAGAAAAGTTTGTAGTTTTTAAGTAGCTTTTTCATTTTTTGCTCTATTTAGTTTGAAGCACAAACTTTATAAGGTTGATTTAATAATATTAGGTGGTGGAAACATGGCAAAGTGGAAATGCATAGTTTGTGGATACATCTACGATGAGGAAGCTGGGGATCCAGATAGCGGAGTTAATCCGGGGACAAAGTTTGAGGAAGTCCAGATGATTGAGTATGCCCGCTCTGTGGCGCTTCAAAAGATATGTTTGAGAAGATAGAGGATTGAGGTGATTGAAAATGATTACTAGAACTATAAGAAGTGGGGACTGGAAGGGAGAAAAGCACGTCCCCGTTATAGAATACAAAAAAGAAGATGATTTAGTAAAAGTAAAAGTTCAAATTGGTAAGGAAATTCCACATCCAAATACTCCTGAGCATCATATAGCTTGGGTTGAACTTTATTTTCACCCAGAAGGTGAGAACTTTCCTATACTTGTTGGCAGGGCAGAATTTGCAAACCATACAGATCCCCTAACAGAGCCCATAGCTTACTTTGTATTCAAGACCAAGAAAAAAGGCAAACTCTACGCCCTCAGCTACTGCAACATCCACGGCCTCTGGGAGAACGAAGTCCAGCTTGACTGATCCCTTTTTCTTTTCTGCAATGATACTTACTAATTTTCCAGACATTTATTGCTCTTTTTGAAGCAAGGATGTTACTTAATGACAAGGCTTATTAAGGTGAAAGTAGGACTACCCTACAGCGGTGAGTAATGTGGTGAGGATCTCAACAGGGGTGGAAGGCCTTGATAAAATGCTTAACGGCGGCCTCATCCCCGGAAGGGCGTATCTTATAAAAGGAGGGCCTGGAACTGGCAAAACCACATTGGCAATACAGTTTTTGATGGAAGGAGCCCAAAATGGAGAAAAATGTCTGTATATTACTTTTGAAGAGCCCGTTTCAACTCTCAAAGAAGACATGAGAAACTTTGGTTTTGACTTGGAGCATCCTAACATAAAGCTCATAGATGCTACACCTGTTGGAGAAAAAAAGACTATCTTTGCCGATGTTCTCTATGAGGAGTTTGCGACCAGCTTTGAAAAGCTTACAAGGACAATAAGCGAAGAACTTAAGACTGAAAAGTACTCAAGGGTAGTTATAGATCCCCTAACAATGCTCAAGCTCACGATTGTGGATGAGCTTGAGTACAGAAGGATTTTTATGGCTTTTCTGAAGACAATATCCAAGTATAATGCCACGATTATCTTTACCTCGGAGATTAAGGCTACTGACGTTGAGGAATATCTCGTAAGTGGAGTTATCGAGCTGAGGACAATTGAGGAGCGGGGGAAGACTCTTAGAGGCATTAAGATAATAAAATTTAGAGGAAGTACCTTTGATGAGGAAGTCAGGCCTTATAGGATAACCAATAAGGGTATTGAAGTTTACCACAAGGAAGTTCTGTTTCACGGGGTCTGAGCATGAACCTCGGCGTTCCCAAGCTTGATGAGCTTCTCGGGGAAATTGAACCGGGAAGCACGATTTTAATTTCCACAATCGGGGAACTGGGGATAGAGATAGTTGTGGCTGTTCTAAGAGAAAATAAAGAGAAAGCCGTTGTCTTTGTAACTCCCCGCCTTAAAAAGAGACTTAAGAATACAGAGGGTATTGATGGGGTTATTTATTTTACTCTGGGAGAGGATTTTGCTCCGCAGGAGCTTTTTAAAATAACTCATGCAATGAGAGAAGTTCCAGAAGATCGTTTCGTTGGTATATTTTTCCTCCAGCCTCTTCTTGTTTTCCATCCTCCTGAGACAGTTCACCGCTTCTTTTCCGAATTGGCCAACATAGCCCTAGAACGTGGCTTTGTCTTGATGTCGATGGTGGATAAAAGACTGCTTGATGACAAGACTCTTGCCATCTTCGAGGAGTCTGCAACGCATGTTATAGATATAGTTGAGATTGTTGAAGGGTTTAAAATAACGAGGGGAATACGAATTAAGAAGTCTCCTCATGGAGTTACGGGCTTTTACAAGCTTGAACTGAATAAGGAAATTATTATAGGTGAGCCTCTTGGATGAATACACACTGTTAAGTCTTGTCATTGGGGGTATGCTCTTGCTTGGAGTCTCTCTTGCTATTCTAATATTTCACACTCTTAATCTGTACGTTAAAAAGAGCAGAACCTTTGAAGCCCTTCAGGTAATTGGAGGATTCATTATGGCTATTGGACTGATCAGTATAAGGGTTATTAGAGGTGCTTTGTTCCCATCTATTACTGTCCTTTTTATTGCCCTCTTCACTCTTATCGGGGCTCTGCTTATAGTTCTGCCCTTTTTTGTATTCAGATACACTAAAATTGATAGAGAGTTAAAGGTGCAAGTTTTTGTTATTCTAGCGTCTTCTGTTACCTATCTGCTTCTTCCACTTCCTACTTTGGGAAAAATTGTGGTAATATTGCTTCTTTTTAGTACTATTTTTATTATTCTCCTTCTCATGAAATCTGTTTCCTCTTTGGGGGCTTGTACGCGCTTTAACAGAAATCTCCTAAGGGTTGCATCGTGGTTCCTCGTCCTCCACGCATGGCTTCGCTATTATTCCTTCAAAAACCCCCAAACATGCATCCACTATGAGGTCCTCTTGATTTATTTCATAAGCCTGCTCATATGGGTATACTCCACACTTAAAACTTATGAAACACTGAGGGAGTGGTTCTAATGGAATGTGTTCTAATTTCAGAGCTGCCCGATATTTTACTTGGCCTTCTCATACTACTCGGCTTTTCCACAAAAAAGAAAAAGAACCCTCTCTTATATCATCGGTCTTATGCCCTCTTACTCGGCCTGCTCTTTAGCGGGGGGTCTATAGTGGAGATAATTTTGGGGATTAATTTGGACGTAATTGAGTTTTTTGGGATTCTGGGAATTTTGTTAATTATGGAAAGGTTTATCTCACTCAATACGGGCAAAAGAATTCACTACGAGTACTTTTTCCTAACTACCCCCCTGACACTTCTTGCTGTCTTTGCGTTCCATGATTTCAAATATTTCCATGTAGGCACACTGGGTGTTCTTTCTATCTTGGCTTTAAGTCTTAGGGAGAATGCATTTATTCTCGGGGGAGATATGAGAAATACCCTCCTCTTTTCGAGCGTATTTGCACCTTTGAGCATTGGAGCACTTTTGGCTGGATTCGATGTTCTCAGTGCGTTTCTTTATCTCGGGGCTGTTTTATTCCTGTTCCTTACAGTTGGGGAAAGAATTTGGTGGGTGAGATGATCGAATACCAGATTATAATGACACTCAACGGTGCCCTCACGGTTTTGGGGATAGCCTATGTTACCCTTATCTTTAATAAATTGGAAAGCTACGCCTTGGGGAAAAGATATGCCATTTTTGGCCCACTTTTTGGCGGGATCCTAATCTCAGCTGGCTTTTTATGCATTATGAGGCCAACAAGTGAGATTGAGAGGAACATTGTCACACTTCTCCTTCTTGCCGGGCCGGGCATAATGATCTATTCATTCAGCACACTTGGAGTTCTTGTTCCAACGAAGAGGTTTGTTGCCCAGTTTCTTTTGATTATCTCCTCAATATCTCTCGCTTCTCGCTTTTCAGATATCACAGCACAGCTTATCTACATAGGCGTTCTTTTAACCCTTCTTATCTTGGTTCATTCCCTTTTAACGCTGAAAGTTCTTCCTACCTTTTTGAGGTATTCCCTTCTAATATCTTCTTGGCTTTTTGTGGCTTACAGCTGGGTGAGGTACTTCATTAACAGGACTTCCCTAGAGGGAATGTCCTTCCTCATAGTTCTCCTCTACTCCTCCGCAGTGAGTCTCTGGGTATACTCCGCTATGGGAATATACGACTACATTCGGAGGTGGCTTTAAATGATAGGTATAGCTCTCTCTTACCTGCTCCTTAGTGCTTCAATTCTCGGTGCAGCGCTGGCATGGAAAGTAAAAGAGACAGGGGAAAGTATAATGTATTTGTCATCTGCAATGTTTGTATTGGCCTCTGTCCTCGAATTCACTTTTCCAAAATTTGGAAACGCTATAGGGCTTATAGGAGCAGTTAGTTTCCTTTTTGCTGTGCTTGCGTTTTTATTTGGCAAACTTGGAGCATGGACGTGGCTTTATGCTGGGTTTTCAGCTGTCACTGTGGCTTATGTTGTGTTCACAGCCGTTGAACTGCTTTTTCCATTGATGGCACTTCTATTTGCACTATCAGCACTCTTGGGTATAAAGCTCAATAACATCCTTCCCTGGCTTCACACCAATGTTCTGGTAATCTCTTCCCTCCTCTTGTTCGTCAGCTTTTTCTCCTATCTGATGGGATATCATCTTGTTAGTGAATTCTCATTCTTCAGTGGGATATTGTTTGGAAGTCTCCAGATGTTTGAGGGAGCGGAAGTTTTGAAGAACATAAAGAAAAGAAGTTTTTCTTGGAAGTGATTTTCAGCATACCTCAAAATCTGCAAAAATCTACCGGAAGGTTTATTTACTTCCCTTTCCAATCATCAAGATAAAAACTTGGACGATGGAAGCATGGTAAGTGTTTATCAAATTCTCATGAGCATCTGCGGATTGTTAACCCTTACGGGAATTTTCCTTACTTGGAACCTTTCAAGAAAGATTGAGAGCTTCTTTTTAGGGCATAGAAAGCTTTCTTGGTATATCCTCTTTGGGGGAATATTGACTTCACTCGGTTTTATTGCAACAATGTTTGAAGTTCATCAAGCAATTATAAGTTTTGCAATTCTTCTGGGGCCTGTTTTAATAGCCTACTCCCTTTCGGAAAGCGGACTTGTTAGGGCAACATGGACAATGCTCTTACAGGTTGGAATTGTAGCTGGAAGTGCAATTTTTGTAAGGAATAGCTTCTACACCATCAAGCTGGCTTCTTCAGTAGCTATTGTGCTCCTCATTAATGTCATACCGGGCTACGTTAGAACCCCTGAAAGGTATAGGAGGCTTGCAGAGATATCATCCTGGACTTTTGTGGGATTTATCTGGCTCAATCTTTTTGTTGGAGAAATCGCTCCAGTAGTATATCTCTTTTCCATGACCCTGTGGATTTACACTCTTGTGAGACTCCATTACGTGGCAGTGGAGAGACTTGACAATTTTAGCAGTTTATATTCACGTTAGTGGCTTTGTTTTTGAAACTTCTATTTTTTGATGGAAGATTTTAGTATGAGTGTCTTGTATTTTGAAAAAGTGAATGAGTTTTCTCTGAAGGCACTTTTGGGAATGGCAATAAAAGCTGAGATTGGTGCAAGGGAGTTTTATGAAAGCATGGCTGTAAATGTTGATGTAGAAACGCTAAGGGAAAATTGAAGTTTCTTGCCGGAGAAGGAACGACCATATGTGGTATTTTTCATGCGAATACCTTCCTTTTTCTTCTTTTGCCACTATCGAAATCTTAATAACTCTGTTTTCTTATTTTTATGTTACTTAAGGAAAGGGCTTAATAGTTAGGAAAACCCAACTGATGTGGGGGTGTGAAAAATGACTGAAAAGTTTGACAAGATATATGACTACTACGTGGACAAGGGCTACGAGCCCAGCAAAAAGAGGGATATAATAGCCGTTTTTAGAGTAACTCCTGCCGAAGGGTATACGATTGAGCAGGTCGCCGGAGGAGTTGCCGCGGAAAGCTCAACTGGAACTTGGACAACCCTTTATTCATGGTACGAAGAGGAAAGATGGGCGGACCTTTCGGCTAAAGCTTACGACTTCCACGACATGGGCGACGGCAGCTGGATTGTGAAGATAGCATATCCTTTCCACGCCTTTGAAGAGAGCAACCTGCCGGGACTTCTTGCCAGCATAGCCGGAAACGTCTTTGGGATGAAGCGCGTCAAGGGGCTTAGGCTTGAGGACCTCTACTTCCCCGAAAAGCTCATCAGGGAGTTCAATGGTCCTGCTTTTGGTATAGAAGGAGTAAGAAAGATGCTTGAAATCAAAGACAGGCCGATCTATGGCGTCGTTCCCAAGCCAAAAGTCGGTTATTCGCCGGAGGAGTTCGAGAAGCTTGCTTACGATCTCCTTACTGCCGGGGCGGACTACATTAAGGACGATGAGAACATGACGAGTCCGTGGTACAACCGCTTTGAAGAAAGAGCCGAAATAATGGCAAGGATAATTGAAAAAGTGGAGAGCGAAACGGGAGAAAAGAAGACATGGTTTGCCAACATAACTGCAGATATAAGGGACATGGAAACGAGGCTGGAAATCCTGGCTGACCTTGGATTAAAGCACGCGATGGTTGACGTCGTTATAACGGGATGGGGTGTTCTGGAGTACATAAGGGATTTGGCCGAGGACTACGGTTTGGCTATACACGGGCACAGGGCAATGCACGCTGCCTTCACGAGGAACCCCAACCATGGAATCTCAATGTTTGTTTTGGCGAAGCTTTACAGGTTGATAGGTATTGACCAGCTCCACGTAGGAACCGCGGGAGCAGGCAAGCTCGAGGGCGGAAAATGGGACGTTATCCAGAACGCCAGAATTCTAAGGGAGAATCACTACAAACCTGATGAGAATGATGTCTTCCACCTTGAGCAGAAGTTCTATCACATAAAGCCTGCCTTCCCGACCAGTTCCGGTGGATTGCATCCGGGCAACTTGCCTATGGTTATAGAGGCTCTTGGGCCTAACATTGTCCTCCAGCTCGGCGGCGGAACCCTTGGACACCCGGATGGACCGGCTGCCGGAGCAAAAGCCGTCAGGCAGGCAATAGATGCCACAATGCAAGGAATCTCCTTGGATGAGTACGCAAAAACTCACAAGGAGCTTGCGAGAGCCTTAGAGAAGTGGGGACACATTACCCCGGTTTGATTTCTCCCACAACTTTTATATACTCCGCTTAATATTTTGTTAGGGTGCCCTAATTATGATGGAGAACTTCGTAACGTCTCTTAGTGAGTACCTTCTCGTCCTCTCCGGCGGGAGCATCATGGTGGTTGCCTTTTATGCCGGCCTTTTTGTGGCTTTGATGACTACCCTCGGCTCTCTGCTTGCGATATTCTCCAATAAAATGCCTAGCTGGGGTGTGGACTTCAGCTTATCCTTTGCCGCGGGAGTCATGATTGTTGCGAGCTTTACGAGCCTTATACTCCCGGGAATCACTCAATCGGGGCGTTTTTCACCAGTGGGAATTGGGATTCTGGTTGGGATAGTCCTTATATATCTCATAGACAGCTTTGTGCCCCACGAGCATCTGGTTAAGGGTTATGAAGGACCGGAAGAGCTAAAGGATAAGCTTAGAGTTATCTGGTTGATAGTTCTGGCGGTCATAATACACAACCTCCCCGAAGGCTTGGCAGTTGGAACTTCTATAGTGTTTGACCTCAAAACGGGTCTTGTGACGGCGATAGCTATAGGAATACAGGACTTCCCTGAAGGGACAGTTATTTCATTGCCGCTAGCAACGATTCAAAAGAAGAAACTTCAGCCCATACTCATGGGTGCTTTAAGCGGAGTCGCGGAGTGGGTTATGGTTCTTGTGGGTGCGTTCTTCTTCTCCGTATTTCATGGCTTACTGCCTTACGGCCTTGGACTGGCTGGAGGTGCCATGCTCTACGTGACCGTAAAGGAGATGATTCCTGAAATATACAGACACGAGAAGAACGAGCTTATTGTAACTGCGGGCTTCTTTCTGGGCTTTTATGTAATGCTTTTCCTCGACTCGATGCTCGGATAGCAAAGAGAAGGAAAAAGTCACAGTTTAACCTTTATTCCTGTCTCTTCCTCGACCTCCTCAAAGCCCCCCTTCATGTACTTCGCAAGCTCCCCATCAACCTCAAGGAGTGCCGCGAGGAACTCGCCGAAGTGCTCCTTCTCCTCGTTAGCTACATCTAAGAATATGTGTTTTATTCTCTCGTCCTCGATGTTCCCGGCAAGCTGCTCGTAAAAGCTTATGGCATCGAGTTCAGCTTCAATTGCCCAGCGTAGGGCTTGGGCAATTTCCCTCCGCGAGAGGGGTCTATTCTTCGGAATCTCAAATGGGTATTTGGCCAGCATGTTATTCACCTCCACCAGCTCACTCAACCTCAAAGGTTAAAATTCCGATAATCCATATTCTTGGCTTCATTACTGAATTATATTGAGTCCTTAAAAGCTTATAGTGGGCTTTTTCTGTGTTCGACGCTCCTCAAAGATTTTCTTAATTGTCTTATCTTCTGCTTCCTTTGCTGCTTTCTCATAAAACCTCCATGTGGACCTTTCTTGTTGCATTCTCAATTCTACAGCTTTGACTTCGCTGAGTTCTCCCTCGTATTTTGGACTGACCTCCTCTCCGTCGTGAACGGCGAGGGTTCCAACGAGTTAACCCCTCGCCATTGGTGGGGAGGTTTGCGGGCTCATCCTCATGAGGTTCAGCCCGCAGGCCCGGTCTTAAACCCATTACCCCTACCGCAGAGCGACTCGGGGTTATGGTTTAAAGGCCACCCTCCAAAGTTTTCAACTACCGAGAGGCAGTTTTGAAAGGACGCCTTACGGCGTCAACCCTCCAGTGCTGGAGGGTAACGTGAAACCCCTTGGAGGGGGTATCTGACGGTGGCCTCTTCGAGGCCTACGCTACAAGAGTTTAAAAGGGTTTCTATTCGAATGCCGATTTTAGAATTCTTGCATCCCCGCCCCAAGGCTTTCGAGTGGTAAACAGAAAAGCCCTTAACTCCCTTTTTCAATCTTCTCATTGGTGATGCCCATGAAAATCGAGGACGTTTACGTCTGGGATATAAACGCTAAGTGGCTTGGAATCTCTCCGTTTCAGCTCATGGAAAACGCTGGCACTGGAGTGGCAAGAGCAATAGAAGAAAAGTTTGGAAAAGGACTTAAAGTGGCAATATTCTGTGGAACAGGAAACAACGGTGGAGATGGCTTTGTTGCAGCTAGGCATTTAAGCTTTGAGAATGATGTAACAGTCTTTTTGGTGGGTGATGAAATAAAAATCAGGAGTGAAGAAGCTAGGCACAACTGGGAAGTTCTTAAAAAGCTTGATTTTGTAAAAATTAAGGTTCTCAAGGACTCGAGCCAGATAAAGGAGTTAAGTCTTAAGGGCTTTGATGTAATTGTTGATGCTCTCCTTGGTGCTGGAACAAAGGGGGAGCCCAGGGAGCCAATTCGCTCTACCGTGGAGAAAATAAACGAGTACGCTGGAATGGCAAAAATTGTAAGCATTGATTTGCCAAGTGGGTATCCTTCAAAGGTATGTGTAAAATGCGACTTTGCGGTAACTTTTCAGTGGGATAAAGAGGAATTTAAAGGCTTTGAGAGAATAATAGCTAAGATTGGTTATCCCAAAGAGCTCTACCATCTTGTGGGGCCCGGGGATGCAAAATTTGCTTTAAGAAAGAAAGGGGAGCACAAAGGACAGAACGGAAAACTCCTCATAATCGGAGGAAGCGAAGATTATTTTGGGGCTCCCTATCTGGCCGCAAAGGCCGCAAGCTACATAGCGGATTTAGTATATTTAGCGATGCCCGAATATTCGGCAAGACGCATTAATGACCCGGATATAATTCTTAGACCTTTTGAAGGAAAGAACTTTAACGGAGATCATCTTGAAAAGGCACTTGAACTTTCAAAAGGTGTTGATGCCGTTATTATAGGTCCTGGGATTGGAAGGAAAGATGAAACTCGAGATTTCATTAGGAAATTCGTGAAATGCTGTGAAAAGCCTATGGTTATAGATGCTGATGCCCTGAAAGCAGTTGCAGAGGATTTGGATATCCTTAAAGGTAAAAGTTTTGTTTTAACTCCTCATGCTGGGGAGTTTAAGATTCTGTTTGGAAAAAACCTCGGGGGAGAGTTAGAGGAGAAAGCAAAAATGGTAATAGAAAAAGCCCGGGAAATTGGTGGTACAATTCTGCTTAAGGGGGCATACGACATAATAAGCGATGGAAAAATTTGGAAGTACAACAAAACTGGAAACAAAGGAATGACAACTGGAGGAACCGGAGACGTACTTGCGGGAATAGTTGGGGCTTTGCTAGCATTGGGTAACGAGCCTCTGAGAGCAGCAAGCGTTGGTGCTTTTCTCAATGGTCTTGCTGGAGACATGGTAAAAGAGGAGATGGGAGAAAACTTCACCGCTTTAGAAGTGGCTAAAAAAGTCCCTCTTGCAATCAAATGTGCTATTGAATTCTAATCTTCCAATTTTAGGACTTTTCTTAGTTCTTTTGCTTCCTCTTATAGCTCTGGGGAATTTATCAATACCAAGAGGTTCATGAGATGAATGAACTCTATTGGATTTAGATTGATTCCCTCCAATCGCTTAATTAGATCTCTTGAAAGCCTTTCTAGCATTTGTTGAGAGTCTTTCAAGGATTTCTATGAATGCCTTTTTGTCTTCAATCTTAAATCCGGCGTTTTTGAGGAGATTGTACATCGTTTCTGCTTCTTGACGGTGGATGGCCTTCATTGTGGGCGTTGTTATATCTTCCTTTGGGTAAGGTGTAATCAAAAAGATCCTTGCACTTCTTCGGTATAAGGTCTCGTTTCCATCTCTTCCAACTTCCTCTACAAATCCTGCTTTTTCAAGAAGGTTTATGTGTCGGTATATTGTAGAGGGATCTTTCTTCAGCACAACACTAAGTTCAGAAGCGGACACGGGGCGTTCTCTAAGTAAATTAACTATATTAAGCCTTGTTCTATCCCCTAATAACTTAATTTTCTCGGGATCCGTGATAATCAATACTTCTTTCATATGCTCTTAGAATTCTTCCAATCTATCCTGTGGAGTTTCACTTTCTTCAATAATTTTCTTTCCAGCGGCTACCATATCTATGCTGTGAACAACTCCACCAAACTCTTCTATCGTTCTTACAATCTCTTCATAATTCAGATTATCTCCAACGATGGTTATTTTTACATTTTCCGTCTCTTTATCTATCTCCACGAGGGTGATATTAACCCCATCCACCCCTTTCAGCTCACTTAATCCCAAAGCCAGTTCAGTGACCATAGGCTGGTGAGGTTTAAGTACATCCAACACGAGAAGTCTAATACCTTTTGCCATCTTCTATCCCGTTTTCCCTTTGAATTTACTCCTTTTTAAGTATTTCTCCGAGCTTTCTCAAAAGCTCTATTGCATCCTTATCTCTCCCAACTTCAGCCGTGGTGAGCCAATCAATGGCATGGATTATGTCTTCATTTGAAAATTCCTTGAGGGCTTCTTCTTTTTTCTCTATTTCTGCAGAAATTTTTGCCGTATATGAGTGTTCCTTTTCCAAAAGTTTGTCCATTATGTTCAAAAGTTCTTCCTCATCGAACTTATAGCCAAGAGCCTTGAAAATATCGAGCTTTGTCTTTAACCTTGATCTGGCCAAATATCTAAGCTCCTCATCTCCAAGATAGAGGTTTATGTAAAACACATCTGCAGTTCTTCCGTAGTATTTTTCGACCAAGTTTCCTTTCATCTCGGTTCTTTTTACTTCCACAAGACCGGCTTCCTTTAGCTTCTCAATGTGGTGATATATTGTCTGCGGTGTCTTGCCGAGAATTTCACTAAGCTGAGAAATCGTCATTTCTCTATTTCTGAGCAACCTCAATATCTGTCTCCTTGTATCTTCGAGCATTAGTTTTATTACCTCTGGATCCGTGATAAGTTTAACCTTCTTTTTCATTGCTCCCACCAATTTTAACGTTCTAACAAGAGTTTAAGCGTTCCACCATATAACCTTTTCCCCGAATCTGGAAAATTTTATAAACGTAAAACCCCACATCAGACAACAGACACGAGCATCATTGTGGGAGGGGAGGTCATGAATTTGGACTTCTTGTTCTATCCAAAAAGTGTCGCTGTAATTGGAGCATCAAACAAAGAGGGAAAGATTGGGAATGCTATAATGAAAAACCTCATAAACTTTGGTTTTAAGGGCAAGATTTATCCAGTAAATGTTAAAGAAAGCGAAGTTATGGGGCTTAAAGCGTATAAGAGCGTTTTGGAGATACCAGATGAGGTTGATGTTGCGGTCATAGCGATCCCTGGAAGATTCGTACCGCAAGTACTTGAGGAGTGTGGTCGGAAGGGGGTAAAGGGGGCGGTGGTGATAAGTGCGGGCTTTAAGGAGGCCGGAAATGTAGAGCTTGAGGAAAAACTCGTTGAAGTAGCAAGAAAGTGGAACATAAGGGTGG
>Ga0190315_1000323_pt1 | contig 26526 bp, 21 predicted proteins | sample 48701101_MG_FD_161673 | JGI IMG/M metagenome (GOLD analysis project Ga0190315, IMG submission 161673) | Hydrothermal vent sediment bacterial communities from Southern Trench, Guaymas Basin, Mexico - 4870-11-0-1_MG | ecosystem: Environmental > Aquatic > Marine > Hydrothermal vents > Sediment ...
ATTAATATTTTCAGAATTGGACAGGTTGGACAGGATGTGCCAAGAGTTTTCTCATATAAGAGAAGAGAAGAGAAGAGAAGAGAAGAGAAGAGAAGAGAAGAGAAGAGAAGAGAAGAGAAGAGAAGAGAAGAGAAGAGAAGAGAAGAGAAGAGAAGAGAAGAGAAGAGAAGAGAAGAGAGGTTTTTTTAAAAACTATCGGCACATATGGCCCATATGGCCCACTCTTATGAAACGTACTATTCATCAGGAAAAATCCGCAATAACCCTATTTTTGATGTCATTTATCTTGACCTATCTGGCCCAAAATCATTTACTCGCTCATTGCCAACTTAATACCCGCATATTGCCGAACACGACTCGAATTTGTCAGAAATTGGGCCAGATGGACTAGATTAATCTTGTTGTTATTTCTATCCAACACCTAAATAACATACTGTTATTATTAATATTTTCAGAATTGGACCGGTTGGACAGGATGTGCCAAGAGTTTTCTCATATGAGAGAGTAGTACTTAGAAGACGCGAACCTTTGGTTAGCAAAGCTTTCCGAAACGGATAGCTATAAACGCCAAAATCTTTACAGTGTTGAGCCTTACCCTGGCCCACTTCCGGTAAGGGATTTGGGGTGAGGGGTATGATAAAGTCGGCACCTTTGGGAAAGCTACCGAACCGCACTTAAATAAATTCACGTTGTTATGATTTTATTAGGCGAATGGTAAGTAAAATCCTTGTAGTTTAGGTTTATAGCGCATCCATTGCTTGCCGCAGTTCTCGCAAAAACGCTGGTATCGTTTCCAACAGTTTATTTTGAGGCTCCGTTTCAACTTGTCGCACTAAAGCACTTCCCACAATCACGGCATCACTGACTTTAGCCACTTGCGCGGCCGTCTCAGCATCCTTAATGCCAAAACCTACGCCTATCGGCAAATCACTATATCGACGAATTTCGGCCACCTTATCGGCTACCGCGGTAACATCAAGATTAGCACTGCCTGTCACGCCTTTGAGCGAGACATAGTATAAATAACCGCTGGCTTGGGTACAAATACGTTTAATGCGTTCAGCAGTCGTGGTTGGCGCTAACAGAAAAATCTGTGCGATGTCGTGTGAGCGTAAGAGTTCACCAAACTCGGCCACTTCTTCAGGTGGCAAGTCTACCGTTAATACGCCATCAACAAAGGCCGCTTTGGCGGCCTCCACAAACGGTTTATAACCCATGACTTCTATAGGGTTAAGATAGCCCATTAGCACAACCGGCGTGGTTTTGTCTTGTTCCCGAAAGGTTTTTACCATGTCTAAGACATTACGCAAACGTGTGCCGGCGGCTAGGGCACGCTCACTGGCGCGTTGAATCACCGGCCCATCGGCCATGGGATCAGAAAAAGGTACGCCTAATTCAATGACATCGGCCCCTGCCTCTACTAATGCATGCATCAGCGGCACTGTTAGCGTTGGCGTTGGATCGCCGGCCGTGATAAACGGAATCAGGGCAGTGCGTTGTTGGGCGCGTAAATTATCAAAACACGTTGTTAAACGACTCATATTTCAATTCCTTCTAGCGTGGCGACGGTATGAATATCTTTATCTCCGCGTCCTGATAGATTGACCACGATAATTTGGTCTTTGCAGAGGGTGGGCGCTATTTTTTTACAATAGGCTAAAGCATGACTGGATTCTAGGGCCGGCATAATGCCTTCCAAACGAGTTAAATCGTGAAAGGCCTCTAGGGCTTCATTATCCGTCACCGCCACATATTGGACGCGCTTAGAGTCTTTGAGCCAGGCATGTTCAGGCCCAACACCCGGATAGTCCAATCCCGCAGAAATTGAATGTGTTTCAATGATTTGTCCGTCCTCATCTGACATCAAATAAGTCCGATTGCCATGCAAAACGCCGGTTTTACCTGTACATAACGGGGCCGCATGGTGGCCCGTTTCTAAACCTTCGCCGGCCGCTTCTACGCCATACATGGTAATGTTTTTGTCATCCAAAAAAGGATAAAACAAGCCGATGGCATTAGAACCTCCACCAACGCAAGCAATCAACACATCGGGTGAACATCCGGCCTGAGTTTTAAGTTGTTGGCGAGTCTCGCGTCCTATCACGGCCTGAAAATCGCGCACCATCGCCGGATAGGGGTGCGGCCCGGCAACGGTGCCTATAATATAAAAGGTATTATCAATATTGGTCACCCAATCGCGCATGGCTTCGTTGAGCGCGTCTTTTAAGGTTTTCGAGCCAGAATTGACGGCGCGAACTTCGGCCCCCAGTAGGCGCATACGATAAACGTTGATGGCTTGGCGTTTTATATCTTCTGCGCCCATGTAGACGACGCATTCCATGCCAAAGCGTGCCGCGAGTGTCGCCGTTGCCACGCCATGTTGCCCGGCACCGGTTTCTGCAATAACGCGCTTTTTACCCATGCGTTTGGCAAGCAAAGCTTGCCCGACAGTATTATTGATTTTGTGTGCGCCGGTATGGTTTAAATCTTCGCGCTTGAGGTAAATTTGCGCTCCACCTATTTTTTCAGTTAGGCGAGCGGCGTGATACAATGGCGAAGGCCGGCCGACAAAATGGTGTAAATCGTTGTTGAGTTCGGATAAAAAGTCGGAATCGTTCAGATAACGTTCATAAGCTTGTCGCAACTCTTCTAACGGCTGCATCAGCGTTTCTGCGACAAAGCTTCCGCCATAAGGCCCAAAATGACCGTGTTCATCTGGTAAACTTTGTGGCTTGATGGTGGAAAGTGGTTTGCTCCTTGACATTGAAACACCTCTCATAAATGCGGCCATTTTGTCCGCGTCTTTAATACCTTTAGCAGATTCTACCCCACCGCTGACATCAACGGCATAAGGATGTAACGTGGTAATAGCTTGGTTCACATTCTCTGGCGTTAAGCCGCCAGCCACGATGATGGGTTTTGACATTTGCTTCGGGACTTGTTGCCAATCAAATACTACGCCTGTGCCGCCTTTGAATCCTCGCACATGGCTGTCTAACAAGATGGCTTTGGCATGAGCATAGCGTTGTGCAAATGCTTGAACATCAACGTTTTTACGCATGCGTAAGGCTTTAATATAAGGTTTACCAAAGCGTATACAGTCATCGGGTGATTCGTCGCCATGAAATTGCAGTATATCTAACGGCACTTGTGCCAAAATGCCATGCACGAGGGTTGGATCGGCGTTGACAAATAATCCAACTACTGTCACAAATGCTGGCAATTCTTGCAATATAGCTTGCGCCTGATCAATTTTTACGGCGCGTGGACTTTTTTCGTAAAAGACTAAGCCAATGGCATCAGCGCCGAGTTTGGCTGCGAGTACGGCGTCTTGTGGGCGAGTAATCCCACAGATTTTGACGCGGGTGCGTGGTATTGGTTGGTTTTTGTTGGGTTCAAACATGATTTAGTGAGTAAAACCAAATAGATTACCGGAATGAACGAGTTAATAATGGGTACCACGTCTCTTATGAAGTACAACGAATTACGCGGATAAACGAATTGTCCCTACCACGTCTCATAGTAAGTACAACTAATTACGCGAGTACAACGAATTACGCGAGTACAACTAATTACGCGAGTACAACGAATTACGCGGATAAACGAATTAATAATCGCTACCACGTCTGATAGTACAACTAATGACGCGAGTACAACTAATGACGCGAGTACAACGAATTACGCGGATAAACGAATTATTCCTACCACGTCTCTTATGAAGTACAACTAATTACGCGAGTACAACTAATGACGCGAGTACAACGAATTACGCGGATAAACGAATTAATAATCGCTACCACGTCTTATAGTACAACGAATTACGCGGATAAACGAATTAATAATCGCTACCACGTCTTATAGTACAACTAATTACGCGGATAAACGAATTAAAAATTACTTGGGGATAACATCCGAGGTTTGGCTTTACGAGGATGTTTTTAACTGCCAAACTATTTATATGACAAAATATAATATAAATTTTAGGACTTACGCATTGACAGATGAAAATATTTATGATTACTTTTAAATACAAGGAATTACAAATTTAGGGTCAGTTGTTTTTGGGCAATTTTCATCAATTTAGCCATTGGTAAAATATTCATAACTCATTGATATTAATCGTGAATACAAAAAATTAAGTTTATCAATGCGTAAGTTCTCAATTTGTTGTACTAATTCGCTTATCCGCGTAATTAGTTGTACTAATTCGTTTATCCGCGTAATTAGTTGTACTAATTCGTTTATCCGCGCTTGTGTCGTTGTACTAATTCGTTTATCCGCGTAATTAGTTGTGTTGTACTAATTCGTTTATCCGCGTAATTAGTTGTACTAATTCGTTTATCCGCGTAATTAGTTGTACTAATTCGCTTATCCGCGTAATTAGTTGTACTAATTCGTTTATCCGCGTAATTAGTTGTACTAATTCGCTTATCCGCGCTTGTGTCGTTGTACTAATTACCATCATTCGCTGTACATTACTAGGCACGATGGGATAATACTCCAACTATGCTATACTAAAAAACAATTCTACTTAATTAATTATTTTTATTACCTTGACACTATGAAAAAAATCATACTCGTAATTGCACTCCTTATACTCGCTGCTGTGAGTACCATTCCCTATTGGACGGGCATCGAAGCGGAAAAAAGATTCACTAAACTCAATCACAAATTTTATCCCGCTGCCAACATGAAACTCGTGGACACCACCTATCAGCGCGGCTGGTTTCGCTCGGTAGCCCAATCCACTTTTGAGATGTCAGAAGCCTCCAACACGGCCGCCAATGATGGGCGTTTGACTTTCGTGCATGATATTGATCATGGTTTTTTGCCGATAACTGACGCCACGATTCATACCACTTTGCGTACCGGCTCTGATATGGAGGTTCAATCGACTGAAGGCTCTAAGATTGAGGCTCAAGCATCGACGCAAAAGTTTTTGAATAACATTTTTGTATCGACCTCAGTCTCTGAGAAGCCTACGCTACTGGACATGCGTACTAAAGTGCAAATCAATGGCGATACCGTCAGTACGCTAAAAATACCCCCGTTGACCGTTAAATACGACAAGGCTCACCTGCAATGGCAAGGTTTACAAGGCAAAGTGTACACCAAACACAACCTTGCGGCCGTCCGGACTGAGATACACACTCCACAAATACAATTAGAGACGGACAAAGGCCGGATAGTCGTACAAAATGCCAAACTTCAGATATCAGTGCAACCGGGCGCGGATTCCAAGCAAAGTGCTAGTCTAAGTATTGCAGATATACTACTGCATGGTAAACAAACACCGCAGGTGAAATTGGAAGGGATTCAGGTGGAAGGCAATAACAATATCGTCAGCAATAAGCTGATGATCACGGTGAAAACCGGGTTGCTGCAGGCACAAGTCGGCGCGGATCGCTATGGCCCCGGTTATGGTGATTTTGAATTAAAGAATTGGCATATGCCAACTTTGAGTCGTCTCCAAAATACATGGGTTAAGACGCAAAATCAGGGATTGCCGAAAGAGATGGCAATGTTAAGGTTAGCACCGGAGGGAATGGCGTTACTAAAGCATTCGCCCGAATTTGCCATTACCCGCTTGAATTTGAACATGCCTGAAGGAGAAGTCCGTGGGCAGCTATGGGTAAAAATGGCTCCGTTTGAGGGAGGAATCTTTGCTTTGTTCAATCCTCAACTGCTTATCAATGCCATTTCTGCACAACTGGAGATGCACATACCTCAAGCGCTATTGCGCCAGTTAACAGAAGAAACGTCGCCGGGGGCCCAGCCCACGGCACGCAAAACGATAGGACAACACCTTAAAACGTGGGTCGAAAAGGGAATTTTGATACCCGACGAAGACAACAAAGACTATTATCGTAGCCAAATACATCTTGAGGGCGGTGTGTTACAAGTGAATGGACAACCGCGGCCGATAGCAGTCATTCTGCCTGACTAGAAAAAGGCTTTTGAGTCGAGTGCGATCTTTTGGTAATTGTTCCCTCCTTCCCTCCATGGGCGATGCCCCTGGCTATATTAATGTCGTACCAAAGGGGCTTTTCTATTAGCCCCTTCGGTATGTGTTATTAAAGCCCCTGGAAAACGCCCCTGGCTTTCTTATTTATTGACGGACAAGTCTATTACCCAGTCAAGGAAACGGACAAAACTTTTTTGGATGACTCTAACGCTCATGCGATTTGAGGGAGAGGGAGGTGAGGGTTCACTTAACTCATGCGAATTAAGGGTTGAATTGAGTATTCGAGGCCAAATTAAAAAAACTTTGGCCTCGAATGTAAAATCAATGAGAAAACTTTCCTTTTAATAAGAGTGATTTAATAAGCCTTTGTTATCATTTAATCGCGAGATATTGGCATTACTCATGCCATTCTTTCGATTTCTTCGGCAATCACTATAAAACGTCGACCGTCCTCGCCCTCGGTGCAGGGATAGCAACTAACTAAGGTTAAACGTCGATTCAAACTCGGCTGAACCCAATAAGTCTCAGTTCTATAAACCACCCTAACGAGCGATACCTGATAATGCCAGCGCCCACTGCCCAGAGATTCAAGCACCAGCGTATCGCCTTCTTTTAACCTCTTCAAAAAACTAAAAAAGGTATCACGATGAGGTGCATTGAGTACACTATTGCCCAATTCACCCGGCAAGACGCTGCTATCTGAATGCCCCAGTGCAAAAGCTGACATCCCCTCGCCGGCACGAGCGAGGACAATCTGATCAACATTCAAATGGGGGACTGATAAGCGTGCCAGCGGCCAAGTGTTTGCCCCAGGCCAAGGTTTGACATGGTGCCCACTCGCTTGAGTGCGTACCCAAGCCGTGTGTAGCAAACCATGCGCTAACCAAGCTTGGATATACACCTCTTGGCCCTGACTGAATTGCCATGCCGCAACGCCCATGGCAATCCCAAGGATCATGCCTCCCCATAATCGAGGCTTTCTATTCTCTCTCAGAGGCTTTTTCATGGTACCATTAATACCGTTTATACCAACTGACTTAAATTAGCCCAGCCAAGATAACAACAACACAATTCCAACGAGTAGCACTGAGACACCCGCTGATGCTAACAGGCTCACGCCCAAAAAATTGAGCAAACTCATAAGTGGTGATGGTTGTGTACTTGGTTTAGCGGTGTTCATAATAGCTCCTTAGTGTCAGAAAATTATAGAGTATAAATGCCAATCCTTTTTTGGCAATAACCTTGCCAAGATGTACTCTATTGTGAGTCAACTCGGTGAGTTTTTTATTATAATGATGGCGGCTTTCCAATTCACGCCGGCTTGAAAATCGGTTTAAGCAAATGCACATTAAAACGACAAACACAAACCATTATGAGGACATATTCTGACAATGCGGGGGCAAAATATGGCAAAAAAATGGAATTGTTTTTTCAGTTTATCAGTTATCAATGAACATTTGTAGGACTTCGGTACCAATACCGTAACTAATTGATTTATTGGCGGTAAAATTAAAATATTTTACAACCCAAGTAAAAATATAAATAACTTAAATAATTCAAATTATGAATCCCCGTAAGATCCGTCCAAAATTCGCCATGGTAATTGGTTTCGCGGCAAACGTTTTCTAGGCCGACGGATAATTTTTTTATTATTCAATTCAACCCGACCATCGCATTACCAATTACCCATTACCCATTCTCGGAATCCGTTTTTTAAAAAAAACCCCATTGCCAGAGAAAAATGACTTTTCGCAGGAAAATAAATTATTTAGTGTTTTTTCAATATTTAGTGTTTTTTCAATGCGTAAATCCTCAACGTAACTTCCCACTTTCCAGCGCAAAGGGGAGTCTATGATGGGTCGTCGTATTGCGATTGTTGAAGATGAGCCGGCGATTCGAGAAAACTATGCGGCCGTTCTACGCCGGCAAGGGTACGAGGTAAACACATATCCTAATCGTCAGGAGGCCATGCAAGCCTTTCATGCCCGTTTACCGGAACTGGTGTTATTAGACATTGGATTAGAAGATGAAGTTGAGGGGGGTTTTGATCTGTGTCGAGAGCTACGCGCTCTGTCAGATTATTTACCTATTATTTTTTTAACGGCACGAGACAGCGATTTTGACACCGTGTCAGGACTACGTTTGGGTGCGGATGATTATTTGACTAAAGACATCAGTCTGCCACATTTATTGGCACGGATTGCGGCCTTATTTCGACGTATTGATGCCCTTCGCACTCCCCCTTCCGAAGACAGTGTTATGGGAAGAGGACCTTTATTGATAGACAGTCACCGGTTGACGGCAACTTGGCGAGGTGTGGCGGTAAATTTGACCTTGACAGAATTTTGGATCGTACATGCACTCGCACGTTTTCCGGGGCACGTTAAACACCGTGAGCAACTGATGCAAGAGGCTAATGTCATGGTTGATGATAGCACCATTACCTCGCACATTAAGCGCATTCGGAAAAAATTTGCCAGTATTGAGCCAAAATTTGCGGCCATTGAGACAGTTTATGGCATGGGCTACCGTTGGAAGAATGAAGAATGAAAAATGAAAAATAATTTATACTTTGCGCGGCTAAAAACTGAAACGAAGTCATTCCGCGCTTTCAAAAAATCCGATGTCTTAAAGACATCGGATTTTTAGCCAAAAACAAAAAGTATGACACTCACCATCCGTAGCAAAGTCTTATTACTGTCACTGACGCTGTTCAGCATTCCTTATGTGGGTTATGAATATGTGCGGGAAATGGAAAAATACTTACGCGACAATCTCGAAACGTCGCTGGAAGATAGCGCACGGGCACTCGCCAGTGTTCTCAATGAACGCCCCTTGTTGTTTGCCCGCAGATTGGTTGATACGGTGCGCGATGATGGAGAATTAGTCGCTCATTCGTTTAAAACCCCTATTAAATTAGATGGTTACATAGAGGATTGGCACGATTACCTTAATAAGGTTGGCGATTATGCCGACAAACATATTCTCAAAAATGTCGGCAGTTATTCGCCAGACTCTTTATCTTTCAAACATTTATTGGGAAAATATCGCAGCCATTTATACGCCTTGTTCATTGTGCGCGATGAGCGAGTGGTGTACCGTGATGCGTCCCTTATGCGCCTAGACCGTTGTGACCACTTGCAAATCGTGATGCAGGAGCCTAATCAACAATTTTATCGCTACGTGGTGACTCCTGAAGCGCCCGGTTGGGTAAATGCCTACAAGGTTAGGGTATCAAATCGCGGCACGTTTTCTTATCATGCACAAACGGTCAACCGCATTCAAGGCAGTTGGCGAGAAATAAAAGATGGATACCTACTCGAATTGCGGATTCCGCTGTCGTTGATTGGTGACAGACTCGGCTTTGCGATTGCGGATGTTGACGATACGAAACAACGCGAAATCAAAACCTTAATAGGTACTTCTCCCATACAAAATCTCAAAACCGTGGGAAAAGTGTTTATTCCTTCTCCAGAGATTGAACGCATTATCCGTTCGTTAGGTGATACACCGGGTCGCCGTTTGTGGGTGCTGGATAGGCAGCAGCGGGTGCTGGCAAAAAGCGGGGACTTAAAGCGTGAATTTCCCCATCATCCGCTCAATGCGCTGTACAGTTTGCTACTCTCCCCAGCGTCAGAAGAGTTTAAGGATGACCATGCGCGTGCTTCACGTCTTGAAGGTGAAGAAGTTAATAGTGCCCTGCGTGGGCGGGCTGAAACCCGCTGGCATTCCACTTCGGATGAGCGGGCGGTGATTGTTTCAGCGGCCCATCCGGTGTGGGTTAATGGTCAAGTCATTGGCGCTGTGGTGGTGGAAGAAACCAGTAATCGTATTCAAACGGTGCAACGTCAAGCCATTGCCAATTTATTCAATAAAACCTTGATTGTATTTACAATTGTCACCGGGCTACTGTTGGCGTTTGCTACCCACTTATCCGTGCGACTGCGCTCGTTACGTAATCAGGCTGAAACCGCTATTGATATCAACGGGCGAGTCACAGCGACTCAAATCGGTTCGACTGCTAAGGATGAAATTGGTGATTTGTCGCGCAGTTTTTCGGCCATTTTAAAAAAACTCAAACAGTACAATACTTATCTTGAAGGGATGGCGAGCAAACTGTCACACGAATTGCGGACACCCATTGCGGTGGTGCGCTCATCCTTGGAAAATCTTGAACAAGAACTTGAACAAGAATGCCAGCATTGTGAGTCGTATGTTTACATAGAACGCGCAAAACTTGGCATTGATCGTCTCAACACGATTATTACGCGCCTGAGTGAAGCCACTCGTCTTGAACAGGCATTACAAAATGCGGAGCGAGAGCTGTTTGATTTAACTGAATTAGTTGGCAGTTGTGTGGAGGGATATCGCTTAGCCTATCCCAACCAACGCTTTTATGCCGAATTGTCTAAAACCCCAATCACTTCAGAAGGTGCGCCCGATCTCATCGCGCAAATGTTGGACAAACTCATTTCCAACGCGGTGGACTTTTCGGCACCAGACTGCCCTATTAAAATAAAATTGCAGATGGAAGGAAAAACCGCACACTTGGCTGTCATTAATCGTGGTAAGGCGCTGCCCAGTGAAATGCAAGAGCGCTTGTTTGAGTCTATGGTATCTTTACGCACCCAATCCGGCACCAAAGAGCCACATTTAGGATTAGGCTTGTATATGGTGCGCCTTATAGTGGGCTATCATGGTGGACAAGTGAGAGCGGAAAATAATCAAGAAGCCCCGGGCGCGGTATTTACGGTATTGCTGCCAATACGTTCTTCTGAAGTTGATAATTGGTAATCGGTAATTGGTAATTGGTCATTTTCGTTTGAGGAACGCTTTGAGGCTCATAAACCATTTGCATAAGCGAAGCGCGAAGCGCGAAAAAGTCATAAAATAATTTTAACTCAAATAGTTCATAACTCATTCGCCATTCGACATTACCGTCGCATGGCGAAGTTACTTCGTTTCGCGCCTCAAAGCTTCAAAGCGTCCCTCTTCATTTTTCATTTTTCATAGCGTCCCTCTTCATTTTTCATTTTTCATTTCTTATGACACAGTACGCACAAATCATTCGTGACGGTTTATGGAAAAATAATCCGGGCTTTGTCCAATTGCTTGGACTCTGCCCTTTGTTAGCCGTGACTGGTACATTAGTCAATGGCTTAGGCTTGGGCATTGCGACAACCTTAATTTTAATGGCTTCCAATGTCACTGTCTCGCTGATTCGCAACATCGTGCCTAGCGAAATCCGTTTGCCGGTGTTTGTGTTAGTTATCGCTTCGTTTGTCACGGCTGTCGAAATGATCATTAAAGCTTTTTACTATGACTTATATCTCGCCTTGGGTATTTTTATTCCTTTGATTGTTACCAATTGTTCTGTCATAGGAAGGGCGGAGGCTTTTGCCTCTAAACAGCCGGTAGATCGTGCTTTTTTGGATGGCTTGATGATGGGGCTAGGTTTTACCTTTGCTCTCGTCATGCTCGGTGGCTTACGTGAACTATTGGGACGTGGCACTTTGTTTGCCCAAGCGGAGTTAATGTTTGGACAAGCCGCGCAATGGATGACTATCACGGTATTTGAAGATTACCGAGGATTTTTATTAGCCATTTTGCCGCCGGGGGCGTTTTTTGGTTTGGGGTTATTGATCGCGCTCAAAAATGCTATTGATAGAAAGCGAGAGGCTCGCCTAGCGAAGCCGATAACCTTGGTAACTTCACAACCACTCGTCAGTGAACAGTGATCAGTTTTCAGTGATCAGTGATCAGTTATCAGTTATCAGTGATTATCGTTCCCCAGACTTCGTAACGGGAGCGATAACATAAACCAAGGTTCGACTAATAAGCTTGGTTTCTTATACATAAAAGTTGTTAAAAATTGTTGTTAAACATGACGTTAGTGATTATAAAATCATGACTGTCAAAAATTATAACCCCCGAAAATTTTCTAACAATCGCCTGTTTTTTGTTATTAAAATGAGTCAATATTAGAGATATTTAATTTAAGTTCGTATTTTTACTAAAATACGGCTAAAATACGCTGTGAACGGCCTTCTGAAAGGCCGCGTGTTTTGGTTTTAACCTTTCTTAAAGTGTGGTTTAGTATTATAACGACTAATATTTTAATTAATAAGATAGGCACTATTTATTAAAAAAAGTTTAGTTAACGCTTATAAAACAGTCACTTATATTTTTAGAGTCCACAAAAATATTTTTGGACCGTTTGTCTCTTTTGGCGCGGAGACAAGCCAAATTTGTGTCTAAATATTATAGGGCATATTGCGTTTTTTTTGCTATCGTCTCTGATTGTGAATAATCATCTAGTTGAATAGGCTGGTAGGTAGTGGTATTGTGCCGTTTATTTTTTTAGCTTTACCCAAAAAAATTTGGGCTAAATCGCCCCTGAGTCAAGTGGGCGCTAATAAGACATTTCATTTTTACAAAAAAAGTCATAAGTCGCTGTGCCAATTACCGCCCTCAAAATGGTTATCAGTTATCAGTTATCAGTTATCAGTTATGGGGTTATCAAATTTGAGCCAGGGGCGGTGCCCCTGGCTTTAATAATACTTACCGAAGGGGCTAATAGATTTGTGCGTCAATAAATAATAAAGCGAATGAAAAAAAATAGTTAAATTGATAACTGATAAATGATAGAGCCATGAATGTTGAACAATGCCATGTCCTTTTTGCCCGGTTGCAAGCGCAAAATCCACAGCCAACTACCGAGCTAAATTACAGCACTCCTTTTGAATTGTTGATAGCGGTTATGCTTTCTGCACAAGCTACTGATAAAAGTGTCAATAAAGCCACCGCGTCGTTATTCAAAATCGCTAACACTGCGCCGGCGATATTGGCTTTGGGCGAAGAGAGGCTGCGAGAATATATCAAAACCATTGGTTTGTTTAATAGTAAAGCTCGCAACATCATCAAAACGTGTGAGATGTTGGTAAAACAGCATGGCACAGAGGTGCCGTGTGAGCGCGGTGCTTTGGAGGCGTTGCCGGGTGTGGGGAGAAAAACGGCTAATGTGATTTTAAATACCGTTTTTGGTGAGCTGACTATTGCTGTTGATACGCATATTTTTAGGGTGGCTAATCGAATTGGCTTGGCTTCTGGTAAAACGGTGCGTGAAGTTGAGGAGCAGTTGTTGGATTGTGTTCCTAAGGTGTATAAAAAAAATGCTCATCATTGGTTGATTTTGCATGGGCGTTATATTTGTGTGGCGCGTAAGCCGAAGTGTGGGCAGTGTGTGGTTGTTGAGTTGTGTGAATACTCTGATAAAACCTTTGCGTCGTAGTTTTTTATTGTCAGCCTTGCCTTCTTCCTAATGCGATGGCTTGCCTACAAAAACAACAGGCAGATTCGTTATAAGAAAGGATGAACGACTACAGGGATTGAGTATAAGCAAGGATTACAGGGATTGAGTATATGCAAGGATTACAGGGATTGAGTATATGCAAGGATTACAGGGATTGAGTATAACCAAGGATGAACTATTACAAGGATTGAGTATAACCAAGGATGAACTATTACAAGGATTGAGTATAACCAAGGATGAACTATTACAAGGATTGAGTATAAGCAAGGATGAACTACAGGGATTCGTTATAAGATAGGATGAACTAACTACAGGGATTCGTTATAAGATAGGATGAACTAACTACAGGCAGATTCGTTATAAGATAGGATGAACTAACTACAGGGATTCGTTATAAGATAGGATGAACTAACTACAGGGATTCGTTATAAGAAAGGATGAACTACAGGGATTCGTTATAAGAAAGGATGAATTATAAGGAAATACTATAAAGCGTATAAAAAAATCATGATTTAAAAAAATCCTTGTTTATATTCAATCCTTGTAGTTATTGAATGAGTAAAATCCTTTTTTATAACGAAACGAAGTTCAGCGGAGCTAATCCTTGTAGTTATTGACTAAAAATTATGCGAATAGCCTTTGATTTAGACAACACATTAATTCGTGATCAATATCCATTTCCACTTGAAGTCCAATCCAACAGGTGGTTTTTTAAACTGTTAGGATTTGAACCGCTGCGAAAAAATACCATTCAGTTAATGAGGTTGTTGCAGCAAAAAGGCTATGAGATTTGGATTTATACCGCATCACTCCGAGATTTAGTTTATTTACGCCTACTGTTCCGATGGCATGGCATTGTTCTTGGTGGTATTGTCAATCAAACTATCCACCTACAACAGGTAAAAAAACGATGCTGTAAATATCCGCCCGCTTTTGATATTGATTTATTAATTGATGATTCCAGAGGCGTAGAAGTTGAAGCAAGAAAATACCACTTTGACATGATTCGAGTAATGCCTGAAGATGACAATTGGCATTTAAAAGTCATAGAAAAAGTTAGGCTGCTAGAAAACTCAGGTAATCCTACAAATGAAGTGACGGATACTACCCTGAAAAAGGATAGTATCCATTTAAGCTCCAAAACTCACCAAGGATTCTCAATGGCACCCAAATGGCAACCTACTGCGCTTTTAGAAACGTTGCGCCACCGTGCGCGTTTATATAATGACATTCGCCAATTCTTTGCGGCTCGCCAAGTGCTTGAAGTTGAAACGCCCATACTTTCCGCCGGCTGTGTGCCTGATCCAATGATTGAGCCTCTCTATACTCATTATCATTGTCCCAATTCTAAGCGTTTGTTTTTACACACATCGCCAGAGTTAGCCATGAAGCGGCTACTAGCCGCTGGTTATGGGGCCATTTTTCAAATCGGCAAAGTTTTTCGTGATGGCGAAGCAGGACGTTGGCATAGTCCTGAATTTAGTTTATTAGAATGGTATCGCCCTGGCTTTAACCAAGATGATTTGATCCAAGAAGTCGATGAGTTGTTACAAACGCTATTACATTGTCCAGCGGCTGAGCGTTTGACTTATTGTGCCGTGTTTGAACAATATACCGGTTTACATCCTTTGCACAGTTCTTTGTCCGCTTTACAAGACTATGCGGCACAGTTTGGCATTCAAGACAGGCATCAGTTGGAGCGCGACACTTGTTTACAACTTATCCTCTCTCACCACATTGAACCGCACTTAGGACAAAATGGCCCCACCGTGATTATGGATTTTCCCGCCAGCCAAGCAGCGTTGGCGCGTAAACGAGCAGACAATCCACATTTAGCGGAACGCTTTGAGGTGTATTTGCAAGGCATTGAATTAGCGAATGGTTTTTATGAATTAGCCGATCCGATAGAGCAACGTCAACGTTTTGAGCAAGATTTAGCCAAAAGAAAGGCCCTCAATTTACCGACTTATCCGCTAGATGAACGTTTTTTGGCTGCCTTAGAATCTGGTTTACCGGATTGCGCTGGCGTGGCGTTAGGCTTAGATCGTTTATTGATGTTAATAGCGGGGGCTTCTCATATTCACGAAGTGTTGGCGTTTCCGGTAGAAATGGAGTACAACGAATGACGGAAGTACAACGAATTACGCGGATAAACGAATGGAGTACAACGTAGTACAACGAATTACGCGGATAAACGAATTCAGTACAACGGATGACAGGAAGTACAACGAATGACGGAAGTACAACGAATGACGGAAGTACAACGAATTACGCGGATAAACGAATGGAGTACAACGTAGTACAACGAATTACGCGGATAAACGAATTCAGTACAACGGATGACAGGAAGTACAACGAATGACGGAAGTACAACGAATTACGCGGATAAACGAATGTAGTACTCCGCCTCAATGCCATTGCCGTTAAGGAAAAGGCCCGTTTGTAGTAGGCGATTTATCGCCTCACGCGCTGTCGTCCAAACTAACTAATGGCCGAGTAGTGATACGCGGAGCTTGTTATTACCTAAAAATTTTAGGGTTATTTGGACGCTTTGGGGGCCATAAAGTATTTTAGATGCTTTCAAATTATGTTATGGCCCTCTGTCGCTCATCATTATTTATACTTTTTGTAGGTGTTTTGTTGCTGGTACTCCGCCTAGCCTACTCATTACCATTACCAATTACCCATTACCAATTACCAATGAAACTGCTTGCTCTTGACACTTCTACTGATGCCTGTTCTTGTGCTTTGTACCTAGACGGCGAAATACAAGATCGCTCCGTCATTGCGCCACGGCAACATTCGGCCTTGATTTTACCGATGGCCGACGAATTGTTGGCTGAGGCCGATTTGAAACCAATACAATTAGATGGCTTAGCCTTTGGGCGAGGCCCCGGCAGTTTTACCGGCTTACGCATTGCTTGTGGCGTTGCCCAAGGCATCGCCTTTGCGGCCGATATTCCCGTTGCCCCCATCTCCTCTTTAGCCACTTTGGCGCAAGCTGCCTACGCTGAATCTGATGCAGAAAAGGTGTTAGCGGCAATTGATGCGCGTATGAGTGAAGTCTATTGGGGGCCCTATGTTCTTGATAAACAACAAATCATGCGCTGTGAATGCGAAGAAATTGTGTGTGCGCCAAATGAGGTGAGTTTGCCGAGTGCCGGGCAATGGTATGGCGTAGGCGGTGGTTGGGCAATTTATGCGGACAAATTGAAGGCAAATTTGGGTGACGTGGTGCAAAACTATCAAGGTGAAAAATATCCGCAAGCCCGTGCTATGATTCCGTTAGCGTTAACGGCCTTTGCCGAAGAACAAATCGTTAGTGCCGAAGAAGCGTTGCCGGTTTATTTAAGAAATAAAGTCGTTTAGGATCGGCTAAAAAATAACTTCCGCCAACAGCTAAAGCAGTTGTCTAAAAGCTAAAGTACCCTAAAGGGCACTAAACCCAGTTAAGGGGGGAAGTTAATTTTTTTTCGATCCTTAGGCGCATTTGTTCTAGGCTTGCCTAGTACTCCTATCTGGTAAAGGTGTCAATACACTGTTAGAATTTTTATTCACTGCGATTAAGCAGTTTGCCGTGTTAGGGATTTGGAAAAAAATAATCGGCCCCTTATGCCTTGAGATAAATCTCAAGGTTCTAATTAGAAATCCTATTTTTTGAAAAAAATCGGATTTCTTTGAGAACCTTCTTAGTTGTAGTCCCCTTTAGGGGACTTTAGCTTTTAGACAACGGCTTTAGCCGTTGGCTGGGGTATTATTTTTGGCAAAATTCCTTATAAAAACGGCTGTCTTTTTAACCGCAAAAACGTAACACATTGAAACAGAGGTTAGTTACTCATGAACTTGATTAAAAAAGGGTTATGGCTTTCGATAGCGTTTTTTATGGCCAGTTTGGTGATGGTGCCAGCCTTTGCGTACACTTGCGGTATCGTCACAACCAGTTCGGGTCGACTTAACATTCGTCAACAGTCAACTACTTGGTCAAAAGTGAAATCCCAAGCTGCCAAAGGTTCCGCACTCCGCATCTTAAAAACCAGCGGCAAGTGGTACAAAGTCAAACTCAACAACGGTAGGGTTGGATATGGCCTCAAGGACTACATCGAAAAGCGTTATAATGGCTCTTGCGCTATTGTTGCAACCAAGCGAACGCCTCTAAATATTCGTCGCAGTGCGAGGAAAGGATCGCGAGTCATTGGGCAGGCTGCTAAAGGATCCGCCGTTGCCATTTGGGAATGGGGCCGTTACTGGGCTAAAGTTATGCTCAACGATGGCACTTGGGGCTTTGCCAACCAGCGCTACCTCAATATTATTGAGTAACGCAATGTGCCTGTCAAAGAAATCCGATTTTTTGAAAAAATCGGATTTCTAATATCTCAAGGATTTCTAAGGTAGTTATCTTTTAATATAAACTTTAGTGCCTTCAGGGACGCGATCAAATAAATCAATGACATCGCTGTTATACATCCTGACACAGCCATGCGAAGCGGGTTGACCAATTTTGTTTTCTTCCGCGGTGCCGTGTATGTAAATATAACGCTTGTGGGAGTCTATCCCGCGTCCCCGATTTTTTCCAGGCTCTAGGCCTTTCAACCACATAATGCGTGTTGTCACTAAATCGCCGGCACCTTTTACATTCATTTCGGCAATTCGTCCAGTTGCCCGACGTGCTTTAAAAATCATCCCTGCTGGCGCACCATCACCAAATTTATTTTCAATACGATGCTGCCCTAATGGGGTTTTATCGCTGCCCGCCCGATTGCCAATGCCATATTTAGAGGTTGAGACGGGATAAGTCTTCACCTGTTCCTGATCACTATCCGCATAGCGGCAGTAGAGATAAAGCTGTTGCTTTGAGATATCAACTTCAATTCTGGACGCGAGAGGTTGATTTGCACAAGGTTGAACGCGGTTTGGTGCCTGAACCGTTATTTGGCTCGGTTCTTGGTACGATTCTGTTGTTTTGGCCGGTTCTTTGGGCTGCTGCTGCTCGGTGCTTTTATTGGTACAGTGTGCCAAGCTAAGAACTATCACCGGCATGATCAACAGAAAACTTAACTTCCACAGTTTCAAACTGGGAGACTTTTTTTTAGTAACTCTATATTTCGAGTGCATGATTTGTCATTTTCCGATACATTTTAATTAACAATTGTTAACAATCGCTAACTAATGCACACAAAACCGAAGTCTTGTGAGGGGGTATCTCCCAAGGCCCCTAATTCACAAGGGGCGCATAAAGAATGTTATTATACCTTGGTTATCGGTATGAAAGAACCTCATTTTGATTTGATTTCATCAACGCTACTCACCTACGCTCGCCATTTTACCTAACCAACGATTTTTGGTCAGAACCTAGCCTCATAAGAGTTTGTACTCAAAAAAATAATTATAGAGTTCGCGTTTAAGAAAGTCAATAGATTTTTAAATCATACCAAATTGAAATTCATTTACGAGATATCATTTGTTAATGTTTGTTAATAAATTGGGTACTATGCTGCTTCAACCTCATGAGTACCGGACATTTTTTCTACTGTCATTTCGGAGAAATCTTATCATCAATGACTTAAATAAATTTTCCAAATAAATTGTCCGGTACAAAGATTTTCCTCAACAAAGTGAAGCTTAAAAAATCAATACACTTTGAGTGGCAAGCGGATTAAACGTGGTTTGTACAAGTATAGTACTTTGTCACTGCCAAACTCAAGTTTGGACGCCTGCTAAGTACTCCTTTCTTGTAAACGCATCCGTATCCCGCTATAGTTTGTCATATAAATATTTTGGTCCGGCTAGAAATCCGATTTTTTTAAAAAATAGGATTTCTTTAAACTTATTTGAGGAGCAGAAGGTATGAAGATGATTGTAAAAGGATTATCAATTTCTCTCGCGTTTTTTGTGCCGAGTTTGCTAAGTGTGCCAGCTCAGGCTGAAGGTTGCGGTGTTGTCACAACCAAAACGAAGCCACTGAACATTCGTCACAGTGCAACTCTAAACACGGGCGTGATTTTCAAAGCGAGTCCGGGTTCGGCGCTGAGCATTTTGGAGACTCGTGGCTCATGGTACAAAGTCAAACTCAACAATGGTTGGACTGGTTATGCCAGCAGTCAATACGTTAGCCGCTCTGGTGCTTGCGGTGTCGTCACCCGTCAAAGTTCGCCACTTTCTATTCGGGCCGGTATGGGTGGAAATACAAAAGTGGTTACTAGGGCGAATCCGGGCTCGGCCGTGCGTATTTTGGAAACCCACGCTTCAGTGTACAAAGTCAAGCTCAACGGCGGCCGGGTTGGCTATGCCAGTCGCAATTCCATCAAGGCACAACAACAAGGCAACAATTTCGGCACGAGCCAAGGCCGCAACCGGCCGAACGCCAGCAAGAATACTAGCAGCAACCGTTCTGGCGTTTGTGGCCTTGTCGTCACCAAAAAGTCGCCACTCGCTGTTCATGCGACAGCGGATAAGAAAGCGGGGGTGATTAAGCAGGCGAGTAAAGACTCGGCTGTGCTTATTTTGGGGACGGTTGGCTCATGGTATCAAGTCAAGCTCAATGACGGCACCGTTGGCTATGCCAGCCGTGCCCAGATTAAGAGAGAGGATGAATTGGGTGGTTATACTTTTTGCGGTATTGTTACTACCAAAAATACGCCACTGAATATTCGTGCCGGTTTGGGTACACATACGAATGTGGTTGGCAGGGCCCAGAAAGGCACGGCGCTACTCGTTTTAAACATCAAAGGCAAATGGTATCAAGTCAAGCTCAACGATGGTACGATTGGCTATGGTAGCGGTGATTATATTAGATATTCTGGGAAAAAATCCCGATAATACCGTTATCAGTTATCAGTTATCAGTTATCAGTTATCAGTTATCAGTTATCAGTTTTTCAGGGTGTGTTCCACTTGTCCAAGTAGGAAGTTTTTAGGGAAAAGGGCCTTCAATCAAATCAAGTTAATCAATTCGCTAACCTGGCCCTCAATAAATGAAAAATGAAGAATGAAGAATGAAGAATGAACAAACAAAGATGAACAAAGACTTATAAAAAAACTCATTTTTCCGCTAACCTGGCCCTAAAAACAACCGCTTTGGAAAACACCTTAGTCATTTTCATTTTTCATTTTTCATTTTTCAAGGGCCATCAATCAACATGGCCCTAAAAAAAAACAGCTTAATGTAGACACCTTGGTTGAATCAGTGAATAGTGATCACTGAAAATTGATAAGATAACTGATCACTGAAAACTGATCACTGAAATCAGCGTAGGCTCGCTAACAGCATGTGGGCTTGCGGAATACATCTTCTACTCACCATCCACACGACTTTATGCGATTTTGTGGGTAAATGCTCAGGTAATTGGAACAATTTCAATTTCTTGAAGAAGGTGGAACCCTTACGGGGTTTTACTGTTACCATGTAAGTATCGCCGTAGATGACCGGTAATTCCTCAGGCCATTGAAGTGTCGTTTGATAAGCAGGCCACTCGACTTCAGTTTTGTGATCTGTTTTTTTATGTTTGATCAACAAACGACTCACACCGTAGCTTTCATCCTCCGGCCGCCACAAAATCACATTGGATGCCGGGGCAATGCAGTAAAAGCGCATACGTGTGCTAACATTTACCCACCAAATGTCTTGGGGTTGTTGTGGGCGGCGGCGGATAGCTTTCTCCAGTTGTGGGCCTCTCGATATTAAATTTGTCTGTTTATTCAAAAACTTATCAATTTTTTTGACCGCGTCAGCCAATTCATTGACTAATTTGGAGTCAGTCACAGGAGTGCCGGCTAATGGATCCGCCAGTCGGCCTTGATAGGGGCCGGTTACCGTTTTTATGCCACCGGTGGCAAATACTACGGTGATTTTGGCAGTCTCTGGCAAATTGAGATTGTGACTGTCAAGTAATTGCCCTTCAGGGAATAATTGGGTGTCATTGGAATGAACCACCACCATATCAGCCGCATGTACAACGCTGACGAGACTGGTTATGCATAAAAGTAACATGGATAATCTAAACATAATTTGCTCCTAATGCGAATGAAAAATGAACGCTGAAAAATGAACAATAACAAAATTTCCAAGTTAAAATCAAGATTTTTTTAGAAGTTAGCTGTTTTACATCATTAAATGACACATTCCTATAATTGTTTGTTCAGAAAAATCCGGTGGCTTCCTTTAGAACTTTGCCCAACGCTCTACGGTTTTTATTCCCCAAAATACATGCACGCATCGCGATATCCAGCAATATTTTAAGCTTACCACAGGTTTTCCGTAAGGCTATTCTAACCCATCAGCCTCGAATTGACGGGAGACGGAACACGCCATCGGCCTTTCGGGAGAGAAAAGCGGTGAGAGTGACAGATTTTACAGTGTTTCGGGTAAGCTGTGTTTGGAACGAAACCAATAAATGATACATTTTAAAGTAAAAGAAGTTATTTTTCCATGCCATCATTTGCCGAGCTATTAGTAGCCTATATGAGACGCAGCGGCATGAACAATGCCGAATTGGCATCGATCACCAAGGTGCGTCGTGATACTTTATTAGAGTGGACTGTAGACGATGTGAGCATGCCACTTCAGCGCGACGTGGTGCTACGTTGTGCCCATCACCTTGGCTTGAGCCAGCAAGAGCGCGAGGAATTTCTGTTAGCAGCGGGATTTGAGTCAGAACGGGAGACGCTACCAGTGTCCACACTGCCGACTTTGCCTATTTCTCTGGTCTCTTGGCGTAATAGTGCCTTTGTTGTCGGGCCGCCTATTACTGAGCCACGCCAGTTTTTTGGACGTGAATATATACTTAAGCGTATTTTTGATGTCTGGAAATACCTGCCTTTGCAGCATGTCGCCATCGTTGGCTTAAAACGCAGTGGTAAAACCTCTTTATTACATTATCTGCGCCGCATCATTGATACGCCGGCCGAAAAACTGCGCACCGGGCAGCGTAATGATTGGTTAATGCCCGGTTATCAATGGGTATTTGTGGATTTTCAAGATCCACGTATGTGTTATCAGGAAAGTTTATTGCGGCATATTTTGATAGAACTCGATTTGCCGGTGCCAGAGCCGAGTGATTTGGTCAGCTTTATGGAAATTGTTGACCAATATTTGGAATTTCCAACGCTGATTTTGCTGGATGAAATTGGTGCCGGCTTGGCATCACCCGATCTTGATGAACAATTTTGGTGGGGAATGCGCTCTTTGGGGAGTAATCATGCCGGCGGTAAGGTTGGTTTTCTGTTTACTGCCCATCAAGCGCCAGAAGATATAATACTTGATGATAACAAACCGTCTCCATTTTTCAATATTTTTGGGCATGTTTTGAATTTGGGCCCTTTGACAGAAGTGGAGGCGTTGGAATTTATCAACAGTTCACCGCAACCTTTTGAAAAGAAAGACATTAAATGGATACTGGCCCAAAGTGGCCGTTGGCCGGCTTTGCTGCAAATTCTCTGTCATTCGCGCTTGATTGCGCTAGAAGAGGGCCGGCATGACAACGCTTGGCAAGCCGAAGCCTTGCGACGTATAAAACCGTATCGCTATTTGCTTGAACAAAGGTTGTAAGGGCAAGTTATACTAATGAAAAATGAAAAATGAAACATTAGTATACCTTCGTTATAGCTTTAAAATCCTTTATTATAACGAATCCTTGTAGTTATGAGTTTAGCAAGCGTCTCAGACATTAAAATCCTTTATTATAACGAATCCTTGTAGTTGTTATTAAAAGAAGGAGTTTAGCAAGCGTCTCAGACATTAAAATCCTTTATTATAACGAATCCTTGTAGTTATTAAAGGAGTTTTGCTTTCAGCTCATTAGTATACTACTTATCCCCCTTTGAAAAAGGTTAAAAATGATTTACCCTCCTTTTAAAAAGGTTAAAAATGATTTACCCCCTTTGAAAGATGGGGGGTGGGGAGATTTGAATTTATTGTCGATAAATCCTATTTTAGCGAGTTTCGTTATCGTTGGTTGGCTCGTATTTAAACCGTCGGCTTGGCGACGTTATGTGGCAAGCATTGATCCCAACTTGCCGCCCGATTTTGCGCTTGCCAAATTAAAATCGCACCATTGGCGAGATGCCGCCTTACGAAAGTTGCTTTACTTAGGACATGGATTATGGGCCGTATGGAGCACTGGTATCGTCGTTTTATGTTTGTGGTTGTTAGACGCGCCGGGCGAAGTCCTTGTCTTAGTCAGTGGCTACGCCTTGTTATTCAGTCTTGTCGGCGGTATCTTGGGCAGTCTCATCGTCTCGGTGGCGTTTGGCATCATAGCAGGAGCCGTCGGTGGCATTTTGCTGAGTTTGCCGGTGGGCATGATAGGGATAAATGAATACTTCCTTGATGACATGCTGGTATTCAACATGACCGAAAATATTGCCACCGCTGTTATACTCAGTGTGTCCGATTTACAAATAGGTCTTTTTCAAAGTAGCGATTCGAGAGCACTTTGGACGGTGTTATTAGGTATATTTACGGCCAGTTGTGCCGGTAGTGTGATGGATAGTACAACCAAAACTGCCTACAGTCAGCCACAATTTCGCCAAATGGGTAGCATTGTGATTGGTGGGCTCGTCAGTGGTTTAGCGGTGTTTTTAATCGCTGGATTGATGAGCGTGTTGGCTCCCAGTGCCGCTTGGCTGCAAACGAAGTGGTACGTTTTGGCTTATGATGGGTTGATTGTTGGCGTGTTTGGCCTATTATTGGCGTTGATTTGGGGCTTGTTGACTTGGCGTTGGCTGCAAGCTTTGTTGTTAGGGGTGGGGGCTGGCCTGTTTCTTGGCTTATTCATTTTGCTTAAACACGAATTTAACGCCTTGACTTCGCTGAAACCGCTACTCATTGGCGGACATGGCGGTATTGAAAATGCCATGCTTTATATGTTGTTATTTGCGTTTCCTTACGTGTTGGCGAAACGCATTGCTAATCCTTGGGCGGGCATTATCGCGGGCATTTTGGGCAGTGGGGGTGCCTACATTATTTTTGCCGTGATTATGGAGCGTTATTCTTGGAGCTTTATTTTATCTGTGAGCGTTTTCGCCTTATTGTTAGGATTGACTATAACAAGGTGGCGGCCGGTGTGCTTATATCCTTTCCAAGCGGCATGGAATCTTTTGCTTCAACGCGCCGATGAAAAACGGGCCGACAGTCGAAGTAGTTTACTACACTGGCATTCGGCGTTTTGGGATGAGCATCAGCGTTTGCCGCTGTTTGGTTTGGAAAGTTATTTGGTTATGGTGGCACAGCGCAATCCCATTGAAGGAAAGGCCGCTATAGAACATTTAAGTAGTACAAAACAAAACTGGGCGGCAAAAGAGGCACAAATCGAATTAGATGCGAGACGGTTGGAAAGTTGTGTCGATGTGAAGGCGATCAGCGAACGCCGCAATTTGGCCGCTGGAGAACTAAAAGGCTCTGCCAGTGCCTTACTCCGCAGTTTTAGTCGTATCAGTCGTGATGTTAAGGCCGCATTGGCACAAGAAAGCACTTATAATCAACGCCTTGCTTTGGATGCCGTAGAAGAACGTTTAGATGGCTTGTTACGGGAACTCACCCGTTCCTCAGAACTCTACGCGGAACGCTTTCGCCCGATAGCCGAGAAATGGCGACAAATGCTGGCTGATTATGGGCGTACACTCAGTGAGGCCGTAGAAAGTCGTCAAGAAATCAGTAACCCTTATGTCATTGGCATTCCGCTCACGGAACATCAAGAAATCTTTGTCGGACGTAGCGATGTCAGTGAATGCATTGAACGATTGTTACTAGACAGTCGTTGTCCGCCACTGTTGCTCTATGGGCAACGCCGCACCGGTAAAACCTCATTACTCAATAACTTAGGCAAATTGTTGCCTAGCACAATTATTCCCCTGTTTGTCGATTTACAAGGCCCCACTTCTTTAGCCAAAGACATTGTAGGCTTTTTATACAATATGAGTCGCGCCATGCTGACTTCTGCCAAACGCCACCGTGAACGGCGGTTGCCGCCCTTGACGCGAGAAAATTTGAGTCTCGATCCTTTTACCAGTTTTGATGAGTGGTTGGATGAGATAGAACAACATCTTGACCAGAATCAAACGATGTTATTGATTTTAGATGAATTTAGTGCATTAGAGCATATTTTCAACAAAGGCCTTTTGGATGAAGAGTCAGTGCTTGGCATGTTTCGCCATATTATTCAGCACCGCCAACGCATTAAAATTCTTTTATCTGGTTCACACACCATAGATGAATTTGAACGTTGGGCAAGTTATTTAATTAATGTACAAACGGTACACCTCAGTTATTTACAAGCCAGTGAAGCCTTGCAATTGATAGAACGCCCTGTCAAAGATTTTGCGCTGCGCTATGAAGAGGCTGCCAGCCGACGTGTTATGGAACTCACCCGCTGTCATCCGGCTTTGATACAACTGGTGTGTGCAGAAATTGTCACGCTCAAAAATAAACAAAATATCAGTGAGCGCCGCCTGGCTCAAGTCAGCGACGCAGAAGCGGCGATACCGGGGGCGTTGCAACATGGGCGATTCTTTTTTGCCGATATTGCCAACAATCAAGTGATTAAAGAAGGCTTGGCGGTGCTACGATTTTTGGCAGCGCACGGAGAAGGGCAGATAGTCAGTGAGGAGATTTTGCGGACACACTGTCCAGATGAGTTTGAAGCGGCGAAAGCGAATTTGTTGCAACGCGAATTAATAGAACCGTTGGACGACGGGTATTGTTTTCAGGTGGAACTGATTCGACGGTGGTTTGTTTAAAACTTTAGTTTAGCAGGAGTTTGGCAGTAGAATCCAAACTTTAGTTTGGTAGGCGTCCTTACACTGCCATTAAGTTAAGTAACAAAACACCTAGAAAAAGTATCAAACTGTAAGCGCGACAGAGGGCCATAACTTAATTTGAAAACCTATTTTAATTTTATGGCCCTCAAACCAAATAGTCCAAAAAACATGCTAAAAATCGGCAAATAACCGGGCCCGCGTATCACTCTGCCAAACTAAAGTTTGGACTCCACTGCCAAACTAAAGTTTGGACTCCACTGCCAAAACTCCTGTGGAAAGGTTCATGCATAGTACCCAATTTATTAACAAATCTTCACAAACAATACCAATTCTTCGGCAGGTGCTGGAAAAAATGATTGACTTTTATGATATTTTTTTATACTATTCACCATTATAAAGCGGCAGGTATCCGGTTCAGTACTCATCCTGGAGTACGGGCAAAACCGTCGACTTACAATCTCTCAATTTGCTTTTCCCCAAGCGAATTCAGATTGTAT
>Ga0190315_1000324_pt1 | contig 26520 bp, 7 predicted proteins | sample 48701101_MG_FD_161673 | JGI IMG/M metagenome (GOLD analysis project Ga0190315, IMG submission 161673) | Hydrothermal vent sediment bacterial communities from Southern Trench, Guaymas Basin, Mexico - 4870-11-0-1_MG | ecosystem: Environmental > Aquatic > Marine > Hydrothermal vents > Sediment ...
TCTCAAATTCTTCTCGACTAATATCGCTGGGGTAAATTTTTCTCATAAGTTATTCCTTAATTATTGATTATTTTAGTCTATTTTTTGATTTTAACACATATAAAAGATTTTGAACAGGTTCTAAGCATTGGAAGCATGGGCGCAATCACACTGAGAACCAAATTGTCGTTCGTTCCGATAATTACAAAACCTTTCTGCTAGGCGGACATGCTTGGATAAAAATACCCAGTTTACAAAAAGGAAAACGAATAGCAATCCCATTAAACACAACGATTGAACCAACTGGCACCTTAAGGTTGATTTTAAAAGAGGGTGAAGTTGAAGTTCATTATACAATTGAGCTAAAAGAAACAAAAACTTGTGGGAAAAAAACGCTTGGTATAGATAAGGGCTATACTGAGGTTTTTGTGGATTCTGAGGGTAAACATTATGGTGAAGGTTTGGGGAAATTATTAAGCAAACACTCAGATAAATTAAAGAAGAAATATCAAGCGAGAAATAAACTCAAAGCGATTTTTTTGAAAAAGCCTCACAAAAAGAAAAATATCATTGAGAATAATTTAGGCCGGAAAAAGCTTAATCAAAAGAATAAAAAAGTCAAATCTCAAGTCAAAGATAAAATTTGTCAGGCAACACATAGATTGGTTGACAAAGCTGACACGATTGCGACTGAGGATTTAACCTCGCCAATTGTCTCAAAAAAATTTGGAAAAAATGTGACTAGAAGACTATCCGCTTGGACTAAAGGCGTGATAGCAAACGCATTAGACCTGATTTCTCGCCGGAGAGGTTCTTCGGTCGTTCTCGTCAATAGCGCGTACACTTCGCAAATGGATAGTCGTTATGGAATCCTTCTAGGAAAACGTAGCGGAGATTCATTTTACTGTTTCGACGGGGTGGTGTTACAAGCTGACGAGAATGCTGCGCGAAACGTTTTAGCAAGACTTCACGATCCGGAGATAGATCGTTGGATGCCTTTTCAAAAGGTTAAATCCATCTTGCTAGAACGGACTGAGCGACTACGGTTGGGACTGCTCAACCAGGACTCTAGTTGCAATCCATCCGGATTATCAACAGAGAGCGAATTACCTATGAATAGTTTTGAGTATATTTTTAGGAGCAGAACTGTAATGAAGTATTTAGGATTAGGATTGATACTGGCAGCGTTATCATTCGCTGTTACTGCTGTAGACTTGTCGCCTGAAGAGATTGACCGTTTACATAATGAGGCTAAAGAAGCCTTTTATGCGGCTGACTATGCTTTGGCCTTGGCTAAATGGCAAACGGCACTCACGAGCGCTCGTACACTCAATCGAAAAGACGATATGAGTAAGTTTTTGGTTAATTTGGGGGTGGTTAACTATAGTATCGGTCAATACCACAAAGCTTTGGCATATTACCAAGAAGTTTTGACGCTTGATCGTGAGCGAGGGGATAAAAGCGGGGAAAGTGCTGATTTGACTAACTTGGGCTTGGTTTACTACAGTCTTGGCGAATATCAAAAAGCTTTGCTTTATTATCAGCAAGCTTTGGAGATACAAGTCAAGATCGAAGATAAAAGTGGGCAAAGTGATACCTTGGCTAATCTTGGGTTGGTATACAACAGTCTTGGACAATACCAAAAAGCTTTGGCCTATCATGAACAGGCTTTGGCGTTACACCGCGAAATCGCGGATCAACAAACCAAAATTGCGGATCAACAAACCACCAAAATTGCGGATCAACAAGCCAAAATCGCGGCTCAACAAGCCGTCAGTAATGATCTCTCTAATCTGGGCATGGTGTACGATAATCTGGGCGAATACCAAAAAGCTTTGGGCTATTATGAGCAAGCCTTGGATATCAAAAGAGAAATAGGTGATCAACATGGCATGGCTAAGGTGCTTTCCAATATGGGCACGGGGTATAAGCATCTCAGCGATTATCCTAAAGCCCAAGGGTTTTACCAGCAAGCTTTACAAATACAAAGCCAGATTGGTGATATCAGCGGCATTGCGAACAATTTGACTAACTTGGGCGCAGTGTATGACAATTTGGGACAGTACAAAAAAGCTATGGGCGCTTATCGGCAAGCTTTACGCCTACAACGTGATATGGGTGATCGGCGTGGAATCGGGAGTAATCTCTCTAATATCGGTGTCATCTATAAAAACAGAGGCTATTTGCAAAAGGCCTTAAGCTATTATCAACAAGCCTTAGCATTACAGCGCAGTATGGGTGATAGACGCAGCGAGGCCAACACCTTGACACTGTTGGGTGCGCTATACAACAGTCTCGGCCAATATGCAGTAGCCTTAAAGCACCATTTGGAAGCTTTAGACATCCATCGCAAAGTGGGTGAAAAACAATGGATTGGTCATACTTTGAGCAATCTGGGTGTATTGTATTATAACTTGGGACAAGCCGATAAGGCTTTAGGTTATTTCCTACAAGCTTTAACGCTGTGGCGTGAATTGGGAGACAAACAGGGGGAAGGCATTGAACTGTCTCACTTGGGTGTCGCGTACACTAGTCAAGGGTTGCACTCAAAAGCTTTAAAACGTTATCAACAAGCCTTACAGATCAAACGTGATATTGGTGATAAACGCGGCGAAGGGACTGATCTCAGCCTGATGGGCGGCCTATATGGCACGATTGGAGACTATCAAAAGGCTTTAACGCATTTCCAACAAGCTTTAGTCATCGACCAGCAACTGGGGGATAAAATGGGGGAAAGTCTTGATCTGTCTAATATTGGTATGATGTATCAACAACTTGATCAATATGAACCTGCCCGCAAGGCTTTACTAGACAGTGTCACTCAATTGGAAACATTAGGCAGCCCTCAGCTGTGGTACGCACAAAGCGGTTTAGCAGCCGTAGAAGTCCACCTCAATGAGATCAAAGCCGCCTCAATCCACTATGAACAGGCCTTAGATCAGATTGAAACGCTACGCGCAGGATTGATTGAAAAGACTGATAAACTCTCTTTTATGCAAAACAAACTGTTCGTCTATGATCAGTTCATCACCCTATTGCAAACCTTACACGAACAACACCCTAACCAAGGTTATGATCGTAAAGCCCTAAAAATCTTTGAACGCAAACAAGGGCGCTTGTTTCTTGAACAAATTGGTAAAAGCGGCGCACAGCGTTTTGCCCGTTTACCCGCAAATCTCACTCAAAAAGAGCAACGCTTGAGACATCAAGTGTCTCACACTCAAGCTGAATTAGTGCAAGCCCGTAACCAACCCTTTATTGAACAAGATCATCAGCGCATCAACACCTTAAGCCGACAACTTGACAAACTCAACGCCAAGCAACACGCCTTACAAGCTCACATCAAGGCTAAATACCCTGCCTACTACGCCCTCAAATACCCAGAACCGGCAACCGTTGCCACTTTGCAAAACCAAGTCTTACGGCCCGGTGAATTGATACTGGTTTACGGTATCATGGAAAACAGTACAGCCCTGTGGGTCATTGGGCCACACCAATTTACTATGTTGACCATCCCAGCCGGAGAAGATGAACTGACTGAAGATGTCGCTTATATGCGCGATGTGATTCTCAATCGCTTGCCCGAAATCATAGATGAAGGCTACCCGCTTTACGAAAAACTGATACCTGAAGAGGCTCGTAAACTTCTGGCAGAAGCACACAGCCTCTACATCGTGCCCACCGGCCCCTTATATAGGTTGCCCTTTGAAACCTTAGTTACCAATGACTTTGAGTACACTAACCCACATTATCTCATACTCGATCATGCCATAGCTTACTTATCCTCTGCCTCTGTACTTAAAGTGCTACGGGATACGCAAGCTCTGCGTCACAAGCAACCCAGTAAAAAACTACTGGCCTTTGCCAATCCGAGTTATGCCCCTTGTGAAAGCGATTTGGATAGCCGGACTGGGGCACGGGCCCGGACAGTAGCGGAACTACGCAACAAAGCATACCGTGATGCCATGAATGCCGTTTGTTTTCCCCAATTACCTGAAACACTATCTGAAGCGCAATCTATTGCTGCCTTGTTTAATCCATCTGACAACAGCCTTTTTGTGGGTCAACAAGCCAACCGAAGCAATGTACTGAAAATCAATAACAAGGCGCAAATGTCAGACTATCGCTATTTGCTCTTCGCCGTTCATGGCCTATTACCTAATGAAGTCAAAGGGTTAGTGCAATCCTCGTTAGTGTTATCCAATGTAGAAGATGAAGCTTATCTGACGATGGCAGATGCCTTCACACTGCAACTCAATGCAGATTTTATCAACCTCTCAGCTTGCAACACCGGCGGCGGCAAAAAAATCAAAGGTGAAGGGATCATGGGCCTCTCTCGCGCCTTCATGTATGCGGGTACACAAGCCATTGGCGTAACCCTTTGGTCAGTGGAATCCGCTTCCGCTGAAAACCTCAGCGTGGGTATTTTTAGGAATTTGAAAGCGGGAAAACAAGCAGGAGAAGCCCTGCGGCAAATCAAACTCAAAATGATAACCGGCAAGGCCAATAAACCGCGTTATCGTCATCCCTTTTATTGGGCACCCTTTGTAGTGTATGGTATGGCACAATGAACAGTTATTAGTTATCAATTATCGGTTATCTTTTAGGATAGTACGCTGATTAGACTGATTCAACTGATTAACGCTGCTCAATAAATCAATCAGTGTTGTACATGAAAAAAAGCCATATCAGCGTTCTATCTACACTCAAATAACCGTATTGAAGTGATAACTGAACATTGAACGATATGATGTGATAAATCTATCCCATTAACCATTAAGGCAATTCCAAAAAAATAAAATACCCAAAACAACCACACTACTCTATGCATACAAATCATTTGTAACAAACTGTAGGCGAAAGCTTCGCCGCAGAGCCGCAGAGAATGAAAGAAGATTGATTAAAGGTGTGGGTATTTTAATTTTTTGGAGTTACCTAACCATTAAGCCTTTTTGCAATTTGCGATTCAAAAAAAGCCGCGATGTGATACGCTTAGGTTCAGAAAATCATTTTTGAACCTACCCACTTAGAAAAAAAAGTGATTGGCTATAAACCGGGTAGCAAGTTTAGCTAAGTGGAAGCAAGGGCTTGCCACCATGCACTTGCCAGAGCAAAACGCTGCGAGTTAAACCTGTTAGGGTTTTGCGGATTGAAGCATCAAGGCTTTAACCTCATATTTGTGTATAACGATGAAGGCAAACATCGGGCACGATATTTTCGCTACTTATTTTTAAGAACTGATGTTACGCACCCAGATTCTTTTTTTGATAAAAAACGGGCCCAAAAGTTAATCAGCGCTGTAGAGACGCTTGGCGGCGCAAATCAATGCCAGAAACGCGAGGCCAGAGACGCGATGCATAGCAAATCAATGCCAGAAACGCGAGGCCGGAGACGCTTCGCAATAGCGTCTCTACAGCGCTGATTTTAATTCATAACTTATTGATTCAAAAAAATAATTTAAAAAATTAAAATCGAAATTAATTTTAAGTGTTTGAATAGACACAGAAGTTGAGTGCGTAACATCAGTTAAGAATAGAAAAAAAGCATAAGTCATCTATAAAATATCAGTAATATCAGGTATAATTTTTGCCTAATATTCTAAAATCTTAAAGTCGTTCCAGACAACAATCCGTTTGATAACTCATTGATAAATGATTATTTTCGGTTAGTTAGTCTTATCAATTATCAGTGATATCAAGCTTTATGATCATTGATGTTTGTTATTCGCCATTTGTGCCAGTCAATGCGCCATTGGCGATTTAAAAAAAACATAAATCATCAGCTCACGTCACTAATGATATTTTCACTTTTAATCTCACATCTCTATGGTCTGATTTAATTATCAATTATAAAATGATCACATCAGTTTTCAAAACATTGATATTCTTGAACTTTAGTGATGTCTAAGGGCAACCGATTATCAAACTGATAGTTAATAATTGATAACTGATAACTGATAACTGATAACTGATAACTGATAACTGATAAAGGAGAATCAAGTATGTCACTCAAACGAATGAACTCTATTTTTTTAGACAAACCGGTCATATCTTCTTTCAAGTCAAATTTTTCAGGGATAGCACTCACCGAAAATCCACAATCTAACCGCCAAAATTCAAAATCAGTGTACCGAGTTTCCGATTTGACTTTGAGATCGATAATCGTCTCATTTTGCGTTATCTTGTCATTTTTGACTTCGCCCGTGAATGCGGAAGGCAGTCGGGAATTAGTGGCTTATGGGGGCTACCGGCCTTACATAGAATTTTCTGATAGAAAGACTGTTCGTATTAAGCGGCAAGCTGTCATGAAAGTTTTCGTGAATGCTGGTGAACAAATTAACCTGGGTTCGAGTACTTATAATACTCATAATGATATGGATATTGTCTATCGTAGCCCTGAAGGGACTCAGGATGGCAGTTGTGATGTTCTAGAAACCGGTTTTGGTTTTATTGATAACCTTGCCAAAGAACAAGCAGGGCCTTTACCGAGTAATGGCGGATATACACCTTGTAATTTTGTTGCTACAGAAACAGGCATCTACGAGATAGAATTTCGTTCTTCTCTATTTGATCAAGTCAGCTATAAAACCGCTCCTTGGCGTGCGACAACGGCCCCTTTATATTTAAAGGATAAACCGATAGTAGTCGTGGCAGCCTGGGATGTCACTGTTTTCAAAACCCCAAATAACGCACAGACTGAACAAAAAGGTAGACTTTATGCCAATTACTTGCCAATGAATATGGGTGGCAAGAAGCCTGATATCATGTCCAATTTTTTTATCCTCAATCAGATGGGTCAATTATATCGCATAAAATTGAATGGTATTAGGCCTATTCTATTTATGTTCTTTTCAAATAACAAGGGCTTTAAAGATGCGCCAGATGAAAATGGGGTTCCCCTGTTTAAGTCTGTCCTTATTCGTGATGTAAACCGCAAAATAGTGTTTTTGCATAATCCTACTCAACCGGATACCACTACCGATGTCACTAACAAAATCTTCTTTAATCCCCCAGATCAAGATTTGCCACTGGATGTTCAGGTCAAATTACCGGGCGCTGGCAACACGACATGGTTACGTTCGACTCCCCCGCCACTACCTAAAGTGACCGATTTCAAATTCACAGGGATAGAAGGTACAGCTAATCAAGCTGGCACGTCACCACTAACGGGTGTTTTTAATTTTAACAGCGAAATGGTCGGCAGATATATTTTGACCCTTGATATCAATGGCAATGGGAAGTATGGGGATGAAAATGATCGAATGCTCATGGGTAATGCCAAACTCGGTGACAATAGCATCACTTGGGATGGTTTGGATGGTAAAGGCGAAGCCTTGTTACCGCAAAACAGTGTTTATGATGCGGCTATTAACCTCGTAGCCGGTGATGTTCATTTTCCCTTTTTTGATGTAGAGGAAAATGAAAATGGCCTGATTGTAGAAAAGGTGAAATGTGATCCGCTGCCTTGTGTGGTAGAAAATAGGACGGTTTATTATAATAATACAGGATTAACTGGTGGTACGACTCAGCCCGATCCGATTGTCGCACTCAATGGTATCGACAGTGCCAAGGGCATACAGAAGTTTAGTGGCTTTGGCGATCAGAAAGCCATAGATACTTGGACTTCTCTTGCAGAGCCGCTTAAATTAGACAATGGCATTCAAATCAAACAAGCGGATTTAACAGTCAGTAAAACCCATGCCACTGAGCTGATTCCATTGCCAGGTGGCCCAATGACTTATACGATTACCGTTCGTAATGCTGGGCCGACTCATGTCGCGGGAATAAAGGTACAAGATAGTTTGCCGGCTACGATTACTCAGCCTATCTGGCGCTGTGAAGTCAGTGAGTCTTCTGCACCAACACCGGCACTACAAAATCGTTGTGCTGACACGGATGGGAATGGCCCGATTGATACGACAGTAGATTTACAGAATGGGGCAACGGCGACTTTTACGATCAATGCTACGATTAGTGATAGTGTTGCGGTAGGAGAAACGATCAGCAATTCTGTCACTATCACACGGCCCAATGATGTCACTAATCCTCAAGGTACTGAAGCGGATGTGAAAAGCGAAACCGCTACAGATAGCTTCACGCTGGCACCACCCACTAATAAACCGCCTGTTGCCAATGACAAAACAGCGACGACCAGCAATGATACTCCCGTGTCTGTACCCGCCCTTGAGGCAACTGATGATGATGGCACTGTGGCCTCTTACACTGTTTTCAATATACCTGATTCAAATCAGGGTTTACTGTATTTAGGCAATCCCAGTTCTGGTGTACTGGTTACTGAAGGACAACAACTGACACCGAGTGCTAATCTCATCTTCCAACCCAAAGCGGGTTTCAATGGGGAGGTGATTTTTAACTATAAAGCGACTGATGATAAAGGGGCGGTGAGTAACACGGCAAAGGTAACCATCACCGTGACAACCCCTCCGACTAATAAAGCCCCTGTTGCTGATGATAAAAAGGCACCTGATACCCCTAACGATTACACGGTATCTATACCCGCCTTATCGGCTACGGACACCGATGGCACGATAGCCTCCTATATGATTGAAACACTACCGAATGAATCTGAGGGCATTCTCTATTTAGGTGATCCGGCTCAATCGGGCAGCCCTGTAAGCACAGGACAAACACTGCTTCTCAATCAAGCGGCTAATCTTTTCTTCAAACCTAACAATAGCTTTACAGGTGATACCCAATTCACCTATACCGCCACCGATAATCAAGCGGCAAAAAGTAATAGCGCTACGGTTACTATACTGCTCATGGCCTCGGCTCAACCCCCCGTTGCAATAGACAAAACCGCAGCTTCTACGCCTAATAACATCACGGAACAATTACCTGCCTTAGAGGCTACTGATAATGATGGCCTCGTTTCAGCTTATCAGATACAAACCCTTCCGGCTGAAAGTGAGGGTATCGTGTATGTAGGTGATCCAGCCAAGGGCGGCAAACCGCTTAGCGTCGGAGAAATACTCACGCCGGCCGAAGCCGTCGAATTGTTCTTTAAACCCAATACAGGTTTTAGCGGCCAAAGCAGCTTCACCTATACAGCGACTGATAATCACGACGCCGTCAGTAATACGGCCACCGTAACTTTGCCCGTTACCGCCCCCCCTAACAATCCACCCCTCGCCAATGATGACAGTGTGAACACTGATCCGAATACACTGGTTACCATTTCTGTTTTAACAGATGATTCTGATCCAGACGGTAATTTGGATGCCAGCAGCGTGACGATTACCACGCCGCCTGCCCAAGGGGAAGTTGTTGTCAACCCTGATGGCACAGTGAACTATACACCCAATTCGGGTTTTACAACCGGTACTGATAGTTTCATTTACACAGTCTGTGATACGGGTACACCCAAATTGTGCGACACCGCAGAAGTCACTGTCAGCGTACCCACTCAAAATCCACCTATTGCCGATAACAAAACGGCACCCAGTACGCTTAACACTCAAACCGTGAAAGTGCCTACCTTATCGGCCACTGATGATGGCAAAGTCATGTCCTATACCATTGCGACTTTGCCTTTACCAGAACACGGTGTTTTATATTTAGACTCGCCTGATGAAGGGGGCACACCCATAACTAAAGGACAAGAACTGACTTTAGAGCAAATAGATAAACTGTTTTTCAAACCAAACAGCAGCTTTATGGGAGGCGATGCCAGTTTCACCTATACCGCTACCGATAATTTGGCTGCCGTGAGTAGTCCAGCCTTGGTCACCATACCCGTCACTGTCCCAGTTAATACGCGGCCGATAGCCAATGATGATAAGGCGAGCACCGATCCAGAGACCCCTATCACGATTGCGATATTGAATAACGATAGTGATCCAGAAGGCGCTCTCGACACGAGCAGCGTCACCCTTACCCAATCACCGTCTAATGGTAGCGTTACGCTTTCTCCTGAAGGTGATGCTATTTATACGCCAAAGGCAGGTTTCACCACGGGTACTGATCTGTTCACTTACCAAGTTTGTGATAGTGGTATACCCCAGCAATGTGATACAGCCGTAGTCACGGTAACGGTTCCAGTGTCGGCTAACAAGCCACCTGTGACAGAAAATAAAACCGTACCTACCATACCTAATAACACCACGGTGTCTTTACCTGCCCTATCGGGCACCGATACCGATGGGACAGTCACTGCTTACACCATTGCAACCATACCGCCTGAAAGCCAAGGTTTCTTATACTTAGGTAATCCCGGTGAAGGGGGGATTCTGATCAAAGCCGGGCAATCATTAACTCCAGCCGAGATTGATAATCTCTATTTCCAACCTAACGAGAATTTTACGGGTCAAGCTACTTTCACTTACAGCGCGACAGACAATCAAAATGCGGAAAGCAATGCCGCCTTGGTTACCCTGCCCGTTGAGGCTGCTAAAGTTGACAACCAAGCGCCTGTTGCCACTGAAGACAGGGGCAGTACTCAGCCTGAAACAGCTATCACTATGGCGATTTTAAAGAACGATAGCGATCCGGAAGGTAATCTCGATCCATCAAGCGTGACGATAACCACATCGCCTAGCAATGGCAACGTCACGATCAACCCTGATGGTACCGTAATCTATACACCGAATCCCAACTTCACAACGGGTAATGACACCTTTATCTATGAAGTTTGTGATACGGGTAATCCGCTTGAATGCGATTCAGCAGTGGTAATAGTTACCGTGCCGACATCTGCCGATCAACCCCCGGTTGCTGAAAACCAAAAGGTACCCACAATCACCAATGACAGCACAGCACAAATACCCAGCTTATCAGCGACTGATGATAACAGTATTACTTCCTATATTATTGCAACGGTACCCCAGGAAAATCAAGGTGTGCTCTATTTAGGTGATCCAGAAGCAGGTGGTACACCGATTAGCATTGGTCAAGTGCTGACAGCTGAACAAATCAAGACGCTCTTTTTCAAGCCCAAACCCGATTTTATCGGCAATGCCACTTTCACTTATACGGCTACCGATAATCTTGGCAATGTGAGTAGTCCTGCCTTGGTCACGATTCCGGTCACTGGACCTAGTAACAGTCCACCGGTTGCCAATGACACCCGCGCCAGTACAGAACCTGATACCCCGGTCACCCTTGCCATCTTAAAAAATGACAGTGATCCCAACGGTAATCTCGATGCCGCCAGTGTGACCATTATCACGCAGCCGGCTAATGGCGAAGCCACCGTCAACTTAGATGGGACAATCACCTATACGCCGGATTCTAGTTTTATTCAAGGCCAGGACAGCTTCACTTATCAAGTGTGTGATAGCGCGATTCCCCCATTATGTGATAGCGCGACAGTTGAAGTCACTGTGCCGACACCCACTGAAACGCCTATAGAAGGCAATTTGATTGTTCATTTGTCAGGAAACGGTCAAGTCAGCAGCCATCCAGAAGGTATCGACTGTCAGACAGTTGATGCCCCTTGTCGTCACACTTTCCCAATCAATACCGATGTGACATTGAAAGCCATACCGGATACCGATTGGGTATTTGAAGGTTGGCGCGGTCATTGTGACGAATTGGGTCAAGTCACCATAGATGCCATTAAACAATGTGAAGCTGTTTTTATGCCCAGCCATCTCGCACAATTGAATTTAAAAGTTTCCCGAAAAGGCTTGGGTACCATCAAAAGTCAACCCTCTGGGATTAACTGTGGTTCCGATTGTCGCGAGAAATTCGCCACTGGTTCTGAAATAGAGTTGACTGCTGTACCCGAACCCGGCTTTGCTTTTACCGAATGGCGTGGTGATTGTAGCGGCACAGATAAAACCGTGACCGTCACACTGGACATTGAACGGAACTGTCAAGCTCTATTTTCTCCAGATGAAGATACGGATGGTGTGGCAACCACGATAGAAGATGGGGCACCCAATGAAGGTGATGGTAACAATGATGGCATACCTGACAGTGAACAAAATCATGTGGTTTCGATACGCACACCTGATGGCAAGTATGTCACCATTGAAGAGAAAAACGGTTGTCCTATCAACAATGTACAACTCAATGAGCAAAACTTGCCCGCTGATGGCGAGAACTTGACTGCTCCCCCCTTTGACTTTGACATCGCTTGTCCAGAAGCCGAGATCGTCACTTACTACCACGGTGTCGATGATTTAAATAACCAACAACATCGTCAATATGTCCCGACAACGCCAGGTGATCCCTCAACCGCCCAATGGCAAGATTTACCGACAAAATTATCGACCACCACGATTGCTGGGAAAACCGTTCCCACCGCGACTTTTACCTTAAAAGATGGCGAATTAGGGGACCGTTCCTCGGCCGATGGCACGATTCAACATACCAGTGCTGTGGCCATCACACCCGATACCGTGCAATGGTCAGTGTCTCGCTACCAAGTGGATGAATTTGCTGATGTCGCCAACATTCGTGTTACTCGCCGGGGGCAATGTGAAGGCAGCATCACGGTAGATTACGCTATGGAAGAAGGCACCGCAGCAGAACATGATGATTATATTGCCAGTACGGGAACGCTCACTTGGGAAGACGGGGATTGTAGTGAGAAAACCTTTACGGTGACGATTAAAGATGACGCGACTTCAGAAGACAATGAAACCGTCAAGCTTAATTTATTGAATCCGACAGGTCGAGCCATCATTGCGACACCTGAACCTGCCGTGCTAACCATTATGGATGACGACAGTGGTTCTTCCTCTTCTTCAACCCAAAACACATCTTGCTACAGCGCCGCGCCTTGTCAAGTGTGTTGTCCATCTTGTCAAGCGGTTGATGCCAGTGCTGATATCAACCGTTCTGAACTCAAAATTAAATCGCTAACGACAACGATTCAAGTGGGGGAGACTGAGAAAATCACGCTTGCCGATGGCAAGGGTGAACTGTTAATTAAAGAAATACCCAATCACACCATCGTCTCATTAGACGCTTGGACTCCCCTAAACGCGGGTGCTGGCGAAATCAGTTTGACTGGCCAGAGCGTGGGTGAAAGCAAGATGGTGATTAGTGACAGTGCTAATCCTTTGCAAACCGTCACCCTTTACATCACGGTGATTGAAAATGAAACGGCTTCTAATCCCTCGCTTGAGGCTTCTAATCCTGCTGAAGTGGGCGAGGCTGCGAATTTAAGAATTAAAGCCCTCCAAACCACTATCAAAGTCGCTCAAAGCTTAGATTTCACGGTTGCGGGTGGAGAAGGTGAACTCTCAATCAGCGAAATTCCCGATCAGGCCATCGTCTTATTAAAGAGTTGGGCACCGATTGGCGATACGGGCACTGCTGAATTTACCTTAACCGGGGTAAGCGTGGGTAAGACGAAAATAGTGATTAGTGATCACAGCACCCCGCCTCAAAAAACAACCATCAACATAATCGTTGTTGGAAGTGAAGGCATGACTGAGCCAAGCAATGGCGCAGGAACGGGATCAACTCCAACAGATCCAACAAGTGTAACCAACCCAACCGATGTCACTGTCATCGTGCCGCCTGGAGGAACCGTGACCAATCCAAGCGATGTCACTGTTATCGTGCCACCAGGAGGAACCGTGACCGATCCAACCGATGTCACTGTGCCACCAAGCGATACCGGAACGACAACCGACCCAACGACCGACCCAACACCCGTTTATGAACCCACCTGTACGAATGCCATAGGCGTTGATAAAGAATATAATTTGGTGGATAACCAAACCTGTTTTACCGACAATTTGACTGTCCGTAAGGTTCTGCAACCCAACCACAGTTGGCTAACCCGTACTCAAGCCCAAAACCTGAGATTAGCCACCCAGATCAGCATCGATCCCAATCATCAGGGTCAAGCTGCTGATATTTTACTCGTGGTGGTGTATCACACTTTGACAACAGATATCGCCTACATGCGTGATCAGCAAACTTGGAAATTATGGCTTCCTGAAATCACGGACTTGCCAACCGCGCAATATTTCCATCAATTACCGGAACAAACCGATATCTTCATTGCTGAAGGCGATTTCAGCCCCATGCCAGGGGAATACACCAGTTTTGTCGGCTATCGCTTAGTAGAAAATGGGCATATTATCTTCAATGGCCTTGAACCGCTACACTTCTTTGTGGGTAACAGCGGCAGCGTCAATATGCGTATCCAATCGCATAAGACACCCGGTGACAATGATATTCAGGCGGCGAGCATTTTTGAACCGTTTATTTATAACCAAGACGACAAAGTGGGCAACAATCTGACTTTTGACTATTCTGACGCTTTAACGATTAAAGCCTTTGTGCGTGTTGAACCACGCTATGTCGGACAGTCGGCTGATTTGGTCATGGTAGCCGGATATCGACGCCACTTTGAACCCGTCGAAACCTACTTTATGACGGACTCAACGCGGCATAGTTGGGAACTTTGGGATAATCAGAAGAGCTTACCGACAGCACAACATTATCCTCAACTCCCTGATATCATAGAGATTCCTATTTATGCTGGTTCTTTTGGAGGCGTAGCGGGAGAATATTTCGTTTATCTCGGTTATCGCCTAACTGGGGATGTGGTTGTTTTTAATCACAGCCCAATTCAATTGAGGATTGCCAATAGCATTGGTTTAGATGCAGCGGGGCAGAAACTGCCCACCACCACCTACTTTGCGAGCTTTGCTCATCAAGGTGATCATTTTGACAATCCATTCAACACGGATATCACTCAACCGGTTGGTTTAGCGACAACGATTTTCGTTGATCCAAAACACGTCGGGCAACAAGCGGATATTTTGATGGTGGCTTTGCGTCATGAAAGGGAGCCAGTCTATCCAATTGAAGCGCCCCGTTGGGGCACTTGGGCCGCTGATGAAATCAGTTTAGAAGCCTCTATTCCCAATGTGACACTTGAACCCGTGCTGAAAAATATTCCCCTGTTTCAGGATCAGTTCAACAATAATATACCGGGTTATTACACCATTTATGTTGGCTATCGTTTGGAGAATGGGGATATTTTCTATAATGGCGGAGAAACACTCCGTTTAGCTGTACAACCCTAATTAGACGGAAAAAAACGCAAGAGGCGCAAGAGACACAAGAGAGGTAAACTTTATTAGCGTCTTTAGCGTCTTTAGCGTTTATTTAAAATTCGGCAAGGAGAAAAATCATGTTATCCAAACCACTATCAACCTTATCAATCTTACTCTGCATTTTGTCATTATTGCTTTCAAATAATAATGCACTTGCGGCTGCTATAACAGACATTGTCAAATGGAATTTTGATGCTGAAAATACAACGGCTTCTCCTGATATTAACACTGGAGCAACAGCTTCGAGTGCGGGTGTCAGCCATGAAGTGTTTGAATCAGGCAAGTCAGGAAAAGCTTGGCAATTCGATGAGTGGTCGATAACGACTACTCTTGACAGCTATTTCCAATTTAAAGTCAATTTAACCTGCTTTTCCAAAATCAAACTCGCTTTTGATGAACGACGTTCAGCAACCGGTATCAGAAATTTTGAAATTCATTACAGTCTCGACGGTAGCCGTTTTAATGCGATTTCTGCCACAAGCACTCAGGTTGCGGATGATGAAAAGTGGCGTTCACATCGCTTTGATTTAACCACTCTCCTCACAGAGATTGCTAATAAAAATGCCGTTTATTTCCGTATCTATGGTTACAATGCGGAAGATATCGCTGGCACTTGGCGAATTGACAATGTTGTCATCAGTGGGCCCGCAGTCTTGTATGTTGATGACAGTGCTACATCAGGTAGCAATACGGGATTTGATTGGACAAATGCTTTCACCGATTTGCAATCTGCGCTTGTTGATTACAGTGGTGGTTGTCCTATTGATCAAATATGGGTTGCTCAGGGCACTTACAAACCAGGAACGGCTCGCACGGACACATTCCAACTCAAAGACGGTATAAGCCTTTACGGTGGTTTTAATCCTCCGAACAATGAGGAAATTAACCCAAAGGATACCCGCGTTGAAAAAAATGGGGCCAATACTATTCTCACTGGCGATAATAATAGCTATCACGTTGTGACGGGTAGTGGCAATAGCAATACTGCCATTCTCAATGGTTTTACCATTACAGCGGGCAATGCCAATGGTAGTGGTACGGATCAAAACAACGGTGGCGGCCTCTATAACAACAACGGTAGTCCCAAGCTGCTTAAAGTCACTATTAGAGACAATTCTGCTTCCAACCACGGTGGGGGGATGTATAACGATAACAGCAGCCCTACACTGAGCAGTGTGACTATTAAAAACAATGTTGCTTCCAACCACGGTGGGGGAATGTATAACAACAATAGCAACCCGACATTTAGCTGGGTGACATTCAGCACTAATACCGCTTCCAATCATGGCGGGGGAATGTATAACGACAACAGCAGCCCAACGCTGACAACTATCACTTTTAGCAGTAATACCGCTTCCAATCATGGTGGGGGAATCTATAATAATAGTAGCAGTCATCCAACATTAAACAGGCTCACCTTGACTAATAATAAGGCAAGCAATGATGGCGGTGGTATGTATAACGAAGACACGACAAGCTCTTTGCCAGCCATTAAGCGTCTTACCTGTAAAGGCAATGAGGCGGAAAATGGCAATGGCGGTGGTATATATAATGGCACCGATAGTCTCTCGGATATTAGTAATAGTCTTTTTAGTGGTAATCAGGCAAGTGGCAATGGTGGCGCTATCTATAACAAAAATCTGACGGCCATCTTCAGCCAAGTCACCTTAAGCGGCAATAAAGCGGCTACTAGCGGCGGCGGTATCTATAATGACAATAGCACTAGCCTGACGGTGAACAACAGTATCCTGTGGCAAAATGAAGACAGTGGGGGCACTGATGAATCAGCCCAGATTCATAGCGACACTGGTGGCACAACCCAGGTTAATTATTCCATCGTGGAAGGCGGTTGGACGGGAAGCACAGATGATCTGCCTGCTCCCTCGCCTTTGCCAGATGAATCGCATCCGCTTAATCCGTTTCCTACCAGCGGTAACTTGACGCTTAATCCAGAGTTCATTACTTCTATTACGGCTGGAAAAACAACAGGTGGCGATTTTCAATTACAAAACATTTCGCCTGCGATTGATACCGGCATTAACGATAAGGTGCCGGGGGGTGTCAGTACGCCTGAAGCGGATTTAAAGGGCAAGACGCGCATTATTCGAACAACTGTCGATAGGGGAGCCTATGAAGCACAAGCGCCATCACTCTCTGAAATCACCTGTGGTAGTCCAAGCGATTGTGGTAGTGCCGATTCTCCCCAGAATGTTGATACGGTTAACTTCACTGTTCAATTTGAGCCAAAGGTTAAAGGGGTTGATAAAGACGATTTTGATCTGAATACAACGGGCAGTGTCGCGGCGACTATTGAATCCGTTTCGCCTGATGGAACGACTTTAGAAACAACTTACACCGTTACCATCAAAATCAATGCAGATAGTGAAGGCACTTTACAATTAAAGCTTGAGGATGATGATTCGATCAAGAATGAATATGATATATCTCTAGGTAATACAGGAATAGGTAATGGAAATTGTCCGGGAACTTGTGATCCAAATGAAAAATACACGATTGACAGAACCTCCCCAACGGTTACTATCGATCAAGCCACAAGTCAAGTTGATCCCACTACGGATTCAACGATTAATTTTAAAGTCGTTTTCAGTGAAAAAGTGACCGGTTTCACAGACAGTGATGTGACACTTAGCGGCACGGCAGGCGCAACCACAAAGGTGATTACTGAAATAGCACCCAATAATAAGACAACCTATAACGTTGCCGTCACTGGCATGACAACGGAGGGTACTGTGATTGCGACTATTGCGGCCGATGTTGCTAAAGATGTCGCGAACAACAACAATCTCGCCAGTACGAGTACTGATAACCTTGTGAGTTATGATGCAACGTCTTCAACGCCAACGGTTGATATTGTTGATATCAGCCCAGATCCTCGCGAAAACAGTGTGAGTATCATAACCATTCAATTCAGTGAAGCGATAACGGGTTTTGACATCAGTGATCTCAGTTTGACGCTTGATAGTGGTAGTAATTTGTTTCTTGGCGCAGAAAAGCTTACCACTACTGATAACACCACTTGGACACTTGGCGATCTGTCTAGTTTGACGGATAGCGAGGGTACCTATCTCCTGAGCTTGACGGCGGCTTCATCGGATATCAAGAATAGCCATGCCACTGATTTGAGTGCTGATGCCAGCGATACTTGGGTCAAAACAACACCTGCACCACCCCCTGCACCCCCTCCATCACCTCCCCCATCACCTCCCCCATCACCTCCCCCATCACCTCCTCCCTCATCACCTCCACCCTCTGTGCCTTCAACAGTCGATTTGAGAATAACTTTTGACGGTGAGGGTAAGGGGAGTGTTCAGAGTAGTTCTGGTGATTTTAACTGTGACAACAGTAAGGCACCTTGTTCAAAAACATTTCCCATGGCTATCAGTGTTACCCTCACGCCGACAGCTGATCCGGGTGCAAAGTTCAGTCATTGGAGTGGTAGCTCTGATTGTGAAGAGGGCACCTTATTGATGTTGAGTCATTTATCGTGTGTCGCGCATTTTGAATCCGTTCCGGCTAAATTACTGGTGACACGCCAGGGTAATGGTGCGGTTACCAGTTCGCCGGCGGGTATTGATTGTAGCAATGATAATGCTCAATGTTATTACACTTATAATGGTGGCCCTGAAGTGACGCTCACGCCAAAAGCGAGTATCGGTTGGGGATTTGAAAGTTGGAAAGGCGATTGTGATGAAAAAGGGCGCGTGACGCTTGATAAAGATAAACGCTGTCAGGCTATTTTTGTGCAACAGTTTAAGTTGAGTTTGACTACCCAAGGTAAGGGTTCTGTCACAAGTCAACCGACTGGCATTGATTGCCCAGAAGAGTGTACGGCCGCGGATCATACTGACAACAAAGGGACTCAAATCACCCTGATTCCAAAACCGAGTCCCGATTGGATATTTCAAGCCTGGCAAGGCGATTGTGACGAAGAAGGGCATGTGACGCTTGATAACAATAAACACTGTGAAGCTGTTTTTGTGCCGGTGTTACCGTTGACTTTAAGTGTTGCTACCAGCAGTCATGGGACGATCACCAGTCAACCTTCTGGCATTAATTGTGGAACAGAGTGTACGAAAGAGTATGACAATGGTACCCAAGTCACGCTGATAGCCACACCGAATTCCGGTTGGCGCTTTGAAGATTGGCGAGGCCATTGTGATGAAACGGGGCAAGTTTTGATACAGGAAACCAGTAAGCAATGTTGGGCTGTTTTTGTCTCTGATGTGACGACGGGTGAGCAAACCCCGACGGATGAGAGTGATAATACCGATGAGAAAGCCGCCACACCGTTTAGCTTAACGGTGTTGAAAGACGGTAAAGGTACCGTTGTCAGCCCTGGTATTGATTGTGGTGAGGATTGCTCGGAAGACTATGATGGTGCTGCTGAAGTGACGTTGACGGCAATACCTGATCAAGATTGGGTATTTGAAGGTTGGAAAGGTGATTGTGATAATGGCGGGCGTGTGATCCTTGAGGTTGGAGTACAAGGGATTGACGAAATAAACGGATTTCAATCTTTGGCTGAGAAAAGCTGTGAGGCTTTATTTGTTTCTGCTGCCGATAAGCTTAACCCGTTTAAGTTGTTCGTCGCTAAAAGCGGCAAGGGGATTATCACGAGTCAGCCGACGGGTATTCAATGTGGTACTGAGTGCGCTAAAGAATATGCTAATGGTATTGAAGTCACGCTGATTGCAACACCAGAAGCCGGTTGGGTATTTGAAGCTTGGCGAGGGCATTGTGATGAATCTGGGCAAGTCACTCAAAAGGAGATGCTGTATAAACAATGCAGTGCTGTTTTTGAAGTGACGACGGCTGATCAAACCCCGCCGAATGCTCAAACCCCGACAGATGAGAAAACCAGTGACACCCAACAGCCCACTGATGATGAGAAAACCAGTGACACCCAACAGCCCACTGATGATAAAAAACCGGCCGGTACACCCTTTAGCTTAACGGTGTTGAAAGACGGTAAGGGTAGCGTTGTCAGTACAGGTGGTGGTATTGATTGTGGAACGAATTGCTCTGAAGACTATGATGGTAGTCTTGTCGTCAGGTTGACTGCTACCCCTGAATCCGGTTGGCGTTTTGAAGGTTGGCGAGGCCATTGCGATAATAGTGGCTATGTCGTTATAGATAATGAATACCATATTGGACAATGCCGGGCCGTTTTTGTGCAGATGACGGCATCGACATCACCCAATACCTCAAGCCAACCTTTAGCGAATGACAACACAAGCGAAACGGCTACAACGAACAGCAGCGATAAGGCTTCTTCAAGCCAAGCTGGTTCTCCGAACCAACCTGTGCCAATAGCGGATTTAGCCACTCAACCGATTGTGATCAATACTGAACAGGGGCAAGTGACTACCAAACCACTAGGCCTTCCGTGCTCAGATAGAGACGCACGGCCGTGCGTCTCTACGAAGGTAGAAATGACGGCCACACCGAAACAGGGCTTCGCCTTGATTGGTTGGACGTGTGATGTTGCTCAAAAACAGACTATCACTGTCAGCGCCGAGACGGCTCTGAACTGTCAACCTCAATTTGGCGCTGATGATGATAATGATGGCATCGCTAATGTTGTCGAAGATGCGGGCCCTAATGCTGGTGATGCGGATCATGATGGTATCCCTGATAGTCAACAAACTAGCCAAACGGCACCAACGGGGGACAATACAACGGAACCTGATTTGATGAATGTGACACCGCCTGCTCAGAATCCTTCATCTTCACAATCCGTCTCATCTCAAGATCAGGGTTCGACAACCGTGACACCAAGGCCCAGTAGCGGGGCTTCATCCTCATTTCAACAGGGGGGAGCTGCAATTCATCCTGACAGCGTGAGTACGGGAAATCAGCCCCCGTCTTCATCTCAACCGATATCATCTCAAGAAGAGATGGATGTGACAGGCGCGAATGCGGCGAGTGAGACTCGTCCGTCGTCTTCATCTCAAAGTGTTGAAGGAAAAAGTGAGCCTAAATCACTGGTCGTGACGCTCAAAGAGCATGAAACGTTAAAGATGACGCTTGGTGAAGGGCAAGGTGTACTGTTTATCAAGGCCATACCTGATCCAGCATTGGTTTTAGTAGACGCTTGGAAACCCTTCGGTAATGGCGAAGGCGAATTGATTCTCACAGGCAGGCAGGTTGGAGAGACAGAGATGATTGTCAATGACAGTCGATCTTCACAACAGGTGACTCTTTATATTAAGGTTATTGCGAATGACAGCGTTTCTGAAGCGAAACCTGTGGAACCGATAACAAGCGATGCTGAAACGGGAACACTGAATCAAATTCTGAAAGTCGGTCAAAGCGTTGCCTTAACCCTAAACAATGGAACAGGGATCGCTTCAATTAGCGAAATACCTGACAGTCGCTTGATTTCGTTAGAAGCTTGGACACCGCTTGGTGAGGGGGCGGTAAAATTCATGCTCACCGGCCGAAACCTGGGTAACAGCAAACTGGTCATCACTGACACGGCCACGCCGCCTCACAAAACGATTCTCAATATCAGCGTGATTGAAGGAGAAGCGAGTCAAGTGACAACGCAACCCACAGGCGATACGACAAATCAGGGCGAGCAGAACACAGGCAGTGATCAGCAGCCAACAGATGTCACGCTTATTCCCAATGGGCCTATTCAGGGAGAAACACCTGCGGTGACAGAAGGTGGGCTAACAACAGGCGGTGTGACAATTATTGATGATGAGATCATGACTGATGATGAGGCGATTATTGATGATGACACCATTCCACCACAGGATACTGTGGTCAAACCGGCGACAGATTCAAACCTTGAAGCCCCAAAACCAGATTGTGATGATATGAATGCGTTGGGATTTGATGCAGAAGGGTATTCTGTAGGAACTCAGGCTTGTTTTACGAACCGCGTTATCCTTCATGAAGAGGAGCTACCAACTCAGCGCCGTATGCTGACACATACCGAGGCCCAATCCATAGATATTTCTGCCACTATCACCATCGATCCCAGGCATGTTGGTCAAGCGGCTGATATTTTGATTATCGGTTTGTATGCCACTTTAACAGAGCATTTCTTATTTACCCGCGATTTCATCAATTGGGCAATGTGGGATGGTCAAATCAATACGATACCTGTGGCACGCTATTATCCACAATTACCTGAAAATATTGAATTTTTTATTTATGACGGGCCTGTCGCACCTGGGGAATTTATGCTGATTGTCGCTTACCGCTTAAAAACGGGTACGATTATTCACAATCGTCTCTCACCACTGCATTTTTTTGTCGGTAACAGTGCGAGTATTGATGGGCGTATTGAATCGCCAAAAACATCGATTAGCAATGACATCAATGCCCGCAGTTTTTTTGAAACGATTGTCTATCAATCGGATGGCACACGTAGCCATAAACCGAGCTTTGCATATCATGACAACTTAAAACTCTCGACTTGGCTGCGTGTCGATTCACGGCATGTTGGACAACAAGCTGATATTATTGTCATTGCCATCCATCAATTCGATAAACAGCAAACTGTCTATAGCTTTGATGGTTCAAGGTGGCAAGTAGATGAACTGGATAGCTTAACGGCAGTAGACACTTATTATGATCAATTGCCCGCTCAATTAGAAATCCCGGTTGCGCTTAATACACTTGCTGTGAAGGGGGGAAAATTGACGGTTTATGTGGGCTATCGCCTAGCCGATGGCGTTATTGTTTTTAATGGCATTGCGCCACTTCAGCTTTTGGTTAAAGAATAATAACGACAAGGATAGATATAACGACAAGGATAGATATAACTACAAGGATTGTTTATAAGAAAGGATAGGTATAACTTCTGGTTCCAAAATACACACATTTATATCGTATTTTATATCAGCATAAGATTAAAAATATTAGACTTATTCTTTGTGGTACTCTGTGGTACTCTGTGTTCTCTGTGTTGAAAAAAAATTAAAACCCCATGAAGTGAAACTTGGAATGATCTTATCCTTTATTATAAATAATCCTTGTAGTTATATATATGAAAATACATTTTGACATTGATGCGACTCCGCAAGAATTACGGCGTTTTTTTGGATTACCTAATTTGGAACCCTTGCAAAATGAAATATTAGAAATCATTCGACAAAATATGTCGGCAGGTATAGAAGGCTTTGATCCGGCTACAGTCATGAAGCCTTTTCTACCTGAACATCTACACTCTTTAACGGCCCTACAAAAGAGTTTATGGGAAGCCATGCTGGGACAATCGCAATCTCATACTGATAGCGAAGAAAAAAGGTGAACCGTAATACAGATAGAAGGCAGATTAAACTGATGCCATGATTAACGCTGATAAAAAAATCAGCGTTAATCCGATTAATCATGAGAATCAGCGTTCGATCCTCTCTGAAAAAAGGGCCGGTATTGCAACAACGTGGTGAGTAAAACGACTATCCGTTAATAGCCTCCTTTACGCTTGCTTTCTGGTAACCCAGCAACGATAGTGGCTTGTTTATCAGGGCTTTTAGGAAATAATTCATAAAGGGCCTTGGCATCCACCTTTTTGTCGTCCCACTGTTTTTGCATCGCCTTGACAATATTCCGAATATTGGGCTGATTGCCAGCATTGTTGAGATATTCATCACGCAGGTAGTTGATCACATCCCAATGGCGTTGAGTCAATTCCCCAATATCCTCTTGCACCGCGATGGCCTTCGCCACATCTTCATCCCAATCGTCCACATTCTCCAAGTAACCCTTCTCGTTAGCTTCAATCGTTTTACCATTGACTTCGTAAGGCATGTTGTTTCTCCGTTAGTTGTAATGTGGGCGCTTTGTATTCCTTTTGCTTGGAATTTTGTTGCCCACGACTCCGTTATCAGGAATTGAGAGGTTTCACATATCCAACAATGACATTATTTGGGGACAAACCTATTAAACAACAACTCTGTCAATTATCAATTCTACGCTAAAGTTTTTGCTGAGCAAAAACTTTTTGCGTAAATAATAAATTATCACATCAGTCACTTGAGCCTCTTGCAAAACTCTGGACCTAAACGACAAATCAATAACTTACATGCCATTAAGTACTCGTAAGTTATTGATTTATGATAGAGCGTTGGAGTTTTGCAAGTCCCTCACTTGAATTGTTATTAAAGTTGATAAACTTAATGTTAAAATTAAATTAAAATAGGATGTTTAATATCACTAAAACTCAAAACGAGCATGAAATGTTATCGTTTTTTTCAATTATCGTTCATGAGTTCATAATTTTATATGTTTTAAAGCCTTTTTTGGGCAACTTGGGCAACTAAACTGCGTTTCACGCGCTTTGTTTCGCGAAGAGGAACCTTTAGCCTGAAAGCGTGAACATTCGGTGTGCTACGCTAAATGTGAAAAGTTGCATGGCATGATTTATCGCTGCCACCTTCAGAAAATAGGAGTACAAACTTCAGTTCGAAGCTACGCAAGATCAACTTTAGTTTGTCTACCCATTGATAAATCGATGATTCTGAATAAAATATTGATCTGAAAAGCTATCGCACCGTGCAAAAATAGGCAGTATGTCTGTAAATTATTGATTTTAGATAGATGATTTATAAAATATCCTATTTTTAATCGTACAGTGCGAAAAATTTTATAGTACACTGACAGCATGATAAAACAGATTAACCTAATCAGTTTATCTCACTTCTCTTTGATAACTGATAATTGATAGTTGATAATTGAAAATATGCATCCAAAAAACTGTTTATTGATTGTCGATGATGAGAAACGTGGGCGTGATGCGCTTTCCATATTACTCGCGCAGGAGGATTATCAACTCGCCTTCGCCGAGAATGGGAGAGAAGCCTTAACGAAGGCTATCGAGTTAATGCCTGATTTGATTTTGTTAGATGTGATGATGCCTGAAATGGACGGGTTTGAGGTGTGTCAGCATGTGCGAGCGCATGCCAAGTTGGCCGAGGTGCCAATTATCATGCTGACTGCCATCAGTGATCGCGAAACACGTTTACGTGGAATAGAGGCCGGTGCCGATGACTTTATCACAAAACCTTTCGATAGGCTGGAATTGCTCGCCCGTGTTCGCACGATCACTCGTCTCAATCGCTATCGCCGATTATTAGCAGAACGTGTTCGCTTTGATTGGACTGTTGAACAATCAAATGATGGTTATTTATTGCTTCGCCACGGCGATGTGATAGAGTATGCCAATTCGGCAGCGCGTTATTATTTAGGATTATTGAGCGAAGGCGCTTTACAAGACGGGTTTTTTAAACATATCGAAAAACAAAATTTTAAGCGTGAACCCGCGGAAGCATGGGACAATTGGCCTACACCTAATGTGGGATCATTGCCACGTTATTTAGTACGTCCAGAAACCAATCAAAGTCCATTACTTTGGTTACAAGTCAATATTCTGGAATCGCCGTCTGATGAACAACGTGAGCAATTAGTGCATTTGTGTAATGTCAGTGAGCAAATGAATTTGCAGCAACAAATGTGGACTTTTCAAACTTTAGTCTCACATAAGTTACGTGCGCCGCTCAATGGTTTGGTAGGCCTACAGATTTTGGAAGAAAAACATATCAATTTAGACAGTACACAAGCCCGTTCCTTACTGAAAATTGCCCGATCTAGCGCCAAACGTCTGCAAGACCAAATTTTGGATATTCTACAATATGTGGATTCTTCAAAGTTGTTCCAACATCATCATGTTTTCAACTTATCTCAACTCTCAACATTAATCACTGATATCAAAAAAGAATTAGAAATTGAGAAAACCACTTTGTTTTTGGCTGACAATCTAGTCGATAAAGCGATCGCGTTTTCTCCTCAAGGATTGGAATTAGTGTTACGTGAATTATTTACCAATGCCAAAAAATTTCATCCACAACACTCCCCCATAATAGAAGTGTCAGTGAAATCAGAAAATACCAAGATGGTGCGACTGTCTATCAGTGATAATGGGCAATCTATACCAAACCACGAACTGGCTAAAGTGTGGACACCGTACTATCAAAGTGAAAAATATTTCACAGGAGAAGTTCATGGCATGGGCTTAGGATTAGCCATGATTGCGAGGCTTGTGTGGAGTAGTGGAGGCCGTTGTCGTTTGTACAACCGTGAAGATAAGTCGGGGGTGACAATGGCATTAATTTTACCATTTGTGTGAATTAGTAGAGACGCGATGCCTCGCGTCTCTTGCCTCGCGTCTCCTACTTCGCGTCTCTTGCCTCGTGTCTCTTGATCGACACGTAGAGACGCGATGCTTCGCGTCTCTTAATAAACACGTAGAAACGCGATGCGAGAGACGCGAGGCATCGCGTCTCTACGAAACAAACACGCGAGGCAAGAAATGCGATGCGAGAGACGCGAGGCAGGAGACGCGAGGCAAGAGACGCGAGGCAAGAAATGCGATGCGAGAGACGCGAGGCAAGAGACGCGAGGCATCGCGTCTCTACGAAACAAACACGCGAGGCAAGAGACGCGAGGCAGGAGACGCGAGG
>Ga0190315_1000327_pt1 | contig 26352 bp, 18 predicted proteins | sample 48701101_MG_FD_161673 | JGI IMG/M metagenome (GOLD analysis project Ga0190315, IMG submission 161673) | Hydrothermal vent sediment bacterial communities from Southern Trench, Guaymas Basin, Mexico - 4870-11-0-1_MG | ecosystem: Environmental > Aquatic > Marine > Hydrothermal vents > Sediment ...
TTCGCTTGGTTAGAAAAATGTCACAGACTTTGGAAAAATTGTGAACGCAAACTAGACACTTCTGCTCAAATGGTGGTTTTAGCCTTTATTTCTTTACTTCTAAAAAGATATTGAACAGGCTCTTAGGGAATGCCCCCGAAATCATCTTTCTCGTTATCTCAAAAAGTTTAAAAAATGTTTCCTTAAAATCCTGATAGTCAATAAGCAATCTATTATAATTTAAAATCCTTTATTATAAGCAATCCTTGTAGTTATATGTATCAAGGTAGGCATAGGTGATTAAAATGTTCTCAAAAACCAGACGAAGTTTGTTTATCTTGTTTCTGGTAAACACTTCATTCCTCTTAGTCACACCAGTTGTGCTCGCAAGCACGAGTCATTCTGTTTGCCAGACACCCTCTCTTACTATACCCAATAACGACAGTACGGGTGTCAGCGATACTTTAACCATCAGTGACAACGGCAAGATCACGGATATCAACCTGATCATTGATGCCAATCACGGGCATTTAGGTGAACTGATTTTCCGCCTTGAGCATGAAGGCACTACGGTTACTCTGCTTGAAAATCCGGGTATGTCCGATACCGCTCCTAAGGGCTGTTATGGTCAGAATATCGCTAATTTGATAGTTGATGATGAGGGAACACACAGCCTTCAAAATGACTGTAATTCTTATGATCCAGGATATGATGTGACATTTTTACACCAACCCAAAGAGTCACTAAGTGCTTTTGATGATCAAAACATTGCGGATGATTGGAAGCTAACCGTCAGTGATAATTATGACTTCAATTTTAAAGAGGGCACCTTAAATAAGTGGTGTATCAAATATGAGCGAGTTTCTCTAGCAGACTTTAGTTCGAGTCTAGGATCGGGTACCACAATCGTTTTTAATGATAAACCGATAGTCGATGAAGGGCAGGTTGCTCATTACAGCTTTGATATCAGCGAAAGCGCCAATATTGAAGACTTGATTATTTACTCGGCCGATATTACTGGAACACATGCCAGTGATTTTAAGTTGATTGTTCCTGATTCCAGTGTTTTTCCTTTCACCATTCCACAAAATACTACCCAAACATTCAAAATAGCCTGTCAACCCTCCGCTGGGGGAGAACACACGGCGATATTGACATTAAAAACGAATGTGACAGCGTTCCCGACGATCAGCTATCCTCTCTCTTGTACTGGTTTAGCCGCGAGTTATAGCAGCACAATGACAGGTAGTACGTTAAACTTGGGTGAGGCTGAGCTTAACATAGCTGTGAGTGAAACGGTTGATATTCAAGAAACGAGTGGCCTTCGAGATTTGATTTTAAAATCAGCAACGATTACTGGAAATCATAAGGATGATTTTGAGATCGTGAATCCGGCTGCTTTTCCATATACGATTGATAAGGGTAATACAACCCCCTTTCAGTTTGAAGTCAAATGTACGCCCTCGGTTGGCGGAAAACGTCGGGCCGACTTGACGTTAACGACAAATGATCCGGTGCATCAAACGATAAACTACAAGCTTGAATGTACAGGATTGGCCCCGCTCTATAAATCCAGCCCCGTTACTCCTAATAAAACATTTGCTTTGGGTAGTAGCGAACCTGGAAATTCCACTACAAGAAGCTTGGATATCAGAAACACGGGCACAACCGATTTGGAAGTCAGTTTATCAGGAACAGGGTTTACAGGTGAGGGCGCGAGTATCTTTTCCATCAGTCTCTCTGCAAGCCTCAGTATTTCACCCTGGAAAACGGAAACCTTAACCGTAGAATGTGAACCTGTGGATGAAAAACTCTACACGGCGACATTACAATTACTCACCAATGATCCATTGCAACCAATTGTAGATTATCCTGTGACTTGTGAAGGCAGTAACCTAAGCATGCCGCTCTATAACTCCACGCCATCCCCAGGTCAAACGATCTCTTTTGGATATCAGGTTGTCGGTAAAACGGTTGATAAAACCATTGAAATTCTAGAATTGGGCAACGATACCTTAAAGGTGGAATTAGATACACCTGCTCTAACTGGGCATCAGGATGATTTTAGCGTTGTAACGGCTTTTCCTATCGACATTATTGATGGGGGTAGCGCTGCAACGGTCACCGTACAGTGTAAACCGACGAGAGGTGGACTACGCACGGCTACCTTGAATTTGACGAGCAATGATGCCTCTAATCTGAAAATCACTTATATTTTGAAATGTCGGGGTAAAGCTCCGGGTTATAGTTCTACTCCCTTTTCTTCAGGTGAGATGTTAGACTTTGGCAAAAAACCAGTGGGCCAGACTCTAAATCAAAGCTTTGATATTCAAGAAATCGGTGATGCCGATTTGACGGTGGATTTAGCAACAACAGCGATCAGTGGAGCCCATGCCAAAGATTTTGAAATCATGAGTCCGACTTTTCCGATTACCATTGCCGAAAAGAGCGGCGATCAAATCTCAGTAACAGTGCAATGTCGCCCAGGAGATTTAGGGGAACGCACGGCTCAATTAAATTTAACCAGTAATGATCCCTTAAATCCCACGCCGACTTACTTCTTGAAATGCTCTGGCCAAGAACGTGTCGGCCCTGCTTATACTTCTATACCGCAACCAGATGATAAGAATGGGGAAGCTATCAATTTTGGCAGTACGCCTGTTGTGGTGTCTGTTACTCAAACGTTTGAGATAAAAGAAGTGGGAACTTCTGTTTTGGAGGTGGGATTAGACAAACCCGACTACCTGAGGGGTACTCATGCTGATGATTTTAGCGTTAAGCTTCCTGAACCTGACACTTTTGATATTAACTCATTCTTTATTCGTGATGGTGATCCGAGTCAAACGATCACCCTTGAATGTAACCCTTCGGCCGAAGGAAAACGCCAAGCCACTTTACATTTAATCAGTAGTGATCCTCTGAATCCTAAACCGAGTTATCAATTGGAATGTACTGGCACAGCGCCTCCGCCACCGTCAACACCGCCTTCAACACCGTCAACACCCTCAACACCGTCGTCACCCATTTCATCCGATGATTCCAAGGAGAATGTGCCATCGACAAAAACCTTGATTGTGGAATTGGCTGGAAACGGCAAGGGCCGTGTTAAGAGTGAACCTTTGGGTATTGATTGCGATAGCGATGATAAAAGATGTTATTCTGCTTATGACATCACGACGCTGGTGAGCCTGGTAGTTGAAGCGGCTCCTGGTTCAGTATTTGATCATTGGGAAGCTTGTTCTGATGGTCATATTTTGATGATTAACCATCATGCCTGTGTTGTTTATTTTAAACTCTTGCAAAGCACATTAACTGTGACAACGGTTGGCAAGGGCCAAGTCAGTAGTCATCCCATTGGTATTGATTGTGGCAACAGCGGTGATGCATGTCGTCACACTTATGAGGGGGGCCCAACGGTCACGTTGACTGCGATGCCTGATGCTGGCTGGCAATTTGAAGGTTGGACTGGCCAATGTGATGACACGGGTCGTGTCACCTTGCTCAGTGATAAACGGTGTCAAGCGACTTTTGTGCAGTCTGTTCAAGTTCCAGTGGTTCCGGTTGATTCTCAGGTGAACCTTGCAGTGGCAATCGCTGGCAAGGGTAAAGGTAGGATAAAAAGTCAACCTGCTGGTATTGATTGCGGTATTGACTGCATCGCAGATTATGATCCTGATACTGTGGTGAGTTTAACTGCCAATCCTGTAGACAACAGCATTTTTACCCATTGGGAAGGGGATTGTAGCGGTACGAGTAACCCGATTAGGATTAGCCTAGATCAGGCGAAAAGCTGCAACGCTTACTTTGCTTTGCCTTCAGTCAAACCGGCTTTGTTCCATACACTGACTGTGGAGAAAATGGGCAAAGGTAGGGTGATGAGCACTTCTAAGGGCATTGATTGTGGTGATGTCTGTAGCGCCAGTTATACCCACAATACGCAATTAAACTTAATTGCAAGCCCAGACACGGGTTTTGAATTTACGGGTTTTAGTGGGGATTGTGCGGCAGAGGGTCATCTGATTTTGGACACTAACCAATATTGTATAGCCACTTTTGTTCCCATTAACAAGGCGGGTAGCTTACAATTTTCTCAATCCGAAGTGATTGTCAGTGAAGAGATGAGTCAGATCGTTGTGACGGTGACGCGCATAGGGGATAGCGAGGGTGCTGTCAGTGTGGATTATGTTAGTCGTGATGAGACTGCTTTACAAGGTGCAGACTATACGGCTGTGAGGGGTACATTACAATGGGAAGACGGTGATCGTGCGGATAAAACCTTTACGGTAGTGATTCACGATGATAGTGAGACTGAAGAAACAGAAAGCTTGAGTCTCACCTTGAGCAATGTTAAAGGCGGTGCTGCTTTGGCATTAAGCACGGCTGACGTGATCATTAATGACAATGATAGCCTTGTGCCTTCAACCCCAGTCAATTACACTTTGACTGTCACCAAAACGGGTACGGGTACGGGTTCCGTTAACAGTCTGAATACGGGTATCAGTTGTGGTGATGAATGTACACAAGTCTATCCGAGCGAAACGAAAGTCATTTTAATTGCCCAAGCAGAAAGCGGTTCTCATTTCATGGGTTGGGAGGGGGCTTGTCATGGCAACAATAGCCCGTTTTCGGTCACCTTAACAGCAGATCGCTTTTGCGAAGCGATATTTGACTTGACACCCACGACAACTTCGCCAATACCTGAATCACCTGATATTGCAGAAACACCATCGACACCAAACGATGAGATGACAATCTCGCCGGAGCATTCTTCTGGTAGCTCTTCTTGTCTGGTTATCGGTACTCGGATTGATGGTGTGGTTTGTAATCTAAAAGGAAAACAGCTTGAAAATGTCACAATTGGCAGCGATGCTTCTCTTTCCAATATGGTGTTAAAAGGGACTATCAATAATCAAGGTTGGATATCGAATGCGACGCTTTTGCCTAATAGTACCTTAACTGGCGGTATTTTAACGGGTAACATCACTAATCAGGGCATTCTGACTGATGTTGAATTTCGGGGTGCTTTGCTCACAGGTGGCACGTTGGCAGGGCATATTATCAACAATAGCCCTGTGGGCGGTAGCTTACAAGACTTTGATTTAGCAGAAAATTCTGAAATATCGGGTGGAAAATTGGCCGGTAAAATCAGCGGTGATGCGAAGGGCCCTGCCCGTTTGAACAACTTGACGGTGACATCAGGTAGCTGTTTGACTGATGTCATTATTGGTGAAGAGGTTGAATTGGCAGATGATGTTAAATATGGCCCAGGTGTCAAATTGATCGCTGATCCCGATTTTATTCCTGACATCACTTTTATTTGTCGGCCGGTGCAAGCCAATGGGCAAACTTTTAAAAATGTTGTCATTGAGCCAGAAGGCCAACTGGCTGATGCTGTGTTAGCGGGTACGATTGAGAACCAAGGTGAAGCTTCTGATATCACTTTACAAGCTGATAGCGAGTTAACCGGTGGTAGGCTCACGGGTGGGATTATCAATCAGGGTACCTTGACGGATATTCATCTTCAGGATGGCGAAGTGACGGGCGGCACCTTAGCGGGCGACATCGAAAATGAGGGTGTGATACAAGACGTGTCTCTGGCCCCCAATACGACGATTCGAGGTGGCAAACTGCAAGGCCCTATTATCGGTGATGCTGGGCAAGCGGCTCAACTTGAATCCTTGATCATTGGCTCTGGTAGCCATCTTGAAAATGTGATTGTGGGTAACAAGGTGACTTTCTCAAAAGAAGTGACCTTGAAAAATGTCACAATAGACGAAAAGGCTCAGGTTTCTAGGGTATTGCTAGAAGGCACGATCCAGAATCAAGGCAGGATTGCCAACGCCACTTTACAAAAAGACAGTCATTTAATTGGCGGGATTTTATCTGGGGAAATCACGAATCACGGCACCATTGAGGATGCGAGATTTTATGGGAAGCGTCTGAGCGGTGGCATCTTAGCCGGTACACTGAAAAACGGTAAAAAGTCGATTATCGAAGACGTGGTTTTGGCTCCCAATGCCCATATCATTCAAGGGCATCTGCAAGGCAGCATTCAAGGTGACGTGGAACAGCCTGCCCGATTGGATAACGTTACCATTGGCGCGAGCGCCGAAGTTTCAAACGTAATACTTGATGGCAAGAATGTGACGAATGAGGGTAGGATATCCAATGCGGAATTTCGTGGTTTACTGATGACAGGGGGCACCTTGTCTGGCAAGATAAGGAATACGATGGGGGGTACAATCAAGGATGTGTCTTTAGCACCCAATACCACGATCAGTGGTGGTAATCTGCAAGGTGATATCATCGGTGATCGCACAGGCCCGGCTTTATTAGAAAACCTGTTCATTCCTGCGGGTAGCTATCTTGAAAACGTTGTGATTGGTGATAATGTCACTTTAGCGAAAAACGTGATATTAGGGCCAGGGGTTTCCTATAAGAATAAGAAACCGGTAGAGACAGAACAAGAAGAACCGGAAGAGGTGCTGACAGCACTCCGCTTGAAACCAGATGGTAGTCTTCAAAAGGAGAAGGAAGCCGATTTTGTCATTGAAATACGTTCTCATGACGAGGTGGTGCCTAATCATGCCATGCTTTCCTATTTTGAAGCAGAATGGCTGCAGCTATCCAGCACGATCCTGGTAGTACCTGAAGAGGTTGAGCAAGCTGCAGAATTGCTCGTGGTTGCAAAACATCAAGACGATACGAGAGAAGCTCTTTCCATGCGCGAGGGGAAAAAATGGTTAGTTTGGGATAACAATGTCAACAGCTTAGAAGCAGCAGAAATTTATCCACACTTGCCTAATATATTAGACAATGTGCTGATTTATGAAGGCGATTTAAAGGATATTGCGCCAGAAATCACCTTTATGTCTAATGGACACCTGCTATCTTTAATCGACACAGCTGGTGAATACACTTTCACGGTGGGTTACCGTTTAAAAAACGGTTCCATTGTTTTCAATGGTTTAGAACCGATTCATTTTTTTGTAGAAAGGGCACCGAATTCTTGTCTCCTTTACGCTCTGCATGATGGCGGCTTGAATAATTCACAAGTGATCTTGATTGATTTGAGTGCGGGTTTAAATGGCGATATGAAACCATTAGGCCCTACACGTAAAGGACGCGATATGGAAGGCATGGCCTTGGATCCTTCAGATTCTGATTTCTTGTTAGCAAGCGCCGGCGATGATGCCAAAGTGAAAAATGAGACAACGGGAGAATTTGAGGAATCTGATGGTTATCTTTACCGCATCCATCGTGAAACGGGAGATATGGAGATTATTGGGCCGACAGGCTTTGAGGCAGTCTCGGGATTGGGTTTCAATCCAGTTGATAAAACACTATGGGGCTGGGGTAGAAATGAGCATAAATATAACAAATGGAGTGGGATTATTAAAATCGATCCCATCAGCGGAATGGCTACCCCGATCAAACAATTTGATTATAAGCAACATGACATGGGTGGATTAGCTTGGAGTTACGATGGCAGCAAACTGTATACTGCGAGTGATGAGCATTTATGGGTTTATGATCCTGAAACTCAGCAATTAGAGATCGCTTGTGAGCATGTTGATGATGGTAAGATTGAAGGCTTGGATCTCCAACCGAATGGATTTTTGTTAGTGGGTGTTGATCGCAAGGGCCAAAACAATCGAGAAACCAGTATTCTGGCTTACGATCCCATCAACTGCAAAATTGTCCATAAACGGGTATACGAAGGATTGAAATATGACGATATTGAGTCAATCGTTTGGCCCGCTTCGGAATGCAATGATATGTCATGGTTGTCAGATCAAGAATCAGGGGTTAGTGATCAGTGATGATTGGTGGGTGCATTGCTATTTTCCCGTTCTAAACGGATTGTTTAGAAAAAAAGGATTTTACAGAATTGACACTTTTCATTGTATGTTATTATTAAATCGTTTTAAAATGTTTTGATGGGATCGTTTCGACGCGATGCTTCGCGTCTCTAGTTCACGTCACCACGACGCTTCACAGAGACGCGATGCCTCGCGTCGAAACGAGGGGCTTCACAGAGACGCGATGCCTCGCGTCGAAACGAGGCTTTACAAAGACGCGATGCCTCGCGTCGAAACGAGGCTTTACAAAGACGCGATGCCTCGCGTCTAGACGATCTTTTGGTAACGATATTATTCTATAACGCTATGAAAATCTTAATCATTGGTAGCGGCGGCCGCGAACATGCTTTCGCATGGAAAGCCGCTCAATCAGAAACCGTCACACAAGTCTTTGTCGCGCCCGGTAATGCGGGTACGGCACAAGAATCGAAAATTAAAAATGTCCCACTATCAGCCGACGATATCAATGCACTCGTCACATTTGCCCAAGATAACACGATTGACTTAACGATTGTTGGCCCCGAAGCGCCTCTGGTGGCGGGTATTGTTGATGAATTTCAAAAACTGAACTTACCTTGTTTTGGGCCCAGTCAAGCCGCTGCACAACTTGAAGGTTCTAAAATTTTTACCAAAGATTTTCTCTCCCGTCATAATATTCCCTCTGCTGATTATCGCCATTTTACCGATATCGAACAAGCGATAGCGTATATTCACGAAATCAAAGCGCCGTTGGTTGTGAAAGCCGATGGTTTAGCGGCCGGAAAAGGGGTGATCTTGGCACAAACCGAAGAGGAAGCGATTGCTGCAGTGCAAAATATGCTTTCAGGTAACGGGTTTGGGCAAGCTGGACAACGTATCGTTATTGAGGCCTTTTTACAAGGTGAAGAAGCCAGTTTTATTTGTATGGTAGATGGCGAACATATTTTGCCCTTAGCAACTTCTCAAGATCATAAGGCCCGCGATGATGGCGATAAAGGGCCTAATACTGGTGGCATGGGTGCCTATTCACCTGCCCCGGTTGTTACGCCAGAAGTTCATGCGCGAATTATGGCAGAAGTCATAGAACCTACCGTGCGTGCTATGGCCGCTGAAGGCCATCCTTATACCGGGTTTTTGTATGCGGGTTTGATGATTGATACACAGGGTAATCCAAAAGTCTTAGAATATAATTGCCGTTTTGGTGATCCTGAAACACAGCCTATTTTGCTACGGCTGCGTTCAGATTTAGTAGAATTGTGTCTGGCAGCATTAGATAAACGTTTGCATGAAGTTGAAGCGGTGTGGGATGAACGTGCTGCTTTGGGCGTGGTGTTAGCAGCGGGTGGCTATCCAGGTGCTTATGAAAAAGGTTTTGTGATCAACGGGTTGTCAAAAGCAGCGCGGTTAGAGGGTAAAATATTTCATGCGGGTACAGCGGAAAAAGAGGGACAAATTGTGACTTCAGGTGGACGAATCCTTTGTGCCTGCGCGCTGGGAGAAACCGTCCGTGAAGCACAGTCAAAAGCGTATGCGTTGGTTGAGCAAATCAATTGGGAAGGTCTGTATTACCGTACTGATATTGGGCATCGTGCATTAACTTGATGAAACAGTAACGATAAGGATTGCTTATAATAAAGGATTGCTCAGGGCAGGAGTTGAAAGGCTATGGCATAGCACACAACAAATTTATGACAACCTCCCAATTCACAATTCACAATTCTCAAGGTTCATTTTTGGCGTTTTGCAAGTTCATCATACATAATAAAGGATTTTGACTTTATAATAATCAATTCTTGTCGTTATTCTTAAGCCAGGCAAAAAGTGCCTATCCATAAACATGACATAATGACATCAAAAAGCATCATTTTGGCTAAAATTATGATATTGTATTCATATCAGTCATTAGACTTTGGACAACATGACATTAATATTTTTTAGACGTTTGATAAAAAAAATGATGTCAAGCAATATATGGACTGTATCAAAAAAGTATTATCCATCATGCTAAATGAGCTACACCCGTTCGGGTTTCGCTGGTGGCAAGCCTGGAACGAAGGGATCGTTATTTATTTGGAACTCCCTTAAAAGTCATCGCCTGAGTTAATCAAATCAACTTCAAAAAAAACAAAACATCACTGAATTTGACTCCAAGAAAACTGACTTGTCTATGTTTAATATACTGGTGCTACATGGCCCGAATCTGAATTTATTAGGTGAACGCGAACCGCAGCATTACGGGGGCACTACCTTAGCAAGCATTAATCAACAACTTGTTGAAATGGCACAGGCCGCTGGCCACAATCTCACGACTTTTCAAAGTCAAGCTGAACACGAATTGTTGGAAAAAATCCATGCGGCACGTCACAATCAGGTTGATTTTATTATATTTAATCCTGCCGCTTTCACGCATACCAGTGTCGCCTTGCGCGATGCCTTGTTAGCCGTTGACATTCGGTTTATTGAAGTACACTTATCCAATGTGCATACCCGTGAACCTTTCCGACACCATTCTTATTTTTCAGATATCGCTGTCGGTATTATTGTTGGATTCGGGGCACAAGGATATACCTTGGCTTTGCAAGCAGCATTGTCCATTTTGTCGAATTCGAGGTAGGTTCATGGATATTGAAAAAATAGAAAAACTCATAGAACTCATTGAAGCTTCTGGAATTGCAGAGATAGAAATTCATGAAGGCGACGATCAAGTGCGTATCAGTCGCTATTCAACTTTGGTACCCGTGGCGACGCAAACACTGCCAGCCCCTGTGCAAGGCGCGCCTAGCACATCACCACCCGTATCAGAGCAAACTAAACACAAAGGACATATTGTTAGCTCACCGATGGTTGGCACGTATTACCGGTCCCCGTCTCCAACAAGTAAACCATTTGTTGAAGAAGGACAAATGGTTAGTGAAGGCGATACTTTATGTATTATTGAGGCTATGAAAATCCTCAACCAAATTACGGCCGACAAAGCCGGTATTATTACCAAGATTTTAGTAGACAACGCCGCACCTGTAGAATATGGTGAACCGTTATTTGTGATTGAATAATCAATTATCAATTATCAGTTATCAGTTATCAGTTAGCCGTTATCAGTTATCCTGATTATTCTTGAACTAAAGTAATTCTTAGGCTAACCAATTTATCTGAAACGATATAGACTATTCAAGATAAATACGTTGGTTTAGGTTGCTAGTGTAAGAAAGCGGAAATATCCATACCACCCAGCCATCAAAAGCTGTTGGGTGGGGTGGTATGATCATTTCCACTTTACTGCACTAGCAAAATAAAAAGCTCATAAGGGACTTTTGCCAATTTATTTTTCTGGAATATTATAGCTATAAAGTCTATCCTGATAATCAGTGTTCTATAAAATATTTCTAATTATCTCTTCGTTATGGGAGAGGCATAAAAACTTAGTCGTAATGAGTTATTTATGATAAGAAAGTCGTGTTTAATCAAATCATTTAAAATCATTAATATGTTATTAATGTCATAGCAATAATAAGAAATTTTTATCTTTCTGATTCTCACTCATTAAAAAAATCAATGTTTTTTTGAGTACGTTTTTGTCTTTAAAAACTAGCTCAATAGAAATCAGTTATACTTCTGACGTTCAGATTATTGGTATTGGGGCCCCTTTTAAAAATCCGAACCTTCGGTGTGCTACGCTAAAACTTGAGCGTTTGGAGTATAAATCAGTGTTCTATCCTGATAACTGATAATTGATAACTGATTTCCAGGCAAAAGTTTTTTAAGCAAAAACTTTTGCGTGGAATTGATAACTGAAAAGAGGTTAAGTGCATGTTGTCTAAAGTGGTTATTGCTAACCGAGGTGAAATTGCTTTAAGAATATTAAGGGCTTGTCGAGAACTGGGTATTAAAACGGTGGCGGTGCATTCCTCTGCTGATCGTGAACTCAAGCATGTACGACTGGCTGATGAATCCGTCTGTATAGGCCCGCCTCCTTCTGCTAATAGTTATTTAAATATTCCGGCTGTGATTAGCGCCGCTGAAGTCACAGATGCGATTGCTATTCATCCCGGCTATGGCTTTTTATCAGAAAATGCTGATTTTGCTGAACAAGTTGAAAAAAGCGGCTTTGTTTTCATTGGGCCACGTTCTGATACCATTCGTTTAATGGGGGATAAAGTTTCGGCCATAAAGGCCATGAAAAAAGCTGGCGTGCCCTGCGTACCCGGCTCCGATGGGGTACTTGATGAGGATATCGATCTGCATTTACGGTTAGCACACGATATTGGCTACCCAGTGATTATTAAAGCGTCTGGCGGTGGAGGTGGACGGGGTATGCGCGTTGTGCGTAGCAAAGAGACTTTAGCGAGTGCGATTTCTTTAACGCGGAGCGAAGCTGGGGCGGCTTTTGGAAATGATCAAGTTTACATGGAAAAATACCTTGAAAATCCAAGACATATCGAATTTCAAGTGTTAGCCGATAGTTATGGTAATGCCATTCATTTAGGTGAACGCGATTGTTCGATACAACGCCGCCATCAAAAAATGATAGAGGAGGCACCGGCACCGGGGTTGCCTTTAGCCCGACGTGATGAAATCGGAGAACGTTGTGCCGAAGCTTGTCGAGAGATAGCTTATCGTGGTGCGGGCACCTTTGAATTTCTCTATGAAAATGGAGAATTTTATTTTATTGAAATGAATACCCGTTTACAGGTAGAACATCCTGTTACAGAACTGATTACCGGTATAGACATTGTGCGCGAGCAACTACGCATAGCGGCCGGTGAACCTTTGAGTTATACACAAAAAGATATTCGTATTCAAGGACATGCTATGGAATGCCGTATTAATGCGGAAGACCCGGATAGTTTTTTACCTTCTCCAGGCATGATTTCTCGCTACCATGCGCCCGGTGGGCCGGGTGTACGTGTTGATACGCATATTTATAGCGGCTATCGCGTCCCCCCTTACTATGACTCAATGATTGGCAAACTTATTAGCTTTAGTGATACCCGCGAATCAGCTATGGCACGGATGAGAATGGCTTTAGATGAGATCATTATAGATGGTATTAAAACCAATATTCCTTTACATAAAACATTGCTGAACGATTCAATTTTCCAAAGGGGTAGCATCAATATTCACTATTTGGAAAAGAAATTAGGTATGTGTTGATCAACATCGTTTTACTACGGGGCAACCACAAGGGATTGCCCCTACAAACCCATTTGATTATTGATAATCATGTTTAGGCGTATTCATATACAAAATTTTCTTTCTTGTCAAGATGTTGTCATTGACAACATGGAAGGCATGACTGCGCTTATTGGGCGCAATGGTAGTGGTAAAACCAATGTTCTTAAAGCGATTGCCTGGATAGCGAATAGTGTGATTTCACATCAACCGATTAAAACATCGCGTGATGAGAATACGGAAATTAAGCTATTTTTGGAATTGGATAATGCACATTATCATTATGAATTGAAAATCATACCTAAGCTGCCTCAAGCTTTTCTGATTGAAAAATTAGAAATCCAAATCTCCTCTAATCATTGGCAAACACTTTTTCGTCGTCAACGGGATATCATTCAAGTTGAAGGATATGAGACGGAAATAAAAGTCGGGATTGCTATACCGAGTTTGTCAGCATTAATGGCACTACTTCCTCAAGAATCGACTCTGATGAAACAGATTTCATCTCTCATCAATTTCTTACAAGCAGTGCGCTATTATCCACTTGACGAAAAACAATTATTGACAGAAGCAACGCTTTTTGAACAGACCTCTTATATCAATTGGCTAAATCAATATCAGACTGTTCCTGATGTGAATAGCTCAGTTGTCATGCGATTATTACATCTCTCATTGGAAAGGCCTACCGATTTTAAAGCATTAAAAACACTGCTTGGTTCAAAAGGTTTAGATATTATTGAAGAGATCAAAATTGAAACTATTCATTCATCTGAAAAAGGAGAACAATCAGATGTCTTTTATCGGATTCTCTTTCAACCTAGTTTAAGTGAGCATTCAAATACGGGCCTATTTTCTTATCATCATCTCTCTTTTGGCACCAGAAGACTGCTTCGTATTCTTGTCTCAGTCATTTATGACAAAAGCACAGTATTGCTGTTAGAACAACCCGAAGATGGGATTCATGTCGGATTGTTACATAAACTGATTCCCTTGCTCAAATCTTATGCAGATCAAGGACAATTCATTTTTGCGAGTCATTCTCCTGAAATCGTAAACCGATTAGCCCCTCAAGAAATTCGCTTAGTGACAATGGAAAACGGTTTCACTTTTCTTCGCCCCCTTAATGAAACTGAAAGAGCTGTAAGTACTGAACCCTAAATTTTCAGGTATTTTAATAGAAGCAACCAGAAGAGGGGGCAATCCCTTACCACCTATCAGTTTTCGTAGAGACGCGATGCCTCGCGTCTCTGTTTGTTTTCGTAGAGACGCGATGCCTCGCGTCTCTGTTTCGAGGCGAGCCCTAGCTCGCAAGAGACGCTTCGCGATCGCGTCTCTACAATTCCGTTTATTAGAGACGCTTCGCGATCGCGTTTCTACAATTCCGTTTATTAGAGACGCTTCGCGATCGCGTCTCTACTCGGTTGTAATCGTTTTATTGTTTGTTATGACGCTGATGATGATGAAAGAGAGAATCGTTATCAAGAAGTCGTTAAACGTATTATCAAAAAATCAGGTTTAACGGGTTTAAAAACAGAAGAAATTATTTGTATTGTCATTCCGGTTCAAGAAATTGAGGCATGGATTTTGGCAGATATTGAAGCTGTCACTCACATTTTTCAAAACTGGCATCCAAAGCCGATTTCTAATCCTGAGTCCATTGATAGTCCCAAGGAATACTTAGAAAAAATCAGTCGTGATTCAAAAAAACGTCTACGTTATAATCATGCTACTCACAATGAAAAAGTAGCACAATACCTTGATTTAGAGAAAGTTTTTAAAAAGTGTCCTTCTTTTAATCCATTGAAGGAATTAGTCGAATCAGATTTGGGAAATTACCCTCCCAATAGAACTTGACGCTCTATAGCGTTTCCCGATTTCAAGAAGTACAAATAAATGCGAATCAATCATAAAAATCAATCCTTAAAACGCTAAGGCCCCTTCGGTATTGTGCGCTTTAATGATTGATCCAATATAAGTGTAGTTTATTTAAACGGGAAACGCTACGCTATAAAAACGCAACGACAAGACTTATCCGCATCGAATAAACAATCCTTGTCGTTATAGACTTATCCGCATCGAATAAACAATCCTTGTAGTTATAGTAGACCTATCCTTCCTGCGTCACTCTTAATAATTCATCCAATGTCGTTGTTCCTGCCAACACCCATCGCATACCATCTTGTTGAATATCGGCACGGTGTTGATGGGCATAACTTTCCAAAGCATGTTGCCCTGCACCATCATGTATCATAGTACGCAATGTGTTATCAAGATTGATCAATTCATAAATCCCGCTACGGCCGCGATAGCCAATAAAATTGCAGGCTTGACAACCTTGAGCATGGTATAACTCAATGTTTTCATTGACTTTAATCGTATCGCTATTTGTCCCCATTGCTTCTGGCTTTGGTAATTTGGCAAGCACAGCTTGCCTATCAACCAGGTTTGGTGTGTAAGCTTGTTTACATTCAGGACACAGTATGCGTACCAAGCGTTGAGACATCACACCTATCAGCGTGGAAGCCAGCAAAAAGGCTTCGATGTCCATATCACGCAATCGCGTCACCGCGCCAATGGCCGTATTCGTGTGTAAGGTGGATAAAACCAAGTGCCCTGTGAGACTGGCTTGAACTGCAATTTTGGCTGTTTCAACATCACGGATTTCGCCTACCATTACGACATCTGGGTCCTGTCGTAAAATCGCTCGTAGGCCTCGCGCAAAAGTCATCTCAACTTTGGTATTCACTTGCGTTTGACCAATACCATCTAAATAATATTCTATGGGATCCTCAACCGTCATAATATTGCGGCTACGATCATTCAAGTGATTTAACATGGCATACAAGCTAGTCGTTTTACCGGAACCGGTTGGCCCTGTCACAAGCATAATGCCATGCGGTTTTTGCAAGGTGCTTTCTAAATGGTTCAAGGTATCCGGCGACATGCCAATTTGTTTTAGATCTAAACGGCCTGCCTGTTTATCCAATAAGCGTAAAACGACTCTTTCGCCTTGTCCAGATGGCATGGTGGAAACCCGCACATCAACGGCACGGCCGGCAACCCGTAACGAAATCCTGCCATCTTGGGGTAAACGTTTTTCGGCAATATCCAATTTCGCCATGACTTTAATACGGGAAGCTAATAAAGGAGCTAACACACGTCGCGGTTGCAAGACTTCACGTAATACGCCATCAATGCGAAAACGCACCACTAAGCGACTTTCATAAGGTTCAATATGAATATCAGAGGCATTTTCTTTAATCGCTTCCGAAAACAAGGCATTGATCAAGCGAATAATGGGTGCATCATCATCACTTTCTAACAAGTCTTCAGGTTCAGAGAGTTGTTGAGCGACTTGAAATAAATCCAACTCTTCCCCTAAACCGGCCATCATTTGCATAGATTGATTAGCTTGTTGTTGCTCATAATGCGTCGTCAATAATGCATCAAATTGCTCTATCGGAATCTCTTTTAAATTCAAAGGCCTACCTAAAAATCGTCGCACTTCGCTTAAAGTATGGCGTGTGATTTTGGGATGATGACACAGTTCAGCCTTGTGTTCATCAAGATGATTCAAGATGACACCATGACGCTTAGCAAAAGTAAAAGGGAGGGAATAGTTCATTTTTTGTTTTATGAGATAAGACACCACCAACAGACACCGCCAACAGCATCAGTCGTTGTCTGAAAGCTTAAGTCACATAAATGTGATTATACAGTCCATCGTTATGTAAAATGTAGGGCATTTTTGGTTTTATGATATAAAATACAGCCAACTAAAGCCAAATTTTTTGCGAGCAAAAACGGTCTTTAGCGTAGCCGATCTTCGGTGAAATGTTCATTTTTATAATTTTGTTCAAAAATTCAATCGTTCATTTATAGATTTCTGGCCTTGGGCAACTTGGGCAACTTGAGCAACTTAAACTGCCTTGTGCATAGCACGATTTCTCGCTGCCCCCTTCAATTCATTGAAATTAAATGATTTTAAAAATTTGCACATACTTTGTTTACACTTTTCAAGTTATTCAATCATAGCCTAAATTGTCAGGTTTAGTAATCGATCATTGATTGTTGAGAATGTTAGGTGATGGAATTTAAAAAACAGTGGCTCTATAATTTAATTATTCTCTCTTGGCAACACTATTGTCTTGTGCAACGACGAACCGATAGAACCTATTCAATAAATATACTTCAAATTGGAAGGGAATTAGGAAAGAATATTTCCAAAACCGTTGAAAAAAAGCTTGATATTTATTTAAATTGCTCTTAAATAACGTAACTCATTGAAATGCGATACACAAAATCAATAACTTTATAGGAATCAATAAAATGATTAAATTATATGGCGTTCATGGAACAACGGCCTCTTGTGCCGACCTTCTTGAGCAAGAAGGCTTTAGACTTTCTCAAGGATACCGTGGAAAAGGTATCTATTTTTGGAGAAAAAATGCTTATGCGGAAGACTTATCAATAGGATGGTATTTAACTTCAATCTCTCAAGGACATCATAGTCAAGATACGGATAAACGATGTGCGATCATCTCTGCTAGTATCAATGTAGATGATAATGAATTGCTGAGTCTTGAGGCTCCTAATATTAAGGATCACATTGCCGATTTCTTTAAAAAAAGCAATTATAAAGATCATATAAACGCCATCAAATTTTACGAAGAATTTTTTGAATTTCTAGAGTTGGAACTCAATCATCCACTTAAAGTTGTCGAAAGCGCTTTTCCAGCACCTAAAAAATGTCAGGAGTATCCTCGACAAGCATTGGGAATGCCTATAGCTTATTTGGTACGAAAAGCGAATTGCGTTTCAATTTTGTCAATTAAAAAATTAGAACAACTGGAGTTAGAATCATGGAAAACAGCCAACGAGTCAATGAAGCAATTGAAAAGGTATTTGCCAAACTATTCGCAATGACTCATGAAGAGCTTGATGCGAGATTGGCAAAACGAAAAATGGGTCCTATTGGGTACCTTTTTTTAGATAGGGCGATAAATGATGAATTACCGGAGGATAAGAGCGTATCCCACGCACCTCATCAATATAAACAAGCGTAGGATGCTTCCCTTACTCCTTCTTAGAAACCTGACAGGTTTTAAAAACCTGTTACTCGATCTTCAAGTTTTTGATGTTATTTAGCCTTTGTGTCAATCATAGATTGACGGTTTAAATAGCCAATTCATTGATTTTTAATATAATTAAGTTTTTAAGGTATAAAACAATATTTCTTTTAAAATCAATGAATGATTTACAAAAAACTTGAAGATCGAGTGTTAGGTTTTTTCGGGCAGTATTTTTGAGCCATGCCACCTCAAAGGATTGAAAATCCTCAGAGCAATTTAGTTCAAGGGGAATTGAATGTGAAACAATTTAGGATAGAGTCGTTCCGAAATAGACTCTTTTATCTAATTACGGCAAAAGAGTAAGCAGAAATTATTTATCCAATTGAATTAAGATTAATCAGCGTAAATCATGACAATCAGTGCAATCAGCGTTCTATCAAGTCATTAACCTTTTTTTAAGAATAGAACACTGATGACGCTGATGAAACTGATTTACGCAGATAAAAATATTAAAAGACTTATGTGTACTTACTTATGAAGAAATGATTTAAATCATCCTAAGCACACTTCCAATGCTTTATCCCAAGTCGGTAAACTGATTTCAAAAGTTTGTGCCAGTTTTGTATTGGATAATACTGAATAGGCGGGGCGTTTCGCTGGAGTGGGATAGTCAGCGGTGGTAATGGGTAACATTCGGGGTTGTTTATCTAACTGGGCTATGATGGCTTTGGCAAATTCATACCAATTCGTTTGTCCGGCACTGGTTAAGTTATAAATACCCGATAATCCTTCAATATCAAGTGAATATAAGGGTGAGCGCAGTTGTGCGAGTATCAGTGCTGTGGCTTGTGCAATCATCTGACTCCACGTTGGGGCTCCGATTTGATCGGCGACGATTTTAAGTTCATCGCGTTCTTTGGCTAACCGTTGCATGGTTAATAAAAAGTTTTTACCCCGTAAGCCGTATACCCAAGCGGTACGAAAGATAAAATAGTGTCCCCCTACGGCACAAATGGCTTGTTCACCGGCGAGTTTGCTTGTGCCGTAAACGCCTAGCGGATTGACAGTGTCGGTTTCTGTATAAGGTTGGGAGTGGCTGCCATCAAATACATAATCGGTTGAATAATGTATCAGTAGCGATTTCAAGCGCAGACTCTCTTCGGCTAAGATGCCGGGGGCTGTGCCATTTATCGTGTGGGCTAATTCTGATTCTTGTTCGGCTTTATCAACGGCCGTATAGGCGGCAGCATTGAGAATAATGGCCGGCTTGACTTCGCGTATGACGCGACGAATGGAATCTGGATCGGATAAATTTATAAAGGCTTGTGTTAGTTCGGTAGGGGCCCTCCCGACCGCAAAGACTTCTCCAAGTGGTTGCACACAGCGTTGCAATTCCCATCCGACTTGACCAGTGGGGCCGATTAGCAAAATGCGTTGACTGGACATAAAATTACTTTGTTTCACAATTTACATATAACATAACATAACTACAAGGATTGTTTATAAGAAAGGATAAATAAGATCGGAACGAAACTGGGCGCATGAACACTTTCATAAATCAAAACAATGCCAAACATCGTAAGGCGCACTCTTCAGCGAAGCTCATGATATAGCGTTTCCCGATCTCATGACGTACAGTTATATATCGAAAATCGAACCGCAAAATAAATTTGGAACGAAAAAAAACCGCAAAATAAATTTGGAACGAAAATGATTTTACTTAGCGAAGCTTCCCTTCGGTTCATTCAATCGGGAAACGCTATACTCACATAATGAACTCATAAAGGCTATGATCTAATCCTTTCATAAACAATCCTTGTCGTTATCTCTTTCATAAACAATCCTTGTCGTTATATAAGTACTGAACCCTAAATTTTGAGGTATTTTAATAGAAGCAACCAGGGGCTAGGGCAAAGGATTGCCCCTACGAGCCTTATGTCTGGGCAATCCTTTGCCCTAGCCCTTTGTCCTAAAATACCTGTTTATTTGTGCTTCAGTACTTAGTTATATCCTTTATTATAAATAATCCTTGTCGTTATATCCTTTATTATAACTAATCCTTGTAGTTATATCTTTAACCGATCCAAGAGTTGGTTTCTGGGGTAGGCAAGGCTTGGCGGTTTACTTGACCATCAGGCGTTAAAGGTAAACTTTGCAATATCACAAATGTATTTGGTATTGGCTCATCAGGTAAATGCAGCTTTAAGTATTTGCGTAGGCGACCCGTGATGATGCGTTGCAATACTTTTAAAAAACCTTGTGTTTCAAGGATATAGTCTACACTCCGATGAACAAGAAGCTGTTCAAACGGCGTGAGAGAAAGCAGGATTCCGGCTTTTTCTTCTTGGCACCAGACTATTGTCCCTTTTAGCCACCGTTCCTCGGATTCACTGGGTAACAGTAAACGTAAGCGGACAGGTTTGCCTTTTTTAAAACTCGAAGGGACGTCCATAAGGCAAAAACCATTATAAGAGATATCCTCCGTGTAGAGTGTCATCGTATTTTGATCAAGTTCTACCAAACAGGTGCGATGGTAAGGCAGTCTTTCCGGGATGAGTTCAGACACAATGTAAGCGACGAGAGCCTCGTTGCAAGCTTCTTCTTCTCTAAAAATCACCGCGACTTCCCGAACATCAGGGTGTTGAGCTAGAATAGTTTCAATTTTTCCGAGTTCCATGCAACATTCACCATTAGCATTTTCTAACACAGACACGACAAGTTAATCCTTTACAGGTTTTTTAAATAGGCCGCTTTAGCATCTTTAGCCGATAAGGTTGGTGGTTCGGCGATAGGCCATTGAATGCCAATATCGGGATCATCCCAACGGATACTGCCTTCATCTTCAGGATGATAGTATTCTGTACATTTGTAGTGAAAATCTGCGGTTTCAGAGAGTACGCAAAATCCATGTGCTAAGCCTGGTGGAACATAGAATTGTTGATGTTCATCCGGGGTTAAAGTGATACCTACCCATTGCCCAAAAGTGGGTGAGTCTTTGCGAATATCTACCGCGACATCAAATACGCTACCGCTCGTGACAAACACTAATTTGCCTTGTGGATATTGTTTTTGAAAATGTAGGCCGCGTAGTACGCCTTTTGCGGAGTGTGAGCGGTTATCCTGTACGAAGGGGCCGGGAATGCCGACTTCTGCGTAACGGGCTTGATTCCAAGTTTCTAAAAAAAAGCCGCGGGAATCGCCAAAAACTTTTGGCTGTATAATTAATACGCCTTCAATTGCCGTTTCTATGACTTTCATTAGATTTCGTGTTTTGAAAGATTATGGAGATATTGGCCATAACGGCTTTTTATCAAAGGTTGGGCTAATGTTTTTAATTGTTCCGTCGTAATGTAACCCTTGCGCCAAGCAATTTCTTCGGGACTGGCAATTTTCAGCCCTTGTCGTTTTTCAAGGGTTTCTACGAATAAAGAGGCTTCTAAAAGTGCTTCATGGGTACCCGTGTCTAACCAGGCCATGCCCCGCCCCATTTTTTCGACTGACAAAGCCTGACGCTGTAAATAGACGTTGTTCACATCGGTAATTTCTAATTCACCACGGGCTGACGGTTTAACCTGTTTTGCAATGTTGATCACGTCATTATCATAGAAATAGAGGCCCGTGATGGCATAGCGCGATTTAGGAGAGGACGGTTTTTCTTCAAGACTGATAGCGTTACCGGCTTTGTCAAATTCAACAACGCCATAGCGTTCTGGATCATGTACTGGATAAGCAAATACGGTTGCACCACTTGTCAGCTTGGATGCTTTTTGTAGCTGTTTTTGAAAATCGTGGCCATAAAAAATATTATCACCGAGTACCAGCGCACAGGTTGATGCGCCAATAAAGGATTCTCCAATAATAAAGGCTTGTGCTAAGCCATCGGGCGCATCTTGTACGGCATAGCTGAGGTTAATACCCCATTGATTGCCATTGCCCAATAATTGTTCAAAACGCGGGGTATCTTGCGGCGTTGAAATCAGCAATATGTCGCGAATATCCGCTAACATTAAGGTTGTCAACGGATAATAGACCATCGGTTTATCGTAAATGGGCAAGAGTTGTTTGGAGACAACTTGGGTGATGGGATGCAAACGTGTACCCGCACCACCTGCCAAAAGAATACCTTTCATAAGTGACAGAATGAAAAATTAATATATAGTACAACGAATTAGGAAATAAACGAATATGAACATGTAAACACTCTTGCAAACTAAAGTTAGAACGTCGTTATAACAAACCTAAACGTTCACCCTGATAGCTTCCATCGCGCACTCGTTGCCACCAGTTTTGATTGTCTAAATACCATTGTACTGTTTTGCGTAAACCCGTCTCAAATGTTTCTTGCGGTTTCCAGCCTAAATTGTTTTCAATTTTGCTCGCATCAATGGCATAACGCAAGTCATGCCCAGGGCGATCAGTGACAAAGCTGATTAATTGATGATGTGGTTTATGTTTTGAGCTTGGCAAGCGTTCGTCAAGAATACGGCATAATGTTTGCACAACTTCCAAATTCGTTTTTTCATTATGCCCCCCAATATTATAAGTTTCACCCAGTTTGCCCTGTTCTAGCACTAAACACAGCGCACGAGCATGATCGTCAACATATAACCAATCACGTCTATTTTCGCCTTGCCCATAAACGGGTAAGGGTTTGCCTTCCAAGGCGTTGAGAATCATTAATGGAATCAGTTTTTCGGGGAATTGATAGGGCCCATAATTATTGGAACAATTGGTTGTCACGACCGGCAGTTTATAGGTGTGATGCCATGCGCGCACTAAATGATCGGAGGCCGCTTTACTGGCAGAATAGGGAGAATTGGGTTGATAAGGTGTTGATTCTAAAAATAATCCTGTATTGCCTAAACTGCCATACACTTCATCTGTTGAGACGTGATGAAAACGAAACGCTGTTTTGTGTTCGCTGTCAAGCGATTGCCAATAACTTCGCACCGTTTCAAGTAAAGTGTAAGTGCCTACAATATTCGTATTGATAAACTCAGCGGGGCCATCTATAGATCGATCAACATGCGATTCAGCCGCTAAATGCATAATGGCATCAGGCCGAAATTCGGCGAAGACTTGTTCTAATGCCGGCCCATCACAAATATCCACCTGAGCAAAATGATAACGGGGATTGTTTGACACTGGCTTTAAAGAATCAAGATTGCCGGCATAAGTGAGTTTATCGACACAAAGAACCCTTGTTTGAGTCGCATTGATAAGATAACGAATAACTGCAGAGCCTATAAAGCCTGCACCACCTGTGATAATGAGTTTCATAGTGTGTTGTGTGTGTTCTCAAAATGCGTTTTTGCAAAACGCAACTGTGAATCAAAAAAAATGCGATGCCCCTTAAGGAACATCGCAGCGAGTGTCTAAAACGACATAACTGTTAACAGGTTAAGAGGATTTAAACTCAACCCGTTTTTTTTTCTATCTATCTACTTTATTATACCGCGTGACGGTAATTTCGACACGACGATTCGCTCTGCGGCCTTCCTTTGTGTCATTAGGCGCAATGGGATTTTCTTCGCCCATACCTTTTTGGTCAATCTTATCATAAGAGACACCTTGGCCAATAAAGTAATTGGCAACACTGGCCGCTCGCTTCTCAGACAAGCTCAGGTTGTATTCATCGGGCCCCGTACTATCTGTGTAACCGACAATATCCAGATGATTGACAAGATCAGGCCCGCCCGTATTGTCGAGGAGTTCTTGAAGGGATTGCTGGCCAGGCTCGCTCAAATCCGCTTTATTGAAGGCAAACGCAACATCGCCTGACAGGACGCTTGGTGTTTCATCTTTTATCACAACCGCGCAACCATCAACGTTAATTTCGATACCAAATGGCGTACCTGGACACATATCTTTATAATCAGCCACCCCGTCTTGGTCACTATCTCGCGGACAACCGCGTGCATCGACCCCTTTAGACACTTCTAACGGTGTGTCTCTGGGGCAATTATCACGATAGTCAGGCACAGCGTCATTGTCGCTGTCTATTGGGCAACCTTTTCGAGGCCCACTTTGCTCAACATGACGGCTGATCTCTTCCCGGGTGTTATCAGGGCAGACATCTTCGTCATCGAATATGCCATCGAAATCTCTGTCAACGATATCACCGCATATTCTATACGGTTTAGCAGGCAGATTAGGCGTTTTAGGTGTCTGGACACATTCGTCAGGACGTGTTGTTAAAACAGGATTACCTTGAGAATCAAGCAGATTATGAGTGTCGAGAGCAAAAACGGAAGCCACTGCACTTGACAGCAGCGTACCCGTGACTACCCCTATCAAAATTTTACGGCTAGAGTAATCAGACATAGTATATATATTCCTTACCGAAATTCAAAATCCAAATCCCCCCAACCCCTTTTAAAAATGGGCTTTGCGGGGGCTGTGGCTTAAAATTCTAGTTAAAGTGAAAAAATCCCCTAACCCCCTTTAAAAGGGTTTTCGGGGCAGTGGATTAAAATTCTAGCTCAGAAGTATTTGAACTTTAGGCTATCAAAAATGAAAAACAGTGGCCAAAAAGATGACTCATGTCGGCCTAAGTTATACTAACAACATTCGCGCAGAACACAGAACATTTTGCAAAGCATAAAACTTTTAGTCCATTGTTAATTAGTTAAATTGTGTTCACTTGTCCATTAAATGAAGCTTATGCCATTTTTGCAAAAATATCACAGTGTATCAATTAAACCACACCAATTTAAAGATGACTTTAACTCAAACGACTTTTATACTGGAATCTGTTTGAGTTGTATAGCATCCGCACGGTGTGACTTATACGCGACACTGATGCGAATTTTACAACACTCGATCTCAATGATCAATTATCAATTCCACATTTAGCGTAGCTTCCCTTCGGTTCACAAAGCTAAATACCGTTTTTGCGCGCAAAAACAGGGACAAAGAAATCAGTGAACAAACAATATTTGATAACGGTTCACTGAGTCATTGATAATTCGATAATTGATAATTGAGATAATAATGGTTTACGGAGCCAAAAGGGGATCAAGTTCTCCTGCCATATCAAGTTCAACCAGATCATCGTAACCACCCACATGCCGTTCCCCAATAAAAATTTGGGGGACAGTACGCCGCTTTGTGATTTCAATCATTTTTATCATCTGTTCTCGGTTCTGATCCACTAAAATCTTTTCGACCTGCACCCCTTTTTTATTAAGCAGACGTTCTGCTTTCACGCAATAAGGGCACATAAGCGTACTGTACATGCTGACTATAGGCATCAATTATTGACCTCCTTATTGTGCTGAAATTAAAATTGAATTGGAATAAGATTTTTAAAAGGTATGCTATGATTTTTCGGCTGTTTCGTTCTTAAATTTTTGAAGTGTTGCATTTTTCAAAAAATGATAATGACAAAACGCAGGTGTGGAGTGATAGTATAGCGGATTGGGGGGGGGAATAACACACAGTAATCAGACTGGTTGAAATTAAATCCTTTAAAATCAATGTTATAAGATAAATACTGATTAAAAGTGATTTGATAAGTCTTTGTTCATTTTGATTTTTTCATTCTTATCTTTAGCCTACCTCCCATTTATAAATTGAAATTTTATAATTGACAATTCACGCCATCCATTAGAACAATGCTATTGGTTTGTAGAGACACCCTATTGGGAGTCCCTACAAAAAAGATAACAATCAAATCATTTAGAGTATAAATAGTCTTCCAGTCTTCCAGCTTCAAAGAACGCTTTGGAAAGCAAAATGCCTAATCTAAAAGACTACTCTATTGAAAGAAGATTTCGTTTAAAATAATGGGTAACCTGTAATCGGTCATTATTCATTATCCTTTTACAATTACCCATTATCAAAAAATGAGGGCCTTTTGCTGATTTATTTTGCCCATTTTGAAGCTGAGTTGGTATTACCGTTGCCGCCATCGGTGTACCCTGCCTCGTAGGCCTCTGTGACCCGTTGCTCTTCACGAGCGGGATTTTGTAAATACCCCCCCATCCAACCAAGCAGATACTCGTTGTCTGTTGACGCTTTTTCCAATTGAGTAACGGTATCATAATATTTTTGATCCATTTTTACACCTCTTTATTATAATGAGTGGTTAAGAAATATTTTGAAATGATAAAGCCTGCAAGCTAAGTTTACTGTATAAGCGTATTATAATATACTATGGTTTGTACTGTTCCTATAAATCGACTCAAATCGATTCATAGGTAATTCGCTCTCTGTTGATAACACTGATCTGTTGCAACTAGAGTCCAGGTTGAGCAGTCCCAACCGATGGTACGCAATCCGACAAAAGT
>Ga0190315_1000331_pt1 | contig 26146 bp, 23 predicted proteins | sample 48701101_MG_FD_161673 | JGI IMG/M metagenome (GOLD analysis project Ga0190315, IMG submission 161673) | Hydrothermal vent sediment bacterial communities from Southern Trench, Guaymas Basin, Mexico - 4870-11-0-1_MG | ecosystem: Environmental > Aquatic > Marine > Hydrothermal vents > Sediment ...
TCTCCAAGGCAGTGCGTCGGAACGACATTGTAGAGACGCACTGCGTGCGTCTCCAAGGCAGTGCGTCGGAACGACATTGTAGAGACGCACTGCGTGCGTCTCCAAGGCAGTGCGTCGGAACGACATTGTAGAGACGCACTGCGTGCGTCTCCAAGGCAGTGCGTCGGAACGACATTAGAGACGCACGCAGTGCGTCTCTACTAGGACGAACCTATCTATTTACCAATACAAAACGTCGAAAAAATCTGTCCCAGCAAATCATCTGTCGTGAATTCGCCGGTGATTTCACCCAAGGCGTGTTGAGCTTGGCGTAATTCCTCCGCCAAAAGTTCGTTTTGAGCGGTATGGGCATGATTCAAAGCGACTATCAAGGCTTGTTGAGTACGCTGCAAAGCATCAAGATGACGGCGGCGTGCCATAAAACTCCCTTCAGTGCTGCTATGCAACCCCATCTTTTCTTTTAAATCGTTTTTTAACACATCAATACCGGCCCCCGTTTTCGCCGATAAATAAAGTACCCCGTTAGCACGTCGGCCAGCTTCATATCCGCTTTTGTCAATTTTATTGCGAATAATCAGCGGCCCGATAGGCAATAAAGCCAATAAACGGGTATCAACCTGATCATCAGGATGGCGATCATCTAATAAGAATATCACCACATCTGCCTCCAAAAGCGCCTGCTTAGTGCGACGAATCCCTTCCTGTTCTACCGGATCAGAAGTTTCACGTAATCCGGCCGTATCCGTGATATGTAACGGCATCCCATCCAATTGAATTTGATCACGCACCACATCGCGGGTTGTCCCTGGTATTGATGTCACAATTGCGGTATCACGTCCCGCTAAACAATTCAGTAAACTTGATTTGCCCACATTTGGCTCGCCAACTAACACAATTCGCATACCTTCTTTGAGTAAATAACCTTGTTGAGCTTGATCTAATATGATCTCAAGATTTTTAATCAGATGTTCAATTTTTATAATAACCCGCCCATCAGCCAGTAAATCAATGTCTTCATCGACAAAATCAATTCCGGCCTCAATATAACTACGCAGCGTAATTAATCGCTCAACTAATTGATTAATTTGGTTAGAAAATTCGCCTTGCAAAGAGCGTAGCGCACAACGTGCGGCTTGTGTGGAGGCACTGTCAATTAAATCAGCAATGGCTTCAGCTTGAGCTAAATCTATTTTGCCATTTAAAAAAGCCCGTTCTGAAAATTCACCTGGACGCGCCAAGCGTGCGCCCAAATTTAAAGTCGCCTTAAGCACTCTATCCATCACAACGGGGCCACCATGTCCTTGCAATTCTAAAACATCCTCACCTGTGAAAGAGTGGGGCGCTGAAAAATATAAAGCAATACCTTGATCTAATACTTCATGGTCATTATTAATAAAACTATTAAAAGTGGCTTGACGCGGTTTGGGCAATTTACCGAGTAAACTCTCTGCGATATGAGAGACTTGGGGGCCAGAAATTCTGATAACCCCAATCCCTCCGCGCCCAGCAGGCGTGGCTAATGCTGCGATGGTGTCAGTTTGGTTAATCATGGTCTCTAACACCTCATCAAAATGGTATAATATTTAATTATTATTAAATTATTAAATAATTTAATTTGAATACAATAAGAATAAATGAACAGTGAATAATCAATTATTAATTAACGACAAGTATTTTTAGAGTGTTTAAAAAATAATGAATTTATTAATGAGTTCAGTAAAATAGGTCATCTAATTGAAATGGAACATAATGATTTTTAAAGTTATTTTTAGAATAATCACCAATAAATGATGGCTTTTATTGTTTGTCTCAAGCTGATTTCTCATAAACATGATTCCGCTTCAGATTTAAATATGGCTTAACTTTAAGTATAAAGTATTTCATTTCAATAACTTTTTTATCCGAATCTAATAAATGCGTCCCTTGTCTCAATAAAAAACATGAGTCAATCGTTATTGTTTGCATTCCTTAATTTATTCATTACTTAACCGTGGAGTATTTCAAAATGACAAAAAAATTATTTGTCGCCATCACAACGTCAGCCGCACTGACTGCGACAGCAATCCCTGCTTTAGCTTCAAATGCGGGCAATCCTAGCGCTGGTCAGAAAAAATCAACCGTCTGTGTCGCCTGTCATGGGACAGATGGCAAAAGCACGAATCCGATGTGGCCGACATTATCCGGTCAAAATCCCTCCTATCTCCTCAAACAACTTCAAGATTTTAAAACTGGCCGACGCAGTGATCCCAACATGGCCCCTATCGTCAAACAATTAAGTCCGCAAGATATGGCCGATCTCGCAGCCTATTATGCCAGCCAGGGTAATCGTGCCCAAGGCTATGGCAATAATAATATGTCGTGGAACCAAAACCAGATGTCCAACCCCAATTCTGGCATGAATATGAACCAGAACTCAGGCTGGAACACTGGTGGATATGGAAACCCGAACCAGATGTCAGGTTGGAACACCAGGGGATATGGAAACCCGAACATGAACAACCCGATGTCGGGCCCTAATTCCGGAATGTATGGAAACCCGAACATGAACAACCCGATGTCGGGCCCTAATTCCAGCATGTATGGAAACCCGAACATGAACAACCCGATGTCGGGCCCCAATTCCGGCTGGTATGGAAACCCGAACATGAACAACCCGATGTCCGGCCCTAATTCAGGTAGGTATGGAAACCCGAACATGAACCAGATGTCCGGCCCTAATTCAGGTAGGTATGGAAACCCGAACATGAACCAGATGTCCGGCCCTAATTCAGGTAGGTATGGAAACCCGAACATGAACAACCCGATGTCGGGCCCCAATTCCGGAGCGGGGAATCAAAACATGAAGAGTATGCCATCTGAGTACATGAGCAACAACAACCTCGTTATGAGAGATGGCGAGACTTTTGGTGTTGTGATGGGAGATAATGCAGCTGATTCTGAGAGTGGTATGTGGGCACTGATAGCCATGCCAAACTGTTTGAGGCTGATAGATCGTTTTTCCAAACCTTTACCCTCCCCTGGTGCTGGTTTGCCTCAAGAACAAATCTTTGTCTTTCAAGCGCAAGATTCATGTCGCGCAACGATAGGGTTCACACGACGTAGTAATCAAGGTGTGACGGCTCACAAATCTTATCATGTGCTTGTGCATTAGAATCAGTAAACCCTTATCAGTTAGTTAAGTAACAGTTAATAAACTCCAAATAAAAATACCACTGATGGGTATTATTATTATTTGGGATTTGTTTTATTTGTGAATTGTTATCACTTCTAATAGTGCGCTTTGATAGAATACTGCTTAATGAGTATAATCACTGAACAAAAAATCAGTGTTAATCAGCTTAATCTGCCGTCTAAAGCGTTCTATCTTCTCTCAAATAACAAGATAACTGATAACTGATAACTGATAACTGATGATAGAGGTAATATTATATGACAGACTTATCCCGTAAATTTGTTTGCAATATCAAAGGCCTATTGATAGGCGCTTTGACAGCACTATTCCTGTGTCAAGGAGCAGTGCAAGCCCATGTGCCGGATTCTAAACAGGGTGGCAATTGGCAACCCATGCCGCCTTATCTGTTAGTCGGTATGGAAATTCGAGTCAATTTCAATGAACAAGGCGCGTGTCAATTACTCATTGTTAATGGCAAAAATGAAGACTGTAGTAAACTAAGCGAGTTTCTTAAGCAAGCTTATGAGAACAATGGTCTCATCATCTTTGATGGGCATAGCACTCAATGGATACCTTATCGCTTAAGATGGTGGTAAACCGTTATCAGTGAATCGTTATTATTACTGTTATACTGTCCAGCGAACGAGGCAAAAGTTTTGCGCGCAAAACTTTTGCCTCGTTCACAATTTGCGCTTTTGCATAGTCTAAAAATTGTCGTTAATCCCCATTTTTAAAGGAGGAAAGCGCCATTAAAAAAAGCGCAATTTATGACAATGCTAAGTATATTTGAGAAAGAAACGAACCCTGATTTAAAATTGATACTGATTAATGAGATAGCTGTTCGGTGGGCAACAGCCCACCCTACAATTGAATAATTGAAAAAAATGAAAACGATTGAGATTTTAGAACAAGTCGAATTTTCTTATCCTAAAGATGATAAGTATATTTATTGCATACCAAAAGGTATTACTATTTTATCCCATAACACATATTGTATTCAGGGAATTAGTGGTTCTGGAAAATCAACCATTTTAACATTACTCGCGGCATTACGTCGTTTTCGTAAGGGTGTCATCCAATATACGCTCACAACGCAAGAGGCTTATGAAACGATCAAAGTGACTCAGGCTAAATGGCGAAAAGTAGCTCGACCTCAATTTTGGGGAAAGATTGGTTTTTCATTTCAAAAAGCGGAACTGGTAGAAGCACTCACCGTCAAAGAAAATCTTGAGATAGGATTGGGTAATAATACGGAAGAAATGGCTTTAGCAGTCTTTGACCAAAAAGAGTGGGATGAGATCAAGCATGCTCAAGTGTGGAAACTGTCAGGTGGACAAACGCAGCGTCTTGGTATTATTCGATCCTTTGGGGCTAAGCAAAATATTGTTTTTATGGATGAACCGACTAATAATTTGGATCAAAGTAACCGTCGAAGAGTGGCCGATTTTATCCAAAAATATCGAAAGGATAGAACTATTATTGTTGTTTCACACGATAATCTTTTTATGGAAATGTTAAATATTCATAGCCTTTTTAAGGTACATGAGGAAGGCGAGCTTGATGGATGCAAGCAACGCATGTTACGACTAGAACAATGATCAATGATCAATGATCAACACATTGATATCTATAGCTATTCCAATCTTTCAACTGGGGGCAACCCATGTGCCCGTACCCCACTGCCATTAAGTATCGGGCAGACACACGCAAGTCTGCCCCTACTAAACCCCGCGTATTCAAGGGCTGTAGGGGCGAACATAAGTGTTCGCCCAGCCTTTCGAGCTTCAAGTTTTTGTTAAAAAACGAGAACATCGAAAACGAAGCTGGCATTGAGCTACAATCTAGGGAAAAATATTATCTAATTAATTATGTTATTAATAAAAACTCAGAAATCCAAAAGTCATAACATAACCAATGGCATCTGTGCCATTTTTATAGCGTGTTATCTTATCGCCAATCTTGTTCATGCCGAGGCATTTCAGATCGTTCAAACGAACGAAAATATTCCTAAAAAAGCCTTGATTATCAAACAGGATGCCAAATTGTTTAAATCGGAATCTTCTCAAGAAAGCGAAGAAGCCCCTTTTATACAATTATATTTTCTGATGACTCCTGAAAAAAATAATCGAGTTCCTGTTTTAAAAAAGTATTCTAAAATAAAAACAGAGCCTGATGGTTGGTTAGAAAAGGAGGCTTATGTCGAATGGCATACCGTACAAATGATCAATTTTGAACAGAGGGCAGAGCGTGAGCGTGTTAAAATCTATACGACTCAAGCCTGTGCTGAAGAATTTGGTCAGCTAGGAAAGACGACAACCGACGACTGTCAAGTATTGGGAGAAGAGCCTGCCCAAAACCCGCAATCCCGATTATTGATCCCCATTTTTCAGCGCCAAGCTGAAACTTATCATGGGGGATTTATTCGCGTTCCAATCCCCTCAGAACCTTCTTCAGGAGGAACTGGGAGGATTTCGGGTTATGATTTAGTTTTAGTAGTCGATTCCACATTCTCTATGGGAAATTATTTTCAGCCCACTTTGCGTGTTCTTCAATCATTTCTTAAAGTTGTCCAAGATTTGATGCAAACTGAAGTGGCTATCCCGCTCAATATTGGACTGCTTTTTTATCGTGATCGTCAATTTTGGTATTTGTGTGATATTGAATACCTCACGCATTGGGCACAACCCTTAACACCAAACCTAGAAAAAGTATTTTCGGCTTTAGACAAAGCGAAAGCGACTGAATGTGACAGTGAGGATTTTCCAGAAGCCGTTTTTGATGGCCTCTATCGTGCTATTAGTGATACACAATGGCATGATGCTTACTTCAAAACCATTCTCTTAATCGGTGATGCGCCCCCCAATTTTGACAAAAATCCAATGAATTTTACCGTTTCTTCCCTGAATGCGTTAGCCGATGAAAAATCAATTCGATTTTTAACCTTTAAAATCGGTTCTGAAGAGGACGATGATTTTGAAGCATTTGAAGCCTTCGCTTTACAAAGACAGGAACAGTTGAAAGGCAGATTTCGCCATATCAATCGTGCTAATATCCAGCAATTTGAAACAGACTTAATGGATGCCTTGATGACTGAATGGGAATTGTTTAATAAAGCCTTGGCACTGTCTATCAATCCCGAACAAATTGAATTATCATCCCCTATTACTGAATATGAATTACCCATTATTATGGCTCAACTTGAGCAAATAGAAGCGTCAAAACGGAACAGCGTAAATTTTGTGACAGGTTGGGTTCCTCGCAAAATCAAAGACAAGTTAGCTTTTGGGGAATATATTTTTATGAGGAAAATTGATCTGAAGCTGCGTATCCTGATTATTGAGGGCATTTTAACGGCGGCAGAGGCAGGCATGGTTGATGGAGCAGAAGCTTTTTTAAGTGCAGTACGTCAAATCTTGGCAACTCACTTAAAAATGAAAACGCAAGAGATTTTTGCCGGAAATGAAACACTAGGCAACTTACTTAAAAAAGCGGATATTTTACCCTTTAAAACAGAACTACTGTTATTTACGCCAGAAGAAGTCAATACTTGGAAACCGGTTGATTACGAGAAAATAAATCAATCCTTGAGTGAAAAATTGCGTGCTTTACGTGAATTTTCAACTAATCCAAATCATTTGCGTTTGTTTGAAGACGTGCCTTATTTATATGTGCCTAAAAGATATTTTCCATAGGATTTTAGGAAAATCACTTAAATTATATTAGCCACGGAAACACACCGAATAACACAGAAATATTCCGTGTATTTCCGTGTATTTCCGTGGCAAAATTTATTAAAAAAAAATGATGCCATTCCCTATTTATATTATGTTAGTTCTAAACAAAAGCCAACTACTGACAACCCTAGTGACAATACTCTTGTTATTTGTAACAGGCACAGCATCCGCATCATATTATGAACCAAACAAAACGCCTGAGAATGTTCAGAAAAAGGCTGTCATCATCAAACACGATGCCAAATTGTTCAAGAGGAAAAACGGGCCTTATGGAAAGAAAGTAGAATTTATGCAACTCTATTTTTTACTTAAATCTAAATCAACAAGACAACGGCTCTATTATAGAAAAAAATCGCATCATCTGCGCGTGCCCGTTTCCAAACAGCCTTACACCGATCATCCAGATGGGTGGTTGGATACCAACTCATTTGTCGAATGGAATACCCTACAGATGATCAAACTGGAACCCCAATCTGGGCGAAAACTCGCCAAGATATTTGAGAAGAGACATTGTGCCAGACTATTTGGCAAATACGGGCGAGTCTCTCGTGGCTGTCAAGTTTTAGGTTCAGAGCCCAACCGCTTTACTTCTGATACCGATTTTCAACTGTTGATACCGGTATTTCAAAAGATCCGAAGAAATTATGAAGGTGGATTTATCCGTGTTTACGAACAGGATAGCACCGTCAGTGCTGCGCCGGCTTCATTAAAACGGGGGAAGACTACTACATACCGGCGTAGTCAAAAACATCGCCTTGGCTATGATATTGTTTTTGTAGTTGATAGTAACACCAGTATGGGAGAATATTTTCTCCAGACAAAAGAAGCCTTACAAGCCTTTATAAAACAAATTAAAGAATCGGTCAATGGCCAAATCAAAGAGTTCTCTCTCCGTATAGGGATACTTTTTTATCGAAGTCGTGCGAATCTGCTTAATGCCTGTAACAGGGGTTATTTGACCAAGTGGGGACAGCACTTAACTGAAAACGTTAATGACGTGATCAAGGCATTAGCCTCAGAAGCCAAAACGAGTTGTTCTGGTGAACAACGATATGAAGCCGTATTGGATGGTTTAAACCGTGCCATAAGTAGTACATCATGGGAAAGCAACCATTTTAAATCCATTGTTTTAATAGGAGATGAACCGCCTTATCCTGTTTATGATCGAAACAATCCGATGAGATTGAGTGTTTACCTTATCAATAAGCGGGCCTTGAAGAAAAATATACGCCTCATCACTTTTAAACTGGGTCGTGATGACAGAGATTTTAAGAGACTGGCATTGGATACGGCTTTGAAAAACAAGGGGCGCTACTACACGATTCCTCTGGATAATCTCCAAAAATTCCAAGAGAATTTGTCTACCGCACTGACTGATGAATGGCGGATGTTAACCATTGCACAGAGTATGCTAGACTACAAGAGGAAAACAATATCGGGAAAACCTGCTCAAGAAGGGGTTGATTTACGGGCAGATCAGGATTTTTTTAAAAAATATAACCTGACGCAATACGAAACTTTGATTATTCAATCCAGATTGCCAGACACGCTTGAGGAAAATGCCGTCCTGCCTGAATTTGTTAAAGGGTGGATACCACAAGAAATCCAAAACCAATTGGCAGTAGACGAATTCATTTTCATGGATAAATTTAGTTTAAAAACACTCATTAATACCTTAGGCAGTTTTGCAGAAGCGGCGCTTATTGGTTCTCAGGATGGTGGTTTGGCATTCATTCGTAGCATTCGGCATGTACTTGCAGCCCAAACCAGAATGCCAGCTAATCGACTGTTTCGTTCTGGAGAAACCTTGAACAGTACATTGGAAAAAGCGAAAATTTTGCCTTTCAGAACGGATTTGCTGACTTTCACAGCACGGGAAGTCAACACTTGGAAACCAGATGATTATAGAAGAATCAACACGATTCTCAAAGAGAAAGTGAAGGTGTTAGGGGAATTTATAGGCAATCCCAAAAATCTTCATCATTTTGGAAAAATGCCGCATTTCTATGTGCCTAGAGTCTTTTTTCCTTAATCTAGGCTCACGCAGAGCCGCAGAGACGCAGAGAATGAGAGAAGCTAAGCTACTAGCTAAGCTACTCTATGCATAAAATAATTTGTAACAAACTGTCGGCTCACGCAGAGCCGCAGAGAATGAGAGAAGATTGATATCAGGCTTAGACAATTGGTAGAAACTTCTCTGCGTCTCTGCGGCTCTGCGTGAGCCTAATTGAACTGAAAGAAAATGGAATATTATATATGAATCGCTTTACTCGTTTTAAAAAATTATTAATACAAGGTTTGACGGTTCGTTGGGCTTACAGTTTCGTAGTGATCTTGGTTATTGCAGCCTTGTTTTCTACCCCTTTAATATTGGGTTCGATTAAAAACCGTGTTTATGTAGCGGTTAAAGAACAAGTGGAAAAGGAAAATAATGTCAGAGAAATCACGATCCAACAAGTGGATAATGTCCCTTTGAACAAGAAATTTGTGCGTGATTTAAGCGCAAAATATCCTGCCCATCAGATTGTTGGGAATTTGAAATCGGTTGTTATGGTTGAAGGCCCGCAGGAGGCACAAATTCAAACCCTACAAACCTTAGTGCCTGATGACCCAAGAACCGCATCACTACAGATCACACCGAAAATACCGACTCGTTTTGGACTGTTTGATCTCGTTGTTTCTGATCATTTGGGTGAAACACTTTATGGTGCTGAAGATTGGCACAGTTTTTGGAACCGTTCCCAATTTAATGGAAAACCACTGATCTTAGCGATCAATGATATTCCTTTGACGGCTGAATTTAAGGTTGTCGCTCGCCAAACCATGCCAGGGCGTAAAATTTACGCCAGTGAACAGCTTGAAATCTGCTTAAAAAATTATTCGATTGGTTTGGGATGCGAGGAAGTGGGATTACCTCTCGTGCCAGAGCAAATTCAATACAGCTTACCGAAGTTTGAAACCAGGCACTGTCTCCTAGAATTTTCAAATAAGCAGTGTGATGAAGAGCAGCAGAAGAAAATTACTAAAAGATTGAGGGCCGAAAATTTCCAACTGGAATATCTTCAAAATCAGGTAGACTCAATTAATCGAGTTCAAGTAACGCTCACACAAGTTAATGACTTAAACGGGCGTGTTGAGCCTACAAAAGGCAATTGCGAACAGCGACTTTACCACCATTTACAGGCCTGTCCGTATGCCATTGTGACCAGTAAAGTTTCTGTGGAAGTTGACTTGTTAACTCAATCTTTTGGTTTAAAAAAGATTATGTTGTCTGGAATTGGCCCTGATTCGTATGATTTGTTGCCTGGGATTTTAGAAATGACGGATCAATGGGGGGGTAGAAAATTGGATTTCTGGACGGATGGCCTCTCGGAAGACGGTATTGAAATCGTCGCGCCTTATGATGTCAAAATTCCCTTAGGTAGTCTGGAATTACGGGTAGCAGGCGCTTCTGGTAAATCAGTACTACCCGCTTTTATCACCAGCTATTATCAGTGTTCTAAAGGCATAGATTGCCCTTTTTATAGCAAGCCCGAAATCGTATTTCGGTTACAGAATATGATAGAAGGTACAGCCCTTTTTAAGTCTGACAATGATGTTGCGCCGATATTCTACCCCACGAAGCAACAACAGCGTATTGATTACGATGAAATTCTCTTGTATGCCAATAGCGTGGAAGAAGTCCCTCAGTTACATGGCACATTAGAAAACTCCTTGCCCAAGGGTTACAAGGTTCAATATAACATTTATGCGATTGATAAATTAAAACGACAGGATCAACGGTTTACCACCTTATTTCAGTTGACCCTTTGGCTGTCAGTTATTTTTATTATGCTTGCGGTTGGTGCCTTAGCCAAAATTAATATTGATAAGCGACGGCGACAAATGGCACAATTGTTTATATTAGGCCATTCCAAATTATTTGTTGGGCTACTGCTGGTTTGTGAGTCGGTTTTATTAACCATACTGGCTTCTATTATGGCTATGGGCGTAGGTTGGGGCGTTTTGGAAGCTACCCGCTATTATTTGCAATTGTCAACGGGACAAGATGCCACCGAGTTTGCGACTATTGTTAATGCCATGAATTTAGACTTATCGGCTTTTTCCATCGTGTTCCTGATAGTGCTTTCAATAACGACACTTGTGGTTAGTATTGCCGCTTTCTTTGCTTCTAAAATTGATCCTGTTGAATTATTGGATTGATGTATTAAGAATGCAACTGCTTTCGCTTTCGCTGTAATAAATCACGTAAGAGACGCAAGCGATGGAAGAATGCAAAATTTCTAGAGATAGCGTCTCTTTTTCAATCAATCGGTATAATCCAAAAATAGTGTAGTTCAAGACGGAAAATTGAAATCACATTGACAGACACATTGAAAATGGAGAATCGAAATGTGCAGAATCAACCCCAGAGTAGATTTTGCTTTTAAAAAGCTGTTTGGCAGCGAAGAAAATAAGGATTTATTAATTTCCTTGATTAACGCGATTATTTCCCCAACCGATCAAATAACGGAAATTGAACTGAAAAATCCGTACAGCTTGGCTAATTACCGTGCGGGTAAAATGTCCATTATGGACATCAAGGCGCGTGACAAAACGGGTAAATGGTTTAATGTTGAAATGCAAATCAGTGAAGATTTTTATTATGACAAACGAGCCATCTATTACTGGGCTAAATTGGTGGCCGAACAACTCGGTGATGGGATGAAGTATAGGGAATTGAAAAAGACTTTCAGTATTAATATCCTTGATTTTGACTTGATTCCTGATGCTGACACCTTCCATAATCTCTACAAGATTCTGAATGTTAAAACGGGTCAAGCTAACACCTTGCATGATGTTTTTGAAATGCATTATGTCGAATTAAGTAAGTTCAAAAAGGCATACCATGAAATAGCGACCACTTTAGATAGATGGACGACTTTCCTCACCCGTGCCCATGAACTTGACAAAAATAACGTTCCAATCGAATTGGCGGTTGATAAAGAAATTGTGAAGGCCATTGAAGTGGTTGATCGCTTGTTTGACGACGACGAACGTCAAATTTATGACACTCGGATGCAGGCATTGGCTGATGTTGAAAGTCAGATAAGCTCTGCTTGGGATAAAGGGTGGCTAGAAGGCAGAGAAGAGGGGATCGAAAAGGGGATCGAAGCGGGGATTGAAAAGGAAAAGCTGAACCTTGCTAGAAGCTTACTTGACATACTGGACGTGGAAACTATTGCTTTGAAAACAGGATTGAGTCAAAAAGAGATTGAACAGTTGAAATAAAAATTTCAACGCAGCAAGTGATGCAAGGATGCCAGATTTCTCTTTCGATATCGCGTCTTTAGCGTCTCTTGCGTTATATTCAAAAATCAAACTTAAAAACAGGAGTCGTTTTCATGAATAACAGCAATTCATCAAATACTATCTTAGTTGTCGATGACGTGAGAGTCACAGGTGAAATTTTGTTGCAGTTTCTCAAACAAAAGGGTTTTAATGTCTTAATTGCAGACAATGGTAAACTTGGCATTCAAATGACTCAAGACGTAGAGCCTGATTTGATACTACTCGATATCATGATGCCGGGGGGAATATCAGGTTTTGATGTCTGCAAACAACTCAAATCTGTTGAAAGCACACGCGATATTCCCATTATTTTTATGACCGCACTGACCGATAGCATTAATAAGGTGAAAGGCTTTGAATTAGGCGCTGCCGATTACATTACTAAACCTTTTCAGTATGACGAATTGTTAGCGCGTGTCAATGCTCACCTGTCGATTCGCAAACTGCAACAGGAATTGAAAGCGCAAAACCAGTTGTTGAAAGATGAAGTCAGCCGCAGTCACAAGCTAGAAGCAGCCCGACAACAAACTCAGCAATTATTAAGGCATACTCTCCTGTCACAAGATGAAGGTACAGAACTAGAAAAGTGCCAGAGGGCACTTGATCTTTTTATCCGTACCGTCGCTAACAATTTAAAAACGCCCTTAAATACCATTATCACTGACAGCATTCGATTAGAAAAAGAGAGTTCCCCAACTAAGCCACTACGACTGGATACTGAGTCTCTTAAAACGATCCAAAAACTGGAAGAAACGGGACAACAAGCAGATAATACCGTTGATGCTTTACTCTTATTAGCCGGGTTATTTCGAGATGAAAAAATAGAATTGGAGCTGTTAGATATGTCTGAGATTGTTACCCTCGTCATAGAAAAGCGCCTCGCTTACCTGATTAAGCAGTCTCAAGCTAAAATAAAATTAGCAGAAATTTGGCCGACGGTACCCGGTGTCAGACTCTGGCTCGAAGAAATTTGGATGAACTATATCAGTAATGCTTTAAAGTATGGCGGTAAACGACTCCACTTAGAACTGGGTGCAACCCCGATTCCTCCCGACTGGGTACGTTTTTGGATACGTGACAAGGGTCAAGGCCTCACTCAAGAAGCGCAAGCTGAACTCTTTATAACACCCTTTAATCTTCAGCAACAACTGGATATTAAAGAGGGTGGGTTTGGTTTATCAATGGTGCAACATCTTGTAGCAAAACTCGGCGGAAAAGTGGGTGTGGAAAGTAAAAAAGGTCAAGGTAGTCTCTTTTATTTTATCTTACCCGCGTATTAATTATTGGGCAAGCACAATAAATTCGCCCTACAAGGTTTATTTTGATTGGGCAAGCAGAAAAGATTGCCCCTACAAGGACAAAAATAATTCTGATTGTAACGAATTTTGGGGACACCGAATGGGGCTTTGAACGTCGCAAGAAAGGGCGAACACTTTCGGCTCGCCCCTACGCCAAATATTGTTTGTGCCCTTGCTTGCGTGTTCGCCCTCCTCTTTCATCCGTTATAATCAGAAAATCATCCATTACAGGATTACCCTAACGAACATCAACTTTTTGACCTGAATACAAACGCTCTATGAATGACAAAAGTGTTAAAAATACGAGACAAGGTCCGTTTTTGGATACGCGATAATGATCAAGGCCTCACAAAGATTGAGATCGATAAGCTATTGACCCCTCCTCATCTACCGCAAGTACAGGTTAAAGGAAATGGTTCTGATTTATCGCAGGTGCAACACTTTCTAGAGCTGATGGGAGGGGAAGCCGGCGTGGATAAAAGTACCAAAGGTAGTTTGTTTTATTTTACGTTACCGGCGTATTGAAGAAGGGAAAGGGGAAGAGGGGTAGGTTGACTCTCATCGTTATACATAAGTCAAAATGTAGGGTGGGTAACGGGTTTTTGTTGCCCACCATCTAAGCTTAAGGGGCAGGCAACAAACACATTACATGCCCATACAAATTTTATTTAAATCAAATACTTAAAGACTTGTGTCTAACGAAGAGGGGCTATTCACATTCAACCCCTTCGGGGCTGCCACCCTTTTTGGGTGACATTTTTCTGATAATTTCTCTAAACCTTGCCAGCGATTTTCTTCGTAATCACCCATTGTTGAGTAATCGACAAAAAGTTATTGACAACCCAATAGAGTACTAAACCTGATGGGAAAAAGGCAAAAAACACCGTAAACACGATGGGCAAAACTAACATCACTTTTTGTTGCACTGGATCAATCGGGGCTGGATTGAGGTAATGCTGCACCAACATCGTTGCACCCATAATCAGGGGTAGCACAAAATAGGGATCAGGAATTGATAAATCATTTAACCAGAAAATAAATGAGGCTTGACGTAATTCGACGCTTTCCAACAGCACCCAATACAGTGCAATAAAAACCGGAATTTGAACCACAATGGGTAAGCAGCCTCCGAGTGGATTGATTTTTTCCTTTTTATACAAATCCATCATCGCTTGATTCATGCGAGCCTTATCATCGCCATAGCGTTCTTTGAGTGAGACGAGACGCGGTTGTAGACGGCGCATATTAGCCATCGATTTGTAACTGGTTGCAGACAGGTGGAAAAATGCCAACTTGATCATCATGGTTAAAATAATAATCGCCCAACCCCAATTACCAATCCATTGATGGATAAACTTTAACATCCAAAACAAAGGTTGGGCAATAAACCAGAGCCAACCATAATCGACTGTCAAATCCAATCCGGGTGACAGAGCGGCTAGTTTATCTTGCGATTTAGGCCCAGCGTACAAGGTTATCCCAAAAACGTGTTGACTATTAGGCTCTACCGTTTGGGAAGGGCCAACAAGTCGTAGGGCATAACGATTGTTTGAAAAAACGGCCGTAGAATACTTATAGGTTTGCTCCCGCTCTGGTATCCACGCCGCGACAAAATAATGCTGAAGCATGGCTACCCAGCCGTTGGCCCAACCGGAACGTAGGCCCAATTCATTATCTTGCATATCATTAAATGGAATTTTTTCGTAACGCTGTTCAGGACTGGAAACGGCACCGCCCATATAAGTGTAAAGAAAACGAGAATTTCCTAAATCGACTTCCGTGCGTTGAAATTGTCCGTATAACCCACCCTGCCAAGCTTCTGTCGTGTTATTTTCAAGAACATATTTTAAATCAATGACATAGCTTCCGCGTTGAAAAGTGTAAATTTTACTCACTTTGAGGCCGCTATCATCATGCCAGTGCAGTTTAACTTCCAAGGTATCCGCACCATCACTAAGACGATAATTCAATTGCTCGCTTTGATACACCACTTGATGTGTCGGCGCGTTTTGTTGGGACAATAAACCGGATTGAGCGACAAACAAATTCGGCAATTGATCATTCATTAAGCGAAACAGTTCATCAGGGGTTTCCACCTTCATCGGATAATCACGCAACTCAAGCAGTCGTACATCACCCCCTTGGGTATCAATTTCAAGATGTAGCGTATCTGTTTCAACTAGAATACGTGAAGTGCTTGACAACAGCCGTTTAGCTTGATCTTGGGGTAACTCAAGCGCACTGCTTTGCGGCGTTTGACTTTTCGGTAATTCAGAATCTGGCGAGGGAGGTGTGGGTGTCTCGGGCGTTTCTGTAATCGGTGTGCGGTTAGGCGGTAAAGAACCATAATCTTGTTGCCAAGCTTGATACAACATCACCAAAATAAGAACTAAGGCGACGATCAGAATCAATCTAAAATTATCCATATTTATCTAGTTTTCCTTCGCTCTGGAACGGGATCAAATCCGCCAGGATGCCACGGGTGACAACGGAATAGTCGTTTAATACTTAACACGAGGCCGTATAAAACCCCGTGTGTTTGAATGGCAATCAGTGCATATTCAGAACAACTGGGATAGAAGCGACAATGCGAGCCTAACCAAGGACTGATCAACAACTGATAACCTCGTATAAATAAAATGAGTATTTTTTGCATCAAATTAGGATGTTTTGCATCGACGTGATAATTTAAGCCAATGCTTTGCTAATGAGTGCAGCAGGGTACGATTATTGACTTGATCAATACCTGTTTTTGCCAAAACGACGCAATCCAATCCCGCTAAACACGATTGATGATGGCGAAAACTCTCACGAATTAAGCGTTTAATGCGATTTCTCGCCACGGCTTGCTTAACTCGTTTTTTGGCAATAGCCAATCCTAAACGGGCCTGTGCCACCCGATTAGTTCTTGCTAATATGGTTAGATATTGATCACTTGATTTACAAGGTTGTTCAAAAACTAACTGGTATTGTTTAGGTTTGAGCAAACGTTGCTGTCGTGTAAAAGGGAACGATGCGTTGTTCATGGGTTATCAAGCAGTAAGACGTTTACGCCCTTTAGCACGTCGAGCCTTAACGATTTTTCGTCCATTTTTTGTGCTCATCCGGGACCTGAAACCATGACGACGTTTGCGTACAATATTACTGGGTTGGAAAGTTCTTTTCATAATTAGTTTACAAATTGGCTCAAGTTGATAAAAAACTTCGCATTTTATGGCTTTCTATCATGAATTGTCAACCGTTATCAGTTATCAGTTATCAGTTGTCAGTTGTCAGTTGTCAGTTAACCGTTATCAATTATCAATAATCAGTAGTTCGAAAAGACACCTTAAAAAAGGGTTATATCAATAAATATTGAAGGCCATATTTTCAAAGCAAATTGATTTTGCGGCCCGATTTTCGTTCCCGTTATTATTACACCCCAATTTTCGTTCCAAATTGATTTTGCGGCCCGATTTTCGTCCCGTTATTAATTACGCCCCAATTGGAGAGCCAAATTGATTTTGCAGCCCGATTTTTGTTCTAGTTATTAATTACACCCCAATTTTCGTTCAAAATTGATTTTGCGGCCTGATTTTCGTTCCCGTTATTAATTACACCCCAATTGGAGAGCCAAATTGATTTTGCGGCCTGATTTTTGTTCTAGTTATTAATTACACCCCAATTTTCGTTCCAAATTTATTTTGCGGCCTGATTTTCGTTCTCGTTATTAATTACACCCCAATTGGAGAGCCAAATTGATTTTGCGGCCTGATTTTCGTTCCCGTTATTATTACACCCCAATTTTCGTTCCAAATTTATTTTGCTGCCCGAATTAAAAATTAAAATGATCAACAATTTATTTTCAAAAGGCTTAACCTGTGTCTTCACACTCAATTATAGGAGTTTATTAACTGTTATCAAAAAGTGAGACAAAGTTAGACTTTCTTGTACAATTTGTCCAATAAATTTTGATGACTTGAAAATAAAACTAAGTAACCCTATATTTATTAGTTATGAGTCAGGTTGACTCATAACGAGAAAGGTTTTCTCATACCTGGTATTGGGAAAAAAAGTTGGTAAATAGTTCTTTAAATCTCGGTTTGAAGCCCTATTTGACCCAACCGGGACTGCTTTTATTTCTTACAGTACATGGTTATATCAGACCGTTTTTGTGGAACTGATATCAACGGTTGGGACTGCTCAACCAGGACTCGAGTTGCAATTCACCGGAATTATCAACCGAGAGCGAATTACCTAAAAATGTCCAACTTTGTCTAACTTTTTAGGAGCAGAAACAATGGCAAATATATCAATTCAACCGATTGAAAAATACTATGCCGTTAAAGAATATTATGGCAAAACGTTACAAAGTTCACAGGATTTAAAAACCGATGCCTGTTGTACCGATACCCAAATGCCACAACATATCAAAAACGCCCTTGCTGATGTGCATGATGAAGTGTTGGCGCGTTATTATGGCTGTGGATTAGTCGCGCCAGAAGAACTCGAAGGAAGACGTATTTTAGACCTCGGTTGTGGTTCAGGGCGTGATTGTTATGTCTTATCGCGCCTAGTAGGTGAAAACGGTTACGTTGTCGGTGTCGATATGACACCTGAACAATTGGAAGTCGCTGAACAGTATGTTGATTATCATACTCAACAATATGGTTATAGCAAACCTAATGTTGAATTTAAACAGGGCTACATTGAACGCTTGGATGAACTTGATCTCGCCGATAACAGTTTTGATATTATCGTTTCTAACTGCGTGATTAATCTGTCACCAGATAAAGAAGCTGTCTTGCGTGAAGCTTATCGCGTATTAAAACCAGGCGGTGAAGTTTATTTTTCCGATGTTTATGCGGATCGACGAGTGCCGAGCAAGTTAGTGAAACATCCCGTATTGTACGGTGAATGTTTAAGCGGTGCCTTGTATTGGAACGATTTTCTCAATTTGGCTAAGCAAATGGGCTTTCTCGATCCGCGCTTAGTCGAGGATCGGCCCCTTAAAATTGATAACCCAGAGATTATCGCCTTGATGGGTACTATCCGTTGTTTTTCAGCCACGTATCGTCTGTTTAAATTACCCGATTTAGAACCGGCTTCTGAAGACTATGGACAAGCTGTCATTTACAAAGGCACGATCTCGCACCATGAACATGTGTTGAAATTGGATAAAGATCATCAGATTGAAACGGGTAAAGTCTTCCCTGTTTGTGGCAATACCTACCAGATGTTGCATGAAACGCGCTTTAAATCCCATTTCGAGTTTATAGGCAATTGGAACACACATTACGGCATTTTTGAAGAGAGTGGTACCCCTATTCCCTTTAATGAGACTCAAGAAAGGGAAGACGCGAGTTCTGGTTGTTGTTAGGAATAGGGAATCAAAAGGGCGATAACAAAGGTTCGCCTGAATATTACCGTAGAGACGCACGGCCGTGCGTCTCTACCTTCTAACGAAATGGATTTTTCTTGAGAAATAGCGTCTTTTGCGTCTTTTGCGTTTCTTTTTTAACGCAAGAGGCGCAAGGGGCGCTAACGACGCAATTTTAATCCTTTTTATGATTGATTCTGTACTTCATTGTACTTCATTCAATCGGGAAACGCTATATAAAACTACCCTTGGCTTGTCGAATTGACCCCACTAATCCACAGGTGGATGCCAACCCGCTATCACCCAAGCACGTCGTGCTTCAACCACATATTCATTGTTTAGCTGTAATGCTTCTATGGTTGCTCTACCATAGGGCGTAAGTACTGAACCACAAATAAACAGGTATTTAACCGCAAAGAGACGCGAAGCATCGCGTCTCTACAATTCGCGGTTTCGTAGAGACGCGATGCTTCGCGTCTCTAATTACAAATAAACATTGCTTCTATTAAAATACCTCAAAATTTATGGTTCAGTACTTATCTCCAATAATGAAGAGTCCATCTAAACTCCAATGGAAATGTTTATACCAATTTTGTGTACGAGGATTAAAAAAATAGACCCTTTTTTTTGTCAGTGGATCACTAAATTGGATACGATTTCCTTTGAATTTATTACAACTATGGCAAGCTAACCACAAATTTTCTCGTACCGTTTTTCCACCAAGCGATTCTGGGATAAGATGTTCAATCTCCAAAGGTATGCCTGTAATCATTTCGGAACTAAGGCAATAACCACAACGTCGTCCCGCATCAGATCGTACTTGACGACGAAGTTCAGCAGGAATATAGCTTATTGACATGACAGTTCAGCCAATGTTGGAAGTTGATGACCGCGCCACTTGAGCAAAACATTGGCATAAGCTTTACGAAGCATATATTGATTAGCCTCAAAGTATAGTTTGTCCAGCATCGTCTGCTCTGAGGCAGTCAAACTACCTTGGCGATTTTTTTCCAATAAGAGACTATATTCTTCCTGATGTTGCTGACTTATTGTGCCGCGGGCAATCCCACACAAAGCCTCATCATCTAACTGTTCTAATGCTAACCAGATTTCACGCAGTGTTTCTGGTAAATTCTCTGGCAAAGAAGGCACATTGGCATCAAGGGTTTGTAATACAACACTTTCTAATGTTCGGCGAGTCAGTGTTGTAAACCGTTGAAGCCGCTGATACAATCCTTGCGGCAGGTGAATGACTAAACTCAATTCGCTCATAATCTCCCCCTTTAAGTCGTTAACTTCCGATAAATCTCTGACATTTTTAATGATGACGCAAAAGATACCGGTTGCGTCTCTCGCGCCTTTTGCGCCTTTTGCGTTTAAAATAAATAAGCTGACAATTGATTAATCAATGTCGCTGTCGGTTTATCACGATAGATGCCATAATCCGTTCCTGAATCAGCTTGTATCCCTCGTAAAAACAGGTAATAAACGCCACCAAAATGCGTTTCATAACGATAATCGGGTAAACGAGCCGATAGATAGCGGTGCAAAGCGACAGCATAAAGATGATATTGCAGTACATAAGCTTCCCGTCTCATCACCGCGTTTAACTTACTGTACTCATAGTCATTTGTCTTGCTGCCTAACATATTAGATTTGTAATCAACCAAATAATAACGCCCTTCATACTCAAATATCATATCAATATAACCTTTCATAAAACCGCGCACCGGTGAAAATGTCAGACGGTGCCCTTCTTCGACAGGTAATATCACTCCTGAGTGCCCCGCTTCTGCAAAAACTTGATGCAAACCCTGAGCTGTAATCGGGGCCACTGGATAATAAAATTCTAATTCATTCAAGCGTTTAGAACGAGTTATCTGAGATAATTTCAAGTTTTGTTGTTGTGGTTCTAACGGGGTTGAGAGTACATTCTTAACCAAAGTGCTGATCACCGCTTCCCATTGTTCGACATCATAACCAAAATGTTCAATTTGATTCCGAATCACTTCTGGATCGGGTTGGCTAAAATCCAGATGTTCAAACAGGGCGTGCATAAAGGTACCCGCTCGCTTGCCGCGTGGAAAATTGAAAATATCTTTTGTGTCAGTGGGTGTGTTATCTCGTTCAGCCATTGGCCGCATTAAGGTGATATCATCATAATCCGGTTGATCTGCGATATCCGTGGCAGTGTGGTGAGAAAGAGAAGTAAAACTGGAAACTTTCCACGTTTTATCAATTTTACCCCTAAAATAACGCGCTTTGAGTTGTTCTACTTTTTCAACCGGACGTTGGTAGGGCGATTTGTCAATCGGTAAATCAGCCACTTGTAAGCAATGCTCCGATTCAGCGGCTAAGCCTTGTAAGTCTTGCAACAGCCTCTCATCATCTGTTTTTTCAACATCACAGTCTTCATGAATTAAATGAGCAAGAGCGGAGGTTGACGCATCTTTGAAAGGGCCCCAGATTAAATAACAACGGTGTTTGGCGCGCGTGATGGCAACATAAAACAGACGTAAATTTTCGGCGCGTTCTTCCTCTAAAGCCCGTTCACGGTGCTGCGCTTGCTCGGCGGAACCTAAATCAAGCGTCAACTCTTCTTGATCATCATGAAAAGTAAATTGCTCCCCTTTGCTATTGTACAAATAGCCATCCCACACAAAGGGGCAAAACACGATAGGATATTCTAGCCCTTTGCTTTTATGAATGGTGACGATTTTCACTAATTTTTCATCACTTTCTAAACGCAATTGCTCTGCTTCCGTTGCTGAGCCTTTTTGGCGCTGTTGCGATAACCATTGACATAAGCCACTGATACCTAATTTATAGTGCATCGCTGCCTGTTGTAAAATTTCACCAGCATGTAAGACATTGGTTAAACGTCTTTCACCATCTGAGTAGTTTAAAAGATGGGGTTGTATTTTTTCTTTTAATAGCACAGTGCGGTACATTTTGATAAACCCTCTGTTTTGCCAGAGGGCGTGATAATCTTGAAAACGCTTCAAATACGTTTCCCATTCTCGTTCATTGTCTAGCAATTGATGTAATTCACTGCCCGACAGGCCAATCAAATCAGTGGTTAATGCCGCTTTGATTAAAGCATCATGACTGGGTTCAGCGATAGCCAATAACACCCGCTCAATTTCCATCATTTCAGGGGAAGAAAACAAACTTTCACGGCTATACAAGACACTCGGAATCTGTAATCGCCTTAAGACTTTTTGCATTTGCAAAGCTTGCGCGTTGGTACGCACTAAAATGGCAATATCACCGGCTGCCAAGGGTTTATCACCAATAAACGCTTGCTCTTTTTGCCCCAACATCAATAAACGCGCAATTTCATAACCGACTGAAAAAGGAATCTGTTGCTTCGCCCAAGTTTTAGTAATTGGCTTATTTTCTGGACAATTCGCGAACCTTCTGGGAACAAACCACAGTTGTAATGGGGGTAAAGATTTATTTTCTATTTTTAAATGGGCTTTTTCGGCAGGGCGTTGTTTTTCATCAGGCGCTTGAACAGGTTGAAAAGGAATACCTTCAAAGAGAAATGGCCGCGTGGCTTTTTCAAACAACGTATTCACGCCACCAATCAAATTGATTTCAGAACGCCAGTTTGTTGCCAAGGTATAACGATGCGTCGCATCACGGCAAGCCATTAAATAAGTAAAAATATCGGCCCCACGAAAGCTATAAATCGCTTGCTTTGGATCGCCGATTAAAAATAAAATGTGATTACTGTCACCATAAATGCGACGAAAGATTTCGTATTGCACTGGATCGGTATCTTGAAATTCATCAATCAAGGCGGCGTGATATTTTTTGCGAATCAATTCAGCGAGCGTGGCACCGTGACTGCCTTTTAAGGCTTTATATAAATTAATTAACAAATCATCAAAGGATTGAATATGATGCTGATGTTTTTTCTGTACCAAAGTCTGTTCAGCGATTTCAAAGAGTTTGAGTTTGAGTACCAATAAATGTTGTTGAAACGCTTCAAACAAAGTTTGTTGATGCGTCAGTAATTTTTCAGAGTGGTTAAAAAACGCATGTTGCGGCGGCGTTTGACCTTTTTTCACACTATTAGCCAGTGCGCTGGGCGTGAATTTCACCAATTTATCCGGCACATTGATAGACATGGATAAGGCATTGAAAAAACTATCGACGGCTTGGCACCATTGCGAAACTGAATTTTTGCGGTATTTATTGCGATTTAAGCTTTTATCATTCAAAAGCAACTCTTCTACCTCTTTCGCCTGAACGTGCCAAATTTGCTGTGTTTCAGTAAAGGCAGCGTAAAACGCTAACGCTTTGGCCTCCAACAGCGGGGCCTCTTCATCAGGAATAATCTTTAAAAAAGGCTGTCCAACATATTGGCCATAATTCAAGGTTTTAAGCAAACTACTCGGTTTGTTATAGCCATTTTCCAGCAAATAAGTGGTAAACAGCTTGTCAGCATCATAAACCTCTTGCCGCCAAAAATCGTCAACAATTTCGCGCAATAAATGAGATTGATCACTGACTAATTCGGTATCAAACAATACGCCACTTTCAAACGCATTATCCTGTAACATTTGCAAGCAAAAGCTATGAATGGTAAAAATAGCGGCCTCATCAAAACCACGTAGCGCATTCGTTAATCGGAAAATAGCCTCTTGACGGTGCGCCTCATCTTGGGGCATCAAACCGGCTAAGACTTCATCTGCTCTATCCTCTTGTTCAAAGGCCGTCACCGTTTCGCGTAAACGCCGACGAATGCGATCACGTAATTCCTCCGTTGCTGCCTCTGTAAAAGTGACGACTAAAATTTTATCCACCGTCAAATTCTTTTCTAAAATAAAACGGAGAAATAAAGTGGTAATGGTATAGGTTTTACCTGTACCCGCGCTGGCTTCAATCAGATTAATGCCTTGTAATGGCGCTAAAAGTGGATCAAGTTTTTCGATGTTTGGGTTTGTTGTCATAGGTTAGCGGTTTCAATTCTTAGACGCACGGCCGTGCGTCTCTACGAACTGATAAGGGGTAAGGGTTTCAATTATTGTATAAAGATTTTTACTATAAACGTGATACGCAAGAATGGAGTCTGAGTGGAAAATGAGTTTTTTTTTAAAATAAAGGGGGATTTCAATTAATGAGCTTTAGAATCAATCCCTTAGTATTTTTTAAGATACCAAAAATCTCTTTAATCTCGTCTTTTGTCGCATCAAAAGCAAGACTGGTTGAATAGTCAATACCCTCTAATACGACGAAAAACCAAAGTCGGCCCATCACATAACAACCATAAAGGGGTTGATTATCATTATTCAATTTCTGAGCCGCTACCATAGCGATTAACAATTGTCCTAATGGATCACCTGATGAGTCATGCTCCTTTTTAAATTCATGAATGAAAAAGTAGGGGTGTTTAGGATAACGTTTGCCACTGGCGACTAGAAAATCGACAGTGCCTGATAAGTTTTCGTCGTCAATTTTTACGGCGATATCACGCTCCATAAAAGATTGATAGTGTTCCTCATCAAAGTTGACTGCTAATAACAAGGGAAATATAAATTTTCCCTTTAATTCCGATTCGTTCCAATCCCACACATGATCTTGTAATTTATCACGAAGCCCTTCTAGCAAACTTTCCTCTGCCGGGGTGAGCTTAATTGTTTCATTCAACCATTGCGTCAGGCGTTTATGGTGTTTTTGTATCACGATATTAAATGTGTCTTCAACTTCAGCAATTGTCCATTTTGAAAAGGGTTTCATTGTAGGAACCTCCTTTTTTTCAGACAAGGGCAACCACAAGGGATTGCCCTACAAGGGCAACCACAAGGGATTGCCCCTACTGATATCTTCAACGACAATTCGTTTGCGCTTTTTTCCAAGCGGAATCTCCTGTTTTAGAAACCGTGTACCAGTACAATTTTGAAATCTCACTGCATATCTGATACTGAACCAGTTCCGTTTTCTGAGAGGGGCAAGCTTGTTGGAGATGCGTGAAAAAATTCAGATCACAGGCTTTACGGCTGGTATTGCATTGTTCATAACACTGATCATGTGTTTCACAAGCCGATGTAAAATCAAACATCAGCCAGTTATCTTTGACAATTTTTGTCGTTAATCCACTCCCACAGCCTTTTCCAGATCGATCAATCTTTTCATCTATTTGCCGTAGCACGTTTCCAATTTGTGCGCTCCCTTTTTGTAAACCGTCTTCCACATTCTGTATCCATTCAGGTATTTGTATTTTGGCCCCCAAATCGTCAATCCCTTTTTCAACACCTGAAATGCCTTGCTTGAATCCTTGCTCTAATGTGTCAATTCCTTTTTCAACACCTGAAATGCCTTGCTTGAATCCTTGTTCTAATTTTTCACCCGCTTGTTTCACGCCAGCCTCTAATTTTTCACCGCTGGCCTTGACATCTTGCTTCACCTCATCCCAACTGATTGCCCAACTCCATGCCATTGTGGCACTTGAAAAGACAAACAATATAAACACAATCATAAAAAAGTTTATTTTTTTAAATGTTGTCATTAATACCTCCGTCCTATCAGTTTGTCAAAAGTACAACGGTTAAGGGATTGTTTCCATTGTAGAGACGCGATCGCGAAGCGTCTCTCTCTATCGAGGCATCGCGTCTCTACAACAGACGCGAGGCATCGCGTCTCTACAACAGACGCGAGGCATCGCGTCTCTACAACAGACGCGAGGCTTAGCAAAGAAACATCGCATTATAGAAAACGGATAGGTGGTAAGGGCAAACCGGTTTGTCGCAAACTAAAGTTTGCACTCCACGTTCGAACTTTAGTTTGCGATTTTAAGGCTACAGCAATCCCATATCAGCCAAAGATTCTGCTGTCATTATCTGAATCGCCCAGTCGTTCAGTTGTTCCAAATTCTTGGTGGACTCAATTTTTTGCACGACACTTTCCGGTATCTGTGCAAACTTGCGACGTAACTGGTTAAGTAGCATCCTCTGTGCGCCTTGATATTGTCCATACCTTTGTTTTTCCTTTAGGGCCTCTCGGAAGGTGGGCATTTTCCACATTTCCTCCGGCATCGTCCGGAAAAATTGATCAATATAGGGCCGGGTACTTTCATGTATCGTTGGTTTCATTTGCATGATCTCCAAAATTTTGTGCCATAAGAGCCTGTTCAATATCTTTTTAGAAGTAAAGAAATAAAGGCTAAAACCACCATTTGAGCAGAAGTGTCTAGTTTGCGTTCACAATTTTTCCAAAGTCTGTGACATTTTTCTAACCAAGCGAA